>Ga0187892_10003644_pt1 | contig 27640 bp, 17 predicted proteins | sample MA1701073metaG_FD_139345 | JGI IMG/M metagenome (GOLD analysis project Ga0187892, IMG submission 139345) | Bio-ooze microbial communities from a basaltic lava cave in the Kipuka Kanohina Cave System on the Island of Hawaii, USA - MA170107-3 metaG ... | reverse complement strand
GAGAAAAACGGCAATACCCTCCGCCTCGAGGTGGCCCCCAAGCTCGGTGCGATGCGCGCCGATCTGACCCGGGTGCGCCAGATCCTGTTCAACCTGCTCTCGAATGCCAGCAAGTTCACCGAGAGAGGGACCATTACGCTGCGGGCGTTCTCAGAGGAGGGTCCCGGGCCCGGCCAGGTCTGCTTCACGGTCGAGGATACCGGGATCGGAATGACCCCCGAGCAGTTGGGCCGGCTCTTCCAGGCCTTCGCCCAGGCCGAAGCATCCACCGCGAGCAAGTACGGCGGCACCGGGTTAGGGTTGGCCATCAGCAAGATGTTCTGTGAGATGATGGGGGGCGACATCACCGTCGCCAGCACCCCCGGCGTGGGCACCCGGTTCTCGGTGCGCATCCCGCGCGAAGTGCATGAACGCCAGCCCTCCCCCACGACGGCCGCGGCGCCGTCCCAGGTCGCCGGCACGGCCGGCACGGTGCTGGTCATTGACGACGACCCCGCCACGCGGGAATTACTCGCTCGGATGCTGGGCAAAGAGGGGTTTCGGGTCCTGGAGGCGGCCGGGGGAGAGGCCGGCCTCGCGCTCGCCCGCTCCGACCGGCCCGACGTCATCACCCTGGATGTGTTGATGCCCGGCCTCGACGGCTGGGGAGTGCTGGCCGCGCTCAAGAGCGACCCCGCGATCGCGGACATCCCGGTGGTCATGGTCACCATCACGGACGATCGTAACCTGGGCTACTCGCTGGGTGCCGCCGAATACCTCACCAAACCCATCGACCGCAGCGAGCTGGGGGTGATCCTGTCGAGGTACCGGCGGCCGGGGCCCGACGGGGCTCCCGGCGTCCTCGTCGTCGAGGACGATTCCGCAACCCGGACGGTGCTGCGGCGGGCGTTGGAGAAGGAGGGCTGGGCTGTCACCGAGGCGCAGAACGGGCGGGAAGGCCTGGAACAGGTCGCCCGTGCCACACCCTCGCTGATTCTGCTCGACCTGATGATGCCGGAAATGGACGGGTTCGAATTCCTCGACGGCCTTCGCGCCCGGCAGGATCTGGCACCGCCCGTCGTGGTCATCACCGCCAAGGAACTCACCCAGGCCGATCGCCAGCGCCTCAACGGAGGAGTTCGCGGCGTGGTCCAGAAACGGCCGCAGGATCTCGAAGGATTGCTCGCGGAGGTCCGCGATCGGGTCGCCGCGCACGCGCGGCGATTGAAGGGACAGGCGGCATGAGCCCCGAGGCATCCCGCTCCACCTCCGCCGACCTCTCGGCCCTGCTGCAGCTAAGTACGTCGATCGCAACCGCGGAAACGGAGAAGGACATCTGTCGGGCCGTGTCGGACGGGCTGCACGACGCGCGGCTCGGCTTCGATTTCGTCGCGGTGCTGCTGGTGGACGAGCCGACCGGGGACCGCGTGGTCATCGCGAGCCGGGGCGAGGGTGCCCCACCCGGACTCCGGGTGCATCGCGGCCAGGGCCTGAGCGAGTTGCCGCTCCTCGACGGCCGGCTCCACTACACCCCGCAGGTCACCCAGGACACCCGATACCTCCCGACCCGGAACGAAGGGTCCGAGGTGGACGTCCCGCTGCTGGTCAACCGGCAACTCGTCGGCGTCCTCGTGGTGGAGAGCAACCGCCACCATGCGTTCAGCGCGGATGATTTCGAGGTGCTTCGCGCCGTGGCGAATCAGGCGGGCATCGCGATCGGCCGGGTCCGCCTTCTCGCCGCGGAGCGCCAGCGGGCCGACGAGCAGGAGGCGCTCCGCGCCACGATCACCGACCTCTCGGCGCGGCTCGAGCTGTCCGATCTGCTGCAGGCGGTGCTCGAGCGGGCCATTCAGCTCTTGCGGGTGAGTCACGGCGAGCTGGCCATTTACGACGCCGAGCGCCGTGAGCTGGAGATCGTGGCCAGCTACAACATGGGCAAGAAGGACACGGCCGGAACCCGGATGGACCTCGGAGAGGGGGCGATGGGACACGCCGCCCTAACCCGCGAGCCGTTGCTGATCCCCGACTACCAGGTCTGGGCGGCCCGCTCCGAAAAATACGCCCAGGTCGAATTCCACGCGGTCATGGTGGCGCCGCTCCTCATGGGCCGCCAGCTGGTCGGTGCCATCGCGTTCATGGACAAGGACCCGAACCGCCAGTTCGGGAGCGACGATCTCCGCCTGCTCGACCTGTTCGCGCCGCAGGCGGCGGTCGCCATCGAGAATGCCCGGCTGTTCGCGAGCGCGCGGCACCGCGCGGCGGAACAGCAGGCGCTGCTCGACACGATGAAAGACCTGGCCGGCCAGCTCGAGCTGGGCAAGGTCCTCCAGCGCGTGCTGGAACGGGCGGTGGCGTTGCTGAAAGTCACTGGCGGCGAGCTGGCAACCGTCGACACCGAATCCGGCGACCTCCGGATCGAGGCGAGCTTCAACATGGGAACCGATGCCGTCGGGACCCGGATCGCTCAGGGCGACGGGGCCATGGGTCGCGTCGCCCAGACCCGGGAGCCGCTGGTCATCCCCCGATACCAGGAGTGGGAAGGTCGCTCGGCCAAGTACACCCACACCACGGTGCAGTCGGTCATGGCGGCGCCGCTCCTGATCGGGCCACGCCTCGTCGGCGCTATCGCGACCGTCCACTCTGACCCCACCCGGGAACCCGGACCGGACGACCTTCGCCTCCTCGAGCTGTTTGCCTCGGAGGCGGCGATCGCGATCGAGAATGCCCGGCTGTTCACCCAGGCCCAGCATCAGACCCAGTACTTCGGCGAGCTGGTCGCCAACAGCCCGGTCGCCATCGTCACGCTGGATACCCGGCACAATGTGGTGTCGTGCAACCCCGCGTTTCTCGCGCTCTACGGCTATGCCGAGGATGAGGTGATCGGGCAGCACCTCGATGATCTCATCACCACTCCCGAATCACGCAGCCAGGCGGTGCAATACACCGAGCAGGCCCTGGGCCATCACGCGGTCCGAGCCATCGCGCAGCGCCGCCGGAAAGACGGCAGCCTGGTGGACGTCGAGGTGCTCGGCGTTCCGGTGGTCGTGAACGGCGAGCTGGTCGGCATGATGGGCTTGTATCACGACATCACCGAGCTTCTCCAGGCCCGCCGCTCCGCGGAAACCGCCAACGCCGCGAAGAGCCAGTTCCTCGCCAGCATGAGCCACGAACTCCGCACCCCGCTCAATGCGATCATCGGATACAGCGAAATGCTGGAAGAGGAGGCCGGGGAGCAGGGCCATGCCGGGTTCGTGCCGGACCTGCAGAAGATCCGGGCTGCCGGGCGTCACCTCCTCGCGCTCATCAACGACGTCCTGGATCTTTCCAAGATCGAAGCCGGCAAGATGGAGCTTCACCTGGAGACCTTCGAGCTCGCACCGGCCATCGAGACCGTCGCCACGACGGTCGCACCGCTGATCGAGAAAAACGCCAATACGCTGCGACTCGACCTGGCCCCCGACCTGGGTGCCATGCGAGCCGATCTGACCAGAGTGCGTCAGATCCTGTTCAACCTGCTGTCCAACGCCAGCAAATTCACCGAGCGCGGGACGATCACCCTCCGCGCGCGACGGGAAGCGCAGGGAAGCCGGCTCTGCTTCACCGTGGAGGATACCGGAATCGGAATGACGCCGGAACAACTGGAGCGGTTGTTCCAGGCCTTTGCCCAGGCGGAAGCCGCGACCGCTAGCAAATACGGCGGCACCGGTCTGGGGCTGGCGATCAGCAAGATGTTCTGTGAAATGATGGGCGGGGAGATCGCGGTGGAGAGCACTCCCGGTCGGGGCACCAGCTTCCGGGTGACGCTGCCGGCCAGCGTCCCGGATCCGAGTGCCCCGGCGCCGGAAGCGGCGGCCGGAACCGCCGGCGGTAGTGCCAGCTCGGTCCTGGTGATCGACGATGATGCGGCGACTCGTGAGCTGCTGACGCGGATGCTGGTGAAGGAAGGATATCGCGTGGTGGAGGCGGCGAGCGGGGAAGCGGGCCTCGAGCTGGCTCGCACCGAGCGGCCCGATGTGATCACGCTCGACGTGTTGATGCCGGGCCTCGACGGCTGGGGTGTCCTGGCGGCACTCAAGAGCGATCCGGTCCTGGCGCCGATTCCCGTGATCATGGTTACCATCACCGACGAACAGAACCTCGGCTTCTCGCTGGGTGCCTCCGAGTACCTCACCAAGCCGATCGAACGGGCCCGTCTCTCCGCGGTGCTCGCCCGGTACCGGCGCGACCCCGGTGCCGGTGTCCTCGTGGTCGAAGACGACCCCGACACCCGCGTCACCCTGCGACGCGCGCTCGAGAAGGAAGGCTGGGTCGTCACCGAAGCCGAGAACGGGCGGCGAGGCCTGGAGCAGATGGCCCGGCATAAGCCGGACCTCATCCTGCTCGACCTCATGATGCCGGAGATGGACGGTTTCGAGTTCCTCGAGACGTTGCACGCCGGCGACCGCGAGCATGCCCCTCCGGTCGTGGTGATTACCGCCAAGGAGCTGACCGACGAGGACCGGCAACGGCTGAACGGTGGGGTCTCCAAGGTCTTGCAGAAGAACCATGCCGGCGGTCACGAAGTCGTCGACGAAGTGAAGCAGGTGCTGGCGTCGCACGCCGGAGTCGCCCCGTGAGCGGGCGGATGTCTGCCGGCCCGAGCACGCCGGGAGCATTGCGTTCGGCCCTGTTGCGCCTGAGCACCCGCATCGCCGAATCTGCCGACGAAGAGAGCATCTGCTTTGGGGTGGCCGAGGGGCTGCTCCATCAGGTTTTTGGATTCGACGGGGTCGGCGTCTATCTCGCCGGCGGTGAATCGTTTGAGCCCGCCCTTCGGGCCAAGGCGGGCAACTTCGCTGCCGAGCGCGCCGGAGTCTCCGAGTTGCGACTGCCTCTGCGGGTAGATCAGAGCGCCATCGGCGAGTTGGTGGTACAGCGGGCGGGAAGCGGCGCGTTCGAGCAGGGCGACCTCGAGATCCTCGCCGCCGCGACCACCCAGGCGAGCATCGCGATCGGTCGCGTCCGGTTGTTGACCGCGGAGCGGCGTCGCGCCTCCGAGCAGCGGGCCCTGCTCGACACTCTCTCGGATCTCTCCAGCGACCTCGAGCTCGACACGCTGCTCACCGCCGTGCTGCATCGGGCCATCGCCCTGCTCGGGGTGTCCGGGGGTGAGTTCGCCGTGTACGACGATGCGCGCGACGAGCTGGTGATCGTGGCCGCCGAAGGGATGGACCAGCGCTCCATCGGGCGGAGGATGAAGCGCGGTGATGGAGCCATGGGCCACGTCGCGATGACGGGCGAACCGCTGATCATCCCGAATTATCAGCAATGGCAGGGCCGCTCCGCGCAGTACGCCGATAGCGCCATTCAGGCCGTGATCGCCGTCCCGCTCCTGGTCGGACCCCGATTGGTCGGCGCCATCGCAGCCATCCATTCGGATCCGAGCCGGAAGCTGGGCGAAGCGGACCTACGGCTGCTGAATCTCTTCGCGGCCCAGGCCGCCATCGCCATCGAGAACGCCCGTTTGTACGCTGCGGAGCGCGACCGGGCCACCGAGCAGCAGGCCCTGCTCGATACCCTGTCGGACCTCTCCGGTCAGCTGGAGCTCTCCCAGGTACTCAAGGCGGTGTTGGAACGGGCCACGGCCCTGCTCGATGTCACCGGCGGAGAGCTGGCAATCTATGAGGAAGAGACCCGCGAGCTGGTGATTCTGGCGAGTCACAATCTGCCGATCAGCGCGGTCGGGTCCCGGATGCGGCTCGGCGAAGGGGCGATGGGCAAGGTCGCCCAGACGCACGAGGCGTTGATCATCCCGCGCTACCAGGAGTGGGAGGGGCGCTCCAGGCAATACACCGAAAGCACGATTCAATCGGTCATGGCGGCCCCGCTGTTGATCGGGACCAGGCTGGTGGGCGCCATTGCGACCGTGCATGCCGATCCCACCCGCCACTTCGGAGCCCGCGAGCTGCGCCGGCTCGGAATGTTCGCGCCCCAGGCGGCCATCGCCATCGAGAACGCCCGGCTCTTCACGGCCGAGCACCGGCGCGCCAGTGAGCAAGAGGCGCTGCTCGATACGCTGACCGACCTCGCCGGCGAGCTGGAGCTGTCGAAGGTGCTGGAGCGGGTGCTGGCGCGGGCGGTGGCGCTCCTCGGCGTCACCGGCGGCGAGCTCGCCACCTGGGACGAGGCTCGCGGGGAGCTCATGGTCGTCGCGAGCTTCAACATGGGCACCAGCGCGGTCGGCGCGCGCATGGTGGCCGGCGAAGGCGCCATGGGCCGCGTGGTGCAAACCCACGAGCCGCTGATCATCCCGCGCTACCAGGAATGGGAAGGGCGCTCCGACAAGTACACCCAGAGCACCGTGCAGTCGGTGATGGTGACGCCACTCCTCATCGGGAACCGGCTGGTGGGCGCGCTCGCCAGCGTTCATTCCGATCCTTCCCGGATCTTCGGTCCCCAAGACCTCCGGCTGCTTCAGCTTTTCGCACCTCAGGCGGCCATCGCCATCGAGAACGCGCGGCTCTTCGATTCCTCGCAGCGGTACTACGAAGCCCTGGTGCGCAATAATCCCGTCGCGATCGTGAACGTCGATCTCGGCAACGCCATCACCTCATGCAATCCAGCCTTCGAGGCACTGTTCGGCTACGCAGAGGCCGATGTCCTCGGCCAGAACCTCGACGAGTTGCTCACGACCCCCGAGACCCTGGCGGAGGCCCGCGCGTACACCACCCAGACGACCGCCCGAGGCCGCGCCAGCGGGACCGGCCGGCGCCGTCGCAAGGACGGCCGGATGGTCGACGTCGAGCTGCTCTCCGTACCAGTCCTGGTCGGTGGTGAGCGCGTCGGCATGATGGCGCTCTATCACGACATCAGCGAGCTCCTGCAGGCCCGGCGGGATGCGGAAACCGCCAACGCCGCGAAGAGCCAGTTCCTCGCCAGCATGAGCCACGAGCTGCGGACGCCGCTCAACGCCATCATCGGCTACAGCGAAATGCTGGAGGAGGAAGCGGACGAACGCGGCCAGGCCGAGTCGGTCTCGGATCTTCAGAAGATCCGGGCCGCAGGCCGGCATCTCCTGGCGCTCATCAACGACGTGCTGGACCTCTCCAAGATCGAAGCCGGCAAGCTGGAGCTTTCGCTCGAATCGTTCGACCTGCGCGAAGCGGTGACCGATGTCGCCACGACGATCAAACCTCTCGTCGACAAGAACGGAAACACGCTGATCGTCGACGCCGAGGGCACCTTGGGGTCCATGCGCTCGGACCTGACCCGCGTGCGCCAGGTGTTGCTGAACCTCCTGTCCAATGCCTGCAAGTTCACCGAACGCGGAACCATTCGTCTCGCCGTGGAGCGCAACAACAGCCACGTGATGTTCCGGGTGAGCGACTCGGGGATCGGCATGACCCCCGAGCAGCTCGGCCGGGTGTTCGATGCGTTCGCCCAGGCCGACGCGACCACCAGCCGGAAGTACGGTGGCACCGGACTCGGACTCGCCATCACCAAACGGTTCTGCGAGCTGATGGGAGGAGGCGTGGTGGTCGAGAGCGAGCCGGGCCGGGGGTCTACGTTCACGGTGCGGTTACCGGTGGATCTGAGTCAACCGGTTCCCTCCCCCGATCCGGTCCAGCTGGCGGAATCGGAGGGCATCGTCCTGGTGATCGACGACGACCCGGCCGCGAGAGCGATCACCCGGCGCGTCCTGTCGCGGGAAGGCTACGGCGTCGTGGAAGCCGCCGATGGGGAAACCGGACTCCGGTTAGCCCGGGAGCTCAAGCCTCGCCTGATCACGCTGGACATCCTCATGCCCGGCATGGATGGGTGGGCGGTGCTGGCGGCCCTCAAGGCCGATCCGGAACTGGCCGGAACGCCGGTGATCCTGCAAACCATTCTCGAAGACCGGAACCTGGGGTACGCGCTCGGCGCATCGGAGTACCTCACCAAGCCGATCGACCGAAAACGGCTGGCCGCGCTGGTCAAGCGATACGTCCCCAACCGAAGCACCGGCCCGGTGTTGCTGGTTGAGGATGACGCGCCGACCCGTGGGTTGCTGGGACGCACCCTGACCAAGGCGGGCTGGACGGTCCAGGAGGCCGAAAACGGCCGCATTGCCCTCGAGCAACTCTCTCAAACCCGTCCTTCCCTGATCCTGCTCGACTTGATGATGCCGGAAATGGACGGGTTCGAATTCCTCGACGCCCTGCGGCGGGAAGAGGCCGGCCACGCCGTGCCCGTCGTCGTCATCACGGCCAAGACGCTGACCGAGCAGGACCGGCGCCGGCTCAACGGCGGAGTGGAGCGGGTGGTGCTCAAGCACACCCTCAACGCGGATGCCCTCCTGGCCGAGGTCCGCAGGGTGGTGGCGGTACAATGAAGCGAGAGCGGGCGAAGCGCAAGGTTCCCGGCGGGCGGCGTCCTCGCAATGGCGACAATGCTCGCCGGCGCGAAGCCGCCCTGCTGCGCCTGTCGGCGGAAATCGCGGCCGCTCCCTCCGAGTCCGAGATCTGCCACGCGGTCGTCAACGGCCTGCGTGACCCCGCGCTCGGCTATGTGTTCCTCGGGCTGTTCCTGCTGGACGAGACCGGCGACCGCGTTCTCAAGGCCAGCATCGGGTGGCCCGACGTACCAACCGACTGGCGGGTCCACCCGGGACAGGGGCTGAGTGAGCGTCCGCTGAAAGACGGCCTGCTCCACTACACCCCCGACGTCACCCGGGAGGCCGGCTATTTGCCGAGCCTCAACAGCGGCTCAGAAGTGGATGTCCCGCTCCGGATGGGCGATCGCGTCTTTGGGGTGCTGGTCGTCGAGAGCACCAGGAAGAACGCGTTCCGGAAGAATGATTTCGAAATCCTGACCGCGGCGGCCACCCAGGCCAGCATCGCCATCGGCCGCGCCCGCCTGCTTGCCGCCCAGCAACGCAAGGCCGGGGAACAGCAGGCAGTGCTGGACACCCTGGCCGATCTCTCGGGCGAGCTGGAGCTGGGTAAACTGCTCCAGTCGGTGCTGCAGCGGGCCACAACGCTGCTCGGAGTGAGCGGCGGAGAGCTGGCGATCTTCGACGAGGCCCGGCAGGAGCTCGAGGTCGTCGCCAGCCGTCAGATCGGGATCGATTCCATCGGGACCCGCCTGGCCCTTGGCGAAGGAGCGATGGGTCACGTCGCGGTGACCAAGGAGCCGATCTGCATCCCGGTGTATCACGAATGGGTCGGGCAGTCGACCAAGTACGCTGCCGTCGACGTGCACTCGGTCATGGCGGCGCCGCTCCTGATCGGCCACCGGCTGGTCGGTGCGTTTGCCTGCACCCATCACGATCGCTCGCGCCGGTTTGGCCCGGATGACATCCGCCTCCTCAATCTGTTCGCTCCGCAGGCGGCGGTCGCCATCGAAAACGCCCGGTTGTACACCGCGGCGCAGCGGCAGAAGCAGTACTTCGAGGACCTGGTACTCAACAGCCCGGTGGCGGTGGTGACGCTCGATACGCAGCACAACATCGTGAGCTGCAACCCGGCCTTCGAGCAGCTCTACGGCTACCCGCAATCCGAAGTCGTCGGCCGGAACCTCGACGAGCTGATCTCCACCGAGACCAGCCGCTCGGAGGCGGTGGCCATCACGCAGCACGTCCTCGCCGAGGGTGCAGTCCGGAGCATCGGCCAGCGCCGCCGTCGAGATGGAACCCTGGTGGACGTCGAAGTGCTTGGCGTCCCGGTGCGCGTCGATGGCGAGCTGGTGGGCCTCATGGGGCTCTATCACGACGTTTCCGAGCTGACCCGTGCCCGCGAGGCCGCGGAAGAAGCGAACAGCGCCAAGAGTCAATTCCTCGCCAGCATGAGCCACGAGCTCCGCACGCCGCTCAACGCCATCATCGGGTACAGCGAGATGGTGGAAGAGGAAGTGCATGAGCTTGGCCACGCCGAGCTCGCGCCGGATCTCCAGAAAATCCGGAGCGCCGGCAAGCACCTCCTTGCCTTGATCAACGACATCCTCGACCTCTCCAAGATCGAAGCCGGCAAGACCGAGTTGTTCCTCGAGGACCTCGACGTGGCCGATTTGATCCGTGATGTCTCCACCACCATCCGGCCCCTCGTGGAGAAGAACGCGAATCAGCTCGTCGTCCGGGCCGACGCCGTGGGCCGGATGCACGGGGATCTGACCAAGATCCGCCAGATGCTGCTGAACCTCCTCTCCAACGCCTGCAAGTTCACCGACCATGGCACCATTACGCTCCAGGTGGAGCGCGCGTCGGGACCCGACGGCGGCGACCAGCTCCATTTCCAGGTTCGCGACTCGGGCATCGGGATGACCCCGGCCCAGATGACAAGACTCTTCGAGGCCTTCGCGCAGGCCGACGCGTCCACCAGCCGGCGCTATGGCGGTACCGGGTTAGGTCTGGCGATCACCAAGCGCTTCGCGACGCTCATGGGTGGAGACGTGTCGGTGGAGAGCGATCCGGGCAAGGGCTCGACCTTCCACGTCCGGCTGCCGGCCGCCGGACCGCCGGTGCCCGGTGCGGACGACGCCGTCCCGCCGGCCGGCAACGGGGCCGGGGCGGCCGGGACGGTGCTGGTGATCGATGACGATGCGGTGGCTCGCGACCTGGTCGGGCGCTTCCTGCGCGATGAAGGCTTCACCGTGGTGGAAGCGGCCGGCGGCGAGGCCGGCCTGGCGCTGGCCCGTTCGCTCCGGCCCGACGCCATCACCCTGGATGTGATGATGCCCGGCATGGACGGGTGGAGTGTGCTGGCGGCGATCAAGGACGATCCCGAGCTCGCCGACATTCCCGTGATCATGCTCACCATGCTCGAGGACCGGACCCTCGGGTTCGCCCTGGGAGCCTCCGAGTACGTCACGAAACCGATCGATCGGGACCATCTTCGCAAACTGCTGCGCCGGTATCGCCGGGACGGCCCCTGCGATGTCCTGGTGGTCGAGGACGATTCGGCGACCCGGGAGCTGTTGCGGCGGCTCGTCGAGGGAGAGGGCTGGACCGTGGATACCGCGGACAATGGCCGGCTTGCCCTTCAGGCGCTCGAACGCAAGACACCGTCCCTCATTCTGCTCGACTTGATGATGCCGGTCATGGACGGTTGTCAGTTCGCCACCGAGCTTCGCAAGCACGACGCCTGGAAGGGCATCCCCGTCATCGTCCTGACCGCCAAGGATCTGACGCCGGAAGACCGCAGGCTGCTCAACGGCGACGTCCAGGGGGTGCTGCAGAAAGGCAGCTTGAGCAAGGGCGAGCTGTTACAGGAGATTCGAGACTTGATGGCAGCGGATCGCAGGTCCGTTTCGAGGAGGTAACGATGCCGAAGATCCTGTTGGTGGAAGACAACGAGCTCAATCGAGACATGCTGTCCCGACGGCTGCAACGCAAGGGGTTCGAGGTGTCCATGGCGGTGGATGGGAAGCAGGGCGTCGAAATGGCGCTGGCCGGCGGATACGACCTCATCCTGATGGACATGAGCCTTCCCGAGATTGACGGCTGGGAAGCGACCCGCCGGGTTCGGGAAGCTCCCGAAACCCGGAACATCCCCATCATCGCCCTCACCGCCCACGCGATGTCTGGCGACCGCGAAAAAGCGATGGCGGCCGGGTGCAACGATTACGACACCAAGCCGGTCGAGCTGGAGCGGCTGCTCGGCAAGATCGCCGCGCTCCTCCCGGCCGCCCAATCCGGCGGGGCATGAACGGCCTTTCCACCCCCGAAGCGGTTGCGGAGCTGCGCCACGAGCTTCGCACTCCGCTCAACCTGATCATCGGGTACTGCGAAATGCTCCTCGAAGACGCGACCGACGCGTCCCAGCGAGGATCGCTCGAGCAGGCGCTGCTCGCCGGCCGGGATCTGCTGGAGCGGATCAATGCCGCTGTCCCACCGTCCCGATCCGAAATCGACGCGAGGGAAATCCAGGCGTTGTACGACTCGTTCCGCGAGCCCCAGGGACGAATTCTTTCCGCGACCACCACCCTGCTCGGCGCGCCCGGCGCCTCCCCCCCCGAGGCGCTCGATCCCCAGTTCGAGCGGGACGTGCGCCGGATCCGGAGCGCCGCGGAACGGCTCCTGACCATCGAGCTCCCCCAACAGGCCGGAATCTCTCGGCTCGCGATTTCGGTCGAGCACCCGACGCTCGAAACGTCCACCGCCGGGCCGACGGTGGCGCCGGCGCGCATCCTGATCGTGGACGATGTCGAAGACAATCGGGTCGTGCTCGAGCGACGGCTGCGCCGGCAGGGGCACACGGCCGAGCTGGCCAGCGGCGGCCGCATGGCGCTGGAGCTCCTCGCCAAGGAGCGGTTCGAGCTGGTGCTCCTGGATGTGCTGATGCCCGACCTGGACGGCCTCGCGGTTCTCGAGCGGATGAAAGCCGACCCCGCGCTGCGCGCCATTCCGGTGATCATGATCTCCGCGCTCGATGACGTGGCCAGCGTGGTCCGGTGCATCGAACGTGGGGCCGAGGATCATCTGCCGAAACCGTTCGATCCGGTGCTGCTGCGCGCCCGGATCAGCGCGTGTCTCGAAAAGAAGCGGCTGCGCGACGTGGAACTCGAGTATTTGGAGGAGGTCGGCCGCGTGATTCAGGCCGCCTCGGCCGTGGAGAGCGGTGGGTACGACCCTGCGACTCTTGCCCCGGTCGCCCGGCGCGGAGACGAACTGGGGCGGCTGGCGCGCGTCTTCGACGCCATGGCCAACCAGATCCGGGCCCGGGAAACCCGGCTCCGGGACCAGATCGAGGCGCTTCGCAGGGAAATCACGGAGGCAAAACAGACGACGCGTTCGGCGACCTCCAAGGATGCGTACAACCTTCCGGCCGGCGAAGTATTCGCGGGCCGCTACGAAATCCTCGAAGAGGTTGGCAGCGGGGGCATGGGCATGGTGTATCGGGCCCTCGACCAGCAGCTCGGAGGACAGGTCGCCATCAAGACGCTGCGACCCGAGCTGGTGCGCGATCCCGCCCTGGTCGAACGGTTCAAGACCGAGATCCGGCTGGCCCGGCAGATTTCCGACAAGCACGTCGTGCGGACCCACGACATCGGGGAACTGGACGGCGTGTACTATCTCACGATGGAGTATGTCGAAGGCATCACGGTCCGCGAGCTACTGGACACCAGAGGCCGCCTGGGCGTCGCACCGACGCTTGCCATCGCCAGCCAACTCGCCCAGTCACTGGTCGCGGCGCACGAGCAAGGGGTGATCCACCGGGATATCAAGCCGCAGAACCTGCTGCTCGACAGCGCCGGGGTCCTCAAAGTCATGGATTTCGGCGTTGCGCGGCTGGCGTCCGGCTCCAGTGGGCTGACCGAGGTCGGCATGGTCGTCGGCACGCCGGCGTACATGGCCCCAGAACAGATGCTCGGGGACGCGATCACCGAGCGCACGGATCTCTACGCGGTCGGAGTGGTGATGTTCGAGTGCCTCACCGGGCGGCTGCCGTTCGAGGCCAGCAACACCGTGGCGATGATCGCCAAACTGTTGCGGGAGGCGCCGCCCGACCCGGCGGCTCTCAACGAGGAAGTTCCTCCGGCGGTCGCACAGCTCGTGCTCCGGCTGCTGGCCAAGGAACCGGACCAGCGTCCGGCAAGCTCCGACGAGCTGCGGCGATTGTTAGCGGAGCTCGCCTAGCCGAAGGCTCATGAAGCCGTTTTGAATTTTCCGACTGCTTCGGTGAGCCGAAGCGCCGAGCCGGCCAGGTGCTGGGCGGAAGCAGTCACCTCCTCGGTCGATGCGTTGACTTCCTCGGTAACGGCGGCGATCTGCTCGGCTGCGGTCGTAAACTCTCCGGTTCCCGACGCCAGACCCCTGGTGCGGCCGGCAATGCCTTCGATCAGCCCTCGAACCTCGTCGGCCGCCTGGGACACCCTGCGGGTCCACTGGTCGGCCGCCTCCGCCTCTGTCGCGACGGCCTGCAAACCTTCGATGGCGGAGCGGGCGGAATCGCGTGCCATGAGGCCACCCTGCCCCAAGCGCAGCAGCCGCTCCCGCGCCGAGCCGACCCGCGCGGCAATGGCCTGAACCGTCTCGCTGGTGGAGGTGGCCGCCAGGGCTGCCTGGCCTGACAGCTTGCGCACTTCGTCGGCGACGGTGCCAAAGCCATTGCCCTGATCTCCTCCGGTGCCCCGGGCGGCTTCGATCGAAGCATTCAGGGCGAGGATGCGGGTCTGGCGAGCGACGGTACGGCCCTGATCCACGAATCGCTCCAGGGCATCCGACGCCTCGGCGAGCGCCTCGGCTTCTTCAGTTCCAAGCCGAACTTCTTCGGCGAGCTGGTCCAGCGCCTTGACGCTGGCGCTCAGGCGCTCCCGGTGGCCCCGGGCCAGCTGCACCAGCGCGGCGTTGCGCTCCACCGCCTGCAGGGCTCCCGCTGCCAGGCTCTCGCCGATCGCCAGGATGCGGCCCGCATCGTCCGCCACCGCCCGCACCAGGGCCGCTTGCGCAATGGCTCGCTGGGTGAGCGCCGCGGTCGTCCCGGCGACTTCCTCGGTGGACGTCGCCATTTGCTCGGTCGCCGAGGAGATCTCCTCCGCGAGCGAAGCCGAGTCGGAGGCGGCCTGCCGAATCGACCCGACCAGGCGATTGAGCTCGCGCACCATCCGGTCCATGGCATCGGTGACCGGCCCGCCGCCGATGCGGGCGATGGTGATGGGCTCGATGGTGAGATCGAAATCGGCGATGCGAAGGGTGATCTCGCTCACCATGCGGAGGGGCTCGACCACCCGCCGGTTGAGCCAGGAGAGCGAAACCCAGAGGACCAGAAGGCAGAGCAGCGCGAAGGCGCCGACCATCGCCCAAATGGACCAGGCCAGATCGCCGGACAGAAAAACCCACACGACCGCCGTGAGCACCACGGTGGCGATCGCGCCTCCCAGTTGCATGGCGCGGCTGAGGCTGCTGCGCGGCTCGGCCATGGGAGAGTGGATATTAAGTTACTGCCATGACGGAACACCATAGCGAGGACGGGTATCGCCCCGACATCGTCGAAGCCAAATGGCAGGCTCGCTGGGCGGAACGACGCACCAACGAGCCCGATCTCGACGGCGCGACCCGGCCCTTCTACAACCTGATGATGTTCCCGTATCCCTCCGCCGAGGGGCTCCACGTCGGCAATTTCTTCGCCTTCACCGGGGCGGACGTCTTCGGGCGCTTCAAGCGCCTCCAGGGCCACCAGGTGTTCGAGCCGATCGGGTTCGACGCCTTCGGCATTCACAGCGAAAACTTCGCCATCAAAACCGGCACCCACCCGGCGCGCCTGATCCCCCGCAACATCGAGAACTTTCGCCGGCAGCTTACCCGGCTAGGCGGCATGTTCGACTGGCGCCACGAGCTTTCCACCACCGACCCCGGCTATTACAAGTGGACGCAATGGCTCTTCCTGCAGCTCTTTCGCGCCGGGAAAGCCTACCGGAAAAAGGCGGCCGTCAACTGGTGCCCGAACGACAAGACCGTCCTCGCCAACGAGCAGGTCATCAACGGTGCGTGCGAGCGCTGCGGGACCCAGGTCGAACAACGGTTCCTCGAGCAATGGTTCTTCCGGATCACCGAGTATGCGGAGCGGCTGCTCGGGAACCTCGACGATCCCGCGAAAATGGACTGGTCCACGTCCACCACGACTGCGCAACGCAACTGGATCGGCCGGAGTGAAGGTGCGGAAATCGAGTTCGCGAGCGAGGCGGGTCCGCTTCGGGTCTTCACGACCCGGCCGGATACGCTCTTCGGCGCGACCTTCATGGTCCTCGCTCCCGAGCATCCCCTGGTCGACCGGCTCACCGCCGACAGCGCGCGCGACAGCGTGCAGGCCTACCGGCGCGCCGCGGCCGCCAAGGACATTGTGTCCCGAAAGGTCGGAGACAAGGACAAATCGGGTGTTCCGCTCGGCTCGTTCGCGGTGAATCCGGCAACCGGCCAGAGCATTCCGCTCTGGATCGCGGACTATGTGCTCATGGAGTACGGCACCGGCGCCATCATGGGAGTGCCGGCGCACGATGAACGGGACTTCGCCTTTGCGGTGATGCACCGGCTGCCGATCGTCCGCGTTCTCGCCGGGCCGAAGGAGTCGGGAAGCACGCCGGTCCACGAAGCGGAGCCCGACCCCGCGAACAGCCGCCTGGTCAACTCGGGTTCGTTTTCCGAGCTTCCCGCCGCGGAGGGCTTTCGAGGGATCGTTGCCTGGCTCGAGCAGCAGGAGAAGGGGACCGGGACGGTCCAGTACCGGCTCTACGATTGGTGCATCTCCCGGCAACGATACTGGGGCCCGCCGATCCCGCTGGTGCACTGTGCCGCCTGCGGAGCCGTCCCGGTGCCGGAGGAGGACCTTCCGGTCCTGCTGCCCGAGATCCCCGATTTTCAGCCGGACGATTCGGGGGTTTCTCCGCTGGCGAGGCACAAGGAGTGGTACGAAGTCCCCTGCCCCCGGTGTGCCGGGCCCGCCCACCGCGAGACCGACGTCTCCGACACCTTCCTCGATTCGGCGTGGTACTACTTGCGGTATCTCTCCACCGAGATCACCGACCGGGCGTTCCACCCCGAGCGCATGAGGCGCTGGCTTCCCGTCACGTGCTACATCGGGGGGAACGAGCACGCGGTGCTCCACCTGCTGTACAGCCGCTTCATCGCCATGGTCCTCCACGACCAGGGGCTCCTGCATTTCGAGGAACCGTTCCGGCGGTTCCGGGCGCACGGCACCATCGTGAAGGACGGCGCGAAGATGTCGAAGTCCCGGGGGAACGTGGTGATTCCCGACCAGTACATCGCGAAATGGGGTGCCGATACTTTCCGGATGTACCTGATGTTTCTGGGTCCGTACGAGGAAGGGGGCGATTTCCGGGACGAGGGCCTGGCCGGCCCGCGCAGGTTCCTGGACAAGGTCTGGGAGCTGGTCGACGAAGCCGAGCGCCGGACCCTGGTGGGTCAGGAGGTCCAGCACGCGATATCGGTCAAGTGGCACCAGACGATCAAGCGGGTGACGACCGGACTGGAAAACCTCTCCTACAACACGGCCATTGCGGCGTTGATGGAGCTCCTCAACGCCCTGCGGAGCGTGAATTGCACCGAGCGGCGCATCGTGAAGGACATGGTGATCATGCTGGCGCCCTTCGCACCCCACTTCGCCGAGGAGTGTTGGGAGCGGCTGGGCGGATCGAGCTCGATCTTCAACGCTGCGTGGCCGCAGTGGGACGACGCCCTCACGGTGGAGCAGGAAATCGAGATCCCGGTCCAGGTCAACGGAAAAACCCGATCGAAGATCCGGGTGATGCGGGGTGCGGAGGAATCGGCGGTCGTGGGCCAGGCCCTGCGCGATCCGACGGTCGCGAAATTCGTGGAGGGGCAGTCTCCGAGGAAGGTCGTCTACGTGAAGGACCGGTTGCTCAACCTGGTCACGACCTGAGCGAGGGCACGCGTCGCCACCAGACGGCCCATGGAGATCCGCCCCGCCACCCTCGCCGACCTGGCCGCTCTGGTCCCGCTCTTCGACGGCTACCGCAGGTTCTACCGCCAGCCGTCCGACCCGGCCCGCGCCGAGCGCTTTCTGCGAGAACGCCTGGAACGCGCCGAGTCGGTGGTCTTCCTCGCGCTCGATGAGGGCGAAGCACTCGGATTCGTGCAGCTGTATCCGAGCTTCTGGTCGGTGGCCGCCTGTCGGTCCTGGATCCTGAACGATCTGTACGTCGTCCCGGAGCGGCGAGGCGAGGGGATCGCCACCGCGCTGCTGGAGTGCGCTCGCCGCCACGCGGCGACCACCGGGGCCGGCGGGCTCTCGCTCGCGACCGAACGCACCAACCGGTCCGCCCAGCGTTTGTACGAAAAGCACGGTTGGCTGCGCGACGAGGAGTTCCTGCACTACGAGCTTCCGGTGTCGTCATGACGATTCCGCGCCTGGTCCTGCTCGTGCTGGGCTTCCCCGCGGCGGTCGCCGGGCAGGACCGGGTACGCGCCCGGGCACTCGGTATCGCCCCCGGTATCTACCAGCCCGGTCCGCACAACGCGATCACCGATGTTCCAGGTGTTCGGGTGGGGCACGCCACCGTGGTCGAAGGCGATTCGGTCCACACGGGAGTGACCGCGATTCTGCCCCATGGGGGGAACCTGTTTCTGGACCGGGTTCCAGCCGCGGTCCACGTCGGCAATGGCTTTGGCAAGCTGCTGGGATCCACCCAGGTCAACGAGCTCGGAGAGCTCGAATCCCCGATTCTGCTGACCTGCACCCTCTGCGTCTGGCGCGCCGCCGACGCCCTGGTGGGGTGGATGCTCGAACAGCCCGGCATGGGGTCCGTTCGCTCGATTAACCCGCTGGTAGCGGAAACCAACGACGGCTTGCTGAATGCCATCCGGAGCCGGCCGATCACGACGGATCACGTGCGCGCGGCCCTGACGGGGGCGGACACCGGCGCGGTCGCCGAGGGCAGCGTCGGCGCGGGGGCGGGGACGATCGCGTTTCAATGGAAAGGCGGGATCGGTACCGCGTCACGCCGGGCCGGCTCGACCGGGTTCACCGTCGGGGTCCTGGTCCAGGCCAACCACGGCGGCGACCTCACCATCCTCGGAGTGCCGGTGGGCCGCGAGCTTGGCCGGGGAGGCCTGACCCGTGGTACCCGTGGCGGCGAGCGGGATTTCGACGGCTCGATCATCATGGTGGTCGCCACCGACGCGCCACTCTCGGATCGCAACCTCAGGCGGCTCGCCTCCCGCGCCATGATGGGGCTCGGCCGAACCGGCTCCGCGGCCCAGAACGGATCGGGAGACTACGTGATCGCGTTTTCCACCCACGCTTCGGTGCGGCGAGCTCGAGGCACTCCGAGCCTCGCGACCACGGAGCTGGGCAACGAGGAAATGAGTCCGCTCTTCCAGGCAGTGGTCGAAGGAATCGAGGAGGCCATCTACAACGCCCTCTTGATGGCGACGGCCGTGTCCGGGAACGGAACTCGCGCGGAGGCAATACCTGTCGAGGAGGTGAAGGCCATTTTGGCCCGGCGGGGAGCGCCCCGCTAGAGTTCACCCGGACTCCTGGAGGGGTATCATGCGTCACCCGCGTTGGTTCGCACTGCTGATTCTTGCGCTCGGCTGTCAGGGCGAGCTCATCACGGACCAGTTCCCGGGAACCAACCAGCCTCCCACGCCGTTTGTTCCGGGCCTGGCGCTGCGCCTGGGCGGGACCGCCTCGGACCAGGTTACCGCGATGGTCCTGGATCCCGGCGGCGGCTTCTATCTCGCGGGATCGTTCGCCGGCTCTGCCGACTTCGCCGGCACGGGCATCAACGCCCTCACCAGTCTCGGTGGGACGGACGGCTTCCTCGCGCGCTACTCAGCCACGGGGGCACTGGTCTGGGCCCTCCGGTTCGGCAGTACCCAGAACGAGCAGGTCAACGCGGTGGCGCGGGACGCGGCCGGCAATCTCTACGTCGGGGGGTCGTTCGAGGGCGCGGCACTCTTCGGACCGACCGGGGGCGGAGTCATTCAAAACAGCGCGGGCGGAAGCGACGCCTTCGTGGCCAAGTTCACCGCCACCGGGGTGTTCCTCTGGTCCCGCCGTTTCGGCGGCACCGAGGCGGATGAGGTCAGCGGGCTGGTGGTGGATGGGTCGGGAGGTGTCCTCGCCGGCGGCACCTTCAACGGGTTCGCTAACTCCGCTCCCTCCGGAGGCACCGCGGTCCAGAGCAACGGAAGCAGTGACGGATTCGTCCTTTCCCTCGGATCGGACGGCGCGATCCGATGGACTCTGCCGATCGGGGGAACCCAGGCGGACGCGGTCTCCGCTGTGGCGATCACAAGCACCGGGAAGATTGTCGTGGCCGGGACGTTTCGGGGCGGCGCCGATTTCGCCCGGCTGGGTGGGACCGTCACGGCCCTGAACGCGGTTGGAGGCGCCGATCTCTTCGTCGCGGTGTATTCGTCGGACGGGTCGTTTGAACGGGTGCGCGCGGCCGGCGGACCGAACGATGAGACCCTCGCCGCCGGCGGGCTGGCGCTGGACAACCAGGATGCTGCCCTGCTCACCGGAGGATTCTCCGGGTCGGTGGACTTCGACCCGGGCCTTGGGCTCGTCGTCCGCACCAGTATCGGGACCAATCCGAATCTCTTCCTGGTCCGCTATGATGCGACCGGCGCGATCCTCGCCGTGACGACATTCGGAGGCCTGGGGTCGGTCACCCCCTCCCGCGCCGCTGTGAACTCCGCCGGCGATGTCTTTCTCACCGGATCGTTCAGCGGACCCATCGACTTCGACCCGGGCCCTGGGCTTCTGGTGCGCGCCAGCCTGGGCCAGCAAGGCGTCACCGACGCGTTCGTGGTGCGTCTCACGACCGGCGGAGACCTGGTCTGGGTCGCGCAAGTCGGTGAAGCAACGTCGGCGGCAGGCCGGGCCAATCGAGGCGCGGCGGTCGCACTGGACATCCTCGGCAACGTTATCCTGGCCGGGGGGTTTTTCGGGAGCCCGGACTTCGACCCGGGCATGAATGCCTTCCGCCTGACCAGCGTCGGTGAATCGGACGGATTTGTGGTGAAACTCACTTCCAGCGGAGCGTTGTCGCCGTGATTCGTCTTTTCGCGCTGACCCTCGTCGCTGTCCTCGCCGCGCAGGCCCCGAAGCAGCCGCTGCTGGTCTCTCCCTCCTGGCTCGCCGGGCATCTCCCGGATCGGAACCTGGTCCTCCTTCACGTCGGCGAGCGCGCGGGTTATGAGGCGGGTCACATCCCGGGGGCGCAGTTTCTCGCGCCGACCCTCGAATGGTCGACCCCGCGGGTCGAAGGCCAGCTCACCCTCGAGCTACCCGACCTCGCGGTGCTGGACTCCGCCCTGGAGGCGCGGGGCATTTCCGATGACTCCCACATCGTCCTGTACGCCGCGGACGGGTTCTACACGCCCACCTCCCGGGCGCTGTTCACCCTCGAGTACATCGGCCTCGGGGGCCGGGTGTCCATCCTGGATGGCGGGCTTCCCGCCTGGAAGGGCGAAGGTCGCACGCTTTCGACCGACGTGCCGGCGCCAACGCGGGGCAGGCTCACCCCGCGCCCGGACCGGTCCATCCTGGTGGACGCGAGCTTCGTCGCCGCCCACCTCAGCGATTCCAGCGTCCGGGTGATCGATGCGCGGGATACCTCGTTCTACCACGGGCGGGAAACCCGGCAGGGCCGGAATGGACACATCGCCGGGGCAGCCAGCTTTCCGTTCCAGACCGTGATGGATTCCGCCGGCCGCTTCCTGCCGGTCAGCGAGCTGAAAGCGAAGTTCACCGCAGCCGGTGCAGCCGAAGGACACACCATTGTGACGTACTGCCACATCGGACAGCAGGCGAGCCTGGTCTGGTTCGCTGCCAGATTGTCCGGCTTCACCGCCCGGCTCTACGACGGATCATTTCAGGATTGGGCCAGGCGAACCGAGCTGCCGGTGGAGGGGAGAAGGCCTTGATAGGCTAGCCGATAGCCGATAGCCGCCTAGTGCCTCGCACTGAACCGATCCAGAAACTCGCGCTCGCCGGGAGTGAGACTCCCGATCCCATGGGCGCTGATCTTGTCGAGGATCCGATCCAGTTCGTCTCGATTCACCTCGTGCAGATTATCCCGCCGGATCTTCTTCCAGCGCTCCAGCGCGCCGGTCATGCTTTCCAGTTTGGGCGAGGGAGGACGAGCCATCCGCTGGAAACGCGCGCTGGCGGAGCGGCCGGCCAGGAGCCGCAGGAACAGGAACCCACCCAGGAAGCCCCCGAGATGCGCGAAGTGCGCGATGTTGTCCCCGCCGCTGAACCCGCTCCAGAGCGACATCGCCGTCATCAACAGCACGAGCCACCGCGACTCGATCGGAATGATGCCCCAGATCAGAATCTGATCCCTCGGCCAGAACCAGGCATACCCGAGCATCACCCCGAACACCGCCCCGGACGCACCGATGATGGCGGCGTTGGGCGCCATGGCAAGGGAAAGCAGGCCACCCATGACGCCACTGGAGAAGTACAGACCGAGGAATGCTCCTCCACCCAGACGCGCTTCGAGCCTCGGTCCAAAGAAGAACAGCGACAGCATGTTGAAGAACAGATGGCCCAGCCCGCCGTGCAGGAACATGTAGGTCACGAAGGTCCACGGAGCCCGGAGGGCTTCGGATGGAACCAGGACCAGTTGATTGAGGACCTCTGGCGGCAGCGTCGACATCAGAATGAAAACGATGACGTTCGCCAGGATGAGGCGAAGGGCCCACCCCCAACCGGTCACTGAGGAGGTCTTCCCGTGCGCAGATCCACCAGGCCGGTGGTCAGCACGTCCCAATAGGTCACCGCATCCGGGCGCGCGGTCATCTGCACGAACGACGAAATGGGCTGGACCTGCTGCGCACTCAAATGCCCGGGCAGGGCTTGCGGGAACCCGCTCGACAGGCCGCCCGAATTCCACATTCCTCTGCCGAAATAGCTCCGAATCAGCACGCTGGAGGAATCCACCGGCAACGCCTTCACGTTTTCGGCAAACCGGCCGAAGGTTCCTGCCCGGAAGAGGTACATCTCCACGTTCGAGGTATAGAACGCCGAGACCGCGAGCTTTGTCTCGCGCAGGTACCCCGCGATGGCTTTCATCGCGATCGGACCCGAGAGGTCACCGATAGCGGGCACCACTCGGTCCCGCCGGTGGAGCTCGCGGACCACTCGGAATCGTTCTTCGGTCGCGAGATAGCTCCCCCGGTTCCCGTCGATGTCGGTGGCAAGGTACAGCTGCCGTTCGGTTGGGTAGCCTGGTCTGGGGGGACGTCCCCGGCTCGTGAATGTGAGGTCCAATCCGACTTGAAAGAACTCGTCGTGGAACCGGCGCAGCGTGACCCGGTCCGAATCGGCCAGTGCCATGCCGAATTTGGCCACGCGGTTGAGGAGCTCAGTGTGGTTGCGGGTGTGGGCCGCCTGATCACCCGGAGTGATCTCGAGGTAGGTCAGGATATCGTCCAGAGGCTGGTCCGTCCACCGGGAAAGAACCTCGGGCATCGGGCGTCCGTACAACAGACAGAGGTACTCCATGCGGTTTCGGGAAACCTCGAACATCGCCTTGAACAGCAGGTGGAGCAGGAGGTTGTCCCGGCGGATGTCCACCAGAATCGCGAGCTCGGGCCTGATCTCCGCGATGTACGAAAAACTCTGCTCAGGTCCGACGCCGAGGTAGGCCCCACCGCGAACCCCCATGGCGCGAAGCGCCGGGAGAACGTGGAGGTACGATGTTTCGTTGGAAACGAGGTTGTCGCTGTCGAAGTACCCGCCCGGCTCGGAGAGCCGTTCGATCAGCCGTGAATACGCCGTGTGCTGGACGGCCGGACGAGGAGCAGACGGCGTCTGCGCGAGGCCCAGTACGAGTGCCGGGACAAGCATCATGGATCGAGTCACATCCGCCTCGAGGTCTGGGGCGTGGAGTGGAGCCTACTCCGGTGAACGGCGCCCGGTCAACGGTGCCACGGTTCAAATCACCTTGACGATCCAATCGCCGACGAAATACCCCACCACGGCCACCCCCAGCCCCACCACGAACATGTCGAGTCCGCTCCGAAAGACGCCCCGGCCAGTGAAGAAGCTGCGGGCGGCGCCAACGCCAAAATGGGACAGCATGGCAACGGCAAACGACATCCAGATCGCGGTCGGGCTTCGGCTCACGAGAAGCGGAGCGACCGGGATAAACGCTCCGAACGCGGTCGCCACGCCGGTGACCCAGCCCTCCCGGAGAGGAGTACTGGTCGCCTCGCCGATCTTGAGCTCCTCCCGCACCTTCTCCTCCAGGGCCCTCTCGGGGTCCGCCATCACCGCGGTGGCCAGCTCGCCGGCCTGCTGAGCGGGAATCCCCTTCGCCTGATAGATGAGCGACAACTCCTCACGCTCCAATTCGGGCATGAGTCGAATCTCCTCGCGCTCCATGGCGATCTCGTGCTCGAACACCTCGCGTTCACTCTTCGCGGCGAGGTATCCGGAGGATCCCATCGAAAGTGCGTCCGCTACCATGCCGGCCATGCCCGCCAGCACGATGGCATGCGTCGCACCGCCTCCCAGGGCGGCTTGCGCCCCCACCATCCCCGCGACCAAGCCAAAATTCGCGGTGAGGCCGTCGTTGAATCCGTACACCACATTTCGGAGGAATCCGCCCGCGCCGGTCTGGTGCCACGGCTCCCCCTTGGCACCTTCCACCAAACCTGCCAGCCGCTCAGCATGAGATTTCGATTCCTTGGCCAGGGTGAGAGCGGCCGGCGCGGCGGCCCCCTCAGGGGCCTCCCGATACATCTGCAGATAGCCTTTGACCTCCCGGCCCTCCTCTGCAAGAAGGAATGGCAATAGGACCCGGCTCCCTATTCGACGAGCGAGCCAGGCCATGAAACGTGCTCGTCCTGAAGGCCGCGGCCGGCGGACCTCGTGGCCCTGCTCGGCGAGGAGCCGCTGCCAGACCTCCACGTGCCGGTCCTCGACCTCGGCCAGCTGGCGGTAAATCGCGCTGCGCGCGGGGTCCGGCTCGGCGGACGCCAGCTCACGATAGAGAAAAGCCGCGTCGGCCTCATCGCCCAGGTGGTGGAGCCATTCACGCGGTGGGAGGGGGGGAGACATGCCTGAATATGTCCGGAAACGGACCGGGCTGCGACCAAACCCTTCCCCCTGGCATCTTTAGGGTCGTGCCGACCAGGACCCTCGTCATGGACGTATTCCGGCTGGCGAATGCCGACCGTGTGCTCCCAGGAGTCAAGGCGGGGGATCCGGAGGCCCAGGAAGCCGTCTATCGCGCTTTCGAGGCCCCGGTGTACAACCTGGCCCGCCGGATTTGTCGCACGACGGAGGACGCGGAAGACGTGTTGCAGGAGACCTTTTTGGAAGTGTTTCGGAGCATCGGGAGTTTCCGGGGTGAAGGGAGCCTGTGGGGCTGGGTCCGGACCATTGCCGCCAGCAAGGCGTTGATGCGGCTGCGCCGGAACAAGTACCGGGACACCGAGGAGTTGCAGGACGAAGTGGTTCCGATTCGCCGGGATGATGCCGCCCTTCGAATGGATTTGGAGGCAGCGTTGGAACGGTTGAATCCCACCTCGCGGGCGGTCGTGTGGTTGCACGATGTCGAAGGGTACACCCACGAGGAAATCGCGAACCTGATGAACAAGACGGTCAGTTTTTCAAAATCCCAGCTTGCTCGCGCCCACGCTCGCTTGCGTCGCTGGTTGGGAGAGGAGGTACCGGCATGACCCATCTGACAATGGAACAACTGCTCGCGCTGCGCGAGCCGGGACTGGAGCCGGGCGTTCAGGCCTGGAAGGACCACGTCGCAGAATGCGACGTTTGCCAAGGGGAGCTGCTCCGGCTGGATCAGCGCACCGCCCGGCTTCGCGCCCTGCCTGTCCTCAAGCCGTCACGCGGCCGGTTTGCGGAGATCCAGGGCCTGACGAGCCGCTGGCGTTTTCGACGCCGGCTGGCCGTGTTCTCGTTGGGCGGCCTCGCGCTCGCCGCGACCGTGGCATTGGCCGTTGTGCTCGTCCCGGGGTTCCAGCGCGAGTCAGCTACCGCAGAGCTCGCCGAGCAGGAGGAACTGGACAGCATCATCGCCCGCTCACGGCAGCTCGAGGATGTCATTCAGACCTTCGACCCCGACCGCCGGGTGACGGATGGGCGGACCGCGCTGGTCGCCGCGGATCTCGAAGACCGCGTCGCCCGCATTGATCAGCAGCTTCAGGTCATGAACCTGGTCAACGCCCGGGCGCGCTCAGTGGAAGCAGTTCGACTTTGGCGTGAACGACTCGGCTTGTTGGATGCGCTGGTGGATGTCCACGCCACCCGAGCCAGTTTCGTTCGGTATTAACCGCGAGGAGTATCTCATGATTGCAGCACGTCGCGTGTTTCTCGGAATGCTCACGGTCGCCGGCACCTGGGGCACCGCCGGCGCCATCCAGGAACGGCAGCCGGAAGTGCGCGCCCGGATTCGGGGTGAATCCCCGTTGCTCGAGCGAATCCGCATCGCCACCACCCGGCGCGCCAGGCTCGGTGTCGTCGTGGACCTGGCGGCCAGCCCGAGCGATTCGATCGGCGCCACCATCCAATCGGTTACGCCTGGTGGTCCCTCCGCCAAAGCCGGGATCAAGGCGGGCGACCTGATCACCCGGCTCGACGGTCAGGCGCTCGTCGGCACCTCCAGCGAAGGCCGCAAAGCCGCCGAGGGCGAATCGTTGCCCGGCCTTCGGCTGGTGGAAATCGCCTCCCAGCTTAAGGCGAATCAGACCGTGAGCGTGGAGTACCGCCGGGATGGTACCCGACACACCACGTCGCTCGTCACCGGCGATGAGCCCTTCACGGTGTTCGAAACGCCGGAGGGTCAGCTCCGTTTTGCCTTCCCCAAGGGAGAGCTCGAGCTGGCCCCCGGATTCGGTCTGGGAACCGGACCGAGTGCCTTTACCCTGGCGGTCGGACCGTTGATGAACCTTCAGCTCGCACCGATCAATCCGGAGCTGGGGACGTACTTCGGCACGACTGAGGGCGTGCTCGTGATCGACGTCCCCAAGGAGACGACTCTGGGAGTGAAGCCGGGCGATGTGATCCTGACGGTGGACGGACGCAAAGTCGCCGGGCCCTCGAGTTTGTTCCGCATCCTCCGCAGCTACGACGCGGGTGACACCTTCAAGCTGGAGATCATGCGCAACAAGAGCCGGGCTACGGTCACCGGCCAGATGGAAAAAGGTCGGGAGTTCTAACCGGACCAGCACTGCTCCCGGCTCAGCGAGGGCGGCCCCAAAGCCGCCCTCGTTGCTTTTTCGGACGGGTCCGCCCGATCAATCGCAAAGCGGTTGCGTGGGCGTTATAGTAGTGCTGCAATGACCCGCCCCCCCCGGATCAGGGCAGCCAACCCCGTCCGTATCGTACCCCCGGTGCAGCCAGCGCCGGCAGGCGAGGAAGAGAGCCTCGACGTTTGGGGGTTTCGCGGCGCGGGGTTCGAGATGCAGGCCAACGGCAGCGTCATCCTGCGCGGCGCCCGGTATTCCGGGAGCGAGGTCGAGCTTCCCGATCTCCTGCCGTGGGTTCGAAAAACCCTGGACGTACCGCTCGACCCAACCGACGTTCACGCCTCCTCGTACCCGCCCGAGATTCCTCCCCCACGCCTCAATCCGGGCTTCCTCCGGGAGATTCAGGACGTTCTCCCCGCTACCGCGGTGAACACCGACGATGAAGTGCGGTTGCGACACGGTCACGGCCACACGTTGGAGGAGATGTACGCCATCAAGTATGGCCGCATCGAGCGGGTACCCGACGTGGTCGTGTATCCGGAGACTGAGGAGCAGGTGGCCGCCCTGGTGGCCGCGGCCGGCCGCCATGACGCGTGCCTGGTCCCGTATGGAGGCGGCACCAACGTCACGGACGCACTTCGCTGCGCTGCCGACGAGGAGCGCTCCATCGTCGTGGTGGACCTGGCTCGCATGAACCGGATCCTGTGGATCGACCCGGTGAATCTCATGGCCTGTGTCGAAGCCGGAGCGGTGGGACGACACCTGCAGGCACGGCTCGCCGACTATGGATTCACCATGGGTCACGAGCCGGACAGCGTCGAGTTTTCGACGCTGGGGGGCTGGATCGCCACGTTCGCCAGCGGAATGAAAAAGAATCGGTACGGGAACATCGAGGAGCTGGTCCTGGATCTCCGGGTCGTGACGGCCCTTGGCCAGCTCACCCACAGCGCTCCGTTTCCCCGCGAATCGGCCGGCCTCGATCTCCGTCGCTGGATGTTC
>Ga0187892_10003642_pt1 | contig 27651 bp, 18 predicted proteins | sample MA1701073metaG_FD_139345 | JGI IMG/M metagenome (GOLD analysis project Ga0187892, IMG submission 139345) | Bio-ooze microbial communities from a basaltic lava cave in the Kipuka Kanohina Cave System on the Island of Hawaii, USA - MA170107-3 metaG ... | reverse complement strand
GAAGGGTGGGTAAGTCGGTCGACCCGGCCCGAGAGGAGGAGGGAGGTCCGCGGGTCTTTCGCTGGCGCCTCCACGGGGCATCCCAGAGATCGAGGCAGCGGAGGATCCGCTCGATGACGTCTTCCTGTTTCGGGGCGGTCGCGGCTACGCGCGTCCCAGTCAACACGGCTCGCCAAGCTTGCCGGGGGCGTCGCGCAGATCAACGTCGGCGCCGCCACGGAGGTCGAGCTGAAGGAGAAGAAGGCCCGCGTCGAGGATGACCTCCATGCCACCCGCGCCTCGGTCAAGACCGAGGGATCGCCAGCCCGTGGAGCTGAGCCTTATGCCCGAGGCGGTCGAAAACGTCCTCACCGATCAGGAGTTCGCGGACCGGATCGGGCACCTGGCCGAGGAGAAGTGAAATCCCCGCACGGTAGCTTGTGAGTGGGGAATCGCGAGCGGGATCGTTGCTCCCTCGGCGGTCGCATCTACCTTGAATATCATCCTGCCGCTTCTCACCACCCCGGGTCGGGCCGAACGGTCGCCTCGAGGCCCTTCGGGCCCGTGACGTAGACGGGGCTTTCTCCGAGGGGGACCGTGAGCGCACTTCGTGCGCACCGGATCAAGAGGGACGAGCCGGCGCGTGCCGAAGATGTCGTGGATCGCGAGGCCTTTCTCGTTACTTTGCCAGCTCTTCACGTACTGATCCAGCTCCCAGAAGTCGAACGCATCCTCGGGCGCGTTGGGCGGCCGGTAGGGGTGGAAGCAGACGATGTCGAATGCATCGTACGGGGTGAGCTTGAGGATCTTCTCGGCCCAGATGACGTCGCAGAAGGCCATAGGGGAACTTTTCAGGCGGTGTCAGGGAGAGGCCCGATTGAGCCTCTGGTGGCTATGGCAAGAATAGTCGGTGGTGTCGGGGTCAGAGTCCAAGGTAAGACTGGACGGATATCGAAAGGAAGAGTTTAGCCATGACTACCCTGGAAGTGCCGAGTTCAAGGGGCGAGGTGCCTGACCGCCGGACGCGCTCGATTCTCCCTCTAGCGCCGCTCGTCCTGTTGTCCCTGTTGGCGCGGACCGTCGAGGGGGCGGAGACGGTGGTGTCCTTGGAGTTCGACGACGGCCGGGACAGCCAGTACCAGGTTCGCGATCTCCTTCTGAGCTACGGGATGCGGGCCACGTTCTTCATCAATAGCAATCTCCTCGGCCGCAAGGGGTACATGACCCTCGCACAGGTCCATGACCTCCAGAGCGACGGCCACGAGATCGGCGGTCACACGCTGGATCACGCGAATCTCGCCACGGTGAGCGTCGCGGAGGCCCAGCGCCAGGTCTGCGATGACCGCGCCGCGCTGATCGCCCACGGCTTTCGCGTCATGAACTTCGCATATCCCTACTCGGCCTACAACGAGACCATCAAGTCGATCGTGGCCGGCTGCGGGTACCCGACGGCGAGGAGGGTCGGCGACCTGAGTTGTGCCAGTTGCCCCCGCGCGGAGACGATTCCCCCCGCCGATCCCTACGCCATCCGCACGCGCGAGTCGGTTCGGGACTACATGCCCCTGACCACGCTCCAGAGCTGGGTGACCGAGGCCGAAGCGCGGGGGGGCGGCTGGGTGCAGATCGTGATGCACGAAGTCTGCGATGGCTGCGGCTCCTACTCCAATACCCTCTCGACCTTGGCCGCCTTCCTCGACTGGCTCGCCCCGCGCGCGGCGATCGGCACGGTCGTGATGCCGATGTGGAGCGTGATCGACCGCGCTCCTCCAGAGACCACGGTGGCCTGCACCCCGCGCGGTTGCTCGGAGTGGAACAACGGGCCGGTCACGGTGAGCCTCTCGGCGGCGGACCATGGCTCCGGGGTGGCGGAGATCCGTTACACGCTCGACGGGACGGACCCCGGCGGGCCGACCGGAGTTTCCTGTACCGCGGATCCCTGCTCCTTCACCGTGTCGGCGGCGGCGACTGTGAAGTACGGGGCCCGGGACCTCGCGGGGAACGTCGAGGCGACGAAGAGTCAGGCCATCCGGATCGACACCGAGCCGCCGAAGGTCGCCATCACCTCGCCGCGCAACTGGTCGCTGGTCGTCGGTACGACCACGGTGAAGGCGAGCGCCACTGATAACGCGGGAATCGTCGCGGTGAGCTTCTTCGTCGACGGCCGGCTCATCGGCGCAAGCACGACCGCCCCTTATCAGGTGAACTGGTCGTCCGGCAAAGAAGGGATCGGGATTCACCACCTCCATGCCGAGGCGACCGACCTCGCCGGCAACTCCGCACGGTCTTCCACGGTCGACGTGGTCGTGGGCCCGTCCTTTTAGAGACTCTCACACGGAGAACCCCGAGCCGATTTGCGGGCACCGGCGAGCCGGATGCGCGAAGCGCGCGCGAGGCAACCTCGCGGAGCCGATCGTCGATCGCGCGTGACAGACCAGCCGGCCGTCGCCGCCGCGCAAGCGGACGTGAGTTTGTTTTGTCAGGTGTTCATAAGATCCCGTAGGCCCTCGCTTCTCTTCCCGCTCTCGGGCGTTGGCTCCAGGTCTGATCATTTGCGGTCAAGGATGAAGGCCTCCTCACCGCCTCCTCGGGTCGTCGATGCTGAGACCATGACGCAGCCGGCCGGACAAGAGCCTGGGACAGCGGGCCCGCTTCACCTCTGACCGGCGGTGGTTTGCGGCGGCGAGGTCGTCACGGCCTCGGCGCGTCCTGCCGGGGCCGACGGGGCGCCACAAACTCCTGGACGGGCCACCGGGTGAACCCTCCGCCCCGCGGCACGAGTCTGCACTCCACGCGCAACTTCTCCTCGGGCTGCTCGCGTACGGTAGCGTTCACCGATCGCTAGACCCGCGCCGGCCAGGTGGTGAACTCTTCCACAGTGGGTAACTTATTCAGGACCAGGAACCGGCTTCTCGGTGGAGTCCGATGGGAGATGGAGCGGGCATCCTGGCCTGCTCTCGGGACTTGATGCGCTCTCGGGACTTGATGCCTAGCATCACTTAGCCTGCTCCTCCAGCCCAACCCCCGGCCCGCCACTTGCCGCGCTGTTACCGTCACGCGGGACGAAAGGCAATCCGTGCGATGGTCTCCAGCGACTTGGTCCCCGCGGACCAAGAAAGCCTCAGCGGCGGAACCCGAATCCGCGTGGAAGAGTTTCCAAGGTTGAGTAGGAGAGAGACCATGTTGGGCATTCACTGGGTACAAACTGCTCCCTTCAACGTCGCTCGGGCCGTAGCATTTCTTCCGCTGCTTCTTATCTCCCTGCTGAGCCTGGCTCCAGGCGCAGTCGCCGATGACCGGTTCGGTATCGCTGAGCTGTATCCCACCGTTGCCGGCGGCAAGGAGTGGTTCTCCAAGTGGGACAACGGGATCCTCAGGACCTTCACCGGGGTGGACCCGCTGGACCATTGGTTTGACGCGAACCACGGTGATGCGACGTTTCGCGTGGACGGGAACGGGCTCTTTCAGATATCGGGGTCCGTTCCCAGGATGTACATCCACGACCCCCTCCTGCTCCAGAGCTGGAGAAACGTGGAGATGACCGTCTACGCCATGAGGGTCTCGGATTCCGGCACGCCGTGGGGCGGCATCGTGGGGATCGCCCGCGCCAACCATGGGACCACCGGATCGGAAACGAGCAACCTGTGCGACACGAGAGGCATCGGCGCCAGGATGCGGTATGACGGACACATCGACTTCGAGAAAGAGACGCGCCATCCCGCCTCCGTGGCCATCTTGAACAAGACCTTGTGGTCCGGCGGGCTCCCGAAGAACGTCTGGATCGGCTACAAGTACGTCGTCTACGACCTGCCGGACGGGAACGTGAAGCTCGAGCTGTACCTCGACCAAACGGACGGCTTGAACGGAGGAAACTGGACCAAAGTCAACGAGCTGATCGACAACGGCCGCAACTTCGGAGTGGGAGGTTCGCCCTGTAAGAGCGGAATCGATCCCGCCTTGAGGCTGACCAACAGCGACAGCAGGCCAGGATCCGAATCCGGCAAGCCGAACATCACCGTGTACTGGAGAAGCGATGATGTCGGGACCAACGGTCTCATCTACAAGAAGATGAGCGTCCGGGAGATTGACCCGGCGGCGCCTCCCGTGGATCCGACGGACACCATCCCGCCGACCTTGAGCGCGGTGTCGGCAACGAACCTCTCTACGGGCAGCGCCACTATCCAGTGGACGACCAATGAAGGATCGGATTCCCAGGTCGAATACGGAGCGACGGCGGCCTACGGTGATTCAAGCGGCTTGAACGCCTCCCCGGTGACGAGCCACAGCACCGCCTTGAGCGGGCTCTCCGCCGGCAGCCTCTATCACTACAGAGTCAGGTCGAAGGATGCCGCAGGGAACCTGGCCGTCTCGGGAGACTTCACCTTCACCACTCTCGCGCCGCCCCCGCCGACCCCGCCGGTCGACCCGACCTGCTTGACCAGCGCCGGTGCCTGGCAGCACAGTGCCTTCGCGGCCCAGACCGGCTCTTTCTCGGCGGAGTTCGACGCCATCCCCGAGAGCGCGAACATCGACGGGGTCACCGGGCTCTCCAGCGGCCCCGCGGCCGATTTCACCGGCCTGGCCGCCATCGTGCGCTTCAACGGCGCCGGATTCATCGATGCTCGCAATGGAGGCGCCTATGCCGCGAATGCCCCCATCCCGTACAGCACCGGGGCGACCTACCACTTTCGGCTGGTCATCGACATGCCCTCTCGCTCCTACAGCGCTTACGTGAGGGCGGGGAGCTCCCCCGAGCAGTTGGTAGGCAGTAACTTTGCGTTCCGCACGGAGCAGATTGCGGCAAGCTCCCTCGACAACCTGAGCCTGTTGGCTGACGTGGGCAGCCACACCGCCTGCAGGCTCACTGTCGCCTCCGAGTCGATGGCCTGCCTCTATGCTATTTCTCCTCAAAGCCAGTCTTTCAACTCCACCGGCGGGACGGGAAGCATAGCGGTCACCGCCCCGGTTGGCTGTGCCTGGTCCGCGGAGAGCAACGCAAGCTGGCTCACCATCACCTCAGGATCCAGCGGGTCAGGAGACGGGACCATGACCTTCTCGGTGGCGCCCAACTCGACCGGGGCGGCCCTGAGCGGGACGCTGACCGTCGCCGGGGAGACGTTCGCCACGGCCGTTGAAGCGGCTGTCGAACCGGGCCCTGAACCCGACCCCTCTTGCCTGACCAGCGCCGGCGCCTGGGAGAGCCAACTGTTTGCGGCCCAGACCGGCTCCTTCACGGCGGAGTTCGACGCCACCCCCGAGAGTGCGAACATCGACGGGGTCACCGGGCTCTCGAGCGGCCCAGCGACAAATTTCACCAGCTTGGCCGCCATCGTTCGTTTCAACGGGCGTGGATTCATCGATGCCCGGAACGGAGGTGTCTATGCCGCGCTCGGCCCCATCCCTTACAGCGCTGGCTTGACCTATCACTTCCGCTTCGTCGTCAGCGTTCCCTCTCACACCTACAGCGTATTTGTCAACTCCGGCAGCTCGGCGGAGCAGCTCATCGGCAGCGACTTCGCTTTCCGCAACGAGCAGGGCACGGCAACCGTCCTGGACAACCTGAGCCTGTACGCGTGGCCAGGCAGCCACACAGCCTGTAACCTGACTGTTGCTACCGAGGCGGATGGCTGCCTCTATTCCATTTCACCCCTCAGCGAGTCCTTCGACTCTACCGGCGGGACCGGGAGCGTCACGGTGACCGCCCCGGCCGGCTGCCCCTGGTCGGCCGCAAGCAACCGGCGGTGGATCACTATCACTTCGGAATCCACCGGGAGTGGAAGCGGCACCGTGACCTATTCGGTGGCGCCCAAGGCGCTATTGAGGTCCCGGAGCGGCGCCCTCACCATCGGCAACCAGCTCTTCCAGGTGCGCCAGTCGCCACGTAGCTGAACCGTAGAGAAGCCCTCTCCGGACGACGAGGGCGAAATCAATGGAGATCGTGTTCAAGTCGCAGCATCGATGCGTGCGAGCAAGGGGGCGCACGGCTGACGCGCATCCGCTTCTGAGCGGAGAGTCGGGCCGAAGTGCAGGGGAGGCACCTCGGCACCGCCGACGTCCTCCGCGCCGGCCGGCTCTCCGAGGATACGTAGGTAATGGCGCAAAGACGACCTCGATCGTCCACTTACTCTTGGAAAGGCCCGTATTCCACTTGTAGAGCCTCGTCCCGAGCTTGTTCGGCCCATAGCAAGCCGGGCAGATCACCGTCGAGATCGCGAGAAAAAGGGGTAGGAGCCGGCGGCGGATTTGGCGAGATTTCACGGCAGATCGATCCTCCAGGGTTCCGGATTGTTATGTTGCCGCGCTTCCTCCTCTCGGTGCCGCCTCCACGCGATGGAAGCGGCGAGTCTGGCGATCCCCAGGACGAGGATGGCCGAGGAACAGGTGCGAAGCGCCGGTGCGCTGGGGGGGGGGGCTCGCACAGGACTCCGAGACGGTCGGCAGCTCGACGACGACAGCGAAGTGCGGAACCTGAGTGGAGCCGCACGAAGCGACTCCGACCTTGGTCCCCTTGGCGGCCGTGGGAGTCGAGAAACCCAGGCCCGCCCTGGGCTCTCCACTTCAAGACCCACGGCGTCAGAAGCGGTACGTGAGGCCCAATACGACCTCGCTCGACCAGTAGCGAGGGTTCCGGAAGTGGGAGACCTCGCCGGAGATCTCGAAGTTCCGGTGGAGGAGCCAGTGCGCGCCGACCGTTCCGCTGCCGACGAGGCGGCCGTGCCCGTCCTCCCACCCGTAGCCCAACCCCAGGCGAGCGTCGAGCCGGAAGCGGTCCGATGGGGTGTACTCGAGCCGTCCGAAGGCCCGGTGGACATGGAGATCGTTCGGGGAGTAATAGGCGGCGGTGTCCATAAGAGTGTCGTCGAAGGAGCCGTCGTACCCAACGCGCAGCGCCGGCGACGTCAGCACGCGCCGGCCATATTCCCAGCGCCCGGTGTTCCGGCGGTTGCCGTCGGAGTAGAAGCCGTGCCGGTAGGAGAGGAGGATCCGATCGTCCGGCGTGAAGAGGAAGGCGGCGAGCAACGACTGCGAGTCGAGCCGGGTTCCGTCGCGGACGGCGCGAAGGGTCTCGACCGCTCCGCCGGCGGCCTCTGCCTCAATGGCGAGCCAGTCGAGCCCTCGATACCGCACGGCGCTCGAGTAGAGCGGCGTGTCCTTGGACCCGTCGAACCAGGTTCCGCCGAAGGCGCCGGCGATCTGCAGTGGTCCACTCAGGGTCGCGAGCGCGCCTCCCTCGCCAGCGATCGCGTCGACCGATTCTAGCCCGGACTCGCCGTAGGTTGCGTGCTCCATCTCGCCGTGCAGCCGGAGCCAGGGCAGGACATTCGATTCCCCTCGGACCACCTGCCGGAAGACGTAGCCGTCATCGCCATCCCACCAGGCGTCGGCGCGGAGCGAAGCGACAGGCCGTTCCTCGCGCTCGATCTTCTCGATCCGCTCGAGAGCCCGCGGATCGGCTGGGTCCAACACCAGGAGCCTCCGCAATTCGGCTGCGGCTCCAGGCCGGTCGCCCTTCCCGAGGAGGGCGCCTGCACGGATGTGGAGGATCTCCTCCTCGGGCGCCCCGAGCGCGGCCGCCTGCGTGGTCTCCTCAAGAGACTCCGAGTAGCGGCCCATCCACGACAGCAGGCGCGCGCACTCGAGTCGGGCCTGGATCAGCGGGTGCTTCTTTCTGAGGTAGGCAAGAAGCGTCTCGCCATCCCAGTTCTCCGGTACGCGGTACCGGACCAGAAACGGGCTCTTCCATCGGAGGTTGTAGGCGGTCTCCGCCTGGTAGAACGCGAGCCGGAAATGCTTCCTGACGGCGCAGAGGTTCATCCGAAAAGCCCCGGGCTCGTTCGTGAGGTCGAGCTGGCCGAAACTGCCGAAGGGGAATGCATAGGCGGACACGTCCTCCAGGCCCATCTCAGTCGAGAGCGTCTCGCGCGACCGCCGGTAGTCCTCCTCCAAGCGCCTTTCCATCTCCTCTGGTCCCTCGAGGCGGGATTCCTCGGAGAGCCATCGACGCGACACGAGGAACAGCCCCTCGGACCCGGCGGAATCGGTGCGGACCCGCCGGTGCGCTAAGTGGCCGTGGGACCCAAACTCCCACCGGCCGGAAGCGGCGAGCCTCCTGAGGTCGCTCCAACTCATGTGGTAGCCACGGAGGCCTCGGACGAGAACGGTTGGGACGAACTGCACCGCTTGCATCCCGAACTCAGCCAGGATTCCGTCGGCGGTCATGAGGTTGTCGTGCCGTGCGTCGTCGAACGTGATGAGGATCGCCCGCTCGGGGAGCGGCCGCTTGCCCTGGAGCCAGCTCTCGACGTCGCCCAAGCCGACCGTGCGGTACCCGGCCTTGGCGAGGGCCCGCATCTGGTCGCGGAAGAGCGGCGCGGGCATGGCGTTGGTTTCGAAGTCGGCTGTGATCCCGTGGTAGAGGAGGATGGGGAGCGACCCGTCTGTCGCCCCGTCGAGGATCTTCCGGGCTTCGTTGAGGGCTTCGTCGAGCCGCCCACGGGCGGACAGCAGGCGGACCCTGGACAAGAGTAGGTCAAGCGCCGGCGGGAAGAGCTGCACGGCGCGTTCCCACTCGTGCATCGCGCCGACGAAGTCGCCTCGCGATTCCAGAGACTCCAGCCTCGTGATGGACGCCGGGCGATGGCTCGGGTTCATCCCCAGCATGGCCTCGCAGGTCGCGACGGCTTCCTCGTGGTCCCCGAGCCGCAGCGCCGCCAAGGCAAGACCCTGGTAGGCTCGGCCGTCGTGGGGGGACACTTCGAGGGCAGCCATGAAGGCCTCGCGAGCGGCGCGGGGGTCCTTTCTGCGCAGATCGACCTCTCCGAGCAGGCTCCACCGTTCCGCGTCGCGCGGTCGCAGGGCGAGGTGACGGCGCAGGTAACCGCGAGCTCGTTCCAGCCCTCCCTGCTCGAAGAAGTAGTCGGCCAGGGCGGTGTCGGCCGCGGCCTCGTCCGGGAACCGAACGCGAAGCTCCTCGATCGCCTGCATCGCCCACTCCTCGTTCCCCGCGTGGAAAGCGGTGCGGGCCAGCCGACCGAGCAGGCGCGTATCCCCGGGCGCGGCGAAGGCGAGGTCCTTGAGCACCGAGAGCGCCTCGATGAACCGCCCGCCCCGAGTCAGGGCGTTGGCCTGGAGGCGCCGCGCCGCGAGCGCCGTCGTCTCGTCGGTCGTTTCGGCGGCAAGCGCGCGCGCCCCGGTTGCCGCTCGATCGAAGTCCCCTTCTGCGAAGTCGAGTTGCGCGGCTTCGAGCCGCAGTGGCGCGTCCGCAACGAGCGGCGGCCGGATCTGCCGGAGAACCTCGCGGGCCTCCCTGAATCGGGTCTCCTCCCGCAGCGTCTGGACGAGGAGCGCAAGGCTGCGGAGGCTCGTCGGTTCCAGGCGCAGCGCCTCTTTGAGGGCTTCGATCGCCGCATTGCTGTCCCCCGCTTCCCGCAGGAGATAGAAAAGGTCGCGGTGGCCGGAAGCCGACCGGGGATCCAGCTCGAGGCTGGCGCGGTGGAGGGTGATCGCCTTCGCCAGGTCTCCCCTCGCCTGCGACGCTCGCCCCTGCGCGCGGAGCGCCCTCGCCTCGACGCGGCGGAGCGCAGGCTCGTCGGGGAGGCGGGCGCGCCACTGGGCGAGGATCTCCCGGAAAGGCGCCTGGTCGCAGCGGCGATCGAGGATCGCCGCTGCGACCCGTCCGTCGCGGGGTTCGACCTGCGCCAGCCCCTCAGGGTCGAGGGCGTTCCGCAGCTCCTGCTCCCTGCCGGAATCCTGGAGGAGCCACCAGAAGAGCCGCCGCAGATCCGTGGCCTTGGGCTCACGGTCGAGGCCCTGGCGAACGAGATCGATGCCCTCGGTGAACCGGCCGAGGGCGCGGAGCGCCCGGGCCGCCTCCTCGATGTCCTCGGTGTCCGGCTCGGCCGTCTTCACCAGGGGCTCGAGCACGCGAAGCGCGGCTCCGGGGTTCCCCAAGCTCCGCTGCGCTCGAGCGAGGGCGCGGCGCACCGGGGCATCCTCGGCCGCGAGACCGAAGGCCTGTCGATGGAGATCGAGAGCTCGCGACGCGTCCCCCTCCCGAAGCGCCCTCCCGCCCACCTTGAGGAGGAGGTGCACCAGCGGCGCTCGGGACTCGGGCGGCGGCCGGGGGACGGCGCGCAACCAGCTCTCGATCGCCGCCTCGGGCTTCTCCATGGCTCCCAGTGCCGCGACGACGGCGGTCGCCCACTCGGAGTCCGTACCGTGCTCGCGCCCGAGTCGTCCCGTCTCGCGGGCCGCCTCGAGCTCTCGGCCCTGGGCGGCGAGCGCTTTGAGGCGGAGGATCTGGGCAAAGCGCGCCCGAGGGTCTCGCTCGATCGCGGAGGCGGCGAGGCCGAGAGCCTCGGCGCTGCGACCGCACTCGAGGAGCAGAACCCCCAGTACCTCTGCCGCCGGCGCGAGAGGCCCTTCGCTCGCGATAACGCTCCAGAGCGTCTGGACGGCTTCTTCCCTGTTTCCCGCCGCTTTCAGGATCGTCGCGAGATCCTGGAGCACCGGGGGCTCGGGAGCGAGGAAGGCAGCTTCGCGCAACTCTACCGTCGCTCTCTCGAGATCGGCCTCGCGATAGGCACGGAGGCCCCTCCTGCGAAGGAGCGAAGCCAGCCGCATCTTCGCCTCGGGGAGAACCTCCATCCGGAGGCGCGCCGTCTCGATGGCTCGATCGAGGAGGCCCTCTTCCTCCAGGGAGCGCACCTCCAGGCCCGCCGCCTCTCCGTGGGGGTTCACGTTCAGGAGCGGCTCAACGACCTCTCGCACCTCGACGAAGCGGCGCGCTGCTAGGAGGACGCGAGCCAGGCCCAGGCGCGCAAGAGTGGCGGTGTCCGCCGGCACGACGGGCGCATCGGCGGGCGCATCGGCGAGCCAACCGTAGTGGCTCTCGGCCTCGTCTCTCCGTCCCAATGTCTCCAACAACTGTGCCAGCCAGAGCCGAGTCGTATGGCGCTCGGGGAACGCCCGGAGGAGCCGCTCGGCCGTTTCCGTTGCCTTCGCGGCCTCCCCGGCCCGCTGGTACGCCCTTCCGAGGAGATCCATCAACTCGACCGCTCCCGGATCGGCTTCTACCTGAGCCTCGAGTAGAGCTACGGCGTCCCGCGGACGGCCCTTGGCGAGCGCGTCGACGGCACGGGCGCGGGCGTTCCGCTCGGGTGTCTGCGCCAACGCGAAGCACGAGAGAAAGAAAACGAAGCCGCCCATCACCCACGGAGGCGTTCCCTTCGTCGCGCGGAAGGCAGCTCCCACCGCTGGACTGATCACCAACTCGGCTCCTCGAGGAGAAGGAGTCGTTCGGGAGGCATCCATTGGGCCGCGGGGCCCTCCGGCGGGATGGCCAGCCAGCGGACCCGATTCCACAGAAGTTCTGCCAGCGACCGGTCGCAGTCTGCCGGTAGGACCACGCCGAGGCGATCTCCAACGGAAACGAGGCGGTCGAGGAGGTCCGAGAGTTCGATCGGCTGGCCGCACTTTTGCGCTGGGCGGGGATCGAGGATCAGGCCTTCCACCTCCAGGCGCGCCAGCCGGTCGATCGTGGAAGCGAGGGCGTCAAGCGAAGCAGCGGATGGACGGCCGGCGAAGCGAATCAGGGGCCAGACGGAGGCCCCACGGAAGGCGGCTAGGTGCAGGAGAGCCGGGTCTAACCCACTCTCCAATCCTTCGCCACCGCCGGATGCCGGAACGTGGTACCAGGCTGGCGCCAGGACATCGACGGGATCACGCCACGCAGTCCGGCCCTCCTCCAGGTCGTGCACGAGGAGGGCACGCGCAGGCCGGGGCTGGAGTCGAAGATCCCCGAAGACCGCGGACCCGCTTCCCGCCGCGAGAAGCCACATCCCGAGACCAGCCATCCCGGCCTCGATCTCTCGAGGGAGGGGAAAGCTGCGGGCCGGCGCTTCGCCGTTTTCGACGGCGAAGCGGATGCGCCGGTCGAAGAGATCGAAGGAGACCTTCGCACGGGTCGCACCTTTGATGACGGTGCCGTAGGCGAGAACGACGCAGTCCTCCCCATACACACGCGTCTGAACCTCGATCCGCCGTCCAGTCCAGCCGATGCGGATGTGCCTGCCTCCGGGTACGGCCCTTAGGAAGATCCAGGACTGAACCCCCGGATGGGTTTCGAAGGTCGCCTCACCGCTAACGCACCGCCATGGCTCCGATCCGGCGAGCCAGGCCTCGGCTCCCTGAGCTTCCTCGGGATCGAGGACTACGCTGCGGCCTTCGATTCGGAGTCGGCCCCGTTTACCCGTCCAGTCCCCTTCGGAGGCGGGTGTGAACCTCGAGCGGCGCGCTCCCTGGGCGTTCAGGCGCGCCACGAGATCTCCGCCGCTCCAACCTGGTTGCACCGCGAGTCGCGTCAGCTGAAGCGGCGAGCGGCGAGCGTCGTTGAGCGCGTAGCCCATGCCGGCGAAGGCCAGCGGAAAGGCCTCGGCGACGATGTGCCGCAATGCCTTGCCTCCGTCGTCCATCGCTCCGCCGTCGTTCGAGCAGGGAAAGATGAAAGCCCCCGGCTCGACGCCGGGAAGTCGCCGACGGATGACCTCCGTGCTCGCCCGCATTTCCTCACGCACCCTCACTTCCCATTCCTCCTTCGTCTCCGTCCGAGCCTCACGAGGGAGGAAAGCTCGTGACACGAGGAAGAGGCCACGTCGCGGCCCGCCTTCGATGTCGACGTGAGTCGCGGCCGAAAGCCCGAGGGAGCCGAAGCTCCAGCGCCCGGTGGAGACGAGGCCTCGCAGGTCCCGCCACGTGGGGTAGGTGTAATCGGACTTCTCCATTGGCTCGGCTCGCACGAACATCACCGCGGGCCAGCGCCTTTCCTTGAGGACCTTCTCCGCCTCATGGACCGACTCGCGCCTCCCGTCGTTGAAGGTCAGGAGCACGGCTTTCTCCGGAAGCGGAGCCCGGCATCGAAGGAACTCGCCGGCCTCTTCGAGGGAGATCGGCTGGTATCCGGCGCCCTCCAGGGCTAGTAGGTGCTCGCGCAAGCCCTCGCCCGAAAGGGCGCCATCCTGGGGCCGCGCCCGGATGCTGTCGTAAGCAACCGCCTGAAACCCGTCCCAGTTCGTCCGCGTGCCCGTTCGGACGGGCGGCGTCGGCGAGGGTGCGGGCCAGAACCAGATGACGGCGGGCAACGAAAGAAGCGCCATCCACTGGAGCCACACGCTCCGGCCGGTGGTCGAGCGCCGGGCCGGTCGTGGTGTCGTCGTCCGCCGTGGGATCACCGCCTGTCCCATGCTCCTTTCAGGAATTCCCGATCGTCCCTCGGACGATCGGCTCCAGGGCGAAGTCCACGGGCCATCGCGCAGGATCCACTATGAGGAGTACGGGACGGATGGTCGGGCTGCACGACCCGCTCCCCGAGCTGGGATCGTGGCGCGTGCGGGTCGGGTGGAAAATCGGGTGGCACGTGGAAATTAGAGGCCGCCAAGAAAGGGTCCAGTCGTCGGCTCGCGGTCCGAAACGGACCGCAAGCGCTTCTGTGGATCATCTCGATGCACTTTTCCTTCCCTGACTCCAAATTGCCTCTAAGCCTGAGGCTGCGCGAAGGCCGGAGAAGACTGTACGGCGGGGGCGCACGGTCCAGCAATCGGGGGAGACCTGGAGAGAGGCGTCGGCGCTTCCCTGAAGGGGATCCACGACGACAGTTTCAGGGGGATGCCCGATTGAGAAGGGGCCTCGCTTGATGGGATCCTACGGCAGCTGTTGATAGGAACCAACCGAGGGCGGGCTTTCGGATTCGATGGATAGGCACGACGCTCACAGCTTGACGCAGACCATGGTCAGGATTCCGTCCAACCGGCCGTTCTTCCGGCAAACGCAGATCCGATGGATCCAACGCGCCGTGGCTCGGATCCTATCTTCGGGGAGGTTGATTCTGGGCCCCTACACGGCCCAACTGGAGCGTGCGTTCCGCGAGTACCTGATGAGCCCCTACGCGGTCGGGGTCAGCTCGTGTACGGCGGCGCTGGAGATCACGCTCCGGTACTTTCAGGTCGAGAGCGGGGAAGTCATCGTGCCCACCAACACTTTCGTGGCCTCAGCCAACGCCGTCCAGTTCGCGGGCGGAACGGCGGTGTTGGCGGACATCGATCCGGAGTCGCTCTGTCTGGATGTGCCGGACCTGAAGCGCAAGCTCAACCGGAGAACTCGAGCGGTCATCGTCGTGCACGTCGCTGGCTTGGTTCACCCGCGCGTCGAGGAGGTGCGGCGGCTCTGCCGCCAGCGTGGCGTGGCGTTGATCGAGGACGTCGCCCACGCGGCCGGGGCCATCCACCGCGGGAGGAAGGCAGGGACCTTCGGGGACGCCGGTTGCTTCTCCTTTTATGCGACCAAGGTCATCACGACCGGGACGGGCGGCATGATCGTCACGCCGCACCAGGGTCTCGCGGAATTCGCCCTCAGCCTCCGACATCACGGCGCAGGGCCCAAGGGCCTGACCGCGGTCGCCCGCCTCGGGAACGACTGGTTGCTGGACGAGATCCGCGCCGCCGTCGGTCTGGCGCAGTTGCGCGAGATCGAAGCCATCGTCAAACGCCGGAGGGCGGTCGCCGCGCAGTATAGTCGGGCCCTGCGAGACCATCCCCGGGTCCGACTGCTGCCTGGGTATCGGGATATCCGGCACGTGTTTTACAAGTACGCAGTGGAGCTCGACCGACCGGAGGTGAGGAACCGGGTGGCGGACCTCATGAGGACCCGCCACGGCATCGAGACCGGCTCCATCTACGATCCACCGGTGCACCGCCAGCCCCTGTACGCGAAGGAGCTGGATCGAAGCAAGACGTCCTTCCCGAAGGCGGACGGCATCCTGCCGCGGATCTTGTGCCTCCCGGTTCACGCGCAGATGAAGCGCTCTGAGGCCGGTCGAGTGCTCTCGGCCTTCCAGCAGACGCTCGCCGAGGTGGCCCCGTGAAAGCCACCATCCACCAGCCGAACTTCCTGCCTTATCTGGGGGTCTTCCACAAGATCAAACATTGCGACCTATTCGTGCTGTACGACGTCGCGCAGTACGTGCGGGGTCGGTTCGACAACCGCAATCGGATCAAGACGCAAAACGGGCCGACGTGGCTCACCATCCCTCTGCGGGTTCAAGACTCGTTCATGAGACGGTTCTTTGAGATTCCTCTGCCTCCGGACATTCACTGGAGAAACAAGCACCTTCGAACGATCCAGCAGAATTACTCCCGTGCACCTTACTTTCGAATGTACTTCCCGGACATCGAGAGGATCTATTCGACGCCCCACGGGAGCCTGGCCGCCCTGGGAACGGCCTTCATCGAGTATCTGATGCGGCAATTCGCCATCGATACCCCGGTGGTCAAGACGAAGGATCTGGGGCTGGATCTGAACCTCAAGTCGAGCGCGATGCTGATCGAGATCCTGAAACGCGTGGAGGCTCACGATTACCTGGCCGGTGCCAGCGGACGGAAGTACATGGATCCCGATCTCATGGAGCGGGAGGGGATCCGGGTGGAATTCCATGAATTCGTCCACCCGACATACCGGCAGCTCCACGGGGACTTCGTCCCATCGCTGGCGGCCATTGACCTCTTGTTCAATGAAGGCGACAACTCGAAGAGCTTTTTGTAGGAGACAACTGGCGTGAAAGTTCTCTGTTTCGGCGCGCACCCGGACGACATCGAAATTGGGATGGGCGGGGCCATCGCTCGGTACGCAGCAGAAGGCCATCAGATTCTGATGGTGGTGTGCATGGTTCCCAACGAGGTGAAGGAGCGGAATGGGGAAGTCGCCCACGCGGCCAAGATCCTGGGGGCGAAGACGGCGATCCAAAACCTGAATCTCGACCACAAGATCTTGACCCGCGAAATCATCGGGATCTTCGATGACTTGATCGCGGACTACCGTCCGCACGTGGTTTTCACCCACTGGAACCACGACTCCCACCAGGACCATCGGATCATATCGGAAGCGGTCTTCTCGGCGGCGCGACGGAACCAGTGCGACGTCTATATGTACGAACAGATCATGCCGGGGGGGATCACCCCGTACGGATTCCGCGCCCAGAAGCTGGTGGACATCTCCAAGTTCATCCAGAGGAAGCTCGCCGCGCTGAGAGCCCACAAGACACAGATGCGACGCTTCCGGTTCGACTGGGTCGGGGGAGTAAAAGGCCGAGCCTCCCAGTGGGGGTTCATGATCCGCACGAAGTACGCGGAGGCCTTCGAGGTCGTGAAGATCATCGAACGATGAGGCCTCAGCGACCCGCGGAGGGCGGAGATGTCGGCGACGCCCCCCTCTCCCCCACTCTCGACGTTCTCGGAACGATCGGCTCCCCGGCACAGCCTTGGTCCGCCTCCCTCGCGCCCGCGGACTCTCGTCCGGGGCTTCGCACGGGAAGACCGGAGGGCGCCGTCGAGTCACGGAGTAGAAAGGCCGTCTCCATGCGCGGAAATCCCATGAGCGAGAGGCGCGAGCTCCAACGCCGGCCGGCCGGCTTCAAGGTTCGCGTCTCTGGCCTCAATGGCCGCCGGCGTGCGGAGTGGCAAGAGGGACGGGCGATCGACATCAGCGAGAAGGGAGTCCGCCTGGAGCTGGCGCACCAGCGCTTTCCCATCCGAAACGCCCTGGTCGAGTTTCGGTTGCCTCCCGGGGTCCTCGTCGGATACCGGGCTCGACGGGTTTGTCTCCGCGGTCGAGTGGTATGGTCGCTCGTGCATCCGAGGGCCGGCAATGGGGCGAGGCAGCAAGTAGCGCTGGAGTTCGAATCGAGGAGGCTGACCGACGTCCTCCAGCGGCCATCCCGGAGGCGGCTTGCGTGGCTTAGCGTCATCCTCATCGTCTTCGCCATCGTCAATGCCGTCGTCTTGAAGACCCAGGCTCTCGATTACTTCTGGCATCGCCCCGTCCTGACCCTTTACGGCCTCTGTGTTACGACGTATCTCCTCAGCCGCTTCGTGATCTCCGCCTTCTACCGGCCGCCTCGGGACACCGGCTACCGCCCGTCGCTGAGCGTCATCGTTGCCTGCAAGAACGAGGAGGATGCCATCGCCCAGACGCTCGAGCGCGTCTTCGCCACCGGTTACCCGCGCGACCTGCTCGAGGTCATCGCCATCGACGATGGATCGACCGACCGAACTTACGATGAGATGGAGCGCGTCCACGAGCGCCACCCCGAGTTGCGGCTCATCCGCTTCCCTAAGAACCTTGGAAAGCGCCACGGCATGGCCGCCGGGGCGCGCGCCGCTCACGGGGAGGTCCTGGTCTTCGTGGACTCCGACAGCTTCCTTGAGAAGGAAGGCCTCTACCGCATCGCCCAAGGGTTCGCGGACCCCGCCGTCGGCGCCTCCTCGGGGCACAGCTTCGTGGCCAATGCCTCGAAGAACTGGCTGACCCGCACGCAGGCGGTGCAGTACTTCATCGCCTTCCGAGTCATGAAGGCCGCCGAGAGCATCTACTCTTCAGTCACCTGCTGCTCCGGCTGCTTTGCCGCCTACCGTCGAACGGCCGTGCTCGAGGTTCTCGACGAGTGGCTCGAGCAGAAGTTCCTGGGACAGTCGGCGACTTTCGGCGACGACCGCAGCCTGACCAACTACATGCTTCGAAAGCACAAGGTCATCTACGACAGCGCCGCCCACGCGTCGACGATCGTGCCGGACAACCTGCAAAAATTCCTGCGCCAGCAGCTCCGATGGAAGAAGAGCTGGCTGCGCGAGACCATGAGGGCGGCGGGCTTCATGTGGAAGAGGCCGCCTGTCATGGCGTTCTCCTTCTACGCCGGCTTCCTGTTCCCCCTTCTGGGACCCCTTGTGGTCTTTCGCGCCCTCGTGTACATGACGATCGTCCAAGGGCACCCGAGCTTCCTCTACATGTGGGGTGTGATGGTGATGGGTCTCCTCTACTCGGCCTACTACCTCCTCCACCAGCGGAACCGCATGTGGTTCTACGGCGTCCTCATGTGCCCCCTCTATGCCTTCCTCCTCAACTGGCAGCTCCCCTGGGCGATCCTCACCTCCTGGAACAACAAATGGGGGACCCGCTGAGGCCGTGGGGGAGGCTGGCGGTCAAGGCGCCGTTCGGCGAGTGTGTCCGTCGGGTTTCTTTCTCCAGGATGCAGAGGATCTACCTGATAGCCGGCGTATCCCCAAGGACCCATCCTTATCCTTCATGGTCCGTATCGATAGTCGTCAATTTCACCGGGAAATCCCCACCCAATCGGAGGGTCACTGCCCGACTTAGCGTCTATCCCAAATGTCACTCCGTCGGTCCGAGGCCGAGCGAGGACAAACCGGACAAGGAGCGCTGACGCAGGCGATGCGGCGGAGAGTATCGCCGAGGGCGCGCTCCGAGCAGCGCGCAGGAGCGCGCAGCACGGCGCAGCCGCAGTCGGCCGAAGCCAGGATGGGTTTTTGGGAAATCCTCTTGGAGCCAAGGCTGCCGGAATTGCGTGGTCTTAACGGCGAAGGTTCCTCATCACCTCGAAGGGAGGGCTTGCTCTTCCGCTCCCGCCCATCCCGAGAGTCCGCCAAAGACAGTCTGCACGCCGGAGGACACAGAGATGGTGATGGTACAGGTCAACCAAGGGATGCTTGAGATCGGCGGAGCTTCCTTCGCACTCGACGCTCGAACCCCTTCCGGCGACCAGTACTTGATAGCGCCGTTCGTCCACGGAACATTGGTGGCGGTGGTGGATGGTCTGGGGCACGGGGATGCCGCGGCCCAGGCGGCGAGCCTGGCGGTGGAGACGCTGAAGCGATCGTCCGACGACACGCCGGCGGTGCTCCTGTTTCGCTGCCACGAAGCCCTCCATGGGTTGTGTGGGGTCTCGCTGAGCCTGGCGCTCTTCGACGACCGGAGCGGCGTCTTATCCTGGCTGGGAATCGGGAACGTTTGGGGGTCCCTCTTCCGCTTCGGCAGTCAGCAGTATCTCCTTTCCTGTCGATTTCTTCTGGCCCGTGCCGGCTTGGTAGGCGTCCAGCTTCCGTCCCTCAAGCACGACGCCATTGTGCTTCGGCCTAAGGACACGTTGGTCTTCGCCACAAATGGGATCCATAGGCGTGCGGGCTGGGAGGCTCCGGTGGTCGGCACGGCGCAGCACACGGCCGAGGAGATCCTGTCCCGTCACAAGACGGGTGGCGATGACGCGGTGGTGCTGGTCGCCCGTTTTCTCGGACCGGGCCCCCGGCCCGCGAGGGCGTCGTGATCTCGGACCGGGCCCCCAGTCCGTGGGGGCGTCCTGGTTTCAACCTGGAGCCGTCACGCTGTCTCTTCTCCGACCCTCCGATGGGTCTCTTCGGGTCGAGCCCTGCTCCTGGTAGTGGCCGGAAGCGATCCTGGACCCAGCCGAGAGGTGACCCTTGACGACCCATACTCCACGAGGATCGCGCCGAGCGCCGGCCGCCTTTCTGTGTGCGGCGGTGCACTTTGTCCCCACTCTGGCGCCGTTCGTAGAGCGCGATTGCCCGCTGGCAGGAGGCCTCCGCCGCGTGCGATCCGCCGCGCTGGGCGACCCGAGCGTATCTCACCTCGGATGCAATCGACGAACGCCGCCACGCTTCCCCCCGTGTGGTCGCGCTCCTCGAAATCCAACCGCGAGTTGGCGCTGAATGCGTCGAGCGGACGCATAGCAAGGTCTTGACGGTTGCGAATCTTGCACGGACTCGTCAAGGCGATCGGGGCGTCCGAAGACGGCCCCGGCTCGGAAAGTTTCATTCTGGAATTTCGTTCTCCAGATCATTTCCGTGGCCGTTCCGGCCGGCTCCGATATCTTGTCGGACTTGTTTGCAGCTACGATCCGGCGGCTCGGGTTTTGAAATCGCCGGTGAGGATTCACGGTCCGCCGCGGCTGCGTGCCACCTCCTGTCAGTGGGAGGGTCTGCGGTCGACTCCCGCGCCCTCTGTGAGGCAACCGGCTGGCGGGGACCGTACAGAAGGAGAGTAGAGCAGGGAAATAACGGTCCGGGGGATTCCTCCCACGACCGCATTCCCTCTGACGATTGCCGGCGCGCGCGTCGTGCGCTCCACGCCCCGCGAGCGCTGGTGAAGCGCGAGTCCCTGACCGTCCTCGGCGGGATGACGCCTGTCAGAGGTGTTGAATTGAGAGAGTAGAGACGACAAAGGAGGGCTCCCCCACAAGCAGATCTCATCGTCTTCCTGCCGATCCAGCGAACGACAGGGGTTTTACATCGAGCTTCGGCAATACGTCATTTCACTGGAAAGTCGGTGGAAGAATGCTGTCCTTACGTTTCGACATCCCGAACGACACGATACGACTTCGTCACTCCCTCGCCCCCCGACGACTGCTTGTCCTCGGCCTCGCGTGCGGAGCGTGTTTCATTTTCCATGGCCCTGCGCCCGCGGCGGATCCGCTCCTCCCACCGGCCATCTTTCAAGACGGCTTCGAGGTCGGATTGACGATCGAAGAAGCTGGATCGATGGCGGCGAGCGCCAGCTCGAGCTGGTGGGTCAACAACGGCGGGCGCTTCATCAGCGCCGGTGGGTTGGGAATGACCATCCAAGGTCCTCTTCCGGACAACGACCGCTGGCGCCTCCTCTACGCCGCCTCCAACCCATTGGACACGGACAACGGCTACCTCCCTCAGAACATCTTCCGCCTCGTGACGCGAAGCAGATGGAGCGACTTCGAGCAGGAAACGTACTTCCGCATCCGTCGGGTTAACATGACCGACAGCCCCAACCGGGCGGGTCACAACGGCGTGCTCCACTCCCAGCGCTACGTGGACGGCAACAACCTCTACTACGTCGGCCTGCGCGTCGACGGTGCCGCAGTGATGAAGAGGAAGCAGGCGGGGATCTACACGACCCTCGCTTCTCGGCAGATTTACCCGGGCGTCTACGAGCGGGCATTGAGACCCAACCTCATCCCCGTCGATCGCTGGATCGGGATGAGGACCACGACTTGGGATCAGACGGACGGAAGCGTCGCGTTACGCCTTGAGATCGACGATCCGGTTCTGACAGGAGGTTGGACCACGGTCCTTGAAGCTGTCGATGCAGCCGGCGCCGCCATACGGTCAGAAGGCTACGCTGGGATCCGCACGGACTTCATGGACGTGGAGTTCGACGAATACCACGCCGCCATCCGATGCGAACCGGCCGTCTCTCCAACGAGCGGGGCCTTCGGTGCGGGCGGGGGCGCCGGCACGGTGACGGTCACCGCTCCCGCAGGCTGCCCGTGGTCGGCGGTGAGCAACGCGGGCTGGATCGCGATCACTACTGGGGCGAGCGGTAGCGGAAATGGAACGGTGACCTACTCGGTCGCACCCAACGCGGGTGCGATTCCGTTGACCGGGACACTCACGATAGCCGGCCAGACCGTCACCATCGACGTCGCCGCGGCCCAGCCTCCCGTTGCTGGGGGGGACGGCAGCGGCGGAACGCTGCTCGTGGCCGACGACTTCAGCTCCTACGCCGACGGTGAAGTGATCACCGACTACCAGACCTATCAGGGAGCCGCTTTCCCCAGTGGGGGCACCTCGAGTCCAGGAAACCCTTCCCCCTTCTGGGAGACGGGCTCCGGCTGGCTCATGGCCAGCGGCGGCGCGGGCTATTCGGGCAGGCCGATCGACTGGGGTAACCGGTGGTTCTTCCGGTTGAACACCCGCGACTTCAGGCTCAGGAACGGCTACGTTTCCTGGCGGTACCGCAGCTTGCCCTTCGGGCTGGACGGCTTCCCGGTGGAGGGAAGCGACGCGGTGGACGTCTGGCTCCGGTACCAGACCCAGTACAACCTCTACGTCCTGCAGTTCGACCGCACGAACAACTGCATCGTGGCGAAGCGGAAAGTGCCTGGCGAAGGCTGGAGCGGACCTTCGAACCTCATTGCCAACAAGGGGGTCTACTACTCGCTGAAGACGGACTCCGCTCAACCGATCTTCGGGGCCGGCCTATTCTGCATCTCCTGGAACGGTGTTCAGGGGCTCCTCCCGATCATCGAGCGCGTCAAGCCGAGCTTCCCGAACTTGGCGCACGATGGCGTGACGACCTACGACTTCGAGTGCGCTATCGAGACGTTGCCCATCGGAGTGGTTCGGATTCAGCTCTTCCGCGGCGGCACCCTCGTTTACTCGGCGACGGACGCCAACGACGGCGTCGCGGCCGACGGGGAGACGCTGGCAACTCACGTCGCGAGGGGATACTTCAACACGGTCCCCGACTGGAGACCCGAGTGGGGGAGGCCCATCGACGCTCCAGGAGCTACGGGATTTCGCGCCGACAACATCCAGGTCTGGTTCGATGATTTCCAGGCGGTGTCGCAGGACGGAGCCGCAGTGTGCGTCGCTTCCGTCTCTCCCGTGAGCCAGTCCTTCGAGGCTTCGGGCGGCTCCGGGACCGTGGGCGTCATCGCTCCCGCGGGATGCTCGTGGTCGGCGGTGAGCAACGCGGGCTGGATCACGATCACCTCGGGGGCGAGCGCCAGCGGAAACGGAACCGTCACCTACTCCGTCACGCCCAATGCGAGCCCGACGGCCTTGACCGCCACGCTCACAGTAGCCGGTCAGGGCGTCACCATGAGCCAGGAGGCGAGCCCCTGCACGTTCTTCATGGATCCAACCAGTCAATCGTTCGGTTCGGGGGGCGGAACCGGTTCCGTCACGGTTACCGCTCCCCAAGGATGCCCGTGGTCGGCTCAGAGCAACGCGGGCTGGATCAGGATCACCTCCGGTTCGTATGGAAACGGAAACGGGACCGTAAACTACTCCGTAGATCCAAACCCGAACGGGGCTGGCCTGATCGGAACGCTCACGGTCGCCGGCCGGGCCATCACGTTGAGCGTGAGCGGGTTTCTCTGTTCCTACACCCTCGCCCCGCTCGGCCAGTCGTTCCCCGCCGCCGGCGGAACCGGGTCCGTCTCCGTCGGGACCCAGTCGGGCTGCTCGTGGTCGGCCGTGAGCAACGCGACCTGGATCACGATCACCTCCGACTCGAGCGGTGGAGGGGCCGGAACCGTCCAGTACAAAGTTGCCGCCAATTCGGGGACGATCGTGAGAGCGGGAACGCTGACGATCGCAGGCAAGCGGTTCAAGGTGAATCAGTCCCGCCCGACTCAATAGTTTGGAGTCTTCGGCCCCCTTGAGCCGTACGCCTCGGGGGATGGCGCATCTGCGGTCGAGGAATCTCCTCCTGCGATCGGAGGGTCCCGCCGGTGGCCAAGGGGATCGGAAGATCCAGGCACGATCGATCGGTTTCTGAGCCCGCACATGGCGGGCGCCTTCCCTCAAAGAGGACACCGGTCGGTATGGCGAGTCGACCAGCGAATCGCCCCAACCATATCCGACCGGTGCATCGCCGGCGTCCACCGCCACAGGGAGCGACGACGAGTCGCACCGCTCCCGGCCGGACGCCATAGTGAGGGCCGATCGAGGGGATGGAAGACGCTCACGACTTGCGCAGGACATGAGCACACCACCTCAACGACTCACCACCACGACGACGGTAGTGGACCGGGCAACGTTACCGGCTAGGTCACTGGCTTCTGCATGCAACGCGTGATTACCGATGGGGTTCCTTCGAGTGTTCCACCGCACTTCATAGGGGCTGGCTCCATCCGTGCCGATGAGCTGCCCGTCGACGTAGAACCGCACTTCGGAGATCCCAACGTCATCGCCGGCGCTCGCCGTGACCGTGACGGTCTTTCGGACGATCGCCAGGTCTCTCGGCGAATCGATCGCGACGGAGGGAGCTTCCGTGTCGATCCGGATTTCCTGGTTCTTGGTCGCCTCCACGTTTCCGGCCCGATCCACGGCGAGATATCGCACGGTCATCGCCGCCGATGCCGTGAAGGAGCAAGGGTTGTCCGAGCAGGAAACTCCCCCGGGGCCGAGAGGGTCCGATCCGTCGATCGTGTAAAGGATCTCCGCTACCCCCGAACCTCCGTCCGTCGCAGAGAGGGTGACCGTGACCGGCCCGGCGCTCCACTCCGAGCAGCCACGCGGGCTGCAGGAGAGCACTGTGACCGGAGGCGTCGAGTCCGCCGGAGGAGGACTTTGACGAATCACCTCACGCACCGTCTTCACGACGGTACCCGAGTGGGCACGGGGGGCGAGCCAGTCGAGGAAAGCCGAAAGGGTCGACGGGCTCAACGAATATACGGAGCAACCGGGGCCGTCGCAGACGTGGTGCATCACGATCTGCAACCAACCATCCCCCCGCGCCTCGGCCGCCGTCACCCAACCCTGGATCGTCGCCAGCGTCGTGTCGGATTTGACGGACGGCGGCGTGCGCGTTGCGAAGGAATCAGCGGGCGGAGTCGTCTCCGCGGCCGGGCATTGGGAACAGCCGGCCACGCCCCCGATGATCCTCGCACTCTCGTAGCCGCAGCCCTCCACGATCGCCTTCGTGCTGGAGTTGTAGGCGCCGAATGGATAGGCAAAGCTGGAGACGTCGAAGCCTTGGGCGATCAGCGCGGACCGGTCGTCGCACACCTGTCTCTGCGCCTCCGCCTGGCTCAGGGTTGTGAGGTCGACGTGGGTGAGCGTGTGCCCGGCAATCTCGTGACCGTCTCCTTGGAGATCGTGGAGCTGGGACGCCGTCATGTATCCGCTCGCCCCGACCCGGGAGCTGTTCACGAAAAACGTCGCGCGCATGCCGTGCTCGAGGAACAGAGAGCGGACCTGGTACTGGTTCGCGTGGCCATCGTCGAACTCCAGGGACACGACCGTCTCCGCCGTTGCGTCCACGCGCCCGGCCAAGACCAAAGCCGCGATCGTCAGAATCGCCGGCGGATTGAAAGGGCGACTGCACTCTCTCGATCCATCCTTTTCCGCTGAAGCGCCCGTCATTCCCGTCTCCATCGCCATTTCCTTCATGGAATTCTTGCGTTCCTCGGCCCGAACTCAGCCATTCATCTCACACGAGGTGACAGGCGCTCAATCGGGCCTATCCCTGAAACGACGCCGTCCGTTCCCCTAACGCCGTGAACGTGGATGCCCTATGGGGCGGCTCGCGTCTGCGCCGGATCGTCCCCGTCGGAAGTCGACGAGCGGCTGAAGCGATCGAGGACGTTCGCCGTTGAGGATCTCGCTTCTTCGCTGCATTCGAAGCGGCGCTCTCTCCATCTCCTTTAGTGAGGTCCTACGATTCGAGCCGGCCTCGCTCGCACAACCGTGCGACCTTGCCGAGCAATCCGATGTTGACCGAAGCAAGCATGTCGGCGATGAAGGTCGCCAACTCTGCGGACTCGAGACTCGACACGCGGACGACGGGTTCGGCGAGGGCGCCGTACAAAGTGGCCGCAATCCGGGTGCACACGGGCGTCAGGCCGCCCACGATGCGCGGCGGGTTCGGGGATCGAGCCTTGAGCTTGTGTGGCGGATGCGCTCTGGAGAAAAGGCGAGGAAGGGGTCTTTTCCGACAGCAAAGCCCCGCTCTTCGATGCGGGGGAGCACCACTCCGCGTGTCGTGCCGGGGGGGCTCCTGCTCTCGAGAACCAGGCACTGTGCCGCCCTCGTGACCGGAACGATTCGGTCCATACCAGTGATGAGGGCGTGAGTGTCGAGCTCGCGAGTTCGGCGGACCAGCGCCGAAGAGCACACCACTATCGCATCGCAGTCGGCCAGGTCGGCGAATTGCGAAGAGAATCGGAGCTTTCCGGCCTCCACGCAAGCGGCAGCCCGAGCGGCGGCGGTCCCGGCAATCTCCAATTCGCCGAGGCGGAGGATCTCCACCCGCCCTTCGTCGGCGTCGATTCCTCGCACGTCGAATCCCTTCTCCGCAAACTCGGTCGCGCGGCCGATCCCCATGGAACCGAGACCCACGACGCCGACCGCCGCCCTTCGCGCCTCGAATCGCCCGAGGAGCTCAAGTACGTCGAAGGAAGAAGTGAAACCGATCGTTCTCGTTGTCTTCAACTTCATTCCTCCTTGCGGGTCTCGCGGGGGAACGTCCCCCCCGGACTCGTGACTCCAAACGTCTTGTCGGACAGGGGCGCGGGTGGAGACCTGCGGATTCACTCGCGCATCGTGCCGCGCACGGTACGTCGATCCAGCGGGTCTTTCCATGACTTGAGCGACTTCCCTCCCTGAGCGTCGCCGATCGGTTGGTGCTTCGGGTCCGCGTGCCGGGTCGAGTCGTGCGCTCCGAGCTCGTCCAGGATAGGCATTCTCGCCAAGGCGCTGGGATTCTCATGAAGAGCGAGGATTGAGTCACGGGCCTGGGCTGGCGGCAGTGGGAAGTCGGGCGGCGGATCTCGTCGCAACGTCTCCAGCTGTCCTGGAGGTCGGCGACTGTGGTGACCGGGCGGCGATGGGAGGATTGCCAAGAAAGATCGCCGGGACTCCAGCGCAACCGAGGAAATCAGGGCGTGGAGATTCCAGGACCGCCGTACCCGGTGGGCTCGAATGGACGGAGCGGGAGCCCCATGGCGCGCGAGCGCTCGTTCTGGGGACTGGGGAAACTCAAGCCGGCGGGTCTTCGCCTTCTTGGGCGGCGGGGTCGACCGCGTAGATCTCATCGTCGATGATGCGATCGGTGGTCTCCAGAAGGGTGGGTAAGTCGGTCGACCCGGCCCGAGAGGAGGAGGGAGGTCCGCGGGTCTTTCGCTGGCGCCTCCACGGGGCATCCCAGAGATCGAGGCAGCGGGGGATCCGCTCGATGACGTCTTCCTGTTTCGGGGCGGTCGCGGCGATGATCTTCATGGGTTTGCCGCAGGAGCGGCAGAGGGAGGGATCGTCGAGGTAGACCTTGGAGATGAGCTTGGTCCAGGAGCGCTTGCGTTTTCGGAGGAACTCGGAGTCCTCCGTGGAAGCGGGGCCAGGAGCGGCGGCGGGGCCCGCGGGAGCGGAGGGGCCCGGAGGGAAAGGCTGCGTAAAAGACGTGGTGGATTCGAGGTGCGGGGGAATCCCCGGGAGGGGAAGAGAGTCCAGGGGCGGCACGTGGACGGGAGGGTTCAAATCAGGCCGGCCGTAGAAGAGGTAGGTGGCTTCGTCATGTCTCTGGGTGAGGCCGAGGAGGAGGTCAGCGGAGCCGTCGCCGTTGATGTCGCCGATGCCCGCGGCTTGTTCCCTACCGGCGAACACCGGCTGGCTCGAGAACACCACCGCATGCCCTTCGAGCGCCCCTGGCTCCGCGAGATCGAGGAGCGGGGGCAATGGCGAGCCGCCGCGGATCAAATAGACTTTCTTCGGATAGAGTTCCGGCGCTGCAAGCGCGAAGTCGTCGAACCCCTCGCCGTCGAAGTCTACGACGCCCTTGGCGTCGTTGACCCCGTAGTCCGTCTTGGCGAGGCCGAAGGCGACGCCGCGTCCGGCGAGCTGTGAAGTATCGACCAGGTCCGTCGCCTGCGGATAGACGGGCGAGGAGAGAGCGCCTACGAGCAGGCTCACGCAGGGGCAGCGGGACGAACCGCGGCCGAGCTGACCGAGCCTGGATTGCGACATGAGCCTCCTTGTCGGCGAGCCCTCCCTTGCGTGCTCGCCGGAACCGTTGCTCCGTTGTCTGCGGCCCGATCCTGCCGGGCAAAGAAGGCGATGAGCGCCGGGGCGGGCGCCCCGCTCGCCCTCGCGTCACGGCACGTCCGCATCGAACGTGGTCGTCTCCCCCGGCCGGACCTCCGCCTCGCCGAGGAGCTTCCCGGGCTCGAGGGGCGGCTGCCCCGCAAGAGTCATCTTGAGCGCCAATGAGCCGTCCGAGCCGCCGGCTTGCTTCACCAGCTCGAGCCTGTAGGTCGCTGCCATGAGGCCGCTGAAACTATAG
>Ga0187892_10003640_pt1 | contig 27657 bp, 15 predicted proteins | sample MA1701073metaG_FD_139345 | JGI IMG/M metagenome (GOLD analysis project Ga0187892, IMG submission 139345) | Bio-ooze microbial communities from a basaltic lava cave in the Kipuka Kanohina Cave System on the Island of Hawaii, USA - MA170107-3 metaG ... | reverse complement strand
GTTGATGCACGGCTCGCCCGCATTGTCCCCGCCGACGCACTTCTTGACGCAAATCCCGACGCAACCCACGCAGGTACCGCCGCAGGTCACCGTCGACGGACAGGCGCAAGGCCCACTGAACGAATAGGCAAACGACTTTGTCCCATCCACGACGGCCACAATGTCGAGGGCGTTGATGGACGCGTTCAACTCAGGCAGGTTTGCCTGAATCTGCGCTCGGAAATGGTCCGGAGAGCCGGCCGCGTTCTTGAACTTGTTCACCAACTGGGCCACGTCAATGGCGTTAGGTTGATTCGTGGCCGACGGCGGGTTGTACTCCGCATCCACGTCACCGGAACGGCGCGTGTACATCGTCACCGCCGGAGATACGTTTGTGCAGCTCGTTTCCGTACCTTGGCATGTCGAGGAATAAGCCTGCACGCTGTACTGCGAGCTGGGAACGACTTCCGAGCCCACAACGGTGACCCTTCCACCCACCGGCTCCGACTTCCAATCCCAATAGAACGGCGTGCACTGCAAACGGGACGCCCGGTATGGGCCGGAAAGCGGCGGACCCTGGGTTTCATAGAAGGTACTGGGTCTACCAACCCATCGGGCGCAACCGCCCTGTCCCGTCGGATTAGCCGGACAAACTTCGCCCGTGCAGGACGCACAATTGGCCGGGCTGCCGATGTCCCACGCATGGAAGTTGGGCGGCGGGAACATTGGATTATTGGGCGGATTCGGGGTCTGCAAATCGACCATGGTAACCCTGATGGCTTCCACCTTCGAAGGACCTCCCGGTTCAAAGGCCTCCACGTAGAACCTCAAGGCTCTCGTGGCCGCTTCGTGGTTGCTGTTCGGCCACGGCCCCGGTTCTGTTGCGGGCTTCCAAACGATCAAGTTTGGAGGTTCTTCCGCAACCGCGCAGGAGCACGTGCATTCGCCCGCGGGGTCGCCGGGTGGACGGCATTCTTCCGGCGGGCAACGTCCCTCGCCGGCCAAGTCCAAACCGTCGCACTCTTCCTTGTTCGAAAGTTCTTCAGTGTAGTCGTTGCCGCAGAATGCCGGCGGACAAGTGCAGTCATCAGACGGATCGCCGCCCGGAGGAATGCAACGACCTGTGCACAACGCGTCAGATGGCTCGGCGGGAGGGACTCCCAAACCGCCCGGATCGCACTGTTCGCCGATCTCGGTCACGCCGTTTCCACAAGTCGCATTGCATCGACAGGTCAGGTTGTTGCACCCTGCCATTCCGCAAAGCGAATCATCGGTCCCATCGCAGGTTTCGCTGCCCTGGCGGATGTTGTTTCCGCAGAAGGGAACACAAGTGCACTCCCCATCTGGATGGTTTTCACCCCTGCAAGCTTCAGGGGCGCATGGGGCGTTGGGATTGGGGGCCGAGTAATCACACTCTTCACCAAGGGCGGCTTGCAGGATTCCTTCACAGGATGTTCCAGCCCCCGGGCAATCAGCGACCGTACCGCACGCCAGACCGTCTCGGATACCGCCGACACACTGCAGCCCGCACACCGGCGGCGGGCAGAGACAGTTGTATCGGCACTTCCCGGGACAGAGGGAGTCGGAGGGGTTGACCGGAGGCACCGCATCCGGATCGCCCGGATCGCACTGCTCCCCTCCGGCATCTTCCTTAATGCCGTTGCCGCAGATCGCCGGAGCGAGTGCAATTCGCAAGTTCGCCCTTCCCGCAACCGAGGGGACGCCGGCGGCGGTCATGAATGTACTCACACGCACCGTATAGCAATTCCCCGAGGTCACGTTGATATCCACGTCGGCGCCGTCGCCGAATTCGTTGCAACCCAATTCGTCAATGTGGTTGGGTTGGGCCCCGTCATAGCATTCCACCAGCGTCATGCCCGGATCACCGGGGCAGGGACAAATCGTCGGGTCGGTGCCTCTGTACACCGCCACGACCTCGTCATTACCCCGTTCGCAGTCGCAGGTCCCGATGTAGACCCGACCCGATGCGGTGGGCGTGTACTTGAACCAAAGGTCGCCGGACACGTTCGTGGGCACCGGAGGCGAGCCGCACTGCTCGACCTGATTCCCGTCCAGAGTAAGCCCGAACATGTTGACTTCGTATTCTCCTTCCGCGACGAAGGGGGCACGCGAGCAAACGTCGTTAATCTCGATGGGACAAACGTAGCCCTGGCAACTGAGCTGGTCGAACTGCCAATCGCCCGCCATTTGTGCGCACTCCCGGATGGAGTTCTCAACGCACGGAACGACCGCATCGCCCGTGCAGCAAGCGCGGACCGGCGAGGGCGGCGGATCGAAGGGAACGTTCAGGCACCAGGAGGGATCCCTCATGGCGGCTGGATTGGCTACAAACAGCTTCACGGAGTCCTCCGTGTATTGGGTGGAGCAGGCATCCAGAAACGCGTAGTCATTCGATTGATCGGGCGCCGCGTCCAGCATCCAGAAATCGCAGTCGGCCTGTCCACCAGCGGTGTGGTTGCTGATTTCGACAAAGTAGATCTCATTTACCTGCAATTGCACGAGCGGGTTTTCAGGAGTTTCTACCAGCGAGAGCTGGAACTCCGCGTAGCAGAACGCTCCTCCAACCGTGTTCGTACTGCAAGCCGCGCCCGTAATGGTATGACCATTGGGACGATCGGTGACGTGCGTCGTCTCCCATTCGCCTAGGATCGCCCCCGGGAAATACCGCGTGGGATCGGGGGCGTATAAGCGCACCGTGAACTCGTCGGTTAGATCGGTACCGGGAGGAACGCTCGGATTGGAGGAACAGTTAACCCCTGGACCCACGGTCTCCAGGTAAACACCCCTCAAGCAGACGTCCGTAAGGTATTCCGTCTGGGTGGCTTTAATATCATCACATTGTCGCGTGGGAGTAATATCCGCGGAAGTGTCCGAGAGCCACACAAACGATCCGGGCGGGAAGTTGCACGTCGCAGAGGACTCGTGCTCGCAAATCGGGCAGGGGATCGGTTGCGCAAACTGCGCGGCGGTGCCGCCGCAGCTGCTGCCGGGACAATCGACGCCAGCGGTTTCGGGTGTACATGAATCGCCCACGTTCGTGCCGCCGATACAAGTTCCACCCTTGCAGCGAACGCCGCCGATGAAGCTCCCGGGCGGAACCTCCAAGAGGCAAAGGGCCTCGGTCATCTTCTGATTAAGCACTTCGTCCTTGCAGTTGCCGGGACCTTTGCAACAGGAACCGGTTACGCAAGTTCCGATACAGGTATGTCCCGCTCCAAGCGGCGTACAGTCGTCATGGGTGGTGCAGGGTTGGCCTGCCTGATTTCCCCCGCTGCAAGCGGGGTTAACACATTGTGGAACGGCCTGCCCTACCTGCGGCGGGGCGAGGAAGAACCCATTCTCGTCGTCGCAATCTCCCTGCGTAGTCACTTCACAGGATCCGTCAGGCTTGCAGCACGCGGCCGTGGGACAGGCCTGGACCGTGACGTGGAACTGGTACTGATCGTGCGTTCCCGCCAAATCTGAGTAGACAGGCCTCCAGTAGGTCCCGGCTTCGAGGGGACCGTACGTCCCCCAGGAATTGTCCTCTTTGCACCAGGGTGCGCCGCGAGAAGATGCCCGCTGACCCGGCGTAAAGGGATCGGCCACGCTGCCGATGAAGCCAGCGCAGCTTCCATCGGGATTGCACGTAGAGATAATGGAGCCCCAGCTTGGCTCTAGGATGGGGTCGCTGCCACAGAAATCAACGCGAACGCGGGCGCACTTGTCAATAGAGAAGGCTTCCCACCACATCGGGTCGGTGCCGTTGAACGAGCAGTTCTCCGGCTCGTCTTCCGTGTTCGTGGCGGGGATATTGTTACCCGTGATGGTTACGGTCTTGGGCCCTTCGCTGGCGTCGGGCACGGTAATCACGTGGACGTAGGCGTCCATGCAGTTGTCGCCGCCGGTTCCACGGCTCACGCAACGTCCGCGGCAAACCCCGGAGTCGTCCGCACATTGCGAATCGGTCGTGCAGCTCGCCCCATTGTTCAAGCCTCCGACGCACACCATGCTCATGCACGCGCCTTCATCAAGGCAGCCGGTCGAGGGATCGGAGGTTGTCGTGCAGTCAAGCCCGTCCTTGCTGCCGCCCATGCACTTGCGGCAGTCGGTGTCGTCGGTGCAAGTTTGCAGGTTATTGGGTCCGCTCATGCAGCGCAGGCCGGGATAGTTCGGAATCGGACAAGTGTGCTGCTGTGCGTCGTCGTGGCCGTCGTCGGTGTCACAATCCGTGCCGAAACCTTTCCAGTCGCCTCCGATTGTGACTTCGCAATCGTTTTCGCTCATGGCCAATTGGCAATAGGGGTCCGAGGTGGTGCAGCACGCACCCGAGGCGCAACCCGCGATCGGAACACATTCCACGGTTACGCAAGTCCCTTCCACATCGCAATCGTCATCAATGGAGCACAAGGTTCCAAGGGCGTGGGCATTCGCGCACGTCAGAGTCCCCAGGTCGCAAACGCCGGTTTCATCACAGGCATCGTGGTTTCCGACCGGAGTGCAGGCGCTTCCCACAAGGCCCGTGGAGCAAGTGCCTTGACCGCCGGATGGGCAATTGACCGCATCGACGCCCGGCGTCGGACAACTGAGTCCAACGTTTGGACCGCCGTTGCATCTCCTGCAACGCGAGCCGTCGCCGTGGTACACGTTTCCTTGGTTGGTGCATACCCAGGACAGTACGCTGTCCACGCACACGCCATTCGGCGGGCAGCAGGCTCCGGTAGGTGGAGTGCCAAGTTTGTCGCCCGCCAGTTCAAAGGCCAGAATGCCGGGGGCCGTGCCACACACACCGCCCGGACAATCCAAGCCGCTTACACACGCCTGATTGATGTTGGCGCCACTGGTGCACATTTTTAGGTAGTTATTGGGGACGCCCAAGGGAAGAGTGCCGGGATAGCCGTTGACCCACAAAGCATTGGTGTCATTGGTTCCAGCTATTCCCGATGTCGCCGTGGTGGAGAGCCATTGCGCCCGTGAATTGGGCACAAACCGCTCCGACGTGCGCAAAACGATCCAGCCGGCGGGCGGAATAGTCATCGGGTCGTTCAAAATCAGGACTACGATGCCCTCTTGAACAGGCAGGTTCGCCTGGAACAGGACGTTAAAGTCCTCTACAAAAACCCCGTTAGCGTCGTAAACGTCCATCGAAAGCCGGGAAGTGGCTGTGACGTTGAGGACGAATCGGACGACGTCGAGTCCCATATACTGGTTGTTTTCGAACTTGTAATCATCCCCAATCTCGTAAAGTCGCCCTGCCGGATCTAAGGGATTGACGCACGCCCCGCCGGGACCGCCGGGCGCGGGTACACAGGCCGGGGAGTCGGAGACCGGGCCAACCTTGACTGGAAAGATCGGTTGCGCGCCCGCGGAAGTCTGGGTGAATCCCGAAGAGTACTTGGGACATCCCCAGGCATCCCCCGTCAAGTCGTCGGGATCGGACCCGCCGCACAGGTTTTCAGCGTCCAGCAACTGCTCGCCGCCATCCATGGCGTACCAGTTTCTTCCCGCTGTACAAGCGGCTAGCTTTGCCTTGGAACAAACGGGCTCAGGAGCGGCTGTACAACAGCGGCCCGCATAACAGATCGGGCTGGCATTCCCGCAAATCCCATTTCCACCACCCGTGCAATCACCATTGTCTTCGCAGGATTTGGGTAGACCCGCGGGTAACCCTCCGCACTGATTTGGAACGCAGATTCCTCCGGGGCAGCCCGTATCCGAATTACAAGGAACGCTGCTCGCAACGGTGGGGAAATCGTTTGCCCCGCCGAAGCAATAGCCTTCGTTGCACTTTGCGCCGGCCCCGCAAGGATTGGCCGCACGAACGCACGTGCCCAAACAAACGCCGCCGCCCGTACAGGGCGTGTCGTCCACACAGGAGGTGTTCGGGGGAGCGGTTCCGCCGCGACAAATCTTGCTGGTACAGGACTCGATACCGTTGCAGTTTCTATCATCGTCGCAGTCGGCAGCCGTCGCACAGAGGGGCGCACAACGGTCGCACCTGCCGCCGGGACAATTGGCGTTGACTTCGCACGGATCGCCGGCGTTGTCACTGTCCTCGTCGCAGGTGGCAAAGGGCTCATTGCAGCTGTCACGATCAGCACAACAAGACGGCGCCACACCAAACGAGCACGCGCCATAGCACAATCCATTCGGGCAATCGTCGTTGGTGGTGCAGGGGTCGCCGGGGTTAATGCTCGCGGGCGAGCACTCCAGATTCTGACAGGTCTCAAGTCCGTTGCAGAAGTTGCCGTCTGTGCAGCCTCCGGCCACAAGGGTGAACCCTTCGGCGACGGGGGTATACACACATTTACCAGCGCCAACCGGTCCGCTTACGGGAATGTCGCAAGCGTCGATCGTGCAGGGATTCGCGTCATCACAATCAATGGCAAACGTGCAACTACCGGCGGTCGCGACGCCGCCCCATTGACCGGGGTGGGGCAAGGGCCCGACGAGCTTTCCAGCCTGACGAAGGCGCGTGCCTTCATCATCGCGCCAATCCACATGGATTGTGGCGATGACCGGCATTCCGTCGTCGGGTATCGAACCCGCCTTTGCGCGAGTTGTGCTTTCGTTGATTACCAAGGATGGAGTTAGTCTAGAGGGCGGAGCTTCCACATTTGTGGAACCTATATCTTGAATGGCACCGGGCGAAACCTTTTCCCCGGACTTGTCCTGGCGCGTAAGCGTCGGCGCGCCTTCCAGTTTGAGGCTGATCCCAAGGGCAAGGGCTGCGATACCGATCACACCAACCCAAGAACGCCATCCATCAATCTTTCTTAAGACCTTCATAATTCCTTTACCTCCAGACCGTTAGGACAAACCATCAGAATCCGAATCCAATGTCAAGAATCAATTACGAAATCCGCAAGGACAAGCCATCAGCCCCGCCTGCTTTGCCAGGCAAAGCCGAATTCCTCCTGCGGCGCCTAATTACAAAGAAAAAGCGCGAAGAGCGGTGTCACACCATGGTCACTCACCACGCCGGATCGTTGAAACTCCCTACCCCCGTTGTTTAGTTTATTCTCATTCAAGTCCGGTAAACCTACGGTAGTTTAACCCAGATGAGTACCCTATTGCAAGTTATTAACAAAAAAAAATTGGGAAATGTGGGGGAATTATGCATTATGTGGATCAAATACAGTGGCATTGCTTATCTCAATTCTGAAACATAATACCAAAGGTGAGGGCGATCCTCGGGTAGTCCTAGCGGGACTTGGATTCGGACTCAATGATTGCCATACGGATCTAAAACAAGTGGAAATGTGATCGAGATAGCTATCGGATTCGGAGCCCAATTGAGAATGCTTCATCGATTATTACAAACCACAGTCAATGTTACTGCTCCCTCGACTCCAGGTTTGATTGGTCCAAACGAACCCATGAGCCGCTAGGATTGTAACTGATCCTGGAGCGACGAGTCCGATCAAATCCACCGTCACGTGCTCGGTTTTCGAGCGGCGCCTTGCCCCAGCCGGAGTTTGACATTGAATCTACGATTCTCCGAATTGGAGCCGGTCGCGCCATAAGTTTCGAAGCGCGGTTCGGAGATGCTCAGGATGGGTGGATCGCCCAAGGGCCTTTGATCTTCTTTTGAAGTGCGGGGATAATGATGCAAATGACAATTACTATTCTAAATGTGTTTCCATAGATTGGGGACTTCGGCGATGTAATCAACAAACCGTCGATTAGGCCCTGCGTCGCCGACCCACAATAGTTGTTGATTGACTTGTGGCGGCTCGCAAGCGACTCTTTGGAAAAGCAGATGGGTTCTCTAGGCTGAAAGTCACCCAAGACCTTGAGCGACAGGCAAACTGGCTCATTCCTGATCAACGACTTCGTAGTACATCAGCGAACCTCGCAACTTCGTCCGGAATTGCGCAGTTGTACAGCGTCCCGATAGAGCCGAGGTGCGATGCCCGATTGAATTGCTTCCGGCCATGACTCGCCGAATCGAACGCATCGCCCTCGGACCGTCGCCGGCGCCCCAGCGAGCAAACCGTGAAAGGCACGAGTACTTTCACTGGAGCGAATGTCGCCAGGGGATTATCATTTCTAATGTGATATCGAGTTTTCGAACATCGCCGGGAAACGCATTGAGGAGTCTTAAGCACATCTGTGGTAGCTGCTAGCAGGACGCTTGAGATGGGTTCAGAGCCGACCGTATACGTTGTGGATCACGATGCGGAAGTCTGCAAGTCGCTGCGTCGGCTCATTGAATCGGGCGGCTTGCGTGTGGCCACTCACGCGAGCGCGAAAGAGTTTCTCGAAGATTACGATTCTGAAACCCCGGGATGTCTCGTCCTGGACATTCGAATTCCCGCATACCGTGGTCTGAACTTGCTGCAGCGATTTGTCGTCGAGGGCCTGGGCCTGCCCGTCATTATCCTCACGGGGCGCAGCGACAGCCGCACCGCCGTGCAAAGCCCGCAAACACGAACATTATTGGGAGCATTGGACGATACCAAAGAACCCTTCGATGACCGGGCATTACTGGATCGAGTGCGCCGGGCCATCGAATGGGACATCCGCAACCGCGTGGAGCGCGTGGAACGGGCGAAAATCGTCGCCCGCCTCGCACTGCTTACCCCACGGGAGCGGGAGGTGCTCGATCGCGTGGTGGGCGGCCGGGCCAACCGGCAGATCGCCAAGGAATTGGGCATCAGCACCAAGACCGTCGAGGCTCACCGCGCCCATGTGATGAAAAAACTACGCGCCGATTCTCTGGCGGGATTGGTCCAGCTCGTTCAATCCGCAGGCATCAATGGGCGACATGTATAGCACCGGGGATAAAGGAACAGTAGCCTCACTGTTATCCTCAAGGTTCGACACAGATTGGTGCATATTCCAACTTTGAGGTGTAGCCCAATAGGGTCATTCGCAGTCATTTTGGACGCTCTCTGCCTGGTACCTACGGATCAGGCGAGTCGTTTGCGGATGAAATCGGCACGGGCCACCGCGCGCTGCTCTTCGTCGAGGGATCGGCCCTTCATTCTCTGAAGGTGTGCCGGTTGGGTGTATAAAAACAGTTCGTGCAGTGTGGCCAGGTCGAATTCCTTGAACCGACCCATCTGAATGCTCATGCGGATCGGCGACAGAAGTGATTGCGTCTCGCCGCTGCTGATACGGCGGGCGTTGGCGAGTACGCCGTAGGCCCGCCAGACGCGGTCATCCAGTTGCGATTCGTGGCGGCGAGCGAGGGTTTCCCGCGCGGCCCGTTCGTAGCCGACGATGTTGGGGATGATCGTTTCGCTGAAAGTGTTGATGATTTCGTCCTCGGATTTTCCCAGTGTTGTCTGGTTGGAGACCTGGTAAAGGTCGCCGACGGCCTCGGTACCCTCTCCGTACATGCCGCGGACGGCCAGGTGCAAATCCTTGGCGGCGCGGGCGACTCGCTCGATCTCCTTCGTGAGCCGAAGGGCCGGCAGATGCAACATCACGGATACGCGTATACCAGTCCCGACGTTCGTAGGGCAGGCGGTCAGGAAGCCGAGTTGGTTGTTGAAGGCGAACGCGAGATTCCTGGAGAGGGCGTCGTCGATCTCGTTGATCTCCGTCCACAACGCATCCAACTGCAACCCGCTGCGCAACCCTTGAATGCGAAGATGGTCTTCTTCGTTAATCATCACCGCCCGCGTTTCACTCGGCGAAATCGTCACGCCGCGGCTGCCTTCACCCGCGGCGTGTTGCCGGCTGATGAGGTGCCGCTCGACGAGGACGTTGCAGTCGATGTCATCGGTGGTTTCGAGATCGACTAGGATGTCATCCGCGCCCGCGGAAGTCGAGGTGATCGCCTGGGAAAGACATCGATAAATGTCGGTGCGCTCGCCGGCGTCGGCGGTGGTAAGGAAGGGGCGCTCCGCGAGATTCCTGGCCAGGCGAATCCGTGACGAGACCACCACGTCGGACATGGGGCCGACGCCGCGCAACCATTCACCTGTCGTTCGGGTCAGGTCGTCGATGGTCATTAGTTTTCCATGGTGCGGATCTGGTCGCGGACGCGGGCGGCCCGTTCGTAGTTTTCCTGTTCGAGGGCCTCCTGGAGCTCACGGCGCAGACGCAGAAGTCCGGTATGTTTTTTTATCGTTCCGTCAGCCGTGGAGGGCACCTTGCCCACATGATGTGTGCCACCTTCGTGAGCGCGTTGGATCAACGGCATCAGCAACTTCGCGAACGCGACATAATCGTGGGGGCAACCGAGCTGACCCTTGAGCTGGAACTCCTTGAAAGTCACCCCGCAATTCGGGCAGGCCAGGTCGTCTCCGACGCCCAGGCCGGCCTTGTGTTTGATGAACTGTTGGAGGATTTCGTTGGTGGTATGATGCGTCTGCTTGATGATGACGCCGGCTTTCTCGGCGCACGCTTCGCAAAGGTGTTGTTCGCGCTTTTGAGGCAGGGCGTCGGTGATGTGCACCGTTGCTTTGACCTGGTTGCAATGTTGGCAGACCATACCCGGATTCCGACTTCGTCCCGGAGAACCTCGAAAAACCGACTCGCGATTCCCTTTAGATTGTATGAAACTGCGGAATCATCGTCAATCCATTTGATAAACCATTAGGGGGTCTGCCCGCCCGGACCGTCGCGCTCGTAGATGGCCACGCAACCAGGGGCCTCAGTCACTTCGACGCGGCTTAGCGTGGATAACCCGGCGGCGAGGATGTGGTCAAACAAATGCTTGGCCACGGTTTCCGCCGTTGGGTTCGCTCCGCATAGCGCCGGATGGGAGTTCAAATCAGTATTCTCCAGTTCGATGACGGCTGAGCGTAAAGCGGCTTGGGCTTCTCCGAAGTCGATGACCATGCCCACCCTGTCCAGCTGCGGCCGGTTAAAGAACGCCCGCACACGCCAATGGTGACCGTGCGGCTCTTCCACCGTCCCGTTCTCGAATCGAACCCGGTGCGAGGCTGAGAATTCTGTCTCCACAGCGATCGTGAACACGAAACACTCCTCGAATACGTCTACTTCAAGATGCATTGTAATCGATTGCGGACTGGAATTGGACAATAGTTGAATCCGAGGGGACATACCCGAAAACCGTTTGGACTGCATGACGCTGGGCAGTATCATCTCTTTACGCACGCGATGGGGGCTTTGCGAAGCGAAGGGCATGAATCTCTCTTGGAGTAAAGACGACCATGGCGCAAAACCGCGATGTCGAGAAAGTCATTATCGTGGGATCCGGTCCGGCCGGATGGACGGCCGCGATTTACGCCGCACGGGCCAATCTGCAACCGTTGGTGTTCGCCGGTCGGCCTAAGACCGTTCCAACAACCATCCTTCCCGGCGGGCAGTTGATGATGACCACCGAGGTGGAGAACTACCCCGGCTTTCCAGAAGGCGTAACCGGGCCGGTGATGATGTCCTATTTCGAGCAGCAGGCGGTGCGCTTTGGAACGCGCATCGTCACCGACAACGGCCTCAATCCTGATGTATCCAACCCCGACGACGGACACAGTTACGCTTACCAGGACTGCAAGCGGGTCGATCTCTCGCGTAAGCCGTTTGTCGTGGTCGGGGAAGACGACGCGGAATATCCCGCTCATACGGTCATCATCGCCACGGGGGCAACGGCCAATTGGCTGGGATTGAAGAACGAGCAACGGCTCGCGCAAGCGGGCGGCGGGGTCAGTGCCTGCGCGGTCTGCGACGGGGCCTTGCCGATCTTCCGCGATAAAGTCCTCGCCGTCGTCGGAGGAGGCGATTCCGCCGTGGAGGAAGCGACCTATCTCACCAAGTTCGCGGCCAAGGTGTACATGATTCACCGCCGCGATCAGCTTCGTGCCTCGAAGATCATGGCCGAGCGAGCCAAAAGCAATCACAAGATCGAGTTCTTGTGGAATAAGACGGTCATCGACGTGCTCGGCGACATTATGATTTCCGGCGTGAAGCTGAAGGACACGGTAACGGGTGCGGAGTCGAATCAGCCCGTCGGCGGGTTGTTCATGGCCATCGGCCACACACCGGCGACGAGTTTTCTGAATGGGCAATTAGATCTCGACGCCAAGAAGTACATCAAACTCAAAGACCCCTATCGCTCGACGACGAGCGTGGACGGCGTCTTCGCAGCGGGCGACTGCGTGGACAGCGTCTATCGACAGGCCGTTACCGCTGCGGGGATGGGTTGCAAGGCCGCCCTCGATGCCGAACGATGGCTCGGGGCGAAAGGGATTGAGTAGGCGGTCTAGGAGCCGATATAATAGCAATCGAAAGGCCGATGCATGAATGAAGTCCGCAAGCTCAGTTGCCTGATCGAACGCGAGGGCGACGGCTACGTTTCCCTTTGCCCAGAACTGGACATTGCAAGCCAGGGTGACACGATCGAGGAGTCGCGTGCGAACCTCATCGAGGCCATCGAACTCTTCTTCGAGACAGCCGATCCGTCAGAAGTCCAAACGAGATTTACGCCCGAAGTGTATTTCACTCCCATTGAGGTCAAAGTTGGGTAAGCTCCGTGTGCTCTCTGGGACGGAGGTTTGCAAAATTCTGCGTTCGCATGGTTTTGTAAACGTGAGGCAGCGCGGCAGCCATGTCGTGATGCAACTTAGCACGAAGGGCACGACACGTACCGTGCCGGTCCCGGATCATCGTGAACTTCGCATGGGCACATTGATGTCGATTATCCGGCAGTCGGGGCTTCCAAGGTCGCTGTTCGAGCAAGAGTCCTAGGAGACAGACTCGGGCGCGGCACGGTCTGTAAGGCCGCACTGAATGCCAAACGCTGGCTCGGAGCGAAGGGAATCGAGTAGCGTTACCGGTCGTGCATTGCCTCAACCCCTATTTGGTCGTTTGTTTATTCGCTGAAACGGTGACAGATTCATGGGAATCGCAATTAGCAAAGCCAATCTGCCTGAAAAGTTCTCGCAATTCAACGAGCAATGGAGTCCCAAGATCGTTGGCGAGATTAATGACGCCTACGTCAAACTCGTCAAGTTCCAAGGCGAGTTCGTCTGGCATCATCACGAGCATGAAGACGAGTTGTTCCTGGTCGTAAAAGGCAGCTTCACCATGAAACTCCGCGAGCGGGACATCGAGGTCGGCGAGGGCGAGTTCATCATCATTCCCCGTGGGGTCGAGCATAAGCCTGTGGCCGATGCGGAATGCCACGTCCTGCTGCTCGAACCCAAGACTACCTTGAATACGGGCAACGTTCGCAACGAACGAACTCTGAATGAGTTGGAACGAATCTGAAGCGCGGTTTTTACATGTTCGTTAGCCGGCTATGGCGGCGGATGACGCAATCGATGCGCCGCACTCGGGACATTGATCCGAAGTCAGGCCGCGGAGCAAGTAATCGCACTTCGCGCAACGCGGCTCCTCGACATGGATGGAGATACGGAGACCGCACGAGGTGCAGATCGAGTTCCCAACAGGCAGTGATTGCTTTCTACGGCAACGAGGACAAACCAGGGAGATTTCGCCCAAGTCGGCGGAACCGGGTTCGACATCCACCTTGCGGTTGATTCGGGCAAGGACGAGCAAGGCGAGCGTGCCGCAGGAGGCAATGATTCCGGCGGCCTGCATGAACCGGCCTACCATGTCTCCTTCGATCGGCACCACAGCCGGAAATTTTTCTTTGGCAACGAATAAAACGATTGTCAGGGCCGTTGCAATGGCCGCTGCAATCGTGCCGCCTCGAACCCATTGCTGACTCGATGAGAGATTAACGGCGACCAGGCAGAGATTTGCATGGGCGACCACCGCGCTAAGGCAAAGGAGACCGCAAAAGATGACAAAGCCTAGGTCGCTTCCGCTTCCGATCCAAATATCTATAAGCCACATTACACATGCTACGAAGCTAGCCCCGATGCCGCCCCAGCGCCAACTCCGCGGCTCAAACCCGGACGAACCGAACAGGCTCAGTACGGTAAGGAGGCCCAACACGGCTGACGCATTCGCCGTTCCCCACCAACGGAAGTCGATGCTGCGGGAGATACTGGTCACCCAGATTGCAATGAGATAAGCGACGAACGCTAGAGCTGTGAAGCCCAACCCCGTCTTTGCGGCCAACACGTGACGCGCCGTGCGCAATGGAGCGGCGAATGTCATGGCAGTGCCGACGGCGATCCCCAGAAAAACCATCGTAAGAAAGACTCGGAAGTCAACGTCGCTCAGAAAAGCATTGAACGCCCATGCCAGCTCCCAGATCAGCGACAAGGCCAACAAGAACTCGACGATGACCGCCGCCATTCCCAGAAGGCCTGCCCAACGAACTCGCTCTCGATCGACGAGGAGGGACGCGGGTATCATCAAGGCACACGCCACGGATGTGGTGATTCCTGTACCCACGAGCTGCCAAATCAGGTTCCCTCCCTGGAGAAGGACTGCGAGGACGCCTGTCGCGGCGGCCAAACCAAGCGACCACAACATCAGCCGCAGAAAGATCGTTCGTAAAGGCATCACAAGATTCCTGGGCAATTCAAACAGTTTTGTCGTAACTTGAGGGTGGAACCTTGCCGTTTGGAATAACTTGCCCCAACCCCGCTGAATTAGGGCAGCCAAGGGGCCTCCGCAGTGCGATTCTCAGCGCCAATCCGCGTCCCAAGAAATCGCTTGCACACTGCGTTTGCGGAGTTTAACATATCACGCGTTCAATTTGAGTTCCACGGGAGGAATAACATGGGATTGCGAGACGGCTTCAACCGACGGGAGTTCATCCAATTGGCCGCGGGCAGTGCCGCGGGGTTGTACTTGGGCGGGTGTTCAATGTCCTCACGCCCCTATGCGGACTTACCTCCGGGCGCGATGGGACCGGTTCCGAAAGGACAATGGCCGGAGTTGGCCCAGCTTGCGTTGTCGAGGGTTAAGGCTGGCGGATGCGCCTATGGTGACATACGACTGTTGGAGACGCACAATCAATCCGTCCGCGCTCAGGACCGCCGCATTGCGGGCGTCGGTGAACGCTTCGACAGCGGGTTCGGCATTCGAGCGCTGTACAATGGCGCTTGGGGCTTTGCTGCCAGCGCCGATTTCACTCCGGCGGAAGTTGAGCGGACGGCCGAGCGGGCCGTCGAGATCGCCCGAGCCAGCTATACGCTCATGCAGACTCCGGTCAAGCTGGCCGACGAACCGGTCCATCGCGACCGAGTCAAGACGGCCTACAAAGTTGACCCCTTCACCGTGCCCCTCGAGGAGAGATGCAATCTGTTGGTGAGCTGTTGCGATATTGTACAAAAAGAGAAAGGCGTCATCCGCTCCAACGGTTTCCTTTGGACGCAAAGGGACATCAAGCACTTCGCCTCCACCGAAGGAACGGTTCTGGATTTCGACCTGCTTGCCGTCGGCGGCAGCTTTGGAGCAACGGCCAAGAATGATGACGATTTCCAGTCGCGAGAGTTTTCGGTCCCGTTCATCCGCAGCGGCTACGAGCACATCACTTCGGCGGACTTTCTGGCCCAAGCGCCGCGCGTGGCTGCTCAGGCCGTGGAAAAGGTCAATGCCAGGCAGCCCGCGCCGGGCAAGTTCGATCTGGTACTCGATCCGGCGCACCTTTCGCTGACCATTCACGAGAGTTGCGGTCACCCCACCGAACTCGATCGGGCGTTGGGGTACGAAGCTAACTACGCGGGAACCAGCTTTATGACGCCGGACCAACTCGGAAAGCTGCAATACGGCTCCAAGCATGTGAACCTGGTCGCGGACAATACGCGGCAGGGCGCGATGGCGAGCACCGGATACGACGATGACGGCGTCGCCGGACAGCGTTGGGCGATCGTCGAAGAGGGCGTTTTCCGCGGTTATTCGACCAATCGAGAAGTGGCCGGCGCGATCGGCGAAAAGCGTTCGCGCGGTTCATGCCGGGCGGACAGTTGGAGTTCAGTGCCCATCGTTCGCATCGCCAACATCGGGTTGGAGCCGGGCAATGAAACGCTCGACTCGCTGCTCGCCGGTGTAAAGGACGGCATCTACATCGAGGGCCGGGGCAGTTTCAGCATTGATCAGAAACGATACAACTTCCAGTTCGGCGGCGACGCCTTCTGGGAGATCAAGGACGGCAAACGCGGGGCCATGCTCAAGAACGTCATCTACAACGGCATTACCCCGGAGTTTTGGAATAGCTGCGACGGGGTGGCCGACCGCAGCTATTGGCAGGAACACGGGTTCATCAACTGCGGCAAGGGTCAGCCGGGCCAGTCCGGATGGATGACGCACGCGGCGTCCCACGGCCGGTTCCGGCAGGTGAATGTGATTGACCCGAAAGGGTAAGTGAAATAACCGGTTTGCGATTTTCGATTGTCGATGAGATCTCGGATGTGCCCCGACCTAACCGGAAGTCAAGGCTCGACAATCTACGAGTGACACGAATACCAGGAGACGATCGATGTCAGTAAAGCTAGCTTCCGAAAGCACATTTCGTCGGATTGCGGATACCATCCTGTCGGCGGCGACGGCGGACTCCACTTTCATCAATTTCGGCGACTCGGAGTCATCCTTGTTGCGGTTTGCTAACAACCAGGTGGTGCAGAATGTATCGGTCCGCGATCCGAGCGTTTCGGTGCGAGTCGCTTTTGGACAGAAGGCCGGCAGCGCCAGCACGAATCGCCTGGACACGGCGTCGTTGACAACGATGGTGCGCCTGGCAGAGACCATTGCAAGGCTCGCTCCGGAAGATCCGGAATACCTTCCACCGCTGCCCAAGCAGCGTTACTCGCGTGTCCCTTCGTTCCGCGACTCGACGGCTTCGGTTTCTCCGATGGATTTGGCTAAGCGCACCAAGCCTGTGATCGACCAGTGCGCCAGAAACGGACTCGTTGGCGCTGGAATCATTAGTAACGCCGTTTCCGCGAGCGGTGTCGCGGCATCCACCGGGCTTTTCGGCTACGAACAATCCACGGAGTCCGAGTTTTCCCTAACCGCCACGGCCGAGGACAGTTCCGGCTGGACCTACAACGGCCATCGGGATATTGACGCGTTAGACATTGCCGCTCGAACCGAGCGAGCGGTTGACAAGGCGGTCCGCTCGAAGGAGCCGCGGGAAATCCCGCCCGGGCACTATCCTGTAATCCTGGAACCCGCTGCTGTCGCGGGCGTCTTCGGCCCCTTCTTCTTCGCGACCGACGCCAAAAGCTACTACAAAGGCAACAGTCCATTTGTTGGCAAGGTCGGTTCGACCGTGCTGGATTCTCGGTTGACTGTCCGCACCGACCCGGCCCATCGTGATCTGCTGGGTGAAAGCTTCGACGGGAGCGGGCTGGCCGTTCGGCCGCAGGTGTGGATCGAGAACGGCGTGCTGAAGCAATTGTACTACGATCGCTTCACGGCCAAGGAGCACGGCGTCGAGCCGACCCCTCGCCCCAGCGCCCCGGTGATGAGCTTTTCCGGGCCATCGGCGCGGAGCATCGACGATTTGATCGCCGGGACCAAGCGCGCCGTGCTCATCACCAACTTCTGGTACATCCGATCGGTGGACCCCAAAGACCTTACCATCACCGGCATGACACGCGATGGCACTTTTCTGGTCGAGGACGGCAAGATCGTCTGCGGCGTCAAGAACTTCCGCTTCCATGACAGCCCGCTGCGTTGCTTTCAGCAGGTCGATGCGGCCACGGCGCCCATGGAGTCCATCACCATGGAACGCGGAAAGATGCTTCTGCCCGCCGTGCGTCTGCCGGACTTCCATCTGTCGAGTGTGACGAAATTCTAGCGAATGCGAATCGTTCCCGTAAGTTGCACGACACTTGCGTGGACTGAATCTCACGGCTTGATACTACTTGTCCTCCGGTCTGATGCCCATTCCCTTGCGGTCGGGATAGGCGGGTCTGGCCGGACGCTTGGGCGGATTCTTCGCCAACTCAGCGAGCATTTGCGCAACTGCCGCGTCGAGCTGTGGATCGGAGCCGTCCACCATCCTTGCCGGATCGTCGATCACTTCGATGTCCGGGTCCACGCCGTGTCCCTCGACGCCCCAGGTGCCGTCGGTCTCGAAGAACGCAAAAGTCGGAGCACTGGTAGCGCCGCCATCGATCAGTTGCGGATTGCCTGAAATGCCGACCAGGCCGCCCCAGGTGCGCATGCCGATGAGTTTGCCCAGGCCGCGTTGACGGAAGTAGTAAGGGAAACAGTCGCCACCGGAGCCGGCCAAGCCATTGATGAGCATGCACTTTGGTCCGGCGTGGGCGTCCGGCGGCCAAGACCTGTCTTTCGGGGCGCGAGTCGCCCAGAAATTCGTGACCGGGCGGTTCAACAGTTCGATAAAGCGCGTGGGAATCTGGCCGCCGCCATTCCACCGTTCATCGATGATCAAAGCGGCCTTGTCGGCCTGGCCGTAGAATTGACGGAAGAGGTTGTTCTGCCCATTTACCCCCGTATCCGGGACGTGAATGTACCCGACCCTGCCGCCGGTTTTCTCATCGACGTACTTGCGATTCGCCTCAATCCACTCCCGGTAACGCAGGTCGGACTCACTCTTGAGTAACTCCACGACGATGTGGCGGGCGTCGTCATCGATGGTCGGTTTCTCATTCACCGTGATGGTCACCACGCGGCCACCCAATCCGTGGAACGCAGCCCAGGGGTCTTTGGTCACATCGACGGCCGCGCCGTTGACCGCGAGCAAATAGTCACCGGCCTTAACCTTTACGCCGGGCTGACTGAGCGGCCCGCGGGCGTCGTGATCCCAGGGAGCCCCCTCGTGAATTGTGGTTATCCGATATGCACCGTCGTGTAACTCAAAGTCTGCACCGAGCATACCAACAGAGACGTCGGGCGTCTTTTCATAATCGCCTCCGCCCCGCACATAGGCATGGCCCACGTTGAGTTCAGAAATCATCTCGCCGATCACGAAATCCACGTCCTCACGGGATACGCAATCATCGAGCATCCGTCCGTATCGCTCGCGCATGGCCGGCCAATCCACGCCGTGCATGTTGGGGTCGTAGAAGTAGTCGCGTTGAATGCGCCAGGCTTCGTTGAACATCTGCCGCCATTCCTCGCGGGGGTCGACTCGGCCCGACATGGCGGAGAGGTTCAGCGGCTTGTCAAGTTTCTGCTCCGCCGCCGCATCAACAATGGCCATCGTCTCATCCTTGCGCACGAGGAGCTTTTTTCCGTCCGCGGAAATGACCGCGTTGTTGACTTCATCGAGGACTCCCTTTTCCTTTTTTTCCTCGTCGGTCAGGTCGAAAATCTTGATGGATGGCTTGGCGCTCGCCCCAGGGGACGGGTTTCGCACATAGATCAACTTGCCGTCGTGCGTGACGGCGAGATGAGTAAAGTTGCCCCGATCAACCGGTATGGCGATTGCCCTCCGTTCAAAACCGTCCAGCTCGATGACCAGCGGCTTGATTTCTTCGGGCTTCTTTTCGTCTTTCTTTTCGCCCTTTTCTTCACCCTCTTCTACTGCCCGTTCGCTTTCGGTCGTGGTAGCGTCTGTAGCAGGGTTTTCTTTTTTCTCATCATTTTTCTTTTCGCCATCTGATTCTTTCTCTCCATCGGGTTTTTTCTGTTCTTCTTCTTTTTTCTTTTCCTCGTCCTTCTTTTTTTCTTCGCCCCACTTCTCCTCGTCGCTCTTGGGCGCCCAAGGTGAACCGACATCGTCGCGAAGCGGCACCACGAACAACAGGTCCGTGTTCGCATAGACGAAGGTCGTTCCGATGTCTTCGTAAAGCGGCGAGGTGAATTCGCGATTGCTGGCGAAAAACAGGTAATCACCCTTGCGATCAAACGTCGGCCAGCTACTGCTGAAGACCGCCGAAGTGACCTGTTGCTTCTCACCCGGCTCCACGTGGTACAGCCAAATGGAAGATGTCATCTGGTTGTCATTGTTTTTGGTGTAGGCCAGCCATCCTGAATCGTTGGACCAGCTCAAACGGCTCGAATCGCCCCATGAATCGGCGTCGACCAGCTTAGTCTCATTCGACTCGATCGTGTGGAGGTAAATCGCCCCGGTCTTGTCGACGAAGGCGATCCGTTTGGAATCCGGCGACCACGTCGGCCTCATTCGAAAGGTCTTCCCGTCCGACGTCAGCTTTTTCGTCTCTCCGCGGCCGTCGGACTGCGTGATGAAAAGCTCATATTCGCCGGTGGCGTCGCTGAAATAGGCGATCCATTGTCCATCCGGACTCCAAGCGGGGTCGCGCTCCGCGATGCCGCTGGTCCGGGTCATGTCGCGGGGAGAACCCTTCTTTGCCGGCACGGTCCAGATATTGCCGCGTGATTGCAGCGCGGCCCGTTGACCCGTGGGGGAGATATTCCAATCTTGAACGAACTTACTGCCATCATAATCGCGTTGCCGGATGAGCGGGCGGTCACCAGGAATCACCACATCCACGGCATGAGACTTCCCGGTGCTCAGAGAGAGCAGGTGCAGTTCGGGACCGTTTTGGAAAACAATTTCGCCGGCGCCGTCAGGCCCCGGCCCGATAGCCGGCCACTTCACGTCGTAGTCGGTCAAGTGGGTAATCTGCTGGCGTTTGCCACTTGCAGTGTCGTAGGACCAGATGTTGAGTCGATGTTCCGGACCGTCGTCGGACATGTAATAGACTTTGGACCCATGCCACATCGGTTGAGAGTCCGTCCCCTCCCAATCGGTGATTTTCTTCGAGGTCTTGTCGCGCAAATCGAACAGCCATATGTCCGTGGCCATTCCCCCGCGGTAGCGTTTCCATGTTCTGTGATCCCGGCTGTGCGGTGTATAAGCGAGCCATCGACCATCGGCGCTGATGGCCCCATTCGCCCCATAGGGCACGGGAACCTGGGTGGGCAATCCTCCTTCGAATGATGTGGTGAACAACTGCATTTGCCGTTGCAAACCGGCAAATCCGTTTGTGAAGTACAGCAGTTTGCTATCCGGGGACCAATCACAAAGCGTTTCGCCTGCCGGATGGTACGTGACCCGCATGGGGACCCCGCCTTCAAAGGGTACGGTGTAGAGGTCGCGGTTGCCCTCATAGTTTCCGACAAAGGCGATACTTCGTCCGTCGGGACTGAACCGTGGGAAACTTTCCGCTCCCGGCGGGCTGGCCAACGGAGACGCCAATCCGCCTTCCCGCTGCACAACCCAAAGGTCATTGGCGTATACGAAGACGATGTGCGACGCGCTCACATCTGGATAACGAAGCATTCGGGCATGGGGCCGATGTCGCCCATCCATCGGGGCGGCGCCCATGAAGTCCATGCGTTGCGTCTTGACCTCGTAAGCCGCCGGTTTGTCCTGAGCACAAGCGGCAAGTCCGCAGGACGCAAAAACCAGGAACAGTGAACGACACATGCGCTTGGACACGATCAATCCTCCATTGGGGTTGCACGGAACAAGACCTACTACGCCGGTCGGAGCTAGACTAACGGGCAATCGCGCGAGGTGTCAACGATACTTCTTCGCAATTACAACTGATTACAATTCGCGGTGTTGATGGTCGGTTTGATTCTACGATTCAGTTGGGACTCTTGTGTCCTTTTCATTCGTATCCAAGTTCGGCGAGATCATCTTCGTCCAATCCGAAGAGGTGGCCTACCTCGTGGAGAACAGTTTTGCGGATTTCATGAATGATCTCGCCACGATTGCGGCAATGGCGCTCGATGTTGCGTTGATAGAGAACGATGCGGTCGGGAAGTTGCGCGGGATGCTCGACGCCGCGCTCCGTGAGCGGCGTTCCCAGATAAAGTCCCAAGAGGTCGCGCGGATCGTCAACCCCACCCTCCTTGCATGCTTCCGGGTCCGGCACCGCCTCCACATCGACATACATGTCTTTCAGATAATCTGCGAACGGCGCCGGGATCTCCTCTAGGGCCTGGCGCACTATTTCCACGAATTCATCAGTTGAAAGTTTCACTCGCACCTTGACATGGTTCTAGCCGAGGCGACCGCCTTACGGCAAGCGACGCTGGTCAGACAGTTCCCACAACGTTAAAATGTCCCGATTGAAGCCTAGTAGGATGGTGGTCATGAAGCGTCTTTGTTGATAAGAAAATGGAAACCGAAGTTCTTTCGGAAAAAGAGGCCGAGCCTCCATCGTCCCCCCGGACTTCCGCGCGCAGTCCGATGCGCGTGATAGACGCTGTCCTGTTTGATCTGGGCGATACGTTGCTGCACTTTGAAACCGAACAAGCGCGCCATTTTCTCGAATCCGCGACGCGACCGGCTTATGAACACCTTGTGGCATTGGGCTTTCGAGTACCCGAATACAGGGTCTATTTCCGGGCCATCAAGCAACGATTCCTCCGCGCGTTCGTCTGGTCGCGGCTGATCCGCCGCGAGGCTCAATTAGTGGACACTTTTCATCGGCTGCATCATCGGTTGGGAATCGACATCAACGAAGCTCAAATGACTGACCTGGCCATGCGCTGCGTGGCGCCGTTCCAAAAGTTCTTCAACGTGGATGCCGAGGCGCGCGCGGTGATGGCCGAGCTGCAAGCCGCGGGGTTCAAGCTCGGGTTGGTGTCCAACACCTTGTTTCCCGGGTTCACCGTGGACGACGTACTCCGACTCGAAAGGCTATTGGAGTTTTTTCCCATGCGGGTCTATTCCTCGGACGTGGGATACATGAAACCGCATCGTCGGATTTTTGAAACGGCCCTCGAGCGACTTGGCGTCGCCGCCGATCACACTGTTTTCGTCGGCGATCGGATGGATAAGGATGTTCAAGGGGCTGCGCGCCTGGGCATGAAAACGATTCTCTTGAATCGAAACGGCCGAACTCCGCGAGGCCGAATCTGCCCCGATCATGTCGTCCGCGCCCTGTCGGAGGTGCCGACGGTTCTGAAGCACGGGCTTTAACCCGCGCTATCCTGTGTTGCAAGGTGGATGCTGGGTCATGCGTTTGCCCCTCGCTCCGGAACGGCTTCTCGCTGCCTATGCGGCGGGGATTTTTCCCATGGCCGACGAGACGGGGAACGTCCACTGGCTGGCCCCCGATCCGCGAGCCGTCATTCCTCTGGATGGTTTCAACGTATCGCGCTCATTGCGTAGCGTGCGACGCGGCGGTGCATTCCAATTTACGATTAATCATGCGTTTGTCGAGGTGATTGAGGCCTGCGCCGATCGTGAGGAAGGGACTTGGATATCCCAGGAAATCCACGACGCCTATTGTCGATTGCATCAACTGGGCTACGGCCACAGCGTGGAAGCTTGGAAGGGGGATCAACTTGCGGGGGGGCTGTACGGCGTCGCCATCGGCGGCGCCCTTTTCGGCGAATCCATGTTCCATCGCGTGACCGACGCCTCCAAGGCGGCCTTGGTCGTGCTTGTCGAAAGGATGCGCGAACGGGGGTTCACTTTGCTGGATGTGCAATTCCTGACCGATCATCTGCGTCAGTTCGGGGCGGTGGAGATCCCTCGCGTCGAATACGAAACGCGGCTTCGACAGGCCATAGGGCTCCCTAGCACATTCGTCGATCACCCCGGCGCGATCACGCTTTGAACGTGCCCCGCCTGCTTTCTGCGACATCCTCGGATAAACCTTTGAATTGCCCCGGCGTGCATCATATCCATGGCCTCTGTCGATGTGCTTTGGCCAAGTCCGGGTTGGCTGCTCAAGTGATGGATTTCGATTAAAATGCTTCGGCCATGAGCGATACCGCGTTCGTACTGATCGTCGAAGATGAACGTGCCCACGGCGAGGCAATCGCCGAGGCCCTGGGAAAGTCCACGTTCGCGTGCAACGTGGTGGACAGCGGACCGGCGGCCATCGAAAGCGTACGCCACCGAACGCCGGATGTGGTCATCGCCGACTACAAGCTGGGCGGGGGCGTCACCGGGATGGACGTGCTGCGGGAGGCGAAAAAGCAAAACCCCGATACGGAGGTGATCCTCATCACCGCGTACGGGAGTGAAGCGCTGGCCCGCGAAGTGCTCAGCCAGGACAGCGAGTTTCGGGCTTACGACTACCTCATCAAGCCCATCGACATCGACGTACTGCGCGACAAGGTCAACCGGGCGGCCAAGCAGGCCCTGACCGCCCGCGACGCGAGGCTCCTGCGGGAAAAAGTCGATCAGGCCTTCGAGTTTTCCGGCATCATCGGAACGTCGGAAGCCATCCTCCGGGAGATCAAGCGGCTCAAGAAGATCGCCCGCAGCAAGAGCACGGTGCTCATTGTCGGCGAGACGGGGACGGGCAAGGAGTTGTTCGCCCTGGCCATCCATCAAAACTCGCCCCGCGCGGGCAAGCCGTTCAAGGTGCTCAACTGCGCCGCGGTGAGCGAGACGCTGCTGGAGAGCGAATTGTTCGGGCACGTGAAGGGCGCGTTCACCGGGGCGATCGTGGACCGCAAGGGACTGATCCAGGCCGCCGATGGGGGGACGCTCTTTCTCGATGAAATCGGGGACATGCCGTTACCAATGCAGGCCAAGCTGCTGCGGACGCTGGAGACCGGGGAAGTGTTGCGCGTCGGCACAAACGACACGCAGTACTTCGACGTTCGATTTGTGGCCGCTACGAATCATGACCTATCGGAATTGGTCCGAACCGGTGCTTTTCGGGAGGACCTTTTCTATCGACTGCACGCCCAGGCCGCGATCCTGTTGCCGCCATTGCGACAGCGGCGGGAGGACATCCCCGTGCTGGTTCACAAGTTCATCGAGCAGGCAAATCACGAACACCAAACGTCGCTCACCGGGGCGTCGGCGGAGGTGATGCGGAAGCTGGTCAACTACACCTGGCCCGGCAACGTCCGCGAGCTGCGCAACGTGATTTTCCGCATGAGCCTGGAGGCCGAGGGGCCGGTGCTGGAGGTGGAGGACCTGCCGGACAACCTGCGGGCATCAACGGACATCGTTCTCCTTGGCCCGCCGAACCTGGCGGGGATGTCCATGGCCGACGTGGAGAAGCTGCACATCATGAACACCCTGCGCATGTTCGGCGGCAACCGTGAGAAGACGGCCAAGGCTCTGGGCATCGGGGCGCGGACGCTGTATCGCAAACTCCGCGATTACGGACTGCGGTAGGATTTCCGATTTCCAATTGCCGATTGATCTAGGCCGCAACTGTGAAGGGACGGGAAATCTCAGTCGAATGCAGGCACAAATGTTTGAGCCGGCATATTCAGTCAGGGAGCGTTTAAGGCAAAGGTCCGGTGAATACCGAGTGCAGGGCCGTAAAATCCGATAGGTCAGTAAAGCAATTGTGCTGGACATCGAAGATCGTGCAAATAGATTCCGGCATAGGAGTGCCGATGTCTCTGTAGCAACGCATGAACACGGCCAGGTCGAATAGATCCGTGTCGCCGTCCGCGTCGGCGTCGAAAGGCATCAACCCCAGACAGTCGTCCGGTACTCGGTCGCGGTCGCAGTCGTAGGAAGCAAGACCACGCAAGTCGCAAACATCCGGAACTCCATTGTCGTTGCAGTCGTGTGCCTCGAGTTGAAAGGCATAAACGATACCGGGATCTGACAGCCCTGGAGTGCCGACCAAGACAAGCGACCCATCTGTGATCACTGAATGTCCGAAGTATTCAGTATGGTCGCCCGAGGGTGCGGTCAGGTCTGTGTCGTAGATCCACTGCCCAGCGAAGCGGTGGAAGGAATGCGCCGACCCGCGATATCGTGCGCCAACGACAATTGTGTTCTTGGCAACACTGACGGACCAGCCAAATCGCTCAACTTGAGTTACAGGAGGTATGGTCAGTTTTGTTTCTTCGGTCCAATGCGTTTCGGTAGAACGATAGACATAAGCGGCTCCAGTCTCATCAGTTGTCGGCCCGTCGGCGAGTGTTGCCCCTACGACAGCAAGGTCACCCGCGAGCGTACATGATCTTCCAAAGAAGTCTTCCGAGCCGCCGTCCGATGGGATTAACGTGGCTTCATGTTCCCAGGAAAGGCCCATCCAATGAAAAAGGAACGCGGCGCCTCCTGACGAACCACGCGCCCTAGGTGCACCGATGAGCAGACGATCAGCATCAATGGAAAGCGAGCCGCCGAAAGAGCCCATGTCCGCGCCCTCTGGCGGATTAAGACGCGCTTCTTCGATCCACTGAGACCCGTTATGCCGAAAGACAGACACGACTTGTGGGTTTGTCTCATCAAATTGATTCTGACAGAACCCCTTCCCCAATGCGATAATGTTGCCATGAATGGCTACAGGAAGACCATATCGCGAACATGCGTCGACGGTCGGACCTTGAAGCGTACCCGCCGGCGTCCAGCTTGTTCCGACGAATCTGAAGAGGTACGCGGTACCGTCGCGATCACCCGAAGCAACGATCCAATCCGGTGTCATGGCCACGAAGCTCGGGGATACCGGCAACTCAAACGCAACATTGAGATTCCACCCGGCGGCGTTCCTCTTAAAGACATGCAGCGGAAATCGGTTCGATGATTGGGTGCCGTCGATACCCGACCCAACGACCAGCCATGTTCCGGTCATTGCTACCGATGAGCCGAAACCACCCGGCAGCGTTGGATAAACAGGCGATAACTTGTCGACGATTCCCGTACATTCGTCAAGGAATAAGTTCCCGTCGCAATCGAAGCTGGTTCCCTTGGCAATGTCGCATGTGTCCAGTAAGTGGTTGTTGTTGCAATCCGCGTCCGTGCCGCCGCCTAGTTCACACCCGTCGGCGAGACCGTTTCCATTGCAATCGTCGGTTATCCAAATGGGCTCCTCGAAACACGGAGAGCGGATTTCGAGTTGATGAAGGCCTCTGTCTCCCTGGGTCTTGGAGGCAACCATGACATAGTACGGATTTCCGGGCGTCAGGTCTTTGACACAGATTCTCCCGTGGCGGCCATTGCCGCAGCCTTCCACATCGTCGCTGCACGCAATTGGGATCAGCGTGGAGCAGGCCGTTTGGTCGGTCGTCGGATCGGCAACTGCGAATACGTTTATGAGCGAATCGCCCAACGGATCGCTGCTGCATGTGGAAACCTTGGCCGAAGCGTCGGTGGCGACAAACTTGAACCAAGCCGGGCCGAAACCCTTTACTCCCGCACCTTCCCAATTACAGCAGAAACCTGGTTCTGACCCCGTCCTATTGGTACAGGCGTTTGAGAAAAAGCTGATGCTGTCCGCTTCGACCAACAGCGCCGAACTCTCGGGCCGCGGAGCCGAGCACAAGCGGTGATTGGCGAGACAGCATATCGAATCGGCCAGTTCCACACATTTGCGATCCCATTCCACTGAGCAACAATAGGCGTCTGCTCCGCAGACTTCGTGGCAACAGACGGAATCGTCACATCCCGGCTCCTGGTGCGCGAACATACAATCACCCACGCGGCGGAGGCAGGCGTTGATAGCACAGAACTGGTCTTCCATGCCGCAGTATAGACCTCTTTGCCACTGACGAGGGGCTTCAAGGGGAGGAACTGCATCGCACTGATTGATCGAAAGGTTTTGGCATACGTCATCGGGGCGACAACAAGCCGACGCGCCGCAAGGAAATGGGAACGGATCGGGATCGCACGACGCCCCTTCGACCCATTGGGGTTCGAGGTCCGTGCCATGCGGCGGCCACGGGCAGTTCATCTGCGGCACTTCGTGGCAGACTGCGTTACCATTCACGTCGGTGTAAATCATGTCGCAGCACGCGCCGACGGGGGCGGTTCCGGCACAGGTGATCGCAGTACTAATTGCGGCCCAACGCCTGGGAAGGGTGCTGGGGGGAGGTGGGTAAACGGTTGGACTGCATCCGTTAGGGAGTGCGACTTGAAAGCTGTCCGCCGTCTCGCCGATGCACGCTTTCCTTCCTGCGACGACCACGCCTCCGCTAGGGGCGCTGATTCGGGCGGAAAGGAATAGGCTCTGCGGAAGCGAG
>Ga0187892_10003639_pt1 | contig 27659 bp, 31 predicted proteins | sample MA1701073metaG_FD_139345 | JGI IMG/M metagenome (GOLD analysis project Ga0187892, IMG submission 139345) | Bio-ooze microbial communities from a basaltic lava cave in the Kipuka Kanohina Cave System on the Island of Hawaii, USA - MA170107-3 metaG ... | reverse complement strand
GAAGCCGCCGTCGTCGGCGAGCAGCTCGTCGAGGACGTGCTCGCCCGCGTGGCCGAAGGGCGTGTGGCCGAGGTCGTGCGCCAGCACCACCGCCTCCGCGAGGTCCTCGTTGAGGCGCAGCGTGCGCGCGAGCGTGCGCGCGACCTGGCTGCCCTCGATCGTGTGCGTGAGGCGGTTCCGGTAGTGATCGCCCTCGTGGTAGACGAATACCTGGGTCTTGTACTCGAGCCGGCGGAACGCGCGCGAGTGCACGATGCGGTCGCGGTCGCGCGCGAAGCGGGTGCGGTACGCGTGCTCGGGCTCGGCGTGGAGGCGGCCGCGCGAGTCGCCGCTCCGCGACGCATAGGGCGCGAGGCGCGCGCGTTCCTCCGCCTCGACGTCGGCGCGCGTCGGCAGCCCGGCGCTCATTCTTCCTGCTCGAGGATCTCGCGCAGCGCCTCCCGCGACGCCTCGTCGATCTCCTCGGCCGGTCCGCCCGAGGGAGCGCGCCCGCGCAGCGCGAAGAGCGCGAGCGCCGCGGCGAGCAGGGCCGCCGCGACGAAGAGCCAGCGTCTCACCGCGTCCCTCGCATGGCCGCGCAGAGTACCATCGCGCCATGTCCACCCACAGGCTGCTGCTCGGCCCCGGCCCTTCGAATCCCCACCCGCGCGTGCTCGCGGCGCTCTCTCAGCCGCTGCTCGGCCATCTCGATCCGGCCTTCCTGGCCGTGCTCGACGAGGTGCAGACGCGGCTGCGCGGGCTGTTCGGCACGTCGAACGCGCTCACGCTGCCGCTCTCGGCCACGGGCAGCGGCGGCATGGAGGCGTGCTTCGCAAATCTGTTGGAAGCGGGGGACCGCGCCGTGATCGGCGTGGCGGGCGTGTTCGGCGAGCGGATGTGTGAGGTGGCGCGGCGCATCGGCGCGCACGTGGAGCGCGTCGAGACGGAGCCGGGCACGGCCCTGCCGGCCGACGCGATGGCGGAGGCGATCGCGCGGGTGCGGCCGCGCGTGGTCGCCCTCGTCCATGCCGAGACGTCCACCGGCGTGCTCCAGCCGGTCGAGGCGATCGCGGCGGCGGCGCGACGCGCCGACGCCTTCCTCGTGCTCGACTGCGTGACCTCGCTCGGCGGGCTGGCCGTCACGCTCGACGCGTGGGGCGTCGACGCCGCCTACAGCGGCACGCAGAAGTGCCTGTCGTGCCCGCCCGGTCTCTCTCCCGTTTCCTTTTCGGAGCGCGCCGTCGAGCGCGTGCGCGCACGACGGACGCCCGTGCAGAGCTGGTACCTCGACGTGACGCTGCTCTCGGCCTACTACGGCAGCGAGCGCGTCTACCACCACACCGCGCCCATCTCCATGGTGTACGGCCTCGCCGAGGCGCTGCGCGTGGTGGACGAGGAGGGCATGGCCGCGCGCGAGCGCCGCCATCGCGCGGCCGCGGCCGCGCTGCTGGGCGCGCTGGCGCCGCTCGGCTTCGCGCCGCTGGTGGCGGCCGAGGTCCGACTGCCGACCCTCACCACGCTGCGCCTGCCCGAGACGGTGCGCGCGCGCGGCGAGGCGAAGCTCCGGCGCGCGCTGCTCGACGAGCACGGCATCGAGGTCGGCGGCGGGCTCGGCAAGCTCGCGGGCAGCGTGTGGCGCATCGGGCTGATGGGCGAGAACGCGCGCGTCGAGAACGTCGAACGGCTGAGCGCCGCGCTCCGGGCGCTGCTGCGTTGATCCGACGCCGGGCCTGCCCGCCGAGCCGGCCGACGCCAGCATCGACGATGCCGTGCTGCTCGAGCGGCTGCGCGCTGGGCTACGTGGAGTAGGCCCCCGGCGGCAGCGCGCCGTGGAGCCGCGCCGGGCCCGGCTCGCCGCACAGCGCGCGCGCCTCGTGCGCCGCGAGCTCCGCGAGCCGCGCCGCCACCGCGTCGCGCGACGCCACCTCGCACGCCAGCTCGACGTAGACGCCGTGGTGCCGCGCCTCCGCCGCGCGCAGCGCGGCGTAGAGCTGCGCGAGCTCCGGATCCGGGAGCGCGTCGGCGAGCAGGCCGAGCCGTTCGCAGCTGCGCGCCTCGATCAGCGCCGAGCACAGCAGCGTGTCGAGCAGGCGCTCCGGCTCGCGCGCCGACACCGCCGCGCGCAGGCGGCCCGCGTACGCGCTCGGGCGCTGGCGGCGGAAGGCGATGCCGCGCGCGGCGAGCACGCCGAGCATCGCCTCGAAGTGCGCGAGCTCCTCGCGTGCGAGGGCCGCGAGCGGCGCCTGGAACGAGGCGCGCTCGGGGTACTGGAACAGCAGCGTCAGCGCGACGCCCGCCGCCTTCTTCTCGCAGTGCGCGTGGTCGAGCAGGATCTCGTCGAGCTGCGCGAGCGCGCGCTCGGTCCACAGCGCGGGCGTCGCGGAGGCGAGCTTCAACACGGCGGCGGAGCATACCGGGTCGGCGCACGCGCTTGACCCGCGCGCGCGTCCGTGCGAACAATCGGCGCATCGTCCGGGTCCCCGGAGACGGGGCTCGAGGGAAGGCCGTGAGAATCGGCCGCGGTCGCGCCACTGTGATCGGGGAGTCGCACTGACGAATCCACTGGGCCGCGAGGCCCGGGAAGGAGTCAGCGCGACGCGCGGGGCCCCGCCCCGCACACCCGAGAGCCAGGAGACCTGCCCGGGCGAGGATTCTGCAACAGCTCTTCGCGGATGAGAGCGTGGCAGAGGGCGCTCGCGTCCTCCGACCCGTCCGGCGCGAAGGGCCGGAGGTCTCCGATGCGCCCGCACCGCGCCCTCGTGCTCGTGGTCGCCGTCCTCGTGCTCGCGGGCCAGCTCCTGCCGCACGAGCGGAACGTGACGCCCGTCCGCGCGGCGGCGCTGTTCAGCGGCGCGACCTTCGCCTCGCCCGCCGCGGCGTTCCTCGTGCCGCTCGGCGCGCAGCTGCTCGGGGCGGCCGGCGTCGGGCTCCTCGCGGGCGACTGGTCGTACGGCTTCCACGCGCTCGCGCCGGTGGTGTACGGAAGCTTCGCGCTGAATGTGCTGCTCGGGCTCGCGCTGCGCTCGCGCCGTCGCGTGCTCCCCATCGGCGCCGCGACCGTCGCCGGCGCGGTCGCGTTCTACGCCATCACGAACTTCGCGGTCTGGCTCCTGCTCGGCACGTATCCACCGACCGCGCAGGGCCTCGCGCTCTGCTACGCCGCGGGGCTGCCGTTCCTGTGGAACGGATTGCTCGGCGACGCCGCGTACGCCGCCCTGCTCTTCGGCGGACTCGCCGCGGTCGAGCGGCTGGCGCAGCGGGAGCGCGCTCCCGCTGCGGGGCGCTAGCTCCGATGCGCGTCGTCTCGCTGCTGCCGAGCGCGACGGAGCTCGTGTGCGCGCTCGGCCGCGCCCACGAGCTCGTGGGCGTCACGCACTCGTGCGATCTCCCGCCCGGCCTCGCCACGCTTCCCGTGCTCACGCGCACGCACGTGCCGTGCGACGCTTCGAGCCAGGAGATCGACGCCTACGTGAGCGCGAGCGCGCGCCGGGGCGAGCCGCTCTACGAGGTGGACGAAGCGCGCCTCGCGGCGCTCCGGCCCGACCTGGTCATCACCCAGGCGCTCTGCGCCGTCTGCGCCGTGCCGGAAGCGAGCGCCCGGCAGGCGGTCGTCTCGGTTCCCGGCGGCGCGGAGGTGCTGAGCCTCACGCCGACCTCGCTCGATGGCGTGCTCGCCTCGATTCGCGACGTCGGGCACGCGCTCGGCGCGTCCCAGCGCGCCGACGCGCTCGTCGCGAGCCTCTCCGCGCGCATCGACGAAGTCGCGGCGCGCTCCGCGCGGGTGCGCACGCCTCCGCGGGTCGCGCTGCTCGAGTGGCTGGATCCTCCCTTCGCCTGCGGGCACTGGAACCCGGAGCTCGTGCGCCTGGCGGGCGGCCGCGAGGTGCTCGGCGTCGAGGGCGAGCCGTCGCGCCGCTCGAGCTGGGACGAGCTGCGCGACGCGGCGCCCGACGTGGTGTTCGTCGCATGCTGCGGGTACCCGCTCGAACGCTCGCTCCGCGACCTCTCGTCCGCCGCGCTGGCGGCCGCGGGCGCCGCCCGCTGCTTCGTGTCGGAGGGGCGCAGCTACTTCAGCCGCCCCGGCCCGCTCCTCGCCGCGAGCCTCGAGATGCTCGCGCACGCGTTGCATCCCGAGCTGCACCAGCTTCCGGAGGACGTGCCGGCGGCGCGCCCGATCGCATGGGCGAGCCGCGGGGCGCGGCTTGTGGAGGCGCGCCCGTGACGCGGCCGCGCGTCCTGCTCTCGTGGAGCTCGGGCAAGGATTCCGCCTGGGCGCTCCACACCCTGCGCCAGCGCACGGACGTCGAGGTCGTGGGCCTGCTCACCACGGTGAACGAGACCTTCGGGCGCGTCGCGATGCACGGCGTGCGCGAGAGCCTGCTCGGCGCGCAGGCGGCCGCCGTCGGGCTTCCGCTCTGGAAGGTGCCGTTGCCGTGGCCGTGCCCGAACGAGCTCTACGAGGAACGCTTCTCGGCGCTGATCGAGCGCGCGCGGAAGGCCGGCATCGAGCGGGTCGCGTTCGGGGACCTCCACCTGGAGGACATCCGGGCCTATCGGATCCGCCAGCTCAGCGGGTCGGGCATCGAAGCGCTGTTTCCGATCTGGACCTCGCCCGCCGCAACGCCCGCGCTGGCCCGCCGCATGCTGGCGAGCGGGCTGCGCGCGGTGCTCTCGTGCGTGGACCCGAAGCAGGCGCCCGCGCACCTCGCGGGCCGACAGTTCGACGCGCGACTGCTCGACGAGCTCCCGCCGGGCGTCGACCCGTGCGGCGAGCGCGGCGAGTTCCACACCTTCTGCTACGACGGGCCGATGTTCGCCGAGCCGCTCGCGGTTCGCGTCGGCGACGTGGTCACGCGCGACGGCTTCTGCTTCGCCGACCTCCGGCTCGCGACGCAGGAGAGCGAGTGGTCTTGACCCACGGCGCGACGCAGTGCAAGATGCGCGGATCGTCCGGGAGCCCCGAAGTACGGGGCCTCGAGGGAAGGCCGTGAGAATCGGCCGCGGTCGCGCCACTGTGATCGGGGAGTCGCACTGACGAATCCACTGGGCTCGCTGGGTGGGCCTGGGAAGGAGTCAGCGCGACGCGCGGGGCCACGCCCCGCACACCCGAGAGCCAGGAGACCTGCCCGGGCGAGGGTTCTGCAACAGCTCTTCGCGGATGAGAGCGTGGCAGAGGGCGCTCGCGTCCTCCTACACCGTCCATCCCGGAGGGTGCCTGGAGGTCTCCGATGAGCCCCGCACCCGTCCGGCGCAAGGCGCGCCGGCAACGTCTTCCCCTGCTCTCCCTCGTTCTCCTGTGGCTGCCGGCGGCAGCCGGCGCCGTGCCGCCGGTGGTCGATGCGCCCGAGGTCACGGTCAGCTCGACGCGCACGGAGCGCAGCGTGCTCGACGTGGCCGGCAACGTCACCGTGATCGACGCCGAGCGGATCGCGAGGAGCGGCGCGCGCAGCGTGCCCGAGCTGCTGCGGCGCGAGGCCGGGATCATGGTCACGAGCCTCGGCACCACGCCCGAGGGCTACTCGGTCGAGGCGCGCGGCTTCAACAACGGCGGCGGCAACGGCTGCTCGACGCTCGTGCTGGTGGACGGCCGCCGCATCAACGAGCCCGAGACGGGCTGCCCCGACTGGTCCTTCGTCTCGCTCCAGGACATCGAGCGCATCGAGGTCGTGCGCGGGCCGGCGAGCGTCGCCTACGGGGACAACGCGGCGGCGGGCGTGATCCAGATCCTCACGTACCGCCCGCGCGAGGACGGCATGCGCATGGCGGGCGCGTACGACTTCGGGAGCTACGGCACGGAGAACACCGGCGTCCGGCTCTCGGGTCGCCAGGACGGAGTCTTCGCCACGGCCTACGTCGGCGACACCGACTCGAACGGCTACCGCCATCAATCGGACTTCGACGACGGCTGGTCCGACCTGCGCCTCGGCATCGGCGCAGACCTCGCGGAGACGGGCGAGCTGCGCCTCGACGGAGGCTACGACAGCAACGACCGCCAGCGCCCCGGCGCCCTCACCGAGGCGGAGATGGAGGAAGACCGCCGCCAGGCCGACCCCGGCAGCCTCGGCGACTTCGACCGCGCGCGCGCGCGCTTCCTCGCCGCCACGCTCGACGTGAGGCCGGTCGAGGACGTGCGGCTGCGCGTCATCCCCTACGTACGCCGGCGCACGGACGACGGGCGGCTCTCCGGCGACGACGGCGCCGGCGGCACCTTCGACTTCTTCACCGACACGGTGACGGAGCAGTATGGCGCCGACGGCCAGCTCGAGATCGGCTTCGACGCATTCGAGCAGCGCCACACCTTCTTGATGGGCGGCGAGGGGCGACGCGAGGACTCCGACGTGAAGACCCTGTTCACGTCGCTCGCGTTCGGCGATACCGACACCAACGTGCGGCTGCGGCGCGAGACGTGGGGCGCCTTCCTCCAGCAGGAGATCGGCCTGCGCGACGACCTGCACCTGCTGCTCGGCGTGCGGCGCGACGAGATCCACTACACCGGCTCCGGCTTCCAGGACTCCGGCGGCTTCATCACCGAGGTGGACGTAGATGACGAGCCGAGCGTGTGGTCGCCGCGGGCATCGCTCACCTGGCGCGTGACCGAGCCGGTCGGACTCTACGTCGGCTACTCACGAGGCTTCCGCTCCGCGAACGTGAACGAGGAGGTGATCGTGACCGGCGGCGTGAACCCGGCCGATCCCCAGAAGACCGAGAGCTACGAGATCGGCGGCAAGTACCGCGCCGGAGACTGCTCGCTCAACCTCGCGCTCTACTGGATGAACGTGAAGGACGAGATCCTGTTCGACCCGGCCACGTTCTCGAACACCAACCTCGACCGGGTGCGCCACCGCGGCGTCGAGCTCTCGGGGACGATCCGCCCGCTCGAATGGCTGGAGCTCTACGCCAGCTACACCTTCGACGACGTCCGCATCCAAGAGGGCGTCGCCGACGCCGGTCGGATCCCGATCACGCCCGAGAACCGGGGCGCCGCGGGCGGGACGATCTTCCTGCCGCACGGCTTCGAGATCGGCACCGACTTCCTCTACATCGGCTCGCGACCGCTCGCGAACGACCTCGACAACGACTCCGAGGCGCTGCCGTCGTACTGGGCGCTCGACGCCCGCGTGGCGTGGCGGCGCACGCAAGGACCCTTCGGCTTCGTGCTCGAGGCCATCGGCCGGAACGTGAACGACCGCGAATACGAGGAGTTCGGCGGTGAATCGACCTTCGGCGGCCCGCCGGGCTTCTTCCCCTCCCCGGAGGCCAACTACATCGTGGGCGCGCGCCTCGAGTACCGCCGATGAGGGGGCTGCGCGCGCTCGCGCTCGCGCTCTGCTTCGCCGTTCCGGGCGCCGCGCCGGCGGCGCCGCCGGAGCCGGCGGCGGCGGCGCCGCCGGAGCCGGCGCCGGTGGACGCGCTCCCGCTCGCGCCGCCGCCGCAGCAGCGGCTCGAGGAGATCCGCCGCCGCGTGCAGGCGGCGGTGGCGTACCCGCCGCGCGCGCGGGAGCTGGGACTCGAGGGCACGGCGCGCATCCAGTTCGAGATCGGGGCCGACGGCCGCGCGCGGGACGTGGCCACGGTGCAGAGCTCGGGGCACGCCCTGCTCGACCGCGCCGCCGAGCGCGGCGCGGTCGAGGCCGGGCAGCTCCCGCCGCTCTACGGCCGCATCCGCATCCCGGTGCGCTTCGACCTGCGAGGGGCCGCACCGTGATCGGCGGCGCCTAGCCCCGGGCGCGCGCGAGGTGCTCGAGCACGGCCGCGCGCCAGTCTTCCGGCGCCTCGTGCTGCGGCTGGTGGCCCGCGCCCGCCAGCACGCGGAGCCACGCGCCGGGGATGCGCTGCGCCAGCACCTCGCTCGGCGCGCGGAAGTCGTGGTCCAGCTCGCCCACCAGCACGCCGGTCGGACAACGGATCTCGCCGAGGCGCGGGGTCAGGTCCTCCTGCGCGACGAGCGCGAGGCCGAGCGCCTCGTAGGCGAGCGGGTCCATCGCGGCCACGCGCGCCGTGCGCCAGGCCCAGAAGCGCTCCGCGCCCCACTCCTCTTCCACGCGGCGGTCGGCGGCGCTCCGGGCTGCGTCGTCCTTCGCGCGCACGCGCAGGATCTCCGCGAGCGCCGCCATGCCGGCCTCGCGTCCGACCCGCGCCGCGAGCGCGAGCTGCGCGCGATCCACGAAGCCGAGCGGGCCGGGCGACGTGTCCATCAGCACGAGGGAGGCGATGCGCTCGGGCGCGCGCAGCGCGGCCCGCAGCGCGACCATGCCGCCCATCGAGTGGCCGAGCAGGTCGCAGCGCTCGATGCCGAGCGCGTCCAGCAGCCCGAGCAGGTCCGCGCTGAGGTGTTCGAGGGCGTAGCTCGCGGGATCCGCTCCGCGGCCCGACTCGCCGTGGCCGCGCAGGTCAGGCGCCAGCACGCGCCCGTACCGGGCGAGCGCGGGCAGCTGCGTCGCGAAGTCCTGGCGGAAGCCCGTGAAGCCGTGCACGAGCAGCAGCGGGCGCTCGCCGTGGCCGTGCTCCTCGAAGGCGATCTCGATTCCGTTCGCCCGCACCCGCATCGGCGCGGAATATACTCGCGCCCGAGGCGCCGAAGGCCCCGTCCGCGGGCGGCCGGCGGACCCGCACCTGGAGGAGCGATGTACCCCGGCATCCACGCGGCGAAGACCCCGGACAAGATCGCCTACCGCATGGCCGAGAGCGGCCGTGCCGTGACCTATCGCGAGCTCGACGAGCGCTCGAACCGGGGCGCGCACCTGCTGCGCTCGCTCGGTCTGCGGCGCGGCGATCACGTCGCCATCTGCATGGAGAACAACGAGCACTACTTCCCGGTGTGCTGGGCGGCGCAGCGCGCCGGCCTCTACTACACGGCGATCAGCACGCGTCTCACGCCGCCCGAGGCCGAGTACATCGTGAACGACTGCGGGGCGAAGGTGCTGATCGCCTCGCTCGCGAAGCGCGAGCTCGTCGAGGCGCTCGAGGGCCGCTGCCCGGCGCTGGTGGGCCGCTACCTGGCGGACGGCGCCGCCGGCAGCTTCGCCTCGTGGGCCGAGGCCTGCGCGCGCTTCCCCGCAACTCCCATCGCCGACGAGAGCGAGGGGGCGCCCATGCTCTACTCGTCCGGCACCACGGGCCGGCCGAAGGGCGTGAAGCACCCGCTGCCCGAGGGTCCGATCGGGACCCCGCCGGCGCTCGTGGTGGGCATCATGGCGCTGTACGGCGGCACGGCCGACTCGATCTACCTGTCGCCGGCCCCGCTCTACCACTCCGCGCCGCTCGGCTTCACGATGGTGATGCTCCGCCTCGGCGCCAGCGTGGTCGTGATGGAGCACTTCGACGCAGAGCGCGCGCTCGCGCTGATCGAGCAGCACCGGGTCACTCACTCGCAGTGGGTGCCCACCATGTTCGTGCGGATGCTGAAGCTTCCCGAGGAGGCGCGCGCCCGCCACGACGTGTCGAGCCTGCGCTACGCGATCCACGCCGCCGCGCCCTGCCCGATCCCGGTGAAGGAGCAGATGATCGGGTGGTGGGGGCCGATCCTGTACGAGTACTACGCAGGCACCGAGGGCAACGGCTTCTGCACGATCGACTCGGCGCAGTGGCTCGCGCACCGGGGCTCGGTGGGGCGCCCGGCCAACGCCAAGGTCCACATCCTCGACGACGAGTTCCGCGAGCTGCCGCCCGGCGAGGTGGGCACGATCTTCTTCGAGAGCAACGTGAAGTACGAGTATCACAACGACCGCGAGAAGACGGAGGGCGCGAAGAGCCCGCAGGGCTGGACCACGCTCGGCGACGTCGGCAGCGTAGACGCGGAGGGCTGGCTCTACCTCACGGACCGCAAGTCCTTCATGATCATCTCGGGCGGCGTAAACATCTACCCGCAGGAGACGGAGAACTGCCTGATCGGCCATCCGAAGGTCGTCGACGTAGCGGTGATCGGCGTGCCCAACGAGGATTTCGGCGAGGAGGTGAAGGCCGTCGTGCAGCCCGTGGACATGGCCGACGCCGGCCCGGCGCTGGAGAAGGAGCTGATCGAGTACTGCAAGGAGCGGATCTCGGCGATCAAGTGCCCGCGCTCGGTGGACTTCCTCGCCGAGCTGCCGCGCCATCCGACCGGAAAGCTCTACAAGCGCCTGCTGAAGGACCAGTACTGGGGCAAGCGCGAGAGCCGGATCGTATAGAGATGGGCATCGGGCGCTACGCCAATCCGTACCTGAACGTGGAGTGGCACCGGCCGCTCCCGGCGGGCACGAGCTGCGAGCCGCTCCAGCTCGTGACGGCGGACCAGGCGCTCTCGCACGGCTGGCTCTACGCGCGTGGGGGCGAGCGCGCCGTGGTGTGCCTGATGCACCCGCGCGCGAACCTCTCGCGCCACTACGCGGTGCCCGCGCTGGTCGGAGCCGGCTTCGCGGTGCTGTGCCAGAACAGCCGCTGGCTCAACAACGACGCCACGCTGATCCACGAGCGCGTGCTGCTCGACGTGGCGGCGGGCCTCGCCGCGGCGCGCGAGCGCTACGACCGCGTCGTGCTGATCGGAAACTCCGGGGGCGGCTCCCTCTACACCTTCTACCTGAGCCAGGCGTCCGCGCCGGCCGGCGGGCGGCTCCGCGACACCGCGGCGGGCGAGCCGCTCGACCTGAACCAATTCGAGCTGCCCGGGGCCGACGCGATGATCTACCTCGCCGCGCATCCCGGCGAGGGCTGGTTCCTGCTGAACGCGATCGACCCCTCGCTGGTCGAGGAAGGCGATCCGCTCTCGTGCGACCCGGCGCTCGACCTGTATGCGCCGGCCAACGGCTTCGCGCCGCCTCCGCAGTCGAGCCGCTACGCGCCGGAGTTCCTGGCGCGCTACCGCGCGGCCCAGCGCGCGCGGGTCGAGCGCATCGACGCGCTCGCGCTCGCGCGCGTCGAACGCAAGCGCGCGGCGCGCGCCGCGGGAGACGCGCGCACCGCGATCGCCACGGACTTCCTCCTGGTCTACCGCACCGACGCCGACCCACGCGCGGTGGACCTCTCGCTCGACCCCTCGCGGCGTGACTACGGCTCGCTCTGGGGCCGGCGGCCGGATCTCATCAACTACGGGCCCGTGGGCTTCGCGCGCGTGGTGTCGCCCGAGGCGTGGCTCTCCACCTGGTCGGGGCTGCGCTCGCGGGCGGAGATCGCGGAGACCGGGGCGCGCATGACGCTGCCAGCGCTGGTGCTCGACTACGCCGGCGACAACGCCATCTACCCGAGCGACACCGAGCACATCGTCCGCTCCCTCGCGTCGCCGCGGATCGAGCGGCGCACGATCGACGGCGACCACTACGGCTTCCCCGCCGAACGCGGCCGGGACTTCGCGCTCGAGGAGGTCGTGGCGTGGCTGCGGAAGACGGGCTGATCGCCCGCTACGACCGGCGCGTCGCGGCGCCGCTCGAGCGCGTCTGGGAGAACGTGCTCGACTGGGAGCACCTGCCCTGGCTCCACCGCGAATCGTTCTGCGGCGTCGCGCTGGAGGAGGCCGGCCTCTGGGGCTGGCGCGCGCAGGTCGCGCTGCCTCCCGCCGAGAGCCCGTCCCGGCTCACGATCGAGGTGCGCATCGACCGCGCGGCGGGCGAGTACCACACCCGCACGCTCGCCGGCCCGGGCGCCGGCACGGACATCGTGACGCGGCTCGCCACGCCGGACGCCGACCACACGGACGTGTCCGTCGCCTTCCACGTGCCCGACGTTCCGGCCGGCGCGCGCGAGCGGCTCGGCGCAGGCTACGTGCAGCTCTACACGCGGCTCTGGGACCAGGACGAGTCGATGATGGTGCGGCGCCAGGCGCTGCTGGCCGGGCACGGGCCTGCGCCTGCCACGCCGCGAGCGCGCGCACCGCTCGCGCTCGGCGCGGCCTCGGAGCTGCGCGCGCGGCTGCCGCTCGTCGTGGACGTCGCTGGTGACGGCTTCCGCGTCGTCGAGCACGCAGGCCGGCTGCTCGCGCACCCGCTCGTCTGCCCCCACCAGGGCGGCCCGCTCGACGAAGCCGCGCTCGAAGGCTCCTCCGTGGTCTGCCCGTGGCACGGCTACCGCTTCGACTGCGAGACGGGCCGCGGGCCCGCCGGACAGCGCTGCCGCATGGCCGTGCGCGCGCGGGTGGTGACCGGCGCGGACGGCCAGGCGCAGCTGGTGGTCGAGTAGCGATGGCCGACCTCGGGCTCACGCACGTCGCGCTCCCCGTCACGAGCATCGACGCGAGCGTCGCGTTCTACGAGAAGTACGCCGGCATGAAGGTGGTGCACCGCCGCACGGACGCGGCCGTGGGCAACACCGTGGTGTGGCTGTCGGACGGCACGCGGCCCTTCGTGATCGTGCTGATCGAGACGCCCGAGGTGCGGAACCCGCTGCTGCCCATCGCGCACCTCGGCGTGGGCTGCGCCTCGCGCGCCGAGGTGGACCGGCTGGTCGGAGAGGCGCGCGTCGAAGGGAGGCCGACCCACGGCCCGATCGACGCACCCTACCCCGTCGGCTACTTCGCGCTGATCTCCGACCCCGACCAGCACACGCTCGAGCTGTCGCACGGCCAGGAGGTCGGCCTCGCGGTGGCGCGCGCGGCGGAGGAGCCGTGAAGCTCGGCCTGTTCGTCCCGCTGACCGCGCCCGTCGCCACGCCCGACTTCGTGGAGACGCTCGGGCGCGAGGCCGAGGCGCTCGGCTTCGACTCGCTCTGGCTCGCCGAGCACGTCGTGCTCTTCGACGAGCATGCGTCGCGCTACCCGTACGCGCCGGACGGCCGCTTTCCCGCGCGTGGCGAGGCGGGCTTCCTCGACCCGTTCGGCGCGCTCGGCTTCCTGGCCGCCGTGACGTCGCGCATCCGGCTCGGCACGGGGATCTGCCTGGTGCCGCAACGCAACCCGGTGTACGTGGCCAAGGACGTGGCGACCGCGGACTGGCTCTCGCGCGGGCGCTTCGACTTCGGTGTGGGCGTCGGCTGGCTGGCCGAGGAGTTCGGCGCGGTGGCGGCGCCCTTCCCGGAGCGTGGCCTGCGCTGCCGCTCCTACCTCGAGGTGTGCAAGCGGCTCTGGTGCGACCCGGTCTCCGCCTACCAGGACCGCTTCTACACGCTGCCGGCGTGCCGCGCGTACCCGAAGCCGGTGCAGACGCCGCACCCGCCGATCCACTTCGGCGGCGAGAGCGACGCCGCGCTCGCGCGCGTCGCCGAGCTCGGCCAGGGCTGGTACGGCTTCGACCTCGACCCGCCCGGCTTCCTGGCCCGCGTGCGCCGCCTCGACGAGCTGCTCGCGAAGCGCGGCCGCGCGCGCCGGGAGCTGACGGTGAGCGTGTCCCCCTACCTGCGCCCGACGCGCGAGGCGGATCTCGCCGGCTACGCCGCGGCCGGCGCCGACCAGGTGGTCCTGACCGCGTTCGCGCGGGACGCCGAGGGCCTGCGCCGCCGGCTCGGCGAGCTCGCCGCGACGCTGCTGCCGGCCGCGCATCAGCTGTCGTGACTCCGCGCTTCGCTTGCGGTCAGCTGAACAGCTTCTCCTGCGCGTAGAGCGTGTCCACGTACTCCTTCACGGCGCAGATGCGGCCGTCCCGCACGCGGAACGCGAAGTGGTAGTGGTTGTGGTACGGCTCGCCCCTCGCCGTGCGGCCGTCGATCACGAGCTGCACCGCAGCCTGGTCGCCTTCCGCGATCAGCGCCTCGATCGTCACCTCGAGCGGTCCGTCGTAGAGGCCGACGCCCTGCCCCATCAGCGCGAGCACCTTCGCCTTGCCCTCGTGCAGTCCCCCGAGCGGCGAGCTCGGCGGCACCCACCAGCTCACGTCGTCGGCGAGCAGGTCCGGCAGCGCCCGGGACCCCGTCTTCATCGCGTCGAAGTAGCGCCGGATCAGCGCCTTGGTCTCTTCCGTGCTCACGCCGCCTCCGAATCGCGGCAGTGTACACTGCGCGCGTTCCGAGGTCGGAGGGGCGCGTGGTCCGGGCGATCGACTGCTGGGTGAACGTGACGATGGGCGAGCAGAAGCCGCCCGAGTTCCTGATCCGCGTGAAGGAGGACTACTTCAAGGGCGGTGACGAGTTCCTCCGGAACATCGAGGCCGACGAGCTGATCGAGCAGATGGACCGCACCGGCGTCGAGAAGGCGGTGATCACGATCGACGCGAGCCGCCCCTCCGAGCGGGCGCTGCGCTTCGCCGAGAAGCACCCGCGCCGCTTCTTCTACGCCGCGAGCCTCCAGCCGACGGGCCGCATGCGCGAGGTCTGGGCGCTCGAAGCGCTCGCGAAGGCGCATCCGGTGGTGATGGCGCGCGTGGTGCCGTTCGGCACCGACACGCCGCCGAGCCACCCGAACTACTTCCCGCTCTACGTGAAGTGCATCGAGCTCGACCTGCCTGTCTCCGTGAACACCGGGCTGCCGGGCCCGCCCGTGCCGGGCGAGTGCCAGAACCCGCTCCACCTCGACCTCGTGTGCGTGCAGCTCCCGGAGCTGAAGCTCTGCATGGCGCACGGCGCCGACCCGTGGTGGGGCGTCGCGATCCGCCTGATGATCAAGTACCGGAACCTCCACCTGATGACGTCCGCATACGCGCCCAAGTACCTGCCGCCCGAGCTGATCCAGTTCATGAACACGCGGGGCCAGGACAAGATCCTGTTCGCATCGGACCATCCGGTGCTGTCCTTCGAGCGTTGCATCAAGGAAGCCCAGGCCCTCGACCTGCGCGAAGGGGTGCTCGACAAGTACCTGTACGCCAACGCGGAGCGGCTGTTCTTCTCGCCGCGGCAGCCGCGGGCCGTCTGAGATGGCCGCGCGCAAGCCGGCTGCGAGCCGCGGGGGCGCGAGGAAGCGGATCACGCCGCGCTCCGAGGCGCGGGGCCCCGCGGCGGGCGAGATCTCGCTCGAGCCGCACGGGGCCGAGCTCGCGGCTCTCGCGAAGGCGGTGACCGAGGCCGGCGGCGTCGTCCTCGGCGCGTACCGCGAGCCCTTCGCGGGCCACCCCCTGCTGTTCGCCACGCTGCCGCGCGACGCCATCGAGCCGACGCCCTTCCAGCGCGACCTCTCCCCGACGCACGCGAAGCGCCTTGCGCAGAAGATCGAGGAGACGGGCTCGTTCCTCGACCCGATCATCGGCGTGCTCGGTCCCGAGGGCCGCTTCTGGACGCCGAACGGCCGCCACCGTCTCGCCGCCGCGAAGGTGCTCGGCCTGCGGCAGATCAGCGCGCTGCTCTCGCCCGACGCGGACCTCGCCTTCCGCATCCTCGCGCTGAACACCGAGAAGGCGCACAACCTGCGCGACCGCAGCCTCGAGGTGATCCGCATGGCCCACGCGCTCGCGAAGCGCGAGCCGAAGGCCAGCGAGCAGGACTACGCGGCGCAGCTCGAGGCGCCGGAGCTGATCACGCTCGGCCTCGTCTACGAGCGGGAGGGCCGCTTCGCCGGCGGGGCCTACGCCCCGTGCCTGCGCAAGGTGGACCGCTTCGCGACGAAGCCGCTCGCCAAGAGCCTGGCGGAGCGCGCGGGCTGGGCCGCGCGCCTGCTCGAGATCGACGCGCGCGTGAAGGAGATCATCGCTGCGCTGTCGGAGCGCGGCTTCCGCTCGCCGTACCTGCGCACCTACGTGGTGGCGCGCATCAACCCGGTGCGCTTCCACAAGGCGAAGAAGGGCGACACGAAGCCGCCGATGGAGCTGCCGGCGGCGCTCACGCGCATGGCGGCGTCGGCGCGCAAGTTCGACGTCGCCTCCGTGCGCGAGCGCGACCTCGCGCTGGTGGCCGCCGTGTCCGGGGACACGGAGTGAACGGCTCGCGCGTCTGGCTCGTCGTGGCGGCGCTGCTCGGCGCGTCCGGCGTCGCGTTCGGCGCGGGCGGCGCGCACGCGCTGCGCTCCGTGATCGTGCCCGAGTACCTGGCCACCTTCGAGACGGGCGTCCGCTACCACCTGCTCCACTCGGTCGCGCTGCTGGCGCTCGCGCTGAGCGGGCGCGCCGTCGCCCTGCCGGGCGCGCTCTTCACGCTCGGCGTGCTGCTCTTCTCGGGCTCGCTCTACGCGCTCGCGCTCGGCGCGCCGACGCGGCTCGGCATCGTGACGCCGTTCGGCGGCGTCGCGCTGCTGCTCGGCTGGCTCGCGCTGCTTCGCCTTCCCTTCCAGCGCCGCTAACTTCCGCCGCCCGGAAGGAGGCGCCGATGGGCCTGGTCGACACCGTGACCGCGCAGATGAAGGACGCCATGAAGGCCAAGGACGCGGCGCGGCTCGGCGCGCTCCGGAACATCCGCGCCGCGTTCCTCACCGAGATGAAGAAGGACGGCTCCGAGACGCTCGACGACGCCGTCTCGATCGGCGTGCTGCGCAAGCTCGCGAAGCAGCGCCAGGAGAGCATCGACGCCTTCACCCTGGCGCAGCGCCCGGAGCGCGTCGCCGAGGAGCGCGGCGAGCTCGGCGTGATCGAGGAGTTCCTCCCGCGCCTCGCGGACGAGGCCACCACGCGCGGCTGGGTGCAGGCCGCCATCGCCGCGAGTGGCGCCGCCAGCCCGAAGGAGCTCGGCAAGGTGATGGGCGCGTTGATGAAGGCGCACAAGGGCGACGTGGACGGCGACCTCGCGCGCCGCATCGCGACCGAACTCCTCGGAAGCTGAGCGCACCGAGCGGGGACGTTCTTTGAATAGTTGACGAACAAGTCAACGAATCAAAGAACGTCCCCGCTCCGGGCTAGACCCCGAGCGCCTTCTTCACCCCGGCGATGCCGCCGCGGTACACGCCCTCGATCATCGCGCGGCCCTGGTCGTCGGAGATGCCCTTCGGCTCGAAGTGGCTGGACCAGTCGATGCGGCACGCCTTCGGGCCCTCGTCCTTCACCTCGATGGTGGCGAGGTAGCCCGTCACCGGGATCGGCCCGCCGACGATCGCGTACTGGAGCCGGCGCCCGCGGTCGTCGAACGCCTCGAGCCGCTCCTGCAGCGTGACGCCGCCGGGCACCGTGAGCGTGCGCACCGCGCCGATGCCGGAGCCGGCCACCTCGACCTTCTCGATGCCCGCCGAGAAGCGCTGGATGCCGCCGAAGTCGCGGAACAGCTCCCACACCGCGTCCGCCGCCGCCTCGACGCGCTCGCTCACCTTCACGCTCACCATCGCTCGTCTCCTTCTCGCCCCGGACGCGGGGCGGCGCCGAGGGTAGAGCAGCTAGGCTGGCATCGCCGTGCAGGTGGACTTCGAGACGCTCGCCTCGGGCTACGGCCTGGTCGAGGGGCCGACCGCGGCACCGGACGGCTCGCTCTACTGGAGCGACGTGCTGGGCGGCGGGGTCTACCGGCGCGACCCGAGCGGTGCCGTCGAGACGGTGGTGCCGAAGCGGCGCGGCGTGGGCGGCATCGCGCTCCACGCGGAGGGCGGCCTGGTGCTCGGCGGCCGCGATCTCGTCCACGTGCAGGGCGGCGCGAGCCGCACGCTGCTCTCGATCGAGGGGTTGGCCGGTTGGAACGACCTCTGCACCGACGCGCGCGGCCGCGTGTGGGCCGGCTCGGTGCGCTTCCGCGTGTTCGACCCGGACGCCACGGCCGTGCCGGGCGAGTGCTGGCGCGTCGAGGCCGAAGGCCGCGCCACGCGCGTCTACGACGGCGTCCTCCACGCGAACGGCATCGCGCTCTCGCCGGACGAGCGCTGGATCGTGCACTCCGACACGCGCGGCAAGGTGCTCTGGGCGCACGACCTCGACGCCGACGGCAACCCGTCGCGGCGCCGCGCGTTCGCGGTGGACGGCGCGCCCGACGGCCTCGCCTTCGACGCGAGCGGCTGCGTCTGGGTCGCGATCGCGGGCGGCGGGCGCGTGGATCGCTTCACGCCGGCCGGCCGCGTGGACCTCTCCGTCCCCGTGCCCGCGCGCGTGGTGACGAGCCTGTGCTTCGCGGGACCGGAGCTCCGCGACCTCGTCGTGGTCACGGCCGACAACGCGGACGACCCGGCGCTGCGCGGCTCGGTCTTCCGCGCGCGGCTCGACGTCGCCGGCGCACCGGTGCCTCCGGCGCGGATCTAGCCCGCGGCGGCCCGCTCGCCCCCGGCGAAGCCCGCCTCGATCTGCTCCAGCGTAAGGCCGCGCGTCTCGGGCGCGCGGCGCAGCACGAACAGCGCGCCGAGGATCGGGAAGCCCACCAGCGACACCGCCCAGGAGATCCCGAGGTACGGGATCAGCAGCCCCACCAGCGCGGGCGTCAGGATCTCCGTCACGCGCCCGAACAGGTTCGTGGCCCAGCCGTAGCCGGTGGCGCGGATCTCCGTGGGGAACAGCTCGGAGGCGTACACGTGCGTGGCCGCGATCGCCGCGCCGAAGCTGCCGACGCAGGTGATGTGGAGGACGTACTGGCCCGGCAGGCTGGTGACGTGGAACAGCGACACGAGCGCGGTGGCGCCGAGCAGGTAGAACAGCGCGCAGGTCGGCCTGCGCCCGATGCGGTCGATCAGCCAGCCGCCGAGCAGGTTGCCGAAGGCGCCCGCCACGTAGGCCCAGAACACGATGTCGCCGATCACGTGCTGGTCGAGCCCCACCTCCTCGCGCGCGTAGATCACCCAGTAGGCGACCGACGGCGCGGTCAGCAGGTGCACGAAGTTCCAGAGCAGCGCGACCAGCAGCGTGCGGCGCCGGTACGCCGGCAGGAACGGCGTCCGCGCCGCATGCCATTGCTCGCGCAGCTCCTCGCGCCAGCCGCGCTTCGTGCGCGCCATCGCCACGGCCTCGAAGCGCCGCGTCTCGCGCATGGCGAAGCGCAGCACGAAGATCAGCAGCAGCGGCGGCAGGCCCAGGAAGTAGAGACCACGCCAGCTGCTGCGGTCCTCGGCCAGGCCCACCGCCTGCTGGAGCGCCGCCACGCCGCCGAGCGTCGCGTCGTGCAGCCAGTTGCCCTCCGCGCCCGGCGGGAGCAGCACGAACGGCTGCACCTTCGCCATCACCATCACGCCGATCGTCGAGCACGCGGTGAGCATCCCGATGGCGCGGCCGCGCAGCCGCGCGGGGAACTCCTCGCCGATCACGATCACGGCCAGCGCGTACTCGGCGAGCAGGAAGAAGCGCGCGAGCGTCTGCAGCGCCGTGAACTCCACCGGATCCCGCGCGAGCGTGGTGAGCCCGGTGACGGTGCCGAAGCCGAGCACGGTCACGAACAGCAGCAGGCGGCGCCCGAAGCGGTCGGCGAAGAGCAGCAGGAAGAACGACGCCACGATGCCGACGCGCGTGACGCTGAAGATGAAGCCCCAGGACTGCTGCGAGATGCCGAGCCCGGCGCGGACGTCGGCCGCCGCGAGGCTCATCATCGAGATGTCGAAGCCTTCGAAGAACGTGGCCGTCGAGAGCAGCGCGAAGAGCAGGCCGTGGTAGGGCGTGACGCGCGCGGACTCGACGGGCGCGGTGCTCAAGACAAGGGCCGGCGGCTAGCGGCGCGGGTGCTGGGGCGGCATGTGGAAGCCGGCCGAGTCCCCGATCCGCTCGTTCCCGTGGACCACGTTCAGCCTCCAGCGGCGAAACGCGCAGCGTATCACGCGCGCGCAGGTGTCGAGCGTCACGCTGCGACTGGTGCGGCCCATCACCAAGTGACGGATTCGTTGCATTTCTCTTTCCGATCGAGTGCTTGTGGGTGACCACCATCACTTCGGCCTCGGCCCTCAGTTCCGATGGTTCCGAGCGGACGGAGCGATCCGGGGGGGGTGATGATGGGGACCAGGGCTTTTGTTTGGGGCGCAGCCTTCGCGTGCGCCAGCGCGCTCGGCGCGGGGCCCAGCCAGGCGCAGAGCTGCTTGACGTCGGCGCGCACGAGCGAGAAGGCGACTGCCTCCGAACGGGACTACGTCTTCGACGCCGCCGGGCACGCGGTGGACGCACGCGGAATCACCTGGACGAACATCCAGGACCACGCGCTCTACCTCGACGGCGACGCGAACGGCTGCTGGAGCGGCGGCCGCGTGGACGGCCCGTACCCGGAGGACGCCGTGTACGAGTGCTCGAGCGAGCACGGCTACAGCGGCGGCACCTGCCTCCCCTATCACACCACGGCCGGCATGGCGCCCAACGACGGCCCGCGCGTGATCGAGGACGTCCACATCAAGGACTACGGCGACGGCATCTCCGTCGAATCCGGGTCCGGTGACATCGTCGGCCGGCGGATCTGGTTCGAGAACCTCCACGACGACGCGCTGGAGAGCGACTACGCGCAGCAGAGCCTCGGCTGCGTGGACTGCCTCTTCGACAAGGTGTTCATGGCGCTCGCCTACAACCGCCGCAGCAGCGCGAGCGGCAACAACCCGAAGGCCGGCGTCACGATGGAGCTCCGCAACTCGCTGGTGCGGCTCCACCGCTTCACGAACGCCTACAAGCAGAAGCCCGGGCACGGGGGCGTGTACAAGGACGACGACGGCTTCTCGCCCGACTTCATCGTCACGAACAACACCTTCCTGATGGGCCCGGTCTCGACCCAGACCCAGTTCCCGCAGATCGGGCACGTCCGCGAGTGCTCCGGCAACGTGCTGCTCTGGCAGGGCACGCAGGCGGCCTTCGACGACATGCTCGACAGCGGCGGCGGCTTCGACGGCGCGAGCAACGGCGAGCGCCTCGACTGGCTGAACAGCCAGTTCAACGACTGCTACACGGTGATCGTGAAGCCGGCGAGCCAGACCGCCGCCGCGTTCCTCGCGCAGCGCTGGGACCCGCTCGTCACGCAGTGGAAGGCCTCGCACGCGGCCGCCGGCGGGACGCCGGGTCCCGACCCGGATCCCGATCCCGACCCGGATCCCGATCCGGATCCCGATCCGGACCCGGATCCCGACCCCGACCCGGTGCCGGGCGCGCCGCAGGAGCCGATCCTGCTGCCCTAGTCCGAACGTCCACCCTGGCGTCGCCGAACGCCAAACCAGGCCCCGGTGGCTTCACGAGGAAGTCCCCGGGGCCTGCGCTGTTCAGGCGGACGCGGGCACGGGCAGCGCCTCGGCGGGGTCGTCCTCCTCCCACTGGAGCCGGAAGCGCGCGGCGCGCCGCTCGGCATCCCAGCGCTCGATCCCCACCTCGCCCTTCACGCCCAGCAGGTCGAAGCCGGCCGCGATGGCGCCGGCCACGCCGTCGAGATAGTCGCGGCTCGCCGCCATCGCGGGCGGGAGCGACGACAGCTCGAGGCGGGCCGAGCCCGGCTCGTCCAGCTCGAAGCGCATCTCGCCGGCGTCGCGGTAGATCTGCGCGTACGCCTTCGGCGCCCACGCGAACAGCCGCTCGGGCGACGGGCCGAACAGGCGCAGCGCGCCCTGGGCGAGCGAGCGCAGGATCGCGGTGTCGAGCGCCGCGGACAGGTTGCGACGGAACAGCTCGTGCGCGCGGCCCGCGCCGAGCTCGGCGTAGATCGCGTGCCTGAGCTCCACGTCCAGCTCGAGCGGCAGCCAGGCGAGCCGGCTGCTCTTCTGGAGCCTCGCGAGCGTCTCGGGCGCGAGGCGCGCGTGCACGCCGGCGCGCAGGCCGGGCTCGAGCCCCGAGAGCGTGCCCTGCACGAAGCCGGCGAGGATGCGAGGCCGCTGCATCGCCCGGATTTCGGAGCGACGCGCCATCGCCTTGAACGCTCCGCCCACGCGCTCAGGAGCGGAAGGTGTCGCAGCGCTCGAGCGAGCCCGCCTCGAGCCCGCGCCGGAACCACTCGACGCGCTGCGCCGAGCTGCCGTGCGTGAACGACTCCGGCACCACCTGGCCCTGGGTCTGCTGCTGGAGGCGGTCGTCGCCGATGGCGGCGGCGGCGGCCAGGCCCTCCTCTACGTCGCCGGCCTCGAGCACCTGGCGCGAGCGGTCGGCGTGGTGGGCCCACACTCCCGCATAGCAGTCGGCCTGCAGCTCGAGCCGCACCGAGAGCGCGTTCGCCTGCGCCTCCCCCGCGCGCTGCTGCGCCGCGCGCACCTGCTCCGACGTGCCGAGCAGCGTCTGCACGTGGTGCCCGACCTCGTGCGCGATCACGTAGGCCTGCGCGAAGTCGCCCGGCGCGCCGAAGCGGTCGCGCAGCTCGCGGTAGAAGTCGAGGTCGATGTAGACGGTCTGGTCGGGCGGGCAGTAGAACGGCCCCATCGCCGCCTGCGCCGTGCCGCAGGCCGAGCGCACGATCTGGGAGAACAGCACGAGCTTCGGCGCCGCATAGCGGCCGCCCGCCTGGGAGAAGAGCGCCGTCCAGGTGTCCTCGGTGTCTGCCAGCACGACGGAGACGAAGTCGGCGCCCTCGTCGGTCGGCGGTCCGCTCGCGGGGCCCGGGGCGGGCTGCTGGAGCGTCTCACCGCCGCCGGCCAGCAGCGAGAGCACCGAGAGGGGATTCACGCCGAGCAGCCACGCACCGAGGACGAGCAGCAGGATCCCGCCGCCGCCGAGCCGCAGGCCGCCGCCTCCGAAGCCCATGCGCGTTCCGCGGCGATCCTCGACGTTCTCGCTGCGACGGCCGTCTCTCCAGCGCATGGCTCGCCCTCCTCGCTCGCCCGCCGAGGGTATGTCACTCGGGCAGCACGCACCCGTCGCGCAGGCGGTGGCGCTGCACCTTGCCGAGCGCGTTGCGGGGCAGCTCCTCCACGCGATGCACGACACGCGGGTGCTTGAAGGACGCGAGGCGCTCCGCGAGGTGGCGCCGCAGCTCGTCGAGGCCGACCTCGCGTTCGCTCACGAGGTACGCCGTCACGAGCTCGCCCCACTCGCGCGACGGCGTGCCGACCACGGCGGCCTCGCGCACCGCGGGATGCGCGAGCAGCGCCTCCTCGACCTCGCGGGGGTGCACGTTGTAGCCGCCGGAGATGACGAGCTCCTTCGCGCGCCCGACGATGGAGAGGCGGCCCTCCGCATCGAGCGCGCCGAGGTCGCCCGTGCGGAACCAGCCGTCCGCCGTGAAGGCCTCGGCGTTCGCGTCGGGGCGATCCAGATAGCCCGCGAAGACGTTCGGGCCGCGCACCTCGATCTCGCCGCTCGCTGCGAGACGCAGCGCCAGGCCGGGCAGCGGGAAGCCCACCGTGCCGGGCCGCCGCTCCCCGTCGATGGGATTCGAGACCAGCATGCCCGTCTCGGTCATGCCGTAGCGCTCGAGGCAGACCTGCCCCGTGCGCTCGGCGAGGCGCGCGTGGAGCTCGGCCGCGAGCGGCGCGGAGCCGGACACGAGCAGGCGCAGGCGGCGGAGCGCCGCCGCGTGCGGGTGATCCGCGAGCCGGTGCAGCATGGTGGGCACGCCGAAGAAGAGCGTCGCGGCGGAGGCCTCGATCGCGTCGAGCACCGCGTCCGGGTCGAAGCGCGGCAGCAGCAGCGCCGACGCGCCGGCCTGGAGCGTGCCGTGCAGCGCGACGCCGAGGCCGTGCATGTGGAACAGCGGCAGCGCGTGCACGAGGCGATCCTCGGGCGTCCAGCGCCACGCGACGCGCAGCGCCTCGGCGGTGGCGTGGAGGTTGCCGTGCGAGAGCAGCGCGCCCTTCGGGCGGCCCGTGGTGCCCGAGGTGTACGCGAGGAGCGCGGTCGCCCCGGGCGCCACGCGGTCGAGCGCGGGGACGGGCGCGTCCGCCCAGTCGAGCGCGGGCGTCGTGACGCGCAGCGCCGGGTCGAGCGAGGCGAGCCCCTTCGCGCGCTCGGCGTCGTCCACCACGGCCGCGCGCGGCCGCGCGTCGCCGAGGAGCTGGCGCAGCTCGGCGGCCCGATAGGCCGGGTTCGCCGGCACCAAGACGAGGCCGAGCCGCAGGCAGGCCACGTGCGCCAGCGCGAGCGCCAGGGAGCCGTGCGCGCTCATCAGCACGCGGTCGCCCGCGCGCAGGCCCGCCCCGTGGAGGCGGCCGGCGGCGCGGGCCGAGCCGGCCTCGAGCCCGCCCCACGACAGCCATGCGCCGCCTGCCTCCGCGAGCGCCGGCCGCTCCGGCGCCCGGCTCCAGTGCGCGGCCCACGCCTCCGGCAACGCGTGCGCAGCGAGCCGCCCCGGGTCGAAGGCGGCGCCGGCCGGCAGGTGCGCGCTCCATCCCGCGGACTCGGACATCGGCCCGAGGCTAGCCGCAAGCACGCGCATCGCGCGCGCAGTGAGCCGAAGGCGAACGGAGTCACGACATTCGGTCGCGATCGCGCGCGCGCCCGCTAACTTCCGGCCTTCGTGACGAGGGAGACGCCATGTCCCGGCTCGAGTACCAGGCCTTCGACTGCGACAACCACTACTACGAGGCGCTCGACGCGTTCACGCGCCACGTGCCGAAGGCGATGCAGCCGCGCTGCGTGCAGTGGGCGGAGATCGACGGCCGCAAGCATCACCTGGTCGGCGGCCGGCTCGCGCACGCCGTGCGCAATCCCACCTGGAACCCGATCGCGAAGCCGGGCGTGATGTCCGAGTACTTCCGCGGGAACAAGAACAAGCGCAACCCGCTCGAGATGCTGCGCGACCGCGAGCCCCTCCCCGCCTACTACATGGACCCCGACGCGCGCCTTCTGAAGATGGACGAGCAGGAGCTCGAGGCGATGTGGCTGTTCCCGACGCTGGGCGTGCTCTACGAGGAGCTGCTGAAGCACGACACGGAGGCCGTCACCACGCTCTTCCGCGCCTTCAACCAGTGGCTCGACGAGGACTGGGGCGTCGCCTACAAGGGCCGCATCTTCGGCGCGCCCTACCTCACCCTGGCGGACGCGGACTGGGCCTGTCGAGAGCTCGAGTGGGCGGTCGGGCGTGGCGCGCGCATCGTGGTGATGCGGCCCGCGGCGGTGTGGACGCGCCACGGAACCGTGTCGCCGGCCGATCCGGTCTTCGATCCGTTCTGGGCGCGCGTGAACGAGGCGGGCATCACGCTCATCGTGCACGCGGGCGACTCGGGATACACCTCGCACGGCTACGCCAAGGACGGCTTCAGCGCCGAGCTCGGCGGCGCCATGACCAAGCCCTCGGTCAAGGGCTTCAACATCGAGCGCGCGGCGTACGACTTCCTGATCACGCTCGCGTACGAGCGCCTGTTCGAGCGCTTCCCGAACCTGCGCGTCGCCTCCGTCGAGAACGGCTCCGAGTTCCTGTCGGACATGTTCCGCAAGCTGCGCCAGGCGCGCGCCCGCATGCCCGGGTACTTCAAGGAGGACCCGGTCGAGCTGTTCAAGCGCCACGTCTGGATCAACCCGTTCTGGGAGGACGACGTGAACGAGGTGGCGGAGCTGATGGGGCCCGAGCGCGTGATCTTCGGCTCGGACTGGCCGCACATCGAGGGCATGCCCGAGCCGCTCGACTACCTCGGCGACCTCGTGAAGTTCGACGCCGCGACGAAGCAGAAGATCCTGCGCGACAACACGCGGGAGCTGAACCAGCTCCGGCCCGCCTAGCGAACGGAGTCGGCTAGAAGCGCAGCGCGAGGTAGAAGCCCGAGCGCTCGAGGTCGTCGCCCGGGTTCAGCAGCGAGCGCTCGGTGAGGAGCTGGCCGTCGGCGTCGTACCAGCGCTGGGGCAGCGACCAGCCGAGCCCGAGGTGGAAGCGCAGCCCGAGCCGCTTCGCGCTCCAGGGCGTCGTGATCCCGAAGCGGAGGCGGTCCACCTCGTCCGACGGTCCGGGCCGCGGCTGATCGGGAGCCGGAGGCTCCGCGTACGCGGCCGCCCCGGCCAGCAGGAGTCCCAGGAGCAGCATCGGAGCGAGCCTGCGCATCGGAGCCTCACCTCGTCGAGGGAGTTCGGCCCCGGTCGAGCGGCTCTTGAGGACCTCCCCGACGGGCGGCAGGCGCCTCGCAGGGGTCTCGCAGCGCTCGTGCGGATGGCGGGTGCGAGCCCGCCGCTACGCGCTCACGGCGCCGGCAGCTGCGCGGTGGTTGCCGGTCGCTGGAACACGCGGTCGAGGTGATCGGCGCCGCGGCCCGCGGCCCACCAGAAGTACGGCACGAGCTGGTAGTGGCCGGTCGGCACCTCGTACCAGCGCGGCCGGCCGAGCGCCTGCCAGAGCGCGAGCGTCCGCTCCGGCGCGATCACGCGATCGAAGCGCGCCGAGACGAGGAGCACGCGATCCGGCTCGATGCGGCTCGCCCAGGTGAGGGGATCGACGGGATCCGTGTAGGGCCGCGCGCGGCGGGCCAGGTCGTCCGGATCGGCGAAGGCGTGCGCGGCGATGCCGCGCTCGCGGAACTCCACCAGGTCGCCGTCCTCGGAGTCGCGCAGGATCTCGGGCAGGCCGCCGCCGGCCATCACGAAGAAGCCCGCATGCGCGAGCGGCTCCTGGGCGAGCGTGGTGGCCGCGAGGATGCCGCCGAGGCTCACGCCGGCCACCGCGATGCGCTCGCGATCCACCTCGGGGCGCGTCGCGAGCCAGCCGATCAGGCGGCGCGCGTCGAGCACGAAGTCCGTGAGATCCGAGGCGAACGCCGCGAAGTCGCCCGGCGCGCGTCCGTCGTCCTCGCCGAACAGCGAGCGCCGGCGCTCGATCCAGACCGCCGCGTAGCCGCGGTTCACGAGCGCCTTCGCGAGCGCCTCCGAGACCACGTGGTTGCCCGCGCGGATCGGGAACACCACCACCGTCGGGTGCGGGCCGGCTCCGGGCGGGAGCTGCCAGTGCGCCACGCGCGTGTCTCCATCCGCGCCGGGGAACTCGACGCGAAGCGCGCTCGCGGCCTCGGGCTTCAGCAGGTCGTAGAGCGCGATCAGCGGGTGGCTCTCGATCGTGGTCGCCTCGGGCACGACCGTGGGCGCCTCGAGCGGCGCCGCGGGCGGCACCGGCACCTCCGCCCCTGCGGCGGACGCGAGCAGCAGCGCGGCGAGGAGGAAACGGGCGCGAGCCATGTCAAGAGAGTGTGACGGAGCGGCCTCGGCGTGGCGAAACGCGCAGGGCGTGCGCAGCTCGGCGCCGGGTCGTCGCGGCTGGCGCGGGCCGACCAGCTGGGCCTCCTCGACGCTCCCGTGCCCGCTCGGTCGTTGCTGCGTGTCGTCGACTGGCGGGCCGGAGCGTCATGTCTCAACGCTTGCGGCCGAGGAACTGGAAGCCCGTAACGGGATGACGGTGCATCGTCTTCAGCGGGAGGTGCTGGCTCCAGACTTCAGAACCTGTGCCCCCTCTGCACCGAGCGGTGGACGCTGTATATCGCCCGCCGAAGGAGGGTAGGAAGGCCGCGCCGAGCCGCGACGAAACGCGCTCGCGAGCGCCCTCGCGCCTCCGATCCCCGCCCTGAGCCACCAGAACCCGTTGCGCTGCAGCCTATCGTCCCGGCACAATCGGACGGGGTACGCGGTCTAGTACCTGTTGGGCGGCGCGGAAAGGTTGGATGACAAGAGCCCAACACGTTCCCGAGGGCTGGCCGGCCCTCATCCCGCGAATCTTCGTGCAAGAACCGGAGGCGCTGGTGGCCTTTATCAAGCAGGTGTTCGGCGCCACGGGGAGCTTTCATCGCGAACGCCCTTCTGAGCTTCGAATCGGAGACTCGATGCTCATGGTCAGCGCGTCGACCGACCGCGAGCCAATGCCGGCGTTCCTCTACATCTACGTACCGGACGCTGACTCGACGTATCGCCGTGCGCTGGAGTCCGGCGCAACGTCCCTCGAGTCCCCTCAAGATCTCCCGTACGGTGACCGCCGCGCCATGGTGCTGGACCCGTCGGGGAATACCTGGCAAATCGCTACTCACGGTGGTCGCTTCCGTGCCTAAGCACGCGCGCCGCCTAACAAGCGATCGTGATGGAAGTCAAGGCTTCTAGGCTTGCCAAGCGGTTCTTTCTCGGGCGATGGCGTTGAGGATGGTGAGGAGCTTCCGGGCGACGGCGACGAAGGCGAGCTTG
>Ga0187892_10003638_pt1 | contig 27665 bp, 28 predicted proteins | sample MA1701073metaG_FD_139345 | JGI IMG/M metagenome (GOLD analysis project Ga0187892, IMG submission 139345) | Bio-ooze microbial communities from a basaltic lava cave in the Kipuka Kanohina Cave System on the Island of Hawaii, USA - MA170107-3 metaG ... | reverse complement strand
TCTAACTTTATCTCGAAGGTCTTTTGGGATAGTATTCCACCATTGTTCAAAGGTTCTACCCATGGACAGATCATCTTTATTTGATCTAATTAAGTCTTTTGTAAATTATCTAAATAATATAATATTCTTACAGTCAAAAAGCGCTAAACATTTAAAGGTGCTTAGAAGGGACTTTGAATTCTTGCAGGTTAAAGTTCTTGGCGCTGCCCATGAGGTGGGTCGGTCTGCATTTCAAGTTAATTGTGATGGCGCAAATTTTCTTTTGGATTATGGGGTTCTTTTAGGAAAAGAGCCATTGTATCCAATGCATGTAAAGCCAAAGGATATTGATGCAGTTGTTATAACTCATGCACATCTTGATCACTCTGGTAATGTGCCATCTCTTTTTGTAAATGGAAAAAGTGATGTTTACGCTACACCACCAACGCTAGACCTTTCTAGACTTTTGATCGAAGACATGCTCAGATTGGAAAAAAATTTTCTTCCTTTTGAAATGCCAGAAGTTGTTAACATGATGAAGCATTCTAAAGAAATTGGATATAGGGAAAAAATTAAGCGGGGTAATTCTTCGTTTGAGCTACTAGAGTCCGGCCATGTAGTGGGGGGTGGTGCAGTAATTGTTGAGTCTGAAAATAAAAGACTCTGCTATACAGGTGATATAAATCCAAGAGGATCCCGTATGTTGCGTGAAGCAGATTTAGACTTTGGTGAAATTGATCTGTTGATAACAGAAAGTACCTATTCACAGACTGAGCAGATGCCGCGTGACGAATCTGAAGAAAAATTCATAGAGTTTGCATATGAGATTTTGGATAGAAAAGGTTCTCTTTTTGTACCATCTTTTTCTGTAGAAAGGTCACAGGAGATTGCTTGTGTTCTGAAAAATGCCAAATTCAAGCACAAAGTTATCATGGATGGAATGGCTGTAAAGGTAAACGAGATGCTGCTTCACTATCCAGAATATCTGCGTGATCCGAAAGTTTTCGCTGATTCAATTCACCAAGCTGTATGGATAAGAGGGGAAAGGGAAAGGAAAAAGGCACTAAAAGAGCCTTGTGTAATAATATCGCCTGCAGGAATGCTTGTTGGTGGTTCTGCAGTGTATTATTTACAACAGCTTGCACTTGACAAGAAAAATGGTATTGCCATGGTTTCATACCAAGGTGAGGGTACACCTGGCAGAAAACTTCTTGAAACTGGTCGTGTTAATATTCATGGAAGAGATGTCAAAGCACAAGCTGAGGTCAGACAGTTTGAGTTTTCTGGTCATGCTGACAGAAATGATCTTTTTGAGATAATCAGTAAGATAAAAGGAAGCCCGAAGGTTCTCACAGTTCATGGGGATACAGATTCCTGTACCAAGTTTGCAGATGAAATACGTGAAAGGTTTGGATTTGATGCGTGGGCGCCAAAAGCTGGTGAAGTGATTACTGTTTGAGATGCAAAGCATAAAAAAAATAAATCTAGATCTTACCATTAATAGCGGTCAGGTTTTTCTTTGGGATAAAATTAATAACTTTTGGTACGGCGTAAATGGACAGGAGGTTTTGAGAGTCAATGATGAACCATTTGAAGTAATCTCCAATCAAAAAACATCAAATGATCTTTTCAGGCAGAGTGACAACTTGGAAAAAATTCTAAAAGACATGTGCAAGGACAAAATTGTAAGAACAGCAGTATTCCGCTTTCCAGGGTTAAGACTGATGCGACAAGATCCATTTCAATGCTACATATCTTTCATCTGCTCTTCAAACTCATCCATATCAAATATTAAACAAATGTTAAAGAGAGTTTGCAAGAAGTTTGGTAATAAGGTGAATTTTTTTGGTGATGAGTTTTTCACCTTTCCAGAAGCTAAAAAACTTGCTAACGCTAATTTGAAAGATCTGTTATCATGCGGTCTTGGATTTAGGGCAAAATCTGTAAAAAAAGCATCCATTGCAGTTGTTTCTGGAATAATAGATTTTGAACTTTTGAAAAAATTGGATTATAGAACCGCAAAAGAAAAGCTCAAAAACATTTATGGGATAGGAGATAAAGTTGCTGACTGTATACTTTTGTTCTCGCTTGAAAAATTAGAAGCTTTTCCTATAGACAGATGGATACTTAGAATATTGCAGAAATACTATTCAAAAAAATTTTACGAAGTAACTGGCAAATCCTTTACTGAGAAGAAATATGCCGTTGTTCATGAAAAAATTGTAAAGCATTTTGGTCCCTATGCAGGATATTCTCAACAATTTCTTTTCAAAATGGAAAGAGAGCTAAACGATAGAAGGTGGTTGTAAAAAACCCTTAATATGGTAGCTTAATGCCCCATTCTTGGGCCTGTAGCTCAGCATGGATAGAGTGCTGGACTTCTAATCCAGTGGTCAAGGGATCGAAGCCCTTCGGGCCCGCTTTTGTTCACAAGTTATTTATTTTCAAAATATGACGCATTCATTATGAAAGATATAGAGCTAAAATTGGAAAATGAAAATATAACTCCATTCACAGAGATAAAAGGTAGTATTCAAGTGAGGTATCTTGGCAGATATGATGGGATAGTGATAAACACACAGATCATAAATTCTAACGAATTTATAGTATACAAATCCTATAATGGGAAACCAATTTCTAAGAACCTTTCAAGGTTATTTATTAGCAAAGATGACATGCCAGAAAATAAAGCCGAGTTTACAGCTGCTATAGAATTTAAGCCAAACCAGCCTCATGAGATAAAGTTCCGTGTTTCTATAATTCAGGAACATAAAGAGATAGAAAGTGATATACTGTTTGTTAAGCTAAGAATCTAAAACCTAGCCTTTGTGATTATTAGCTTACCTGTCATCCATGGGTGTGGTTCACAGTGATAATTTATCTCGACATCTGGCTGAGTGAATAAGAATTCGTATCTTTCTCCTGGCTTTACCACACCAACTGAACCAAATTTACCACTATATGCATCAGTATATTCACGACCAGCATCAGCAGTCACTGTATGAGGGGTTTCGTCGATGTTTTCCCACACAGCCCTGTTGTCGATTCCAAGCTGAATGTTTACCAGTTTTGGTACAAAGTTGTCTTGCTGTTCTGGACTTGCAGATCCTTTTATCATACTAATCACATTTTCTGCTTCTACGGGATTAAGAATCTCTTCAGAAATTTTTGGCTTTGCAATAAGCTCTGGAATATAATAAAGCTGATAATATGAGATGCCAACCGCTAAACCAACTATCATTGCAATTATTCCTATTCCATAAGCATGGCTTGATGTTGGTTTGCTCAACGAATCTTGATGATTTTTGCTAGTCTTATAAAGCTATTTGACTGAAGCATAGAAAAATTTATTGTTTTTTAAGATCTGATGTTCCAGCATCTGATTCTTTAGTAATAACTGTAGTCGTTTTTATTTGTGGTGCAGTCTCTTGCGTAGTAACCTCAGGGATTGATTCTTTTTCTTTTTGTTGAAGCGTTGCACTAGTATCTGGTGTAACACCAATTGGTTTTGGGGTTTCCTTTGCTATTTGAGGCGGTGGAGTTGGAATCTTCTTTGTCTCATTCATTCCATATCTGTAAATATGAAACATGCCAGCAAACACTAGCAGAATTAATCCAGTAAGAAAGAGTGAAAAGTTGTTCATTCCAGCAAGCATGGCATTGTATGCAGCAATGTTAAGATAGACTTGGAATGCCAAGAGTGCAACGATTAGCCAGTTTATCCATTTTTCAGATAGATTGATTTGCGCTACCTTTTGTGGCGCTTTTGATGCGGCAAGCTTTGCCTTTCTCTCAGCTTCTTTTGATAGTTTAATCATCATGTAGGAGAATCCAAATCCAAGTGGCACAAGCATCACCATAACAAGATAAAAAAATATTGGGTCTATCACAAGCCTCTCCACTAGGGGCTTCGTTACGTCTGGAGATATGTAGAAACCCCAGTATGTAGTTACCATGATTTGTGCAATGCCAGTTATTCCAAATGCAGTCATTATCGGTCTATCCTTCCATGAGAATTTCTTGTATCGGTCAATAAATGGTACTATAGCTAATGATAGAATGAACAGCCCAGGCCAAGCAACACCAGTCACAAACTTGTCGTATTGTGTTCTAAGAAATGCATACAGCCCTGTAAGATACCACTCTGGCACAGTAATTCCTGGAGGCACAGTTGGCTCAAATTTGAACCCAAGATCAACTGGAAAGACTCCCCCTGTGATTAATATGGCACCAGAAATGGCCATTACCATAGGAACATCAAAAACCAAAAATCTTGGCATGTGGACAGCCATGAGTCCAAGCATTACAATTGGAAGTATAAAGACATGTTGCGCATAAAATCTTAAGACAAAATCTGCAAACCCTGAACCAAACATAGCTTCACGTATTGTGGGTCCTGCAATAGGTATGGAGTTTGTAAGTGATGCTGCTATGCTGATTGCAAGCTCAGCACGTTCACTAAATATGATGTCATATCCTGTAAAGGCCTCAAGTATTGTTACTGTTCCAAGTATAACTCCTGTAACCCATAATACTTCATTTCTTATCTTATATCTCCCACTAAAATATTGATAATACATGTGCAAAATTGCCAAAAGAACCATAGCGTTTGATGCGTGATAGTGTATGTTTCGAAGATGGAACCCAAACGGAACGTTGTTATTTATTTTTTCTACACTGTCCCACGCTCTATCCAGTATAGGCTCGTAGTAAAACATCAAAAGTGCACCAGTTATTCCAAGAATTATGAAGGTGATGAATGTTAGCATGCCAAGAAATCCAAATGGACTTACAAATCGTGCTGGAAATGAAAACTTGGTACCAATGAATATAGATCGTTCTATTCCGTCCCACATCCAGTAAAAAAAGTCTACAAGACCGTTTCTACGTTTTAAGGAAACGACCATATCCTATGACTCCATTTTCATTAACATTCCATTTTGCCGGTTTAATGTACATAAATCCATCATTATCTGTTTCAAAGGTTAGCTGCGGAAGAACGTTTGAGGGAGGAGCTTGAAGTGATGCTGGCCCTGCAAAGGCTTTTCCAATACGAACATCATACATGCTTCCGTGACAAGGGCATTCTCCCCTCTTTCTTCCTTCTTCAGGCCAATATTTCCAAAGACACCACAAATGTAAGCATACCATGCTGTAAGCACGAAAAGCACTAACGTCTTTTGCTTCACCGCCATACTCTGCTGACAATCTTATGAACTGCCACTTTCTAAAGGCCTCTTCATCAAGAACTCTGTCTCCCGTCTTTGGATAGGTAATAACTTCAGAGTGATTTACTGGAAAGGTGTTAACATTTGCTTGAGTGTCGTCTGGTAGGATGACCTTTGCTCTTGCTAGTGAAGTAGTATCTGGGTTTGGCATGAATTTGCCCCAAGGAACAAACGGCGTAAATGCAAGTGCAGTTCCTGCTGCTCCCAAAAGTTTTAAAAAATCTCGTCTGGACAGTGTATTCTTGCCACTAGAATCCTGTTCTGACATGCAAGCTTTCGTTCTTGAAAAATTGCATATAAACCTTGTTCTAGTTTTTCTTTGAAATTTTGATTTTCTTGACAGCAATCAGTATAGCAGCTGTTGCGATTACAATTCCAATGATTATCCCTTGTAAGAAAACAAAGTTTTGATCAGAAGATTCTTTGTTGTTCCCAAAGATTGGTTTGTTGTCTATGTTTACCATAATCTTCTTTGATATTTCATTTCCTGCCATGTCTTTTGCGGATATATGAATATCGTATTTCCCGTTTTCCACCGTCCATGTGTCAAACTGTGTTGATGTCTCATCTAAGACTATACCATTAGGAAGTGTTATTGTTATCCCACCAGTTTCCGGCAAATTCTGTTCTTTTACCGCAAGATCTATTGTAATAGTATTTGAGATAGTCGAGCCATTTTGTGGAGATCTGATTACAAGCTCCGGAGCTTTACTGTCAACGGTGAATACAAATTCCTTTGTTACGTTGTACCCAACCGTATCAGTTACAACCACTTTTAGTGTATGTGGACCCTCCGTTAGTAGATCAGGCGGTATGGAAAATTCTGTCCCGTTAAATTCTTTGGGTTCATACTCATCAAGATAATATTTTGCAGTGTCAATGTTTTCTTCTATTATTTGTGGCACAACTCTAAACGTATTATTGATGAATTCTGGTACCTCAAGGAGTATCTGGGGTTCTTTTTCATCTGGCAAGATTGTAGAAAACTTGGCAGCAATAGTTATAGGTTCAGCAAGTGATTGGCCACCAAACAGAGTAGAATGCATCAGAAGTGAATAGGTTCCAGTCTGATTTATTGGTGCATATAATACTGTGGATGTGTCATCTTTGTTTTTGATTGGAAAGAACCCCCCGCCCTCACTAAATGAAGTTATGCCAAGCCAGTCTCCGGTAGGCCAGCCTTGGAAATGACCAAGTACCCCAGGCGGCACATTAGTCTGGACAATTCTTCCAAGCGGATCTATAACAAATACAGAAAGGTTTGTGTCTTTATTTTCCCATGAAACTTCTAGTGCAACTGCGTTTATTGTTTTGTCTTCTACATCAAAATAGTATTGTCGCCAATCTCCTGCATTGTACCTGTTTGTCATGTCAAAGCCACCACCAATGTAACCATTGCCATACAGTACATCACCTGTTTTGGAACCTTCTATGACAGTTAGTGCATCTTTTCCTTGGATCTTCTTTTTAACTGCGAAAGAGACTGGTGCATTAACTTCGTGTGAATTGCCTTTAAATGAGATGAATCCTTGATAAACTCCTGGTTTTGCATCTAATGGAACTATGAGTGTTGCAACAACATCAGTTAGACTGTTAGGCGGAGCCTGCACCTCATTGTAGTTTACCCAAACATTGTCCCAATTTTGCTTTTTGTAAAAACTTGCAGTTACAGTGTAATCCATGGAAGTAGAATTTTTCTTTGTATCTCCAAGCCAGTATGAATATCGTGTTGGCACAGGATACACCCCTACAAGTGGGATATTTTTTATCTTTGAGTTTGGTTCTGAAACTCTTAGCTCTTGTACAGTGCCCCATGAGCCTCCACGGTTTATCATGGAAAGCTCTGTATGTGTCACATTGCCATCACTGTTTTTGTCATTCCAGTCATACAAGTAAAGTGATGAAATCTTCATGTCGTTTGCATAGATCTTTTCTGTGGCATTCATAAAATTAGAAAATGGAAAATTCACGTTTAAGATCATTAATGATGTGTCATCTGGTATAGGTACTGGTTTTTGGAAAAAGGATGGCAAATCCTTGTGTTCATCTATGTTTTCAAGAGGCAGATAGTTTGGTCTAAAGACGCCTGATTTATTTAGTAATGGATCCTGTAGGTGGACTTCCGTTGTACTATTGTATTGTGATCTTTTAACTAATTCAAGGATTTGTGGTGTTATTGTAATGTCAAGTGTTCTGTTTGTTGGATTCTCAATTGTAAACGTAGCAAATGTTCGTTCTCCTTGGTATAGTCTACCTCCAAACCATCCAGTTTGTGGAAAGGAATCATTGCGTAATTGGAATTTTTCAACCCCAAACGATGAAGAGTTTAGCGTATTTATAGGAAGGTCTAAAATCTTCTTTATGTTGGAATATGATGCATTATTATATACAATGAAGGTGCCGTTTTTTCCGTTGACAAAGTTTACTGCCTTTTCTACATTTACTAGTCCGGTTCCCTGAGTGAAGGGATCACTTTCTAGGTCGGTTGCAGTAGACAATAAGATATTTTTAATTCTAAATGGATCATATGCCTCATCTTTTTGCTTTAGACTTTCCATAAGTATTGCGGCAGAGCCAGAAACAAGTGGTGCTGCCATGCTTGTTCCACCAAACAGTGTAAATGGATCTGTTGCATTTTTGTTCTTTTTTGTCACACTAGATGGAGTAAAGCTATATGCACCAATACTCATCAAATCAGGTTTTGGATCACCAATTATTCCAGGTCCTTTGCTTGAGAAGTCTACGATTTCATTTGAGGAAGTAGTGCTGTTCCCAAATCTTGGTTGAGTCTTAAATGGCCCATATCCTACGTATACATTGTTTGTTGTCCCCCCAACACTAAGTCCATATGATGCTACATTGGGAAGTCCTAAAGTTCCATATCCATGCCCCGCATTTCCTGCACTACTTACAATAAGTACTCCGGGATAATTTTCATCAATGGAGCTAGGTACTACAAGTGCATTTAGTACAAGTGAAAGAATGTCAAGACCTGGTACTGATTGTAAAGTTGGAAAGTTTGAAACCCCCCAACTATTTGATATTATGTCAACCCTAGGCTTCCCCTCAAAAATCCAATTGTTTTTTTCTTGACTAAATCCTGCTGCCCACAACCAAGCATATACTGCATCACCAAACCACAGTGCTTTGATTGGAAGAATTTTTGCATCAGGTGCTACACCTTTTAAGGTATATTTTGTTGAGTTACCATAGATGTCATATTTTTCTTTTCCTTTCGATGCTATAGATGCAGCACTAGATGTTCCATGTCCTACAAAATCGTACATGACACCAAAGTAATTTCCCTTAGGATCAAGAGGCGATAACAACGTTCCATTGATGGCCTTGATTGTTTTATCAATAGCAGAAGCATTTCCTATAACACCGTACACATCTAGTACCTGTGCGCCAAAAGTTCCTGCGCTGTAATCAAATTTTCCATCTTTATCAGAATCGTACAAAAAGAATTCTTTTCCATTTCCCAATGTAATTGGAACTTCGTCGGTAAAATCAAAATCATATTTTGGGAGCTCTTTATCCTTTAACTCAAAGCGCATAAAATCGATCCATGATGTAGACATATCGGGTATGACAGTATCATACAAACCACCAACTTTTGAATCAACTACAAGCACCGGTACAAGTTGTAGTCGCGCAAACGTTCCTTGTAAAACAGTTTGATAAATCACACCAAGATGATATATCCCACTTTTTGAAACTATGTAGTCTTTATTGTTTTTACCTATTTTCATGTCGTTCGATATTGTGCCATTGAGCACAGGGGTTCCGCCACTAGGAAAGTTAGAATTAAAGACGAGGACGTAAGTATTGTTTCCTTTATTAACCAGATCCAAAAACACACCTTTTGAATTTACATATACAGAAGAGGTGATGTTTTGTGGAATTGGTTTGGTATAGTTTGTAATTATGCCTTTTTTGTTTATGTTTGCAATGAAGGTAGCGTTTGTCAAAACCAAACCCTGACCATCAGCGTCAATCATTATTGGGTGGTTATTTTGATCACGCGCAAGTGAATCCTGAATATCGGGATTTGAAAAGTCGGTTCCTGTATCAACAATTCCAATTATGATTCCTTTTCCTGTATACGCGTATTTACGAAAAACTTCGTCAGAGCCAATAATCTTTCCAATTCTGGATCCTTCTATAATAGCTTCGTTGGTAGTTGAAGTGGAAAAAGAATCAAACTCTAATGGAAAATCCTCGATTATTGTATATCCTTTTGATTTTAGGCTTGATATATCGTTTTGAGAAAAAACGCCAACCGAAAAAAAACCTTGTTCTGAGGCTATTCCATAGACAAGGTTTTTTGCAACTGATTGCACGTCAGATATTGAGCCGATTCCAAAGACAACATACCTTTTAACTTGATTTTCTTGTATTACAGGTGAAATTGTTAGGATCTCTGATTTCTCTCTTAAATTCAAAATTGGACTTGGTTGTGTTAGATCAACGTCATAAAACCCATATGATTGCTTAGCAAATGCAGATAAGATTAGTATGCAAATAAAAAATAATGCAATGTTAGTCATAACAGAAAAAGATCACCTTTATTTATTATAGCTATCTTCGTCTGGCAAGAATTGTTATCTGTAAGGCAATGATCACTGCAATCAATGCTACAATTGGTAAAAACAGCGAATTGAATTGACCAGATGCTTCTTCTATATTGGATACTGAATCAGAAATTGACTCGACGCTCTGATCAATGTTCTTGTTTGCCTCAGTTAGTGACTTTTGGCTTTCTTCAAGTGTGAAACCAAACCCCGCAATTTCTTCTTTGAGCTTATTTAGCTCTTCTGATGTAGCATCCAATATAGAGTTAAGCTGTACGATCTGGTTTGATATTCCTTCTATATCCTGTTTGAGGACAACAGTTGCTGCAGATCCATGCGATATAGTTCCTTGAGTAAATGATATTATGTGAAAGACGTATGTTCCTTCTTGAAGAGGAGTATAATCAGTATAGTAAATTCCTTGATGAAGTGTTTTAAATGATGTAGAAAGACTTACCACCTCTCCTGATGGCAGGTGAACATGTGATGTGCCAAGGAGCTCACCAGGCGAACCACCAACCAAGAGACCGTCACTTGTAGTTTGTACAAATACTCGAATAGGTTCGTTTATGGCCGCCGTTTGTGGCGCAAATACTAGTGTATTTACTATCCTTTCAATTGGAACTCCTACAAGCTCAGTTGACTGGACAAACTTGATATCGATTTTTTGTGAAAAGCCCTTTTCCTGACTAGAGATTGCTTCTATTGTATATGTTCCATATGGAAGAGTTGTTGATGCGACGGGCCACTCTATCAGTATGTGATTAAATTCTCCTTTACTATCTGCAGTAATTTGATCAAATTTTGCAATCGTACCATCCGGTGCAAATAGTCGTAGAATTATTCCATCATTTGGAAGTGCTTTTCCATATACTAAAAGAGGCTGACCGTCTGAATACACCTTGTTGTCTGTAAATAGCTGCAGCTTTTCAGCATATACCACAGATAAATTGGCAGACAGTATCACAAAGAGTAAAAGGCCCACTACTGCTTTCAACTCATTCATGGTGACTCTTGCCCATAGATATTGGTTCTGTTAACAAGTGAACGCTGTAGGTAAATGAATCATGTAAAGCAGTTTGAATCATGCATTAGTTGTCGAAAAAATCTGTGTCATAACCGTAACTATACTTGATTGTATTGTTCTCCAGACATGGAATTTATGGCAGTAAGCGAATAGTTGTTTTGTTCTTTTTTTACTATGGTAAGGGACGCGTTTCTAATTACCAATTCGTACAAAGATTCTGGTTTTAGTTGCAAAATAGTTGAGATCATAGCTTTGATTGGATCCATATGTGTTACAAGCAAAATGTTCTGTCCTTCATGTTTTTTGGAACAATAATTAACCATGTCTAGTACTCTTTTTTTTACATTCGAAAAGGTTTCTACCCCGTTTTTTTGTATTAAGGAACTGTCCTGATAGAATTTTAAAAATACATTTCCATACTTTGTAAACATTTCATCATACTGCATCCCAGAAAAGCTTCCCATTTCAATCTCGGTTAATCTATCATCTATTTTACAACCAAGGTCAAACTTGTTAGCTACTATTTCTGCCGTATGCAATGCACGTTCAATTGGACTAGAATAAATTGTAGAAATTTTAAGGGGTTGTAGAAAGGTAGCGATTTTCTCCGCTTGTTGCACACCAGTTTGTGTTAGTGGGATACCTTGTGTGCGACCAGCAAGAATTCTTTCTACGTTGTTTTTAGCTTGCGCATGGCGTAAAAAAATAATCAGTGACAATAGTGTTCAGATGTTAAATAAGAGATAATAATAACATTACCAGAGCTTGGTTTTGTGAAGATAGGAGTCATAGGCGGCACTGGAGGAATGGGAAAAGGCTTTGCGATCAGATGGTGTGTAAATCATGACATTTTAATTGGTTCACGTGATGCTGCAAAAGCAGTGCAAGCTGCTTTAGAATACTCAAAAAGTGCTGGTGAGTCATATGGTTCAGTAAGAAGCAAGATAACCGGTAATGACAACCTTTCTGTTGCAAAAGAAAGTGATGTCTTAGTTTTATCAATACCCTATGAAAATATAGATACCACCTGCTCTCATCTTCTTCCCAACATAAAAGATGGTTGCATTGTTATTACTCCGATAGTTCCTATTACAAAAACTGATGCTGGATTTGAATTCATTTCATTTATTGAGAAAAAACCATCTGCTTTTGAGCTTGTACAAAAGTACATGAAAGATAAGACGAAGCTTGTTGCCGCATTTCATACCATATCAGAGAAAAAGCTTGCAGATCCAAATCTTATCTTGGATTTTGATATCTTTGTTTGTGGTGATGATAAAAATGCGCTAAATGTTGTGAACAGCCTGATAAAAGAGATAAAAACTCTGCGGCCGGTATTTCTTGGTCCTGGTTCACTTTCTTATCTTGCTGAAGTTGCAACTCCTATACTTTTGAATGCAATGATAAAGAACAAACTGAATAATCCAGGAATTAAGATAATTTAAAATCTATAGAATTAACTAATTGTTATGAAAGGCAGTTATAAACGTGGACGAAATTGGTTTACTGCAATGGGAATTTTGTTTATAGTAATGGCTTGTATCATACTTATTAGAAATTTACTTATTTACGGACCAGAATTTCTTGTAGATTATTTCATTTCTCCAGAGATTACCAATGAAAAGATATCTGCAGCCATGATTGGATTTGGGATTTTTTTGATATTTCTTGGGTTTAGGAAAAGATACGAATGAAAAAGGATGAATTTTTAAAATCACAAAAACTTTTACGGCTTGCTACTGTAGGCAAAAATGGTACACCATACATTGTTCCAGTCTGGTATCTATACAAAAACGGTAATTTCTATATAGGAACTAATACTTCGACCAAAAAAGCAGAAAATGTAAGAAAGAATCCAAAAGTGAGTTTTTGTGTTGATTTAGGAGTTCATTCTCCTATTTTTGGTGTCATGGGAATTGGCAGTGCTAGGCTGATTTTACAAAAAAACCACGTCACTAGAATTGCTAAGAAGATTTTGTTAAGGTATTTCAAAAGTCTAAACAATAAATCTGCGCAGGAGCTTCTTTCTCAAACTGATTGTATTATAGAAATAATTCCAAAAAAAATTACAACTTGGAAATTCTAAGCCACAAACTCTTCTATTTTATCGAGTGCGTTCTCTAGGATACTAATTTCAGGTAAAAAGACTAACCTAAAGTGACCACTCCCGTACTTGGTTCCAAATCCGGAACCATGAACTGTAAGAATTCCCTTTGATTTTAAAAGCTCCATGACAAATTCTTTGTCAGATTGGTATTTATTATTCTCAATTTTTGGAAAGGCGTAGAACGCTCCTTTTGGATTTGAACATCTAAGACCTTGCATCCCGTTTATCCTTTTGATAACATAGTCCCGCCGTTTTTTTAGCTCTGAAACAAATTTTGGGATGTAACTTTGTGAACCTCTAAGTGATTCAATTGCGGCATGTTGGATTGGTAGATTAGATGCAATTCTTACTCTTGCAAGCTTTGGTATGTTTTCACGTAGAGTCTCAAGATGTCTTGAATTGTTAAATGCAAGATAACCAATCCTCCAACCAGACATTAGATGCACCTTTGAGAAGCCATTTACCAGTATTACTGGTGCATCACCAGAAACTTTACCGATGCCCACAAACTTTTCGTCAAAAACTATCTGGTCGTATATTTCGTCACAAATTATGTACAGGTTATGTTCAACTGCAATTTCAACCAAGTCTTTAAGGGATTTTTCATTAAATACTGCTCCTGTAGGATTGTTTGGACTGATAAGACAGATTGCCGCTGTTTTGGACGTGATCTTTGATTTTATATCTTCAAGGTCTGGCGTAGAGTTGTTAAGATCTACTGCAAATTCTATTGGAATGCCACCAAATAATCTGACATAGGATGCATATGGTGGATAGTATGGTCCTGGTATCAAAATCTCGTCACCTGTCTCTACTATTGAAGCCATCAACATCTCAAGTCCCTCTGAAACTCCGTTTGTTACAAGTATATCGTCTTCAGAGACCGAAAGACCCTTTGCCTTTTCTTTTTCAGCGATAGCTTGTCTTAGCTCTGGCAGTCCCTCTGATGGAGCATAATAGTTCTGTCCGTTTTTAATTGCCTTCATAAGAGCTTCTTTTACATTTTCAGGGGGCTGAAATCCGTACTGCACTGGGTCTCCGATATTAAGATAAATTATCTTCTGACCTTGCCTTTCTAGTTTTTTTGCAGAAAGTGCAATATCACGTATAGCATATTCCACACCCTCTACTCTTTTTGATATTTTCAATTATCTAGACAGATATTTAGCCCTGTTAAATTCTTACTTGATTGGACCCGTTGCATAGCTAGGATAGTGCGGGTGGCTTCGGACCACCAGGTCGAGGGTTCGAATCCCTCCGGGCCCTATAATTGAAATTGTAAGATGGTCCAAGCAGCTGCATAAGATTAAGCTTGAATATAATATATAGAACATTGTTTTGGAAAATTTAGCTTCTGCTTTCTTGAGTACGTGCATACGCAATGACTTTTTTCATTTCAAATGCACGCTCAAATAGAATCTTTCGCATCTCTTTTGCCTCAGCAGCCGTCATACAACGTTTTTGTGAATCAAAGAACAGTTCTGCAAAACCACCTGTCACATAGCCCACAAAGATTCCAAAAGCTACTTCGGTATCATCCTTTGATAGTGGTTTTAGATCAGATGCCATATTTCGAATGTTCTGTGAACTTGTCATTAAATTATCTATCATTGAATGCAATGCATCTTTAAGCTCTACAGTTAGTGTCATTAGATTTTTGATGTTATATACCAAACAAGAACTTTATCAGATCAGAATTTATGACAAAATTTAGATCTTTTTTGACTGCGCAATAACTATTATACCTCATAAGATGAAAGGTGGCATGAATCCCGGTATAGGATTAATGAAGAGGAGACTTCCAACTGAGAAAGAAGCAATTCCTTTAGCAATCTCTGGATTAGTGAAAAAATATGGCATTACTGTAGAGCAGGTTAAAACTCTTGAGACAAAGTATGATGAGGATGGAGGAGACTGGTACGTAGCTTTAGGATTTAATGAGAAAAGGGCTATTGTAAAGATGGATTCAGTGCAAGGAACAATAACAGAGATCAAAGAAATTTAATTTTTGTTTGAAAATTTATCTAATTTATTTTTTAAAATCTACATTAGGTTCTTCTTGTGAATTTACTACTAATAATCCTCCATCTCGTAGTTGTTGCACAAGCTGAATAACTTCTTTTTCTACCTGACCTCGTTGCAGACCCAATTTTTGTGCAAATGCTTCTACAAGTTCTGTTACCTTTCTCTGTCCATTGCATAACTTCCAAAAGTCAATGATTGCTTGATTTACCATAAAACCCTGCTCATGTTCATTCATCAGTACTAGAGAACCGTCTTCTTGCTTTACAACCTTGCCCACTCCTTGTGGCTTTGCAGTCTCATAGTTTATTGGTGTAATCATTTTTTGTTTACCATAATTAATTAGCTTCTTGCCTTCTTCTGACATTTTTTCTGGAGTCCAAGGAGGTTCCCATACTATTTCTATATTCACATCGCTTACTCCAGCAACTTTGTTGACGTATCTTTTTACATCACTAACAAGTGTGTCGTGAAGAGGACAACCACGTGTTGTCATGGTCATTTTAATATCTACTTTGTTATCATCGGATACATTAATGCCATAAATCAGTCCCATGTCCACTATGTTGATCGGAATTTCAGGATCCATGCATTGTTTTAGAGAATCCAACACATGCTGTGATGTTATCTTAGTCATAAATTGAGTTCATTCTAATGAAATAAATACCTTACATCTTTGATTTGAACAACTTTTTGATTGATTCTAGAAAAGGTGGTTTAGCAATTCCTGCTTCTGTTATAATTCCGGTTATAAGATCAGGAGGTGTCATGTCAAAGGCGGGATTTATAACATCTATATCGTCTGGAGCAGTTTTTTTATCTCCTATTTGAGTAACCTCACTTGCTTTTCGTTGTTCTATGATAACATCTTCAGGATTACTTTTAAGATCAAAGGTAGAACGTGGAGCTGCCACATAGAATGGTATTTTATGTTGTTTTGCTAAAAGTGCTATCTGATATGTTCCTATTTTGTTGTAGACATGACCTGTTCGCAAAATCCTATCAGCACCTACTATTACTTTTGTTACCAAATTCTTTGACATGGCATAGCCTACTGCTGTATCTGGAATAAGACTAACATCAATACCATCATGCTTTAACTCAAAGGTAGTAAGTCTAGAACCTTGCATTACAGGTCTTGTTTCAGTAGCTATGACTTTGATCTTTTTGCCACTGTCCCTTGTTGCACGAATTACTCCTAGTGCAGTGCCATATCCTACTGTAGCTAATGCCCCTGCATTACAGTGAGTCATTATAGTATCGTTATTTTCAAATAACACTGCACCTTGTTTTCCCATCATTATGTTAGTCTGTATATCTTCTTCCGCCATTTTTTTTGCAGTTTCTATTACAGATTTTTTTATTTCAGAAACATCGTTGCCTTCTTTTACAACTTTCATTATTTTATCAAGACCCCATACAAGATTTACTGCAGTAGGCCTAGTTTCAAAGAGAATTGTTCTTGCCTTTTCTAGATCTTCGAGCAGTTTTTCTTTTGTTTTTGCTTTGCTTTGTAGTGCAGCCAAAGCTAATCCAAAAGCACCTGATACTCCTATAGCTGGAGCGCCTCTGACCACAAGGGTTCGAATTGCATTTGCCACATCTTTGTAATCAACATATTTCACAAAAACAAGGTTGTTTGGTAATTTAGTTTGGTCTATCATAACAACGGCATTATTTTTCCACTCGACTGTTCTAAGGCCAGAGTGAATTTTTGTTTTTTGCGTCAATACTTCTTACCTTGTCTTCGTCGTTTTTTTAGAATCTTTGCATAATCTAAATTGATCTCTTTAATGAGATCAAGTGTATTGTTAGATATAAGATCAAGATTTGGTATTATGCAATGCCCTCCGATAAATCCAGGAAACATCTTTGGTCTATTACCTAGGAATTTATGAATCTCATCCGCATAAGACCACATCTCATCGTAGTCCACTTTGTTCTCAACTGCAATCATGTTACTAAGCTGAGCATAATTTATCAGCCAAGCATAATAAGACGTATCGCAGATTATTTTAGCAAGTTCTAGGGTAATAGGATTTGACATTTTCTTTGTATTTACACCACATTTTTTCATTATTCTAGAATAGGTAGAAGATGCCCATCGTGATCTAGGAGCGTTGGATTCTATTGCATAAAATTTTGTATATCGTTTTAAATCTGAAAGCATTCTTTTGTGAATACCTCTTATTGCACTGTAAATAATTGGTACAGGAAGAATAGATTGTAATTTTTTAGTAGTGTTAGGGCTCACTGTACTATGTATAACAATACATTTTGGTTCGAATTGGTCGAAAGTGGATACTACATTTGATATGAATTTGTTTGTGAATGGTATACAGATATGTAGAAGAGAAGTTTCTAGCCCTTTTAATTTCTCAAATTTCTTTTTGTTCATTAGTGTTGGGTTTACGTCAAACCCAACTACAGTTTGCGTTTCTGACAATAATCGTAAGAGTGGCATGCCTATTTCACCCAAGCCGACTACAACATTTTTGGTTTTTATCATACTAGTAATGTGAACCTCTTTTATGATGACTAATTAGTTTTTGTTTATTGATTTTTTATTGTTTTAAATCATTTGCTAAGAGACTACACCAGTAGTATTACGTATATGTACTATCTTCATTGATTCATTTTTCTAATAAATTAAGATGCCCATCCTACATATTTAGATTCTACAAGAGGCAAAACTTAGGCATATGCTCTGATTGCTTGTGCACTGATCCAGATTGTTTGATAGTATCACAAACAGCAAACTATATGTGTCAAAATGATTATATTATTTTCCAAGACGTAGATTTATGGGAACTTATTTTGTCATTGTAACGTGTAGAAATTCTGAACATAATATAGAAGATGCACTAACTTCACTTAGGAATCAGGTGTTGAAACCAGAATACGTTATTATAGTAGATGATGGTTCTACAGACAAAACTCCAGAAATTCTGAAAAAGATGCAAACAGGTTGGAGTAATCTATATGTAATTACAAATCCTGATTTTGGATACAACGTAAGCAGAATAGTAAGCAACTGGAATAAAGCGATTAAACTTGTTCAAGAATCTAATCTAGATAAGACTGATTATCATATGATCGGTACAGATGATACTATATATGAAGATCATTATGTTGAGAAAATAATAAAACGTATGGAACAAAACAAAAATCTTGCAATTGTATCTGGAACATATGATGATAATACATATGTTGCACCTCATGGTGCGGGGAGACTTGTTAGAAATTCGTTCTTCAATAAATGTGGAGGAACATATCCAGAGAAGATGGGTTATGAGTCTGCAATATTACATATGGCTACACAATGTGGATACACTTATGAAATTTTAAACGAAGCAAGGTTTGAGCATACCAGAGAGCTTGGAACAAATCACCATTTTTATGAATTTGGTGCAAGTATGCGTACATTAGGATATAATCCAGTCTTTGCGCTTGGAAGATTCTACGTCTATTTCATTACAGGAAAACCGATTGGAAGAATAGGTGCGATGTACATGTTGTATCATTATTTAAAGTATAAACCAAAGAAAGAAGGTTATGACAGTATGTACGACAAAAAATTTAGAGATTTTATTAGATCTACCCAAAAAGGCAGAATGATAAGAATATTAGGAAAAATTACAGGGTGGTAGTTTCTTCTTTAACCCTCATTTTGTATGTTGACATAAAGTTTAGCATGGATTATAAATATTATTAACCCAGATATTCAATCAGATTTATCAAAGTCAGGATTCAATTCATGGTTTAAAAATTGATCCTTCTTGTGTCTTCTCAAGATAAGTTCCAAATACTTCAAGACCTCCGCATTCTCTTCTGGAGTAGTCTTTCCTTGTAATAAACGAATTTGATATCTACTAATCCATGCCCATATCCAATTTTCTTGCAATAATGTTTCGTTCTCTACTGTGAATTGATTTCGTCTATGCCAATAACCAAGCAAGATTGCCGCGGGAATGTATATGCCAAGAAAAAATAACGTGAAAACAACAAGATTACTGAATATTTCATGAAGTGTAGGAACTTCTTTTATAGCAAAATTATATGCTATTAAGATAAAATTAACAAAGCTCATAATAAAGGCAAGATAATATCCATGACCATTTCTAAAATCAAGCCAACGCTTACGAAGAAAATAACTAATCATTTTTGTTCAAATCATTAAAGATATTCCTGTTAATTTACATTGCCATACATTAAGATACGTTATCTTATTCTTGATAAGTGCTTGAATTATCTACTACGGGATTAGCTAGGTTCTTTATCTGGATCGTATCGTATGGTTAGGATTCTCAAAATAGAGTTGTAATTCATTTGTGTTGTTCCGTGTTAAAAAACATGAAAGTAAATAGTAAAGTCTTTCTAAAACAACGTTGAAGTTGGATTAAAGAGAAACCGCGGTTGAAAAATTTGTTTGCCAATTACTGATGAGTATTTAGTTTTTATGCATCACAAGTATAGGAAATATGTTCTTGATAGTGATTTAAGATAAGGCTTGAGATGCTTCGTGGAACATCTGGCTTTTTGCACAACCTGCAGCAAGTTCATCGCCTGCTCCTCGTCTCATGATTCCTCGGTACAGACCATCTTCTAGTTTTACACCTACTCTTTGTTCCCATTCTTCTACAGTGGTCGAATATTTTTTCTGAATTCTATCACGGTACCATTCTGGAATTACGTTGAAAGCACAGAATGGAATTATTCTAAGATCCGGTGTAACATAGTGTATATCACATCTTTGTAGTCTCTCCAAGTCTTCGTTGTATTTATCTTGGAAGTGCATCATACCCAAGAACAATCCTTTGACATGCCATGAACCGACAGAGTCAAAAGATCTTTTCATCAATATATTACCAAACATCTTTGCCAGATCAAGTCCAGCAGGTTGCTTTTTCTTATCTACAAAACTTGAAAGCTTCCTGACAACTTCAAGCATTGTAAAGTACTTGTTCTTACCAGAGCGAATCTCTTCTGCCTTGTCTTCAAAGAGTTCTAACATTCCTTGAATGTCAGCAAACTTTGTTAGTGGTACAAACTTTTTGGTCTCTTGATCTTCAAAGATATATGTACCAGCACCACATGCAAAATGAATTGATAATTCGTATTTTGGTTTGCTTGAAAATGCCTCTATAACATTTGTCAGTGGCATACAGCTTGGAACTGGGAACCAGTCATCCACAGTGACTTCACCGTTTGTCTGCTCTTCTATTCTTTGGATGCAGTCAGGAATTGTGATTCTGTATTTCTCACGTTCTTTCTTGCCCATTCTTCCCGTAAGAGAAACAGGTTGGAAGTTTACTGCATGAACCACATCAAGGTTCTTTTGTGCATATCTGATTATTCCACCTAATTCGTGGTCGTTTATTGATTTGATGACTGTTGGAACAAAAACTACTGTGGTTCCTGTCTTTCTTGCACTTTCTAGTGCATATGGAATTTCCCAGTGGTTCTTTGGATTTGTCCTAGCAGTTACACCGTCAAAGCTTAGGTAAAGGTTGTTAACACCAGCCAGTCTTACTTCTCGCATTGCTTCTGGATCCAAAGCAAATCTGATTCCGTTTGTATTCATCTGTATATGATCAACACCTTCTTCTTTCATTATTTTGATAACATCAACAATATCTTCACGCAACATTGGTTCACCACCTGTAATTTGCATTGAGTTTCCTGGAATTGGTCTTTCTGCGCGCAAAGTCTTCATCATTGCTCTGACCTGATCAAGTGATGGTTCATACATGTATGCTCCTTCAAGACCCTTTTTCACATAGAAGAAGCAATACCAACAAGTCAGATCACATCTGTTTGTGACTATCATGTTTGCCAGTCCACTATGAGATAGGTGATTTGAACAAAGACCACAGTTATTTGGGCATGAGCATTTTTCAATCATAACGTTTGGAGCATGGGCGCCCTTTCCATCCATCCAGTAGGTGCTAAACTTCTTGTACATTTCATAAGAACCAAAGTAGAGCTCCTCACACTCTCCATGTGTTGGACAAGTCTTTGTCATGAACACCTTACCATCTCTTTCAAAGACCTCTGCATCCAAAATCATGTTACAGTCAGGACATATACTTTGGGTAAATCTAATAGTAGCCTTTTTTCCTACTGTGGGTACCTTCTGGTTGACAATCTGAATTAGTTCCATACTTCCTTACACGCATTTTTCTGGGATAGTATTTAATCAATTTCCTACAAGACACCGTGGGTTTTGGTAGACAGATCATGTATTTTCATGTTTTAGGATGAGTGTTTGTGCATAACTACCCTAGTTGACATATATACCAAAAGCATCTCGAGTGAGAATAGATGAGTCTTTCAGACAAGACCCGAAAGGCCCTTGAAAGAATAGGCCTGACAAGTTATGAGATAAAGACGTATTCTGCGCTTTTAAAAACAGGTCAGATAAACGCTTCAGATCTAAGTCAGAAATCTGGTGTGCCATACTCAAAAATATATGAAGTCCTAGGCACGCTAGAAGAAAAGGGGTGGATTGGTTCTGATGACTCAAGACCCACACAGTATTTTGCAAAATCACCTCCCACTGCAATAGAAACTACAAAGCAAAATCTAGAAGCAGAGTTCAAAAAAAATGAGTCGATAATCATAAAAGAACTTACTCCGCTTTACGAACAAAGTGGTACAAGTGAGAGGCCTGATATCTGGGTTCTTTCTGGTGTTGTAAACATTGCTTCTAAAATTTTGGAGATGGTGGACTCGTGCAGAAATGAAGTAATGATAGCTATCCCAAAAGTAGCGGAAGATCTAGCAAAAGAAGCACTACCAAAGCTTAGATTATTGCATGATAGGGGTGTCGATATCACCATATTGGTCTCTGAAGATGTGAATTCTGAAACTCTCAAATCATTATCAAGAGTAGCCAATGTAAAGATAAAGAAAGGACTCTTTGGTGGTGGCATAATATCAGACAAACGATATGTTGTCATATTACTAGGTGAGGATCTTGGCACATCCAGCTCAGCTGAGGCAGTAGCAATTTGGGCAGATCACTCTGGTCTTGCTGGCTTTGCTCGCGAATATTTTGAATATTTATTAAAAGAATCAAAGGATGTAAAGTGAGGAGAAAAGATTCGATGTGAGTATGAAAGGAGATGAAGTTCTGTTCGTTGGTACCGCAGAAGCGGAGCATGTAGAGATGTATCTTAAGGCTATATGGCACATAAAAGAAAGTGGGGATCCTGTAAAAATAAGCACGATATCCAAGATGCTAAATGTCAGGCAACCAAGTGTGGTTCAGATGTTAAAAAAGCTCAACGAGTCAAAACTTGTCAATTATAATAAGACCGGGGTGTCCCTTACAAAAAGTGGCGAACAGGTAGGTTCCAATATGATGCGAAATAGCAGACTGTTGGAAGTGTTAATGGATAGTGCTCTTAAGGTTGACATAGATGAGGAAATGGTCTGTGGAATAGAACACCACATGAATGAACAATTTACTGACGCACTTTGTACTATGTTAAAGCACCCAAGAAAATGTCCGCATGGGCATGATATTCCACGCGGCAAATGTTGCAAAAATTGATTTTGAAATGGGTTATATCATAGTAAAAGTTTCTTAACATCATGACATGTTTTTGTGGTTGTGAAACCTATGTTCGGGATCCTAATGGCTTTAAGATTGGATGTGTGAAATGCGATCATGGTCCCCAAAATCATGAAGAAAGCTTCAAGCTAAAATCAAATCTTGGAGACAGTCAGAAACGTGGCTCGTTGTCATAGTTATTCTCCAATTAGTTTGACAAGTACTCTCTTTGGTCTTTTTCCATCAAATTCACCGTAGAATATTTGTTCCCAAGGTCCAAAGTCAAGCCTACCCTTTGTTATTGCCACAACAATCTCTCTACCCATTACCTGTCTCTTTAGATGAGCGTCTGCATTGTCCTCGCCTGTTTTATTGTGTTCATACTGATCTATTGGTTCATGTGGTGCAAGCTTCTCAAGCCACTTTTCGTAATCGTGATGCAAGCCACTTTCGTTGTCATTAATAAACACGCTGGCTGTTATGTGCATTGCATTTACTAAGCAAAGACCTTCTTTGATTTCACTTTTTTGAACTATCTTTTCAACTTGTGGTGTGATGTTTACAAATCCTCTTCTAGATGGAACATTGAATGTTAGGTATTCTGTGATGAAATTCATGAACAATCAAGATGTGTTATTTTTGATAAAGATTCTGTAAGTGCAGGCTCAGAACTCAAGATCCTTCTCATCAAATCAAAGGGATTTGGTCATCAACGCCTGCGACCTCTAAATTCATTTTATTCCTAATTGAGTCTTTCAAGAAGCTTGATAAAAGGCAAAGAGCAGATTTAGCTGATATGGTTACAATCGATGCGGCGTGCTCACTTGAGAGTTTCAGGAAGTTTGTTATTCTTAGTACCTGTAATTCTTTCATTCCCGAAAGCTACTATGAGGATTATGAAGTATTCCCAGAGCGTGAAGAAAGCCCCGGTCTTATTTATGTAGAAGCTGCAGACAAAGTAACTCTAAAGAAACTTCGTGACATGACCTTTGTCAATGCAAAGGACGTTTTAGGTATAATCTACTCCTCAAAGAGTGGAAACACTAATCTAAAATGGCGACAAATCAGGCGAAATAGCGGAAAGGTAACTGGTGAAGCCTCATCAAATACACTTGTAAATCTTACAGAGGCCGGAGTTATAACACAAGAATGGGTTCAAAACTACCTAAGAAAAAAGGCCGAAGAAAAGCAGACCAAGACTAGTGAATTAACAAACTAGTCTCTTTTCTTTTTTATTATTGTTATTATAATGTATGGGTAAGGAAAATGATCACAAAAACAATAGATGAAAGTTCCGTTTCTTTGATACCTGAAGAACCAGATGACCTCTTCACTCTCCGAAGAATAATAAAAAAAGGTGATAGACTTACTGGAGACACCACACGTGCCATAAGACAAGAAAAAGAGTATGCCAGACCAGACAGAGGTGAACGAATAAAAATAAGGGTTGCATTGAATGTTGAAAAGATCTCAATTGATGATGTTGTTGATAGATTAAAAGTTCATGGAACAATAATAGAATCGGACAGTGAATCTGTGCAAAAGGGTTCTCACCATTCTTTGATACTCAAAATAGGCGAAGCCATTACCTTGACAAAAAAGAGCTGGACTGCTTTTGAAAAAAAACTAATCTCTGACAAAAAGGAATATTCTGGATTCTTATTGGTTGCTATAGACACCGGTGACTGCGGCATGGGAAGACTTAGTGGCACACACCTCAAATTAATGTCAAATATGTACTCGGGCGCAAGTGGAAAAAGATACAAGACCAAATTCAATATTGAGACATTTTTTGAGGATGTTGAGAGTGCCATCTCACCTTCTGTACAAGAAGGTGATACCATTGTCATATTTGGCCCTGGTGAGACGAAAAAGAGATTTGGGAATTATCTATCACAAGAGCCAATTGGTAAAAAACACAAAGTGAGTGTTGTGGAAGGAATAGATTCTGGGGGGGAAGATGGAATTTACACCTTCATAAAATCTGAAGCCATGAAACAGGCAATGGCAAAAAGTAAACTTGCAAAAGTGTCAGGAATTATTGATGAAATAATGCTAAGAGTAAACAAAAAGAGCAATAAATTTACTATGGGTTTTGATGAAACTGTGAAAGCAAATGGTGCAGGAGCTGTGGAATCACTTGTCTTTTCCGATAAAGTTTTTGAGAAGCAAGATGAAGAGGTGGTTATAAGATTTTTGAACGACGCTGAAAGTAAAGGAGTAAAAATATTTTCAGTGGATTCCACAACAGATGTAGGATTAAGAGTTTCATCTCTTGGTGGAATTGTTTCACTTTTGAGATTTGTTCCTAGTTGATCCTATTAACCATTCTAAATATGATTTATTGATAGAATTTACTTCAAGCTCCATAATTTCAGGAACCTGATAGGGGTGTAATTTTTGTATCTCTTTTTTTAGTGATGCTTTTGTCTCATTTGTTGTCTTAAAAAATGCCAAAAATTCCTGAGTTTTTTCAAGTTTGCCTTGCCAAGTATAAATGGAGTGGATTTTTGTAAAATTGACACATGCGGCAAGCTGTTTTTTAACCACTACATTTGCAATTTTGAGAACCGATTTTTTGTCTGGATATGTTGAGATTATTACTACTGGAACCATAGCAACCGATAAATTTACCCTGGCTAAAAAGAGTATCAATTACTTTGGCGTTTGATTTTTTGGCACAGAACTCTATCTTCTATGTTCTGATTGCGTGGGTTGTAGTAGTTGTACTAGCCAAAGCCTCTAAACTTGACAAACATGGTTTTGAGATAAAGCCATACAGCCTCACCTACAAAAATTACAATGTACAGCTTGTTCTAACTAGACTTTTAGGTAGAACCGAAAGGGCTACAAGAATATTCTCAAACACAAGTGTAGTTGCTGGCTTTATAATGATGGGTTTTGCCTTTTGGTTTTTGATCTCTAATCTTTTCAATTTCTTCGCCCAACCGGAATCATTTTCAGAACTAACAGTCTTAATACCGGGAATCACAATCCAGTCTAGTGCAAACATTGCATATTTTTTACTGACTGTTCCAATTGTTCTTGTTATACATGAGGGAGCACATGGAATTGTTGCAACTTTAGAAAAAATAAAGATCAAGACGGGAGGATTTGCAGTGTTTATAGCACTATTTGCTGGATTTGTAGAACCAGATGAGGAAGAGTTTGCTAGAGCAAAAAAGATTTCAAGGCTTAGGGTGATAGGAGCAGGTGCAACATCGAATGTTCTCTTTTCGTTTATCATAGCAGGTTTACTTATGTTCAATCCTACTTTTGCACTTTTGATGCCAGATCCTATTCGTGGTGTGTTTTATGATGAACCGTTGGGTATTCCAATACTTTCTGTAACGGAAGGATCCGGTGCTGCTGCAGCTGGACTACTTAAGGGCGATATAATTACTGCAATCAATAGCATAGCTATTGCCCAGCCACACGATTTTGAAAAGGTAAAGCTAACTCCTGGTGAAACAGCTATGGTATCAATAATCAGAGATGGAGAAATTTTTCAGGTTCCTGTTGTAACTAAACCTTCACAGGAAGACCCACAAAGAGGACTGCTTGGAATTACAAGAGCAGCTTTTCCTTCGTACCACCCTGTGGTGCCCTACTACATACCATGGAGCCCTGAAGTGTTCATGTTTTTACTTTGGCTTTGGATGCTCTCATTTTTCATTGGTATATTCAACATGCTTCCTCTTCCTATACTTGATGGTGGCAAATTCATCCATAGTATAATTGAGAAAAAGATCTCTGATAATGCAGTAAAAGGTGCCATGTGGTCCATTTACGCCTTTACGTTTGCTTTATTTGCATTAAACATTGCACTTTCTGTAGTAAAGTCTGGCTTTATTACTATTTGAGATTACAAGGGAAGATCTTCTAAAAATTGTATATGGTTAAATTTGGGCACAAAAAAAAGTCCTTATGAAATGTGACAGGTGCAACAGAATAGCTGCATATTCCAGAAAATATTCTGCAGAGAACCTCTGTTCTGCGTGCTTTTCAAATTCCATATTACAAAAAACAGCTAGAACCATTTCAAAATACAATATGATAAAAAACAGTGATCTTGTAGGAGTAGCAGTTTCAGGTGGGAAAGACTCACTTTCACTTTTACATGTTCTTAAAAAAATGTCAGAATCACACAACTTTAAACTAAGAGCAATAACTGTGGATGAGGGTATTCCAGATTATCGAAACGAAGCACTCAAAATTGTAAAGGATTTTTGCAACAAGCTTGGGATAGAACATGGAGTGTATTCATATAAAGAGCTTTTTGATGTAACATTACAAGAATCACTTGAGCTTAGAGAAAGTGAGAAAATATCTTCATGTTCCATCTGCGGGACACTCAGAAGAAGGGCGATTGATTTTGGTGCAAAAGCTCTAGGTATAGATGTAATAGCAACAGGTCACAACCTAGATGATGTTCTTCAGACTTTTATTATCAATCTATTGTCAGGCGACACAAACAAGATAGGGTGGATGGACCCCGATACATCATCAAACAAAACCAGAAAGATAAAGCCTTTTTGTGAAATTTATGAAAACGAAATTGTGTTTTATGCCTTTACAAACGAAATTCCCTTCCAGTCAGAACAATGCCCACATATGAATGAAGGAATAAGAACCGAGATCCGTGAATTTCTAAATTCTTTGGAAAACAAGCATGGTGGAGTTAAAAATAGCATGCATAGTTCAGTGCTGAGAATCTCAAACATAGTTAAAGACGCAAACTACAAACAAAGAAGAATTTGCCCAAAATGTGGTAATGAGTGTACGGGAAAAATATGTGCTGTGTGTAATATGCTTGTAAATCTAAAGCAGGCCAGAACCTAATGCAAATATAAGATTTCGTGGTAAGATAAACTGGTAGTAGGGAGGATCGGGGTGCCAGCCGTGCCCCAAATCTGAAACCGGCTACATGCAGAGATCAGTAACTGCTGGGTAAATCTCTAGATGGAAAGTACTCGCTTGACTTGCGGAAATGAAATCACGCCGAAGTGGGTGGATACAGGACTGGGGCTGTCCGAAGGGAGGGTCCCCAAGACCGAACTGCTGAAAGGGATGAGGTCCGGGAGGGAGCAATCCTAAGGCGGAGTATCCACGCTGCGTCGTCTACGTGGCGGATCTTGCTTGACTTGAGATGGGGCTATCTGCCTAGACT
>Ga0187892_10003637_pt1 | contig 27675 bp, 28 predicted proteins | sample MA1701073metaG_FD_139345 | JGI IMG/M metagenome (GOLD analysis project Ga0187892, IMG submission 139345) | Bio-ooze microbial communities from a basaltic lava cave in the Kipuka Kanohina Cave System on the Island of Hawaii, USA - MA170107-3 metaG ... | reverse complement strand
TGATCCGCGAGATCATCGGCACGGTCAGCTTGGTGGAGGCCGAAGACGGCTCGCCGGTGGCGGTGGCGCCGATGGATCAGAAGGAAGGCGGCGCGCGATGCGAACAGAAAGTGGCGCGGCAACTGTTGGCCGCGATGCCGAGTATGGAGGGCAAGACCGTGACGGCCGATCCGTTGCACTGCCAGAAGCCAACGGCTGGGGTGATCGTGGAGAAAGGGGGCGAGTACTTTCTGCAAATCAAAGGCAACCAACCGACGCTGCTGCGCTACGCCGAGACGCACACGACGGGCACCCCCCTTTTGTCCAAGTCAGCAGCGGCCACGGCCGAGTCGAAGAACGGGGCGTGAGCCTGTGCGCGGCGGAACCGATGGCCACTGGATTTGCGTACAGCCGCTGCATCGTGCGCATCCACAGTCGCCGCACGATCAAAAAGAGCGGGCAGAGCACAGAAGAAAACCGTTACTATCTGAGCCGTCAGGAGAGGGCCGAGCGCAATCTCGAAAACTGGATCGATCTGAGTCGACAGCATTGGGCCGGGGTGGAAAACCGCAACCATTGGCGACGGGATGCGACGTGGGGAGAGGACGGCACCCGGCTGCGGCACGGGTGGGCGCTGGCGAACCTGGCGGTGCTTCGCAGCGCCAACCTGAGGCTATTGGCAGCGACAGGGTCGGACGACTGGTTGCCCTCGCAGAAGGAACTCATCGCAGCCAATCCAAATGCGAACCTGACCCTCGTTAAGACCAAGTTATGAACTCAAACCAAAAAGCCCTGGGTGGCCGCCGTCCCCGGCGGCCGGGCGTGCGCTCGGATTGCAGGCAACGCCCTTTTCCCAGCGCCCGGGGACGGGCGCCTCCACACCACCGGATGCGCGCCCCGACGTGGAATTGATTGCTGGTCTCAAATCAATCTGCTATAATAAAGCACCGTGCCATGATTCTGAGACTGGCCGCCCATGGAAGTTCCTCACTTTGATCTGAAGCGGCAATACGCAGGCATCCGCGACGAGATTCGCGCGGCGCTGGATCGCGTATGCGAGAGCGCGGCGTTCATCCTTGGCGAGGAGGTGGCGCAGTTCGAGAAGGAGTTCGCCGCCTACTGCGAGACAACATACTGTGTCGCGCTGAACTCGGGCACGAGCGCGCTGCACCTGGCATTGCTGGCGGCGGGAGTGGGGCAGGGGGACGAAGTTATCACGACGGCCAACACGTTCATCGCCACCGCCGAGGCGATCTCCTACACAGGTGCCCGCCCGGTCTTCGTGGACGTGGATCCTGCCACGGCAAACCTCGACCCCGGGCGGATCAAACGCGCGATCACTCCCAGGACCAAAGCGATCATCCCGGTCCATCTCTACGGTCGCCCGGCCGATCTCGACCCGATCCTGGAGACCGCCAAGCGGCGGAAGATCGTCGTGGTCGAAGACGCCTGCCAGGCGCATGGCGCGCGGTACCGGGGAAAACGGGTCGGCGGGTTCGGGCAGAGCGCGGCGTTCAGTTTCAGAAGGCGTACGCCAGCCTCGGCTACAAACCCGGCGATCTCCCGCACACGGCCCGGCTCAGCGATCAGGCGATCAGCGTGCCTCTCTTCCCCGAACTGACGCGGGAACAGTTGGAATACGCGGCCAAGACGCTGACGGAGATAGTCGGGAGCCAGCGGTAGGCAGCGGGATTAATCAGGGGCTTGTTTGTGTCCACCAATTCAGTGGCGTCGTGTCGGTGACCCAGCCACCGGGTGTGTTGAAGGAACCTCGTACACACCATTCGGTGTGACCATCGCAAAAAAGGATGTTAGCACCTTCGGCATGACGGCGGCCTGCGTACACCTCCCAGCCATCGAACCGGGTTCGGTCGGGCGAAGATGTGGCGACTTCCTCGCAACGGCCATCGAAAAGCATCGGGGTTGTGGTGGGTCGAGAGATATCGGTCAAGCGGCGATAGTTGGGCGACCATCCCGTGATGCTAGAGGTGACGCTGTTTGTCTGTCCGTCGAATCCCAGAAGTTTCTTGTTCATCTTGAACGTGCGCCAGTTGGTTCGCGACGGGTAATCGAAGGTGAGCCAGATCGGGTCCTGTTTGATCACCGCGATCCTCTGCTGTGGGGTGGCGCTTGCCCCCGGGCTGATGCGAAGGAGATAGGGGTCCACGGCGTAGAACCAACAGGCTGCATCGTCCGGGGTTGCACTTGGCCGGGGGAGGACATCGTTCCAATCGCTTGCGTACAGGTGGATTGCAGTCCCCAGTTGTTTGAGGTTGTTCGCGCAGACGGCCTGCTTCGACTTGGCCCTTGCGTTGTTCAACGCAGGCAGAAGGATGGATGCGAGGATCGCCATGATCGCGACGACCACAAGCAACTCAATCAGAGTGAAGCTTCTCTGTAGCAATCTCGGTATCACGCGCCCAAGAATAGAGAGGGACCGGGAAAGAGACAAGTGACAGCTCTGTGAAGACGGGGTTACGAGAGACGACGTGCTGGAGCAACGATTGGTACGGCACGGATGGCCTTTACGTTGTGTTCCCATTCGTTACACGCTTGGCATATGAGTACGCAGCAGGGTGAAAAAAAGCAAGGCAAATTTCCGCTAATCAACCGCTTTTCTCAGTCGAGGTAGCGGAAGTAGAGGATCTTGTACGAATTGGTGTTGTTGGCGTTGCCATACTCGCCGGTGCCATCGTGGGTTTGCAGGCGTTGTACGACCGCCTGCGCTTTGGCCTCCGCAAGGACTTTGATCTGACTGCCACCGCCGACAACGGGCACGACTTTGACAGCCTGCCCAACGGCATACACCGTGAACCGCTCGGACCGGGTGGTGACGAGGTTGGCGAAGCTGCGGATCCGCGCCTCGCGCACAACGTCGTTCGTGTCGCCGGGCGACCCACTGGGGAAGTTCGTTGACACGCCATTGATCTCACAAAGTTCCCCGATCATCGCGTAGGCATTCGGGAAGTTGATGAAGTTGTAGCCAGTGGTCGTATTAGTGCGGTCATTGCCCCACGTTGACGAGGGCGCCCAAGCCAGGTTGTAGATGTTCGAGGCCAGCCAATCCTGGTTGGTCGTCGGGCCGTATCCAGAAGCATCCGTGATCGCCGTGAGTAGCGATTTGATCGGAGTGATTCGCTGTCCCAGCGTGGCACTGGAAAGATTCGTAATCCCTGTATTGATGGAGATGCGCCCTTTCCGGCTTTGGCCACGTGTGTCGAGAGTGAAGATGTCCATTGCAGCCCAGTCAGGAATAAGGTTCGCCGATCTCTCGTCCGCCGGGCGCGGTTGAAGCATCAAAGTGCGCCACTGCAATCCACTGTGGATGTAACCGAGCTCGCCCACCGACTCGTAGCTGCTGTCTGCGTTGCCCGCATACGTAGCCTTGAGGTAGAAGGATGGGTGATTGGATACCACGGCGGTGCCGGTTGGCACGCGGTCGTTTGGCACGCCCGTCAGACCGGTTCCGCCGGTGTAATTGACCGTGGAATTCTCCGCACCGCTTGCGTTCGGAAGGGTGCAGGCGTTGGAGTCTTCGTAGCCGACCGGCGACCAAGGGAGTTGGGTTCCACTGCCGGGAGGCGTCCAGCCAACGAAACGCCGGACACGCGGATCATTTTTTGCAATCCCATGCGTGTAGTCGTTGTCGTAGCCGGGGAAGTTGCCACTCGCTTCGTATCGGATCTTCGCTCCGAGGAACGTGAAATGATTCCCACTCGAGAGTTGCGTATCGAAATCACCGATCTGGGCCCAATCGCGGATGCTGGTTTCGTCGGCGCTGTTCTGCAACAGCCGCACCTTGTTGACGCGGACATAAACCTCATCCAGGAGCGCGTCGGCATCGGTCTCTGGGTTCCCGGCCCACACTGGGATCTCGAAGACCTGGTAGCTGTTGGCGGGGATGTCAGCGGTAATCGTGTAGGTGACTTCCTGGCCTGAGGGAGATACGGGGGTGTTCCCTCCTGGGCAAGCTGAGTTCTGTGCCCAGCCGGTGTCCATGCCGCAGTAGTAGTTCCACACTCCGCCCCCGTCAACGACCCTGTAGGTCAGCTTGTCCATATGGATACGAATCTGATAGTTTGCGCCCAACGGTTCGTTGTATGGATTCACCACCTCGACGAGAAACCAGAGTTTGCATTGGATCTCGGTGACGGAGTTGGGCCGCCAGTACGTTGCTTGCACACCGATCTCGTTCAGGTACGGAGTTCTTCGGAGCCCATGGTAATCTCTCGGTATCCCATAGGTCCCTGCCAACCCATTGTCCAACAGCCCGGACGTCGTGCTGTCTCCGAACCCGGTTGCGCCCAGCCACGCAAGTGAAACCGGATTGTACTGATAGTCCGCCACATTCGCGGCGATTTGCTTGAGCACATTGGTCCCGTACTTGTTGGTGAAGGTATTACCGGGACCAAACCAGTTCGTTAGTGCGATCGCGTTGAGTGTCTTTGTGCAGCCAGCGTCGATCTCAGCTTTCCAAGTGTTGAAGTTTGTATTCAGACACCACTTCTGCGCACCCCACGGTGCAAAATCCACGTTCTCGCTAAAGGCGGTGATGTAGAACTTGTTGGATTCGAACGTGGACCCCGCTGATGCAGCGGGAAGATTGGTCTTGAACTGCTCCGTCGTGACGTAGCCAACGCTTGTGCTGTAGTTGTACGAGTTCGTCGCAATGCCAAGGTCGATTCCAGGAAGCACGGTCAAATCCACTTCCTTTGTCGTGGGTCCCAGGGCATTGATTCGGCTTTCGGCGGCCTGAATGCTGATCCGGTTGGCGTCGGTGTCCACCCAGTAGCAGTAACGAAAGACCACCGGGTTGTTCACGCCCGCCGGCGCTCCATCGGCACCGATGTTAATCCAGTGCACTTGCATCCTTCGATTTACCACGCTGTTGTACACGTCATTGGAATTGATGATGCTCCGGTCGATGTTGAGGTCGAAGGCCGTCGAGGTCGGGTCGTACGAGTAGAGAAGATCGTACTGAGGACCGACCGCTGACACGCCGTTTGAGATCACGATGATGCGTCCCGGCAGAGTCACCCAGAAGTTGGCGGTGTCAATCGTGGGTGTATCGATTCGGATCACGCACATGGCCTCCGCAATGGCTGCCTGCGCTCCTTCCCGGGCGCGATTGAGATCGCTGAAATTGCGAGAAGCCGTGTTCTGCGTGCGCGCGCTGATCAAGAAGCCAACGACCATCAGGAGGATGACGGCCAATACGCCGAGCGTGATGACGAGCGCAACACTTTGCTCAGAGTGTGACTGCGAGGGAAGACGCTTCATGGAAACTCCTTATTGGGCGTTCCTGAGGTTGACAGTGCGATAGAAGGTGCGGAGACCTTCGCGGAGGGTTTGCTGCAAAGGTGGATTCGTTTTGATCGCTGTGGCGGTTTCGATGGCGAATGGGATCGCTGCGAGTTCGGCTGTGGAGAGTTGTCCGCCTGTTGACGATTTGAGAACTCGCAAGCGCTCGGCGTAACGGCGATCGAGCACCGACATGTAGACGTGGACGCCGTTCGGCAGGTAGTCCTCCGGGAGCGGACCTGTGGTGCCAATGCCGTAATCGCTGGGATAGTTGGTCGGATTGGAGGCCGACCCCGAATTTCTCCACGTGTCCAGAACTTCAGTGCCGTATGGACTCGTGGCGCTCACCGTATTGGTATATCCTCGTGTCTGGTACCGGATCTCGAAGCAGAGCACGTTGTCGAGAATGGGAGTCACTGAAGCCACACCGGCAACCGTCGTTACATCCGGGGTGGAAGGCCAGCCATTACCCCAGGACGTCACCGGGTTGGTCAGGAAATCCCAATTGCTCTGATCCGTACTCTTGACGCGGTGACGGAGGAGATAGTAGTGGCCCTTTTTCATCGTAGTCACATCACTCGTGGCGAACACTACCATGTACCCGTACTCCGTTAGATCCATTGAGTCCTGACCCCAACTGTCCGACGCGTTGGAAACGAAAAAAAGCTGATCGTTCGGTGGGGTCGGCACTACACCGGCAACTGCTCCGGGCAGGATTGCCGAATCTTCATCCCCCTGAAAAGTGATCCGTTCCGTCGCATTGGATACAACGATCGCGCCTTCGAGGTCATGGGTAAACAGGTCGAGGGCAAATCGAGAACCCTGGAACGTTTCGGTGCGCGCCTCATTGACCGTCCATGCCTTGGAAACCTGATTGTACACGGTGAAGATCATCGCCATGAGGATGGTGAGAATTCCGATCGCAACCATCAACTCCACGAGAGTGAAACCTTTGTGACGACGTAGAGAATCCGTTCTCATTCGGTCCTCGCGAATTGGCCTATGTACACACGACGCTGCGCATTCGCCGCGACGCCAAGATTGATTGCATTGGTTACCGGCCACTTGATCTCGACGATCACGCGCGCAATATCGGGTGAGGTGGCGAACTGGGGATGGTTGGTGATCGTGTAAACCACCTGGTATCGGGGACCGGTGTAGTACAGGTTGGGCGTGTTGTCCACGTTGTTGGTCGTATTCCCGCTGGCATCGTAGTAATTGGTGACAATCGCTCCCGCCGTCGGCGCGTGCACCGTGAGATTGGTCGCGCCCAACGGCAGGTAAGGCGATTTGTCGTAAGGAGTCACTCTCCGCCAATGAAGCATGTCCGAAGCAAGGTTGGCGACGATTGTCTCGTCCGCGATCTGCCGGCTGGAATCAATCCCCACAGGAAGCAGCCCGATGACAACAACCAACGCGAGTCCGACAATGGCCGACGCGAGGGTTACCTCGACCAGAGTCAGCGCATCCTCGCGCGAAGCTCTGGAACCGATCCTGGATAGCGTGGTGTTCATCAGAAGGAGTCCCTCGTGCGGGTGCGGATTCGTCCACTGTACGTATCGTACTCGATGTACACCCAGTTGTTCGTGTCATTTAGCAGCACCCTCGGTGGGATGCTTGGTTTGAGGACCGAACCTGTCGCCAGCCGAATGCCGGCCGCTGCGCCAGCTACAGTCCCCGCGGAGACGTGACCGGATGGTCTGAACTCCACCGAACTCACGACCCACGAATTGGTCGTACCCGGACGAATCACGTCCTCGGTGCTTGACGATCCGAAATACTTCCATGCATCAGTGGCGCTCGGTGGATCTCCGGCGATGCGATCATCTTGAAGCGCTCCGATGGGGCACGCGCTCGTGAGATCGTAGTATTTGTTGTTGAGATCGGAGAACACGATGCCCGAAGGCAGCGGTGTCCAATCTTGTATCGCTTTCCATTTGCCGGTGAAGTCGCCGGTAGTGGGATCAAAGTCCGGCTCGCAGACGATGTAGGCCCGACAAACCAGATATGGATTTGGCAGTTCGTTCGTCTGGGTGGCGATCATAAACTTCACCGGCACGCGGAACGTCACGGCGTGCTGTCGAGCCAGTTGCAACGTGCTCGAAACCTGCCGGCTTGCGCTCTGGAGTGCGGTGCCCTTGAGGGAGTTCAGCGAAGGCACGACGATCGCCAGAATGATCGCGATGATACCGATCACTGCCAGCAGTTCGAGAAGCGTGAAGCCTCGATTACCTGAACGAGACGATGTCATCGCAGTCCGGAGATTTTGGATCACACTGTGCGCCACTCGACCAGAAGTTGTTGGTGTCATTTTTGACAGCGCCGAGACTGACAACAATGGCAACTGCCTGGATGTTTGTGGCGGGGGCGGTGTAATACTCCATCACGTTGTTGTAGTCATTGTCCAGCTTTACGAAGTAAGGATGTCCCCATGGATCGAGAAAGTACCCGTTTTCGTCGAGGGATTTCGAGGGAACATCGAGGAACGGCATCTTCTTTACGTTGAGCACGTCGTTCGTGTTGCTCCCCGCGGCATAGGCACGCAGAACATTGAAGATGTTTGTCACGTAGCCTGCCGGTGGCGTTGACGACGACGGCGAACCATTCGAGTAGAACTTGTCGTTGGAGATCCCCTGATCCGCATCGTCGACTGGCAACTTGCCGTACTCTGTCAGGTAGGCCTTGATGGCATTGACGATCATCTGCTCCTCCGTCCGGGCTTTCGCTTCCTTTGCCTTGCGTTTGGCGATCGAAATCACGGGGAACAACAGCCCCGCGAGCGCGACAATGATTGCCATTACCACCAGCAACTCGGTCAAGGTGAAGCCCGCTTGGATGAGGGTGGATGCATTTCTTCGTTTCATTGGTATTTCCTCCGTTTAGCGTATCCCAATTGCTATATCATCTTCGGTCCCCGGCTTTCCGTCGGGACCAAAGGAGTAAAGGTCAAAGGTCACTGTGTTTGTCAAACCCGGCTGGATGTAATTGTAAGGGTTCTCCCACGGATCCCGGATAAAGTAGTGGGCCGGACTCGAGGTGTCCTTGCCTATGTTGCCCTGCTTCGCCTCCCGCCATTTGTTGAAGTACGGTCGGGTTCCCGTATCGACTGTTGTATTTGTTCCCGCCCCATTGCCGGAGATGGCCCGGAACAGACAGGCGGAATTGGACGTGGCAAATGCGACGGTCGTATTTGTGCCGTCGATGAAATTGTGGCAGGCCGGAAAGTATTGCATCTCGTCCTTATAAAGCTGAAGCGCACTTGCGATCGCTTGAAGTTCTGCTTCTGCCATCGACCTGCGAGATTTGATCGACGCGAACCGCAACGCACCGAGAACGATGCCTGCCAGGATGGCAATGATCGCCATGACCACGAGTAGTTCCATCAACGTGAAAGCATTTCGGTGGCGACGCTTGCCTGGATGCCGGGCGACGTTCATTTCCGTTCCCTCAGTTCCCCTTCGAGCCGCTCGCTGATCCACTGTTTGATCATGCTCTGGTAGTTGAGGTAGCGCGAGCGGGCGAGTCGCTTGAGTCGCGCGAGCATCCGTGGATCGATGCGCAGCGAAATGGCGGTCGATTCCGATTGGTCGGCGCCGGTGACAGCGCCTTCCATGAGGCTGGGCTCGACGCCGTTCTTGAGCCAGAACTGCGCCTCCTCGCGATCGTTGGCAAAATGCGGGACGCTCTCCCAGCTCTGGACGGTGTTGAGGGTGAGTGAACTCATGGTGTTGATTAGAACCGCAGAGTCTCGCAGAGGAATACGGGCATCATAGAGATGCCTGCCAGTTTTTCTTCCCTCCGTGTTCCTCTGTGCCCTCTGTGGTTCATGATTTCAGGGTGCTCATGGCATTGATTGAAACCGCAGAGGCCGCAGAGTCTCGCAGAGGAATACGGGCATCATAGAGATGCCTGCTACTTTTTCTTCCCTCCGTGTTCCTCTGTGCCCTCTGTGGTTCATGATTTCAAAATCTCACATCCATTCAGACAAACGCCGCTCGTAAAAGTAGTTCTCCTCCTCGGTCATCGGTCGCGAGGCGATGACCCGATAGGTTTTGCCGTCGGACCGATACACGCTGAAGACCCCCTTGCCGGAAAGAGTGCGCCCGAGGTTGATGTACCGGGCCTGTTTGGAAAAACGCGTGGAGTTCGGCATGAGCCGGATGGAAAAGGGATCCTCGAATGACTCCTCGATGTCCTTTGGAGTCGGGAAGGACTTCAAATCGAATGCTGCGTTGATCCAGTCGAATTCCATCTGAAATTGTCACGACGCGATACATACATCGTATATACGCAGCCGTCAATATGTATTTACACAAACTTTTTCGCCGAGCTTGCACGGGCCGAATTTCGGGCTTCTCAGGAAGCGCCCAGTTTGTTGACGATGGAAATCAGCGGCAGAAACAGCGCGATGACGATCGTCCCAATGACTAATGCCAGGCCGACGATCATCAGCGGTTCGAGCAGCGACGTGAGCGCGCCGACGGCGTTGTCCACCTCGTCTTCGTAGGTGTCGGCGATTTTCATCAACATCTCGGGCAAGGCGCCGGTTTCTTCGCCGACGTCGATCATGCTGATGACCATCGGCGGGAAGACCTTGGAAGCTTCGAGCGGCTGCACGATCGATTCGCCTTCCTTCACCGCGTCGTGGACCTGCTCGACGGCTTTGGCGATGATTTCGTTGCCGGAGGTGTCGCGCGTGATCATCAGGGCCTGCAGGATGGGTACGCCCGAACTGACCAGCGTGCCAAGGGTGCGCGTGAACCGGGCGATGCCGACTTTGCGGATCAGTTGACCGAAGATCGGGAGGCGCAACTTGAGCGCATCGAGGGCGAACTTGCCCTTCTTGCTCTTGGCGAGGAACTTGAACACGGTGACGAAGGCACCGATGCAGATCGAGACGACAGGCGCATGATGCTTCATGGCATTGCTGATCGCGAGCAGGAACAAGGTCAGCGGCGGCAACGGTTCGCCTTCGAGCATCTCGTTGAAGATTTCCTGGAACTTGGGCACGATGACGATCAACAGGAAGGTGACGATGATCGTGGCGATGCCGAGGACGACGCTCGGATAGACCATGGCTGCGATGACCTTGCTTTTGATTTTTTGCGCCTTCTCCATGAACTCGGCGAGCCGGTTCAGGACGGTTTCGAGCGCGCCGGCGACTTCGCCAGCTTTGACCATGTTGACATAGAGCTTGTTGAAGATCTTGGGGTACTGGGCCATCGCTTCGGAGAAGGTGCTGCCGCCTTCGACGGCCTCGGAGATGCCACGGATGGCTTTCTTGAGCACGGGGTTTTTCTCCTGCTTCTCCAGCACGCGCAACCCGCGAAGGAGAGGCAAACCGGCGTCGATCAGCGTGGCCAACTGGCGCGTAAAGGCACAAAGAACCTTGCCTTTGACGGTGCTGCCGATGGTGATGTTGAAGTTGAACTTCCGCAGCCCGGAAGCCTGCTTCCCGCCCGCCGCCCCGACCTTGCGCCCTTTTTTCTTCTCCGTGTCTTCGGTGACGCTGGTGGGGAAGTACCCCATCTCCTTGATGCGGGAAACGGCGGCGTTGGTATCCTCGACTTCGAGCACGCCGGTGGTTTCTTTGCCCTGGGCATCCAGCGCGGTGTAATTGAATTTGGGCATAGGGTGTCCTTTGTTCGTGATTCGTGACTCGAATGACGGATTATGAGTTCACTTCTCTCTCACGTGTATTTGAGCACTTCTTCCAGGGTTGTTAACCCGTCAAAAATCGCCCGCAGGCCGCTTTCGCGCAGGGTGGACATGCCGATCTCGATGGCTTTCTGGCGCAGGACGACCGAGGGGGCGCGCTGGTTCATCAACTCGCGGATCGGGTCGGATACGGCCAGACACTCATAGATCCCCATCCGCCCACGGTAGCCGGTGTCGTTGCATTCGGCGCAGCCGCGACCGTAGTAGAAGGTTTTGTCGCCGATGTCGTGCGGGGTCAGTCCGATCTGGTTCAGCAATGCCTCGCTGGGTTCATAGGGGGTACGGCACTTCTTGCAGATCGTGCGGACCAGGCGTTGGGCGAGCACGGCCTCGATCGTCGAGGAAAGCAGGAATGGTTCGACGCCCATGTCGATGAGGCGCGTGACGGCGCCCGGGGCGTCGTTGGTGTGCAACGTGGAGAACACCAGGTGCCCGGTGAGCGAAGCCTGGATGGCGATCTGCGCGGTTTCGAGGTCGCGAATTTCTCCCACCATGATCTTGTCGGGGTCCTGACGCAGGAACGCGCGGATGGCGCGGGCGAAGGTCATTCCCAAGGTGGGATTCATCGGGCACTGAATGATTCCTTCGATGTCATACTCGACGGGATCTTCGGCAGTCAGCAGCTTGACATCCACCGTATTGATCTTTTTGAGGCAGGAATACAGCGTCGTGGTCTTGCCGGAGCCGGTCGGCCCGGTGACCAGGAGAATGCCATTGGGTTTGAGCACGACTTCGCACATGAGATCGTAAAGTTCCTTGGGCATGCCGAGGTTGGCCAGGTCGAGCGAGACGACAGAGCGATCGAGCACGCGCAGCACCACGCTTTCTCCAAACACCGTGGGCAGGCAGGAGACGCGCAGGTCGATGGGCCGTCCGGCGATGTGCAGTTGGATACGGCCGTCCTGCGGCAGGCGGCGTTCGGCGATGTTCAGGTTGGACATGACCTTGATGCGCGAGGTCACCGGCAAGGCCAGGTGTTTCGGCGGCGGCGCCAACTCGTACAGCGCGCCGTCCACGCGATAGCGGATCTTGAATTCATCCTCGAACGGCTCGAAGTGGATGTCGCTCGCGCGGTCCTGGATGGCCTGCATCAGGATGAGCTGGACAAACCGGACGATGGGCGTTTCGTTGGCCATGCGCTCGAGTTCCTTGTTGTCGGAGGTATCGAGCACTTCGCCCAATTCCTTGGCCACGTCGTCGCCGAGGTTCTTGAGCAGGTCGCTCATGGTCTGGCTTTCCTCGCCGTAATACTTCTTGAGCGCGTTCTCAATCTGGTCGCTGGCGGTCACGACGATGTGCACGTCTTTCCCGAGCACGAATGCCAGCTCGTCCACAACCTGAGGATTGAGCGGGTCAAGGACTGCGACGAAGACGGTGTCCCCCTCGGTGCGAACGGGGATCGCGCCGTACATGCGGGCGACGCTGGGAGGAATCGACTGCAGGACGTCCGCGCCGAGTTCGGTCTTTTCGAGGTCCACGTACTCGGTGCCAAGCTCGTCGGCTACGAGTTGGAGCAGGCGTGGTTCGTCCACAATCCCGAAGTCTTGAAGCACCTGGGCGATGGACTTGCCGCTGCGGGCGTGTTCTTCGGTCAGTTCCTGGAGCTGGCGTTCGTCCACCAGCCCGTGCCGTTTGATGATCTCGATGAGTTGGGATGATTCGGCTTCGAACATAGGGGCAATTCGAAGGGGCTATTTCTTCTGCGGCCCCCCCTCCAGTTTTTGCAAGACGCTTGTGGGGTCCTGCGCCTTAGTGATGAGGTCGCCGTAGGTGATCAGACCGCGCTCGTACAGTTGCAGGAGATTGGAATCGAGCGTGACCATGCCGAATTTGCCGCCGGTCTGGATGTCGGACGTGATGCGGAAGGTCTTGTTGTCGCGAATGAGCGCCTGGATCGACGGCGTCGAGATCATGATCTCGAACGCCGCCGTGCGGCCCTTGCCGTCGGCGCGCACCAGCAGCAACTGGGAGATGACGGCGAGAATCGACGACGCAAGCTGCGTGCGGATTTGCGCCTGCTGGCTCATCGGGAAGGCATCGACGATCCGGTCCACCGTGCGCGCCGCGCCGGTCGTGTGCAACGTGGCGAACACCAGGTGTCCGGTTTCCGCCGCGGTGATCGCCGCTTCCATCGTTTCGAGGTCGCGCATTTCGCCCACCAGAATCACGTCGGGGTCCTGACGCAACGCGCGGCGCAGCGCCTCCTTGAAGTCCGGCACGTCCACGCCGATCTCACGCTGGGTCACGACGCTCTTCTTGTGTGGATGATAATACTCGATCGGGTCTTCGATGGTAATGATGTGGCAATCACGCTCGATGTTGATGATGTCGAGCATGCTCGCCAGGGTCGTCGATTTGCCCGAGCCCGTCGGACCGGTGACAAGGATCAAGCCCCGTGGCCGGTAGAGCAGGTCCTTGATGGACGGCGGCAGGCCGATCTGCTCCAGCGTCAAAAGCTTGTTGGGAATGAGACGCAACACCAGGCCGAAGTTGCCGCGTTCCTTGAACACCGACACGCGGAACCGGGCCGCGTCGCCGAACGCAAAACCGAAATCGGTGCCACCATCCGTCCGCACCTTCTGGATGTGGTCGTCGGAGGTGATGGCCCGCATCAACGCCTCCGTATCCTCCGGCCGCAGCGACGGCATGTCGAGCGGGACCAGCGACCCGTGCAACCGCACGGTCGGCGGCACACCCACGCGGACGTGAAGATCGGACGCGCTTTCGTCCACCACCAACTGCAACAGATCGGACATTTGTACGCTCATTTGGTCAGCTCCTCGTCTTCCATAGACGCTTCGATGATTTCGGCAGGGGTAGTTAATCCAGCTAGCACCTTGCGTACCCCGTCCTCCCGCAACGTTCTCATACCGGCGGCGCGGGCGCGCTGGCGCAGTACGGTGGACGAAACCTTCTCATAAATGAGCCGCCGCATCTCATCGTTGACCACCAGGATTTCATGGATGCCCATGCGTCCGCGGAACCCCGTTTTGGAGCAATCGTTACAGCCTTTTCCATGATACAGGCTGGCGCCGGCGAGCTTGGCCGGGTCCAGTTTCATCGCCCGCAATTCGCTCTCGCTGGGCGCGTAGGGCTCTTTGCACTTCGCACAGATCCGGCGCACGAGCCGTTGGGCAAGGATCGCCCGGACGGCGGACGCCACCATGAAGGGCTTGATCCCCATGTCCAGCAAACGCGTCACGGCGCTGGGCGCATCGTTCGTGTGGAGCGTCGAGAATACCATGTGGCCGGTCTGGGAAGCTTCCACGGCGATTTCGCCGGTCTCGACGTCGCGAATCTCACCGATCATCACGATGTTCGGGGCCTGACGCAACATCGAGCGCAATGCAGCGGAGAACGTCAGCCCGATCTCGGAATTTACGTGCACCTGGTTGATGCCGGCCAGCATGTACTCCACGGGATCCTCGACGGTGATGATCTTCCGGTCGGGACGATTCAGGAAATTCAGGACCGAGTACAACGTCGTGGATTTGCCGGAGCCGGTCGGGCCGGTGACGAGAAACAGTCCATCGGGCATCGACGAGATGCGTTCCATCGTCGCCTGGTCGTCGCTGAAAAACCCCAGCTGCGGCAAACCCAGCGTGAGGCTGGTCTTGTCGAGGATACGCATGACGATGCTTTCGCCGTGGGTCGTGGGCACGGAAGAGACGCGCAGGTCGAGGTTCTTGCCCATGACGTTGATCTGAATGCGACCGTCCTGGGGAATGCGCTTTTCGGCGATCGACATGTTCGACATGATCTTGAGACGCGAGATGATCGCCGACTGCAAGCGCTTGGGCGGGTTCTCGACTTCGTGCATGACGCCGTCGATGCGGTAGCGAACGCGAAACCTTTTCTCGAGCGGTTCGAGGTGAATATCGGACGCCCGGTTGCGATACGCTTCCATGATGACCAGGCTGACGAGCTTGATGATCGGCGCGTCCGTGTCGTCCTCGGGCGTCTCTTTCGTCTCCTGGACCTTCTTCGTTGCGTTCGGATTGATCTCGATTTCGCCCTCGGTGATCTCCTGCAACATCGTGTTCAACGCGTCCTCCGCGCCACCGTAGTAACGCTGGACGGCGGAGGTGAGGTCTTCTTTCGTGGCGACGACGCCTTCGACGTTGCACTTGAGGATGAACCGCAGCGTGTCCAACGTCTCGACTTCGGTCAGCGGATCGCAGATGGCCACGACGAGCGTGTTGTCGTGTTTGTACACCGGGACGATCTTGTACTTGCGGGCGACGTGGCGGGGGACGGCTTTGAGAACGTCGTCGGCGATCTTCAGGTCGGAGAGGTTGATCGTCTCCATGCCGAACTGATTGGCGAGCGCCTTGGTGACGTCCATCTGCTTGACGACACCGCGCTTGACCAGCACTTCGACGACACCTTCTCCGTTCGCCTCGGCCCGAGCATCCTCGATCTGATCATGGGAGACGAGTCCCACGTCCCGAAGGATCTCCACTAGATAATCGTCATTCGCTGCCATGGGCTACATGGGAGTATGTTCTGCATCCCATTGGGATTCTAGGCAAATCATACGTTACTACAACCCGTTGTCAACAGACCGCCCCGCGCGCGAATCCTCACGGACCCGCATTTTCCACTTGCCATCTGAAAGGCGACTTGTAGTGAAAACCGGGAAGGCTGTAAAAGGAAAAATTACAACTTTTTTACGACCCCTTTCCTGATTGCTTGGATTGAAGATCATTCGCGTCGAGGTGCATGCGGGCAGCGGTGAAGACCCGCGCATCCATCGGTTTCAGGTTCCCGGCGACCGCCGGACGGAAGTCCATCTGTCCCAGCACGTCGCGCTCGACCTCGATGCCCGGCGCGATCTCGCTTAAAACCAACTTGCCCTCCAGTCGCTCAAATACCGCGCGCTCCGTGACATAGAGAACCTGTTGGCCCCGAGCGGCGGAAACCTCGGCGCTGAAGGTCACGTGCTCGACTTGCGAGACAAACTTCCGCGCCTGGCCCTCACGAACGACCCGTAACCTTCCGCCGTCCACCGCGATCTCGAGGCCACCCGCCGTTAGCGTGCCACAGAACACCACCTTCTTCGCGTTCTGGCTGATGTTGATGAACCCGCCCGCGCCGGCGACTCGCGCGCCGAACTTGCTGACGTTGACGTTCCCGGCCGCGTCGGCTTGGGCGAGACCGAGAAACGCAATGTCCAATCCGCCGCCGTCGTAAAAGTCGAATTGAGCCGGTTGATCCAGCACCGCATCGGGATTTGCGGATGCGCCGAACGAGAGGCCCGCCGCCGGCACTCCGCCGATCGCGCCCGCCTCGACGGTCATGTGCATGAGGTGAGTGATACCCTCCTCCCCGGCAACCGCCGCGACCGCTTCGGGCATTCCGATCCCGAGATTGACAACCGCATCCGGCCACAACTCCATCACCGCGCGCCGCCCGATCAACTTCCGTTCGTCCAACGGCCAGGGCGCGAGTTCCGCCAACGCCGTTCGCTTCTCCCCGCTGTAGGCCGGGTTGTAAGGCTCCGCGAAAGTCTGGACGTGCTGTTCAGGCGGCGCCGTGACGATCGCATCCACCAGGATGCCGGGTATCCTGACCAGTTGGGGATTCAAAGGCCCGTCGGCCACGCGTTCGACCTGTGCGATCACGATGCCGCCGTGGTTCCTGGCGCATTGCGCGATGGCGGTCATCTCCAGGAATGCAGCCTCGCGCTCCATCGTGATGTTGCCGCGCCGGTCCGCCGTCGTGCCGCGAACGAATCCGACGTTGATCGGTAGATGATGATAAAAGAGCCACTCGCGCCCGGCCAGGGTGACGACCTCCACGAGATTGTCTTTGCTTAGCGAGTTCAGACGCCCGCCGCCCTTGCGCGGATCGACGAACGTGCCCAGACCGACGTGCGTGATCGTGCCCGGCTTGCCCGCAGCGCTGTCCCGATACAGATGCGAGATCACACCCTGCGGCAGACAGTACGCTTCGATCTTTCCTTCCAGCGCCAGCTTGCCGAGTTTCGGCACCAGCCCCCAATGTCCGCCAATGACGCGCCGGGTCATGCCTTCGTGGCCGAAATGATTGTTGCCGCGGTGCCCCCCGTCGCCCTGGCCAGCCGCAAATACAACGGTCGAACCACGGGGCTTGCCTTCGTGAAGGAACCGTTCCTCGAGCGCGGCGGTCAGCGCCTCCGGATGTCCCATGCCCACGAATCCCCCGGTGGCAATCCATGCGTTGTCCGGCACGAGCGCGACGGCTTCGGCAGCGGAAAGGAACTTGGTCTTCACGCGAGAACTCCGCGCATCTTTTCCGTCAGTTCCAGCAATGACAAGCAGAATTGCGCCGTTGCAGTGCGATAGACCTCCGTTTATCATTTCTGTCATGGGCCAACCGCGCTTCGTGATCCTGCTCGGGCTGGCTGGTGCGTTGTGCTCCTGTTCCGGCAAGTACCCGATCGTCAACGCCGAACCGCGCGGGAGCACGGTCATCGCGTTCGGCGACAGCCTGACCGAGGGCGTCGGCGCGAGGGATGGCAACGATTACCCGGCGGTGTTGAGCCAACTCCTTGGCGTCGAGGTGCTCAATCGCGGCGTGGCCGGCGAAACAACCACGGACGCGATGCGCCGTCTCGACGAGGATGTACTGAACGAAGACCCGCGGATCGTCATCGTCTGTCTCGGCGGCAACGACGGGATCCAGAAGCTCCCCATCGAGACGACCTTCGCCAACCTTCGTCAGATCATCGAGACGATCCAGCAGAAAGGCGCGCTCGTCGTTCTCGTCGGGGTGCGCAGCGCGACGCTCACCGACCAGTACGGCGGCCATTTCCAGAAGCTCGCCCGGGAGACAGGCTGCGTGCTCGTGCCCGACATCCTCGCCGGCATCCTCAGCGACCCCACGAAGAAATCCGACCCGATCCATCCGAACGACGCCGGCTACCGGCTGATGGCCGAGCGTATCGCCGAGAAGTTAGTGCCGTTCTTGAAATCGAGTTGATTCGAGCCGGCGAGGTTTTCGCTTTGGTGTGGCCGGGTTCGTAGCGTAGTAGCGCAATTCATTGCGCGCTACGGGCGTTCAACCGCGCAATGAATTGCGCTACTGCGAACCGGCCCGAACCGGCCTCCGCCATAACGAAGCAGTTCGCGGATGGGGAGGGGCTTGTGCGTTTCATAACGAAGACTCAGGGCGAAAATCCAAGGTTGACAATCCACGCTTTTCGGCCAAAATTAGCGTTGTTAAAAACGATTATTGATAGCAGATCACCATGAACAAAACATCAGACTTTGAAATCAGGAACCTTCACGCGGGCATCGAATCGCGGGAGATTCTGAAGGGGCTGAACCTCCGCCTCAACAAGGGCGAGGTCCACGCCTTGATGGGACCGAATGGTTCCGGCAAGAGCACGTTGGCCAAGGCGATTTTCGGCCATCACGAGTACCAGATCACCAAAGGTGAAGTCCTGTTCAAGGGCGAGAACATCGTCGAACTCGAACCCGACGAGCGGGCGCACAAGGGTCTGTTCCTCGCGTTCCAGTATCCGCTCGAAGTGCCCGGGGTGACGGTGCAGAATTTCCTCCGGACGGCTTACAATGCGAACCGCAAGGCGCGTGGCGAACCGGAGATGGAAGTCATCGCATTCAACAATTATCTCGTGAAATGCCTCAAGCGCATGAAGATGGGACTGGAATTCGCTGAGCGTTACCTGAACGAAGGATTTTCAGGAGGCGAGAAGAAGCGAAACGAGATTCTGCAGATGGTCGTGCTGCAGCCAGAGATCGCGGTGCTGGACGAGACGGACAGCGGCCTGGACATCGACGCACTGAAGATTGTCTCGGACGGCGTCAATTCGCTGCGCGGTCCGAACTTCGGCGCGCTCGTCATTACGCACTATCAGCGAATCTTGAACTACATCAAACCCGACTTCGTCCACGTGATGGTGGACGGGCGGATCGTGAAATCGGGTGGACCCGAGCTTGCCTTGCAACTCGAAGAGCAAGGCTATGAGAAAATTCGAAAGCAATACGCATCCGAAGCGGCGGCAGAGCCGGCGGGTGCGGCAGCATAGGAAGAGGTGAGTGTTATGGAGAAGACGCCACAACTCAGCATTAACGAGCAGTACAAGGAAAAGTACGGCTTCCATGTCGCAGAGGAGAACTACACCTTCAAATCGGAGAAAGGTCTCAACCGCAACATTGTCGAACAGATGAGCGAGTACAAGAAGGAGCCGCGCTGGATGCGCGACTTCCGTCTCAAGGCGCTCGACATTTTCTACAAGAAGCCGATGCCGCATTGGGGCGGCGATCTGTCGGGAATTGATTTCGAGAACATCCACTACTACCTGCGACCGACGGACAAGCAGGGCAAGTCGTGGGACGAAGTGCCGGACAAGATCAAGGAAACCTTCGACCGGCTCGGCATTCCCGAGGCGGAACGGAAGTTCCTTGCCGGCGTCAGCGCCCAGTTCGAGAGCGAAGTCATTTATCACAGCGTGCAGGAAGGGTTGACGAAGAAGGGCGTGATCTTCACCGACACGGACACGGCGTTGCGCGAGCATTCCGACCTCGTGAAGGAATACTTCGGCACAATCATCCCGCCGGGCGACAACAAGTTCGCCGCGCTGAACTCTGCCGTGTGGTCTGGCGGTTCGTTCATCTATGTGCCCAAGGGCGTTGAGGTTGAAATCCCATTGCAGGCCTACTTCCGCATCAACGCGGAGAACATGGGCCAGTTCGAGCGCACGCTGATCATCTGCGACGAAGGCAGCCGGGTCCACTATATCGAAGGCTGCACCGCGCCGGTGTATTCGAGCGACTCGCTCCATTCAGCCGTCGTCGAGATCATCGTGAAGAAGGGTGCCCGGTGCCGTTATACGACCATCCAGAACTGGTCGAACAACGTCTATAACCTCGTGACCAAGCGCACTGCGGCGTATGCCGATGCGACGATGGAGTGGATCGACTGCAACATCGGCAGCAAGCTGACGATGAAATACCCGGCGGTGTACATGCTCGAACCCGGCGCCAAGGGCGAGATTCTCTCCGTGGCATTTGCCGGCGACGGCCAGCATCAGGACGCCGGTGGCAAGGTCGTTCATTGCGCGCCACACACGACCTCGCGCATCACCAGCAAGAGCATCAGCAAGGGCACTGGTCGCGCGACGTATCGTGGGTTGCTCAAGGTCTATGAGGGTTGCCACGGCGCGAAGTCGAACGTCGAGTGCGACGCGCTGTTGATCAACGAAAGCAGCCGCACCGACACGTATCCGTACATCGAGGTGGACGAGCAGGACGTGAGCATCGGCCACGAAGCGCGCGTGTCGAAGGTGAACGACGAGCAGATTTTCTATCTGATGAGCCGCGGCCTGAGCGAAGACCAGGCGTTGATGATGGTGGTCAGCGGATTCATCGAGCCGTTCACGAAGGAACTGCCGATGGAATACGCCGTCGAAATGAACCGCCTCATCGAGCTCGAGATGGAAGGATCGGTAGGGTGAAGCAGAAAGTGCTCAAGTGCCCAAGTGCCCAGGTTGCTAAGTGCGAATCTCGACTTGGGCACTGATGTACTCAGGCACTTGAACACTCCCCGGAGGGATGGCTGAGTGGTTGAAAGCGGCGGTCTTGAAAACCGCTAGACCCGCAAGGGTCTCGGGGGTTCGAATCCCTCTCCCTCCGCCACGAACAACAGTAATCAGATGACAACGGAAACGATTCAAGCGAAGCAAGCGGCTTTCTCCCGCGATGCGGTGGCGCGACTTTCGGCCCTCAAAGGCGAGCCGGAATGGATGCGCCAAAAACGCTTCGAAGCGTGGCTGGCCTACGATTCGCAGCCACTGCCTCGGTGGGAGCGCACCGACATTCGCAAGCTCGATTTCAACGCGCTGACGCCAATCGTCGAAACGCGCAAAACCAAGCAACTCGACCAGACTGATGCTACCCATACCGGGGCGCGTGGCGGTTATCTGTTGCATAGCGAAGGAAGCGTCATCACTCATTCGCTCGACAAGTCACTCGCGGCCAAGGGCGTTCTATTCACCGACCTCGACACGGCTTTGAAGCAATACCCCGAACAGGTGCGCCGGTACTTCATGACTGATGGCGTCACGGCACAGCAGGGCAAATTTCAGGCGTTGAGCGGCGCCTTCTGGAACGGCGGCACGTTCTTGTACGTTCCCAAGAACGTCGAGGTCGAATTGCCGGTCGCTTCGCGCACGATCCTCGAAAGCGCCGGGATCGCCTATTTCGGCCACACGATCATCGTTCTCGAACAAGGCGCGAAGCTCACGTACGTCGAGAGCTACACGTCGCCGAACTTGCCCGGCGACACACTCTACTGCGGCATCACCGAGGCATTCGTGGGCGACGGCGCGCTGTTCACCCACGTCCAGTTGCAGGACTGGCATGAGAACGTCTGGGACCTGAGCACGCGCCGGGTGGTCTTGAATCGCGACGCCTCGTTGCAATCGGTCGCCGTCACGCTCGGCAGCAAGCTCAGCAAGCTCAACATCGAAACGGTGTTGCGGGGCGAAGGCTCAAACGCCGAAATGAAGGGCCTGTTCATCGCCAACCACGGACAGCATTTAACTCACGACACGCTCCAGGACCATCTGGTGCCGCACACGACCAGCGATCTGCTCTACAAGGGAGCGTTGCGCGGCAAATCGCGTTCAGTGTTCGAGGGCATGATTCGCGTTCACAAAGACGCGCAGAAAGCAAACGCCTACCAGGCTTCGCGCAACCTGTTGCTCGACACGCAGGCGCGCGCCGATGCGTTGCCCATGCTCGAGATCGGCGCGAACGACGTGCGTTGCACGCACGGCGCCACCGTCGGACCCGTGGACCGGGAACACGTTTTCTACTTGCGCACGCGCGGCCTGAGCAAACTCGACGCGGAACGTCTCATGGTGCGCGGATTTTTTGACCCGGTCATGCGGCGCATTCCCATGGAGGACGTTCGCAACGCGCTCTGGAAACAAATTGACGCGGAGATCATGCAACCGTGACGTACGACGTACATAGCATCCGGAAGGATTTCCCGCTGCTCCAGCAGACGATGCGCGGCAAGCCCTTGGCGTATCTCGACAACGCGGCAACGTCGCAAAAGCCACTGTCAGTCTTGCGCACGCTCGACGAGTACTACGCCGGCTACAACGCCAACGTCCATCGGGGCATTTACGAGATCAGCGAGAAGGCCACGGCGCGTTACGAAGAAGCGCGCGACAAGGTCGCACGGTTCATCAACGCCTTCGACCGCCGGGAGGTCATCTTCACCCGCAACGCAACCGAGGCGCTGAATCTGATCGCCTACGCATGGGGCTTGAGCAACCTCAAGGCGGGCGACCTCGTCGTGCTCAGCGAGATGGAGCATCACAGCAATCTCGTTCCCTGGCAGCTTCTCAGCCGGCGCAACGGCGTGCGACTGGAGTTCATCCCGGTCTTTGCCAACGGGATGCTCGACTTGGAGGACTTGGACAAGTGGCTCAAGGCCGGTGCGAAACTCGTCTCGGTAACGATGATGTCCAACGTCCTCGGCACGATCACGCCGATCCCCGAGATCGCGCGCCGTTGCCAAGCCAATGGCACGCTGTTGGTGGTGGACGGCGCGCAGGGCGTCGCGCATCTCGATACCGACGTGCAGAGACTCGGCTGCGACTTCCTCGCATTCAGCGGCCACAAGATGTGCGGGCCGACCGGCATCGGTGTCCTGTGGGGACGCCGGGAACTGCTGGAGAAAATGGACCCGTTCCTGGGCGGCGGCGAGATGATCTCGAAAGTCGAATATCGCACCGCCACGTGGAACGACCTGCCGTGGAAGTTCGAGGCCGGCACCCCGAGCATCGCGCAGGCAATCGGACTTGGCGCGGCGGTGGATTATCTGCAACGCGTCGGACGCGAGGCGATCCACGCTCACGAGAGCGAACTCGTTCATTACGCCTGGCAGCGGCTCAACGAGGAGTTCAAGGACATTCGCGTGTATGGGCCGCCGCCGTGGGAACGCGGTGGCATCATCGCGTTCACGCTCGACCGCATCCATCCGCACGACATCGCCACGGTGCTCGATCAGGAAGGCGTGGCCATCCGCGCCGGACACCATTGCGTGATGCCGTGGCACAACAAACTGGGAATCTCAGCCACCGCGCGCGCGAGTTTTTATCTGTACAACACGCGCGAGGAGATCGATCGCCTCGTGGCCGGGCTGAAGAAGTGCGTGAAGTTTTTTGGAGCGGAGGCGGCATAGCATGGCCAACTGGATCAAAACGTTGAAAGTCGCGGACGTGCCGGAAGGACAGGCGCGGGTCTTCGACGCCAACGGCACGAAGATCGCCATCTGTCACGCCGAGGGAAGTTTCTACGCGATTGACGACCTGTGCACGCACGACGGCGGGCCGCTCGGTGAAGGCGAGATGGAAGGGCTTTTCATTCAGTGTCCGCGCCATTACGCCAAGTTCGATGTGCGCACCGGCAAGGCGGTCACGCTGCCGGCGGTCGGTTATGTGGCGACGTATCCCGTACAGGTGGAAGGCGATTACGTTCTCGTGGACATCGGTTCACCGACGCATGCGACCAAGGGCAAGGTTCAGATGACGACGTGACCGAAAGACCAAAACGTAAAGCGTAAAAGACATGTCGCTGGAGAGCCTATATCAAGAGATCGTGATGGATCATTACCGCAGGCCGCGGAACAAAGGAGAGATTCCGAGTCCGACCGTTGATGTGTTCGGTCACAATCCGCTTTGCGGCGACAAGATTCACATCCAATTGCTCATCGGAGACAATGGAAAGATCAAAGATGCGAAATTCCACGGCGAAGGCTGTGTGTTTAGCCAGGCGTCCGCTTCAATGATGACGCAGAAAATCGTCGGTCGAACCGTCGAGGAAGCGCTCGGATTGCGAGAGGAATTCAAGAAACTGATGGAGGGCAAAGCGGTGGACAGCGAAACCCTCGGGGATCTGGTGTCCATGCAGGGCCTGCGCAAACTGCCGGTCCGCATCAAGTGCGCGTTGCTGGCATGGGCCTCGCTTAAACAAGGGATCGACGAGTTCACTTCGGCCCGCAATGGCGGGCAACCGCCGCAGACCGTCACCGCGAAATTGGAGGTGCACGAATAGCATGGAAATCCAGGAAACAGAACTCAAACAATCGCTCGCGAAAGCCGGGCGTCGTATGACCCGCCAGCGCCAGGCGGTGTACGAGACCGTGCAGCGGTACAAGAACCACCCGACGGCCGATGATGTGTTTGCACGGGTCAGACACGAGTTGCCGGATATTAGTTTGGCCACCGTCTATAAAGCGTTGGAAGCGCTCGTCGAGAGCGGCCACTTGAGCAAGGTGCCTCGCGTGGACGACGTGCCGGCGCGGTACGACCATCGCCGGGACCCGCACCTGCACATGCGCTGCGTGGATTGTGGCCGCGTGTGGGACATTCAGAAGGGCGCACCGCAAGTCGGCCCGGAGTTGTTCCATCTCCCCGAACGGCTGAAAGTCGTGGGCTACATGGCGGAAATCCGCGTAAAATGCCCCGTCGAATGCCCCTTGTGCACGAGAAAAGTCGTGAAGAATTAGGCGCGTTATGAACATCCTAAGCAAGTTGGTGTCTATAGAAGGGAACCTCCTATGAAAAGACTGGTGCTATCGAGACAGAGACGATTGATGATTCGGTTCTGCGATCTCTGCGGCGCGCGCTTGGTGACCGCGAACACCAACCGGCGGTTCAAGAGCCGTTGCATCGTCTGCGCGACCATGAAGGGCAAGCGCGAAGCCGAAATCGCCACCCGGCGTCAGACGCAGATCATCTCCGGGTTCAAGCCAGCAAGCTTCTGGAAGCCGCTGGAGAACTAAGAACCGACCGCAACGAGGTTCGATGCGGCGGTCCACTCATTCGCGACCCGATGCGGAATCTTGGACTTCTCGTCCTGGCGATTCTGCTTCTCTGTGCGTCCGTCTTCCTGATCCGGTACCGTGGCTGGATCCGATACGCGATCCAACAGCGCAAACGCGAGCAGCGGTTCTCCACTCAACCCGCCAAACACCGGCCTGAGCCGGCCACCTGGCGCGACAACGCGGTCACATTGTCGTGGCTCGGCCACGCCACGTTGCTCATCAATTTTCATGGCATCCGCATCATCACCGACCCGGTCTTCGTCGAAAGCATCGGCATCCGCGTCCTCGGCGTGATCACCGTTGGCCCGAAACGGCTCGTCCATTGCGCGTTGACGCCCGCCGAACTTCCCCCGCTCGACCTGATCGTGCAATCGCACGCTCACCTCGACCACCTGGATGTGCGGAGCTGGAAACAATTGCCGCGCCGGCCAGCAGTCGTCATGGCGGCGAAGAACTCGCGTCACATTCGCCATCTCGGGTTTTCCAACGTCACCGAGCTTCACTGGGGAGAGACGACGGAAGTGGCCGGCGTCCGTGTCACGGCCGTCGAGGTGCGTCACTGGGGCGAGCGGTTCCCCTGGAGCGCCTGGCACGGATACAACGCCTACCTGCTGGAGCGAAACGGGACGACCATTCTTTTCGGCGGCGATACCGCTTACACGGAGTCGATTTGCCGGGCTTGCGAAGGCCATAAGATCGACATCGCCATCCTGCCCATCGGCGGGTATGAGCCGTGGATCCAATCGCACGCCTCTCCCGAGCAGGCATGGGAAATGGCGCAACGCATCCGATCCGACTATCTCGTTCCCATCCATCACCAGACGTTTATCCTCTCGTACGAACCTCCCGACGAACCGCTCCGGCGCGTGCTCGATGCCGCAGGAGACCAGGCCGAGCGCGTCGTCCTGCGGGAAATCGGGCAGACGTTCGTGCTGCCATGAGACAACCGTGACCACGCCGTTCCCGGAGAAAGCTTGAGGTGGATGCGACGCTCCGATATAACCGCGCCCTCATGAGTGCCAAAGCCAAGACGAGTCAGAAGCTGATCAACCCCGGCATTGTTGCCGTCATTCGCGCCGATTCGTCGGAGCAATTGATGAACGTCGCCGAAGCCCTCGTCGCGGGCGGCGCGCCGACGATGGAGGTCACCATGACCACGCCAAACGCGATCCAGGTCATCTCGGAGGTCAAGAAGAAGCTCGGAGACAAGATTTGCATGGGCGTCGGCACCGTGCTCGATACCGAGACCTGTCGCGCGGCGATCCTGGCCGGCGCCGAGTACGTCGTCACGCCCGTGCTCAAGCTGGAGGTCATCGAGCTTTGCCGTCGTTACGCGAAGCCGATCATCGCCGGCGCCTACACGCCGACCGAAGCGCTCACTGCGTGGGAAGCGGGCGCGGATTTCATCAAGATTTTCCCCGCCGACGGACTCGGGCCGAGCTACATCAAGGCGATCAAGGCCCCGTTGCCGCAACTGGAGATCATCCCCACCGGCGGCGTGGACCTGAACACCACCGCCGACTTCATCAAGGCTGGTTGCGCCGCAGTTGCCGCTGGGTCGAGCTTCGTCAGCAAGAAGATCCTCGCCGACAAGAACTGGACGGAACTGGCGGCGGTCGCGCAGAAGTTTGTCAAGATCATCGCCGAGGCGCGCGCGGGACGATAGCCCGTTGCGGATTTTCCCCTGGTTTCTCATGTCGGCTCTCACAATCACCCGCCTGCTTCTCGTGCCGCTCCTCCTTTCGATCAGCGGCCCGGGTTGTTCCTTCAAACGCATCGCCGTCAACCAACTCGGCAACGCGCTCGCTGCCGGCGGCATGACCTTCGCCTCGGACGACGATCCCGAGTTGATCCGCGACGCAGTGCCGTTCAGCCTCAAGTTGATGGAAAGCCTGCTGGCCGAGAGTCCGAAGCACAAGGGCCTGCTTCTCGCGTCGTGCAAGGGATTCACGCAATACGCCTACGCGTTCGTCCAACTCGACGCCGACGAAGTCGAATCGAGCGACCTCGCCAAGGCGACCGAACGCCGGAGGCGAGCGCAGAAGCTTTATCTGCGGGCCCGGAACTACGGCTTGCGCGGCTTGGAGGCGAACCATCGCGGCATCGAGTCGGTGCTGCGCGCGAATCCCCGGGATGCCGTCACCAAACTCAAACGCAACGATGTCGCGCTGATGTACTGGACCGCCGCGGCCTGGGGCGCAGCGATCTCGGTCTCGAAAGACAATCCCGATCTGGTCGCGGATCTGCCCATCGTCGAAGCGCTCATGGATCGCGCGCTCGAATTGGACGAACGATTCGAAGACGGCGCGATCCATGTGTTCCTCATCACCTACGAGATGGCGCGACCGAGCGAGAAGGCAAACGCCGAGGCAAATGCTCGGAGACGTTTCGACCGCGCAATCGAGTTGACGAAAAGCCAGCTCGCCTCGCCGTTCGTCTCGCTGGCGGAAAATGTCTGCGTCGCCAAGCAGGACAAAGCGGAGTTTCAGTCGCTACTGAACCAGGCGCTGGCCATCGACGTGGACGCAAGACCCGAGTGGCGACTCGTGAACCTCGTGATGCAGCGCCGCGCGCGGTGGCTCCTGGTACGAACGGACGATTTGTTTCTTCCGCCCGAGTGAAAGTGTTGAATTTCCCGCGAAACTTCCCGACTATCTGACAAGCACGAGCACGGGGGATTCGTTTCAATGCATAGAACATTTATTTACAGCTTTGTCGTCATCATCGCCACGGCGCTGACAAGTGCCGGCCACGCCCAGGACACGGCGAAAATCCGCCTGGCCACGCTTGCGCCCAAAGGGACTTCGTTCCACCAAATCCTGCTCGAGATGA
>Ga0187892_10003636_pt1 | contig 27685 bp, 20 predicted proteins | sample MA1701073metaG_FD_139345 | JGI IMG/M metagenome (GOLD analysis project Ga0187892, IMG submission 139345) | Bio-ooze microbial communities from a basaltic lava cave in the Kipuka Kanohina Cave System on the Island of Hawaii, USA - MA170107-3 metaG ... | reverse complement strand
GGCAGGTCAAAACGGCTTCGACAGCGGCAACGAATGCGTCTCCCAGGCGATTGCCGGCGACCTGGATAGCAGCCGATTCCGCCTGCAACACCGCCCGTCCACGGCGCAGAATGGCCGTTTTTCGGTCGCTCGCGATGATCCTGCTCTCGGCCTGGTCACGGCCTGTAGCCTTCGTGGTCGCCATGATTCGAGGCATTATCCACTGTCTTGCCGGAAGCGACAACGGGCTACTTTTGTTGCCTCATCGCCTTTCGGGCGTGCGGGCCTTTTCCGTTGCCGGCTCCGGGGGGCGAAGTTCGACCGCTTGGCGGGCGATGCCGGTCTTTTGCAATTGTTCGCAGGCTGATTCCACGGATTCTTTGGACACGCCGGCCGAGAGCTTCAAGACGATTGCAGGAGGCGGGCCTTCGGTTTTGAGGGATGCCCAGCGCTTGGCGAGATCATCGATGGACACGGCCGAGCCGCCGACGCTGAACTGCGCGTTTTTGTCCACGCCGATCTGTAATTCTCTGGTGCCCTCCCCGCCGCGCCGAATCAGCAACGTACAGGGCGTGTCCAAAGGTGGGATGGCCGTAGTGCGGGCGGCCAGCCAGAGCCACTGGTTATCCGCACTGTGCAACGATGCGACGGCGATGAGGGCCGTCTCGAAATCCACCAGGGTGACCACGGTGCCTTCCACGTCCGCGGCGAAGCGGCCGTTGGAAAGCGTCCTGGAACCCGCGAAGACCCAATCGAGCTTGCGCGGCTTCTCGCCAGTTTTAACGTCGGTTAACCAATCTTCCAGCGGAACCGTGAATTCCAAGCCGCTGTCGGAGTAGCGAACGCGAAGTTCCAATGCGTCGCCCTTCGCTTCGTGCCAACGGTCGGCGTGAGGGTCATAGCGCACCGGCGAACCCGGCTCAAGGCCCAGCAGGCCCAGGGCTTGAAACACGTGCATCGGCCGGGCGCGAATCACTACGATGCTCTCGTGCTCCTTGGTGCGGGCACCGCACGCGAAGAGTTCCAACTCGCCTTGTCGTAGGACGACTTGGCCGTCGACCAGAACCGTCCGCTGCCCCCAGTCGATCGACACGCCGGCAGCAAACTCGCGCGGCCGATCGTTGGTTCCGGGCGAAGGTGGCTCAGCCGATGGCGCTTGTCCAAGCTGAACTTTGCCCCGCTCGATCGGAAAAAACAGAAAAACGGGGAATAGCGCGGACAGCAGGCAGTGGATTGGCCGTGGCATCCAACGACTCTTGCGGAACTTTCGAGGCAACCCATGGGTCAACCCGCCCTCTTTGGGCGGATTGACCCATGGACCGGGTGTGCTACTCAACCTGACAACAGTGCCGTAAAATGGCACTAATCTATTTCTTGCCAGCCGGCTTCGGACCGCAGAATTCCGCGGCGGCCTTCATGCACTCCTCCGGGGTTACGTCTTTCTTGTGAGTAGCCACGGACCACTCGTGCCCGAAGGGGTCGTTGAGTTTGCCGTAGCGGTCACCCCAGAACATGTCCGCCAGCGGCATGGTCGCCGTGGCTCCGGCCTTGACAGCTCTCTGAAAGACCGCATCGGCGTCCTCGACGTAAAGATGCAGTGTGACCGGCGAGCCGCCGATCGCCTGCGGCGAGCGGCACATCTCCGGAAACTCCTCGCAGATCATCAGCATCGAGTTGCCGAACTTCAGCTCGGCGTGCATGATGCTCTTGCCGTCCGGCCCGGGCATCCGGGCCACTTCTTCTGCGCCGAAGGCCTTCTTGTAAAACTCGATGGCCTTGAGGGCCTCCCGCACGACAATGTGCGGAGTCAGCGTGTTGAACCCTTCCGGAATCGCTTTGACTTTCGCAGCCATGATCCTTTCCCTTTCTGCTCTTTAGCCTGCTTTCCGCGTGTATGTAATTTCCACGACCCTGTAGCCTTCACCGGCGTGCAGATCGTAGATCTCCATTATGTGCTTGTCCTTGTCGACGATTCGCGTGACGTATTTGATCATTCGGCCGTATACGTCCAGCATCGCCTCATCCATTTCCCCGTACTGGGTCAGAACCTTGCCCGTAGGGTCCATCGCACCGCGCATGATCAGCATTTCGGTGCTCAAATTGTTGGTCCAGGACCCAACGTAGAGGTTCTTGTAATTGTCGTAGCCGAGCATCCCGATGCCCTCGTAGGGCACCTTTTTCATCCCGACCGCCGGATCGGGCATCATCATTTCACCCTTGTGTTCTTCCTGGACATATCGGCCGCCGAGGACCCATTTGCACTGGGACGTCCCCTTGGACTCCGTCGGCGGGGCAGTGGGCCCGGCCATCCACATTCGGATCACCGTGTCCCAATTGCCCACGAAGGGTTCCAACTTGCGATGATGCTCCCCAGGTTGGATGGTCCGTAGCCACTTGTCCATCATGGCCTTCATTTCCTCGGGGCTTGGCATTTTCATGCCCTCGGGTTCCTTGGCTTCGTCAGGTTTTTTGCCCGCCTGCCCTATGACCGAAACGGATAGGATCAAGAGCGCCGCGGTGCATCCGAAGATTATCTTTTTCATCGTGAGGTTTTCCGGCATTTCGGGTTCCAAGTTCGATTGACCCCTAGCCTATCCCACCGTCACGGCTCTTGCAATGTAAGAATCTGTAAAGGGCTTTCCGGTGGGGTTATCGCGTGGGCGTTGGGGTGTGTAAGAACGAACACGAGTCAATCCGCCCAGGGGCGAATTGACTCGTGTTCGTTCATATTCTACCTCGTTGGTTTTGTTCTGGAGACCCAATCACTCTTTCTTCGCGGCATTGGCGTTCTTGTCGCCGGCGGGCGGTTTGTAGGTGACCACCTCCTCGGTGCGGCTGAAAGGCCCGTCCCAGACGGTTACGCTGGCTTCGGAACTGTAGAAGTCCAATTTGGCCACGACGGGGTTGAGTTTCATGAGCATGCTGAAGACTTTCTGGAGCATCTCCTTGCCCTTTTTGGCTTCCGGGTCGCCGGGGTCGGCAGGCATACCGGCCGTCACGAAGCCGCCGATCATGCCGGCCATGCCCAGTGCCGCGCCGAGTTCCTCAGCCGTCTTGGAAGTGTCCGTAAACGAGGCCGCACAGACCGGACCCTTGGGAACGATTCCTTCCGCGCGGAAGCGCTCGTCTTTCGCGATGGAGGGCGACTTGCCGGCGGCCACGTCCATGCACTTGACAATGGCCTTGCCTGAGGTCCCGATGATCAGCCACTCGTCCTTCACGCCGATCACCGGACGCAGGAACATGGCCATCATGGGGTGGGTCACTTCGTGGAAGCCCTCAAGGCCTTCGCCGGCCGGAGTAATCAACAGAGTTTGCTGGGCGTACTGCTCCAGCATGGCCTTCAAACCATGGATGGCATTATTCAACTTCTCGGCGGCAATCTTGGAGTCCTTGACCCGCAGGAAGGAGACGCTGTCGGCGTCGGACATGGGTGTGACCACAACTGCGGGCATGTCGATGCTGATCATCTCGCCGCTGAGCCAGCTAAAGACATCGCGATCCAGATCGATGCCGTGACCAGCGAGGAGTTCCTTCCAATGCTTCACACCCTCCGCGCCGTCGGGCACGTACTTCTCGACGAAGTCCAAGGCGGTGCGATAAACGGTCTCGATGTCCACGAAAGTGTCCATGCTGAAGCCCTTGGCATCCGCGGGGATGTACTTGTCAAACTGTTCAAAAGGCTTGCGATTGCGGACCATCTTGACCAGGGGGCTGCCCATTTTGTCGGCCTGGAGCTTGCAGCAGTAGCGGGTGAACTCCTGGCGGCCCTGCGTCTCCGAGGACACTACCTGGTATTCCATGACGTCCAAGAGTCCCAAACCGGCCTTGAAGAGTTTCAGCCATCTCTGGTCGCACGTCTCATCCTTGTTTTTGTTGAACCCGTGGTCGATCAGCCCGTTCAGGTCGGCAATGAGTAGCCGCCAATCAAAGAAGGCCACTGCGTCTTCGGGGGCCTTGACTTCCCGCAGCGCTTCTTGGAACCGCGGGGCCTCCACGATCGGCGGCTTCGAGCCCGTACCGGCCATGAGGGCCATTGTCTGATCAAAGATGTTCTGGCTTGTGACTAGCCCGATGACGTCGCCCTTGCGGAAAAGATGGAAGGCAAACGGCTCGACGCCGACGAAGCGCAGAATGCAGACCTCGACCTCGTTTCGCTTTTCCTCGACCACTTGCATCTTGGGGCTGAAGGAAGCCGCGTATTTGATAATCTCGGCGAGACCCCGGATGTTCTTTTCGCCGCTGCCTTCGGTCCCGCGAAGCAACACCGTGTACTCCGGCATCGGCGGGGCGACTCGTTCCGCAAAGACCACCTCCCGGCCCAGCAGGTCGCCCCAGCGCACCCCCGCCAACAGCTCCTTAATTTTGCCGACCGTGGCTTCGGTCTGGGCGCGGTCCTCGTCGCTCAGGGCGCTTAAGACCAGGGACATAATGTCCTTGTCCAGGCCCGTCTTCTTGAGAGCGTCCCACACTTCGGCCCATTCTTTTTCGAGCCAGTCGTGTTCCGGATTGTGGACGAAGTGCAGGTACATCCACCAATCGCCGGGCACGTACCGGCCAAGCGTGAACCGCTCCGGCAGGACCTGCACGGGCGCCGCCGCGGCGGCACAGGGCCACAGCATCAAACCCAACGCGACGGAACACCGCCCGACGGTTCGCCTCCATTTCTCCTCTTGCCTCTTGCCTCTTGCCTCTTGCCTTGTTATTGAATGCATGAAATGATCCTCCCTACTTTTCGCGTGCCTTTTTTGGACTTCGCTACACTCGCATTCCGCTCTCGGCTGCCACTCATTCGCCTTCCACAAAAACGCTCCAATCACCACGCCACACTCCCAGGATAGTTACGGACTCGACACAATGACAGCAACACTATGTGATTATTTGTGAAAACTTGTCACGGCCTCGCCGCGAATCCTGATTTTTTCCGGCGCATGCCCAGGCCCGCCGGGTTCGACGCCGCCGGCCATGGGAGAAAAGAACGGAGCCGAAGGGGCAAGCGACCCTATGCGTGTGTCACAGCGTGTCACCGCCCAGGACAGGCTGCCAAAGATCGCCATTTCGGCAACACAGCTTTGAGTCGCCCGCGATCTTCACGACTTCTGCTCCAAGCGCAGCGCGGCACCGCGTAGATTTGTCGACGATCTCATGCCCGCGCCTTCGGCTTGGGAATGGCACCCGGTTTCCATCCTGCGTGGTTCTATCTATATCTAGTAGTTTAACAGTTACCGCCATTGGTGATGGGAAATGACTTATGGTTCACGCCGTGACGATTCCAGGAGAGGGTCGCGTTGCGCTCGAACCAGTTCCGCACCGCATTTGGGACAAACCAAGCCCGTGGCGGCCGGCAGCCATTCCCCCGCGGGCAGCCGAATCTCCGAAAGAACTAACTTTCCATCCGGTTGTTCGGCGAACTTGACCGCTGCCTCGATGGGGCCGTGCTGCTCACAGTAATAGACGCCGACCGGCGTGGCGGAGCGACGGCAGGTGGGACATGTCGCGGGGCCCGACTGCCCCTGGATACGAAAGGCATGCCCGGCCTCGCATCGCCAATCGAGAATGACGTCCGTAAGCGTGCGCTGGACCCCTTCTGGAATGGCTGCGCTTTGCCACATCCAGTAGCTCAGGAAAAGCGCCAATCCCGCCCCGCCCGCGACCATCAAGCTGAGCCGCGCGGGCCGAGAGAGCGTCTTTGGCCGGACGATGCGAACGGTTCGCGTCGGCTGAACGGGGACCGTCGGCCGGCTCGGTCTTCTGGCCGGGACTAATCTGTCGGAAGTGGACCGGTCCACCAATAGAGTCGGCTGCGGTGAAATGAATAATGGGCCACCTGGGCGCTGCACAAGGTACACCCGGCGGAAGCGCAATCCCAGTAGTACCGCTGATTGGGCGTGCGAATAACCTCGAGCGTTGACACCTCCCGCACGTTGTGGCCGTCCACCGTTAGCATATTGATGCCGTAACCGTGACGTGCGGTGATCCAGGGTGCATCTGGCTGGGCCGCGAACGGATCAAAGCCGTCGTCCACGGGCAAGCGACTCGCGTTTCGAAACCTGCCGCTGGCGCCTTCGCCGCGCAGCCGGTGCCGTGGTGCGTCATCCGGCCCCTGGTCGGCCAAGAGTATTGTTTGTAGCGGTTGCGGTGCCCGATGCCGATCCAGGTTCGCCAAGTATCCGCCACGGGCGTTCATGATGAACCCGTTGATCCCGTAGCTCGCGTAGTCGGGAACCAACTCCCGATCGTTGCCCACTCGGGCGCGGAGGAACCAGTACCGGAAGGGATCATCCGGACACATCAAGACCGTGGGGTCGGGCAGGTAAGCGGGGAACAACCTGAGGAACCAAAAGTCGCGCGGAGTCGCACCCGTCCAGGAACCGTCCGGTCGGCCGCCCGAGGGAAGCCAGCCGCCATTTTCGATTCTGTACAGGGCAAGACCGTGACCGATCTCGCGGAGGTTGTGCATGCAGATCGTGGCCGACGCCATTCGAACGGATCGCTTGAGAGAGGGAATGAGCATCCCGATGATGAGCGCGGAAATCGCGACCACCACCAAAAGCTCAAGCAGAGTAAACCCGCGTTGGTCCTTTCGACGGCGCATAACAAAAGCGCTCAGCGCACTCGCCAAGTACACGACCGCTACGGTATTCTACGAGAAAGTGCATCTTCTTGCAATAGTTCCCGGACGTATGATTTTTCGACCAGAAAATCACAGGTCTCCAGGCATTTCTATAGCCCCTCTTTTCACGCACGAAAAACGACTCACAGGACGATGAGCCCGCCGAGCTCGCGCAGAAAACGCGCGATCGGCTCGGTAGGACTTTGGTCCTAAGCCACTCAACGATGATCCCCCCCCGCGAACCAGCGAAAACCCTTGTGGAATTGGGCAACGCAAGCTAGATTACGGCCAGCAAACGCCAAAAATGGGCTTTTGCATTAGAAGCGAGGGTACATCTGTGCAAGCCTTGCCGAAAAGGGTGAGCGAAGAGCTATTACCCTTTGTCAATCAACCCGGCCAGTACGTTGGCCGCGAATTGAACCAGCTCGTCGCGGACGGGGACTGGGCAAAGGCCGAGGTTCGCGTGGCCGTGGCGTTCCCGGATACCTACACGATCGGCATGAGCCACCTGGGGTGTCAAATCCTCTATTGGCTCATTAACCACACGCCGGGTTGCTGCGCCGAGCGGGTGTATTGCCCGTGGTCGGATGCCGAAGCGGTCATGCGACGAAAGGGCATTCCGCTTTTCACCTGGGATACGCGGCAACCGGTCTCGTCCGCGGACATCCTGGCGATCTCGCTGCAATACGAGATGGCCTTTACGGCTGCTTTGCAGTTGCTCGAGTTGGCCGGCATTCCGCTTCGCGCGAGTCGGCGCGACGATTCGCATCCTCTGGTGATTGCCGGCGGGCCTCAAGCGGACAACCCCGAGCCGATGGCGGCATTTCTTGACCTCGTGGTGCTTGGTGACGGTGAAGCGTCCATGGCGGCCATTCTTGCGGCGTATCGAGAACTCAAAGCGAGCGGCGTGCGGCGCCGCGACATGATCCGAATCATAGCTCAGCGCTTCCCATGGATCTATGCGCCGTCGCTCTATGACGTGGCCTACCATTCCGACGGAACGGTGCGGGCCATTCAACCCCAGGACCGGACGATTCGGGGTCGTATCGAGCGCTGCCAGACGGAGGACTTCGACAATGCCCCGTTTCCGATTCGGCCGCTGGTGCCGTACGTCGAGGTGGTGCACGATCGGTTCGCCATCGAAATCATGCGCGGTTGCCCGCAACGGTGCCGGTTTTGCCATGCCGGATACACAAAGCGGCCGCTACGGCTGCGCAGCGTCGATCGCATTCTGGACATGGCCGAGCAGATGTACAGGACGTCGGGCGTGGACGAGTTCGGACTGTTGTCGCTTTCGACGGCGGATTACCCGCACCTGAGGGAACTGGCCGAGCGGGCGAATGCCCAATTCGCTCCCCGGCGGGTCAACATTTCCATGCCGTCGCTGCGCGTAGACAAAATGCTCCAGAACATTCCATGGATGGTGAACTCGGTTCGCAAGAGCGGCCTGACCGTGGCGGTCGAGGCGGCCAACGACGACATGCGCGCGGCCATTCGCAAGCTGGTGACCGACGGCAACTTGCTGGACGGCGTTCGCGAGGCCTACAAGGCCGGCTGGCGGGCGCTGAAGCTCTATTTCATGTGCGGGTTTCCCGGCGAGCGGCCGGAAGACATCGACGGCATCGTGCACTTGAGCCGCAAAGTCAGCGAGGCCCGCAAGGAGCTGGGTAAGCCGCCGGCTCAAGTGAACGCGTCCGTGGGGTGGCTGGTGCCAAAGCCTTACACTCCGTTTCAGTGGGCGGCGCAGCCTCGGGCGGAGTATTTTCACGAGGCCCGGCGACGGATAGCCTCGCTGATTCGGCAGAACGGCAACGGTTATCCGAGCCGCGACGCGCATCCGAGCCGCGACCGTAAGGGAGCGGGAAAAGCCCGCGGCGCGGTCAAGATCAAAACCCACACCGTCGAGCGGTCGATCCTCGAAGGCGTGATAGCTCGCGGCGACCGGCGGCTGGCCGATGTCGTCGAGCACGCCTATCAACACGGTGCCCGGCTGGATGGTTGGGATGAGTGCTTCAACCCGCGGATTTGGCAAGATGCCTTCGAAGCGACCGGAATCGATCCGGATTGGTACGCCCATCGCGAACGGTCACCCTCGGAGGTCTTTCCCTGGGCGCATTTGCACGGTGGCCCGGCCGACGAGTACCTATTGCGGCAATACGACGATGTCTTCGTCCAGGTCGGCTCGAAGAAACCCCCAGCGGGCATGCAATTGCAGATTGCATAAGAGGCACGAAGGCACCCTTGACGCTTCGCATAAAGGGCCGGCTCCGGCACGGAGGCACGAAGGGACGAAGGGACAAAGGGACGAAGCAGCGAGCCGCGGGCTTTAGCCCGCGCGGTGTCGCGGGGCGTCGGCCGGGCGGAATGTGATTCGATAGGAGTTTTCGAATGGTCGCCAACCTGGGAACCACGCCCCACACAGTTGCAGAGCTGTGCCGCAAGCATCACATCCGCCGCCTTTCTCTTTTCGGCTCGGTATTGCGAGATGGTTGTGGAGCAGGCCACAGATGAAGCAAGCCTTGCCGCTCTCAATATCGGGATATGTTCTCTGCATGGCCCTCGCCGGATTTCACGTTGGGTATGCCGCACACAATATGAATATGTAGCGTTCGTCAAGCATCAGATACCTCCGACCAATCGCGCGGTGTCGCTGTCAGGTAACTTCGATGACGCCAATACGTGCTTCAAAAGGCCCAACTCCCGCACAATAGCCCTCGACATTACGAATTGAGCTCGAAGGGCTAGGAAGCTGACCGGGCAGCTTGGATCTCAGATCTCACGACTACGTGCTGATCGGTGAGGTATTTGGCGTGGGAAATGCGTGGGCGAATCAAGAGACATTAACGCAAGCATTCTGCAAAAAGGTGGCCCGGAACGGTGGCGACGCAGTGATGGTTTTTAGATTATAATAGTTGACTTGGGCGGCGTTGAGCATAGATTAACCGGTCATCGAGGGAGTTCTTGATCGCCTCGTAGGAGAAGAAACATGCCCCGAAATGAGGTTCGCGTTTCACGCCTTGAAAAGCCGTTGCGCCCGTTCAGGAGTCCGTGGCCAGAGCAGTCGGGCCGGCTTTCGGCCGGTGTTTTGACGGCTTACAAAGCGGTGCCACATGGTTCAACTGCATTTTTGCAGCGGGCTGCCCGGGCCGCTTTGTGGCTGTGCGGGTTGGCTGTCATGCTACTTGGCGCCGTGGGGTGCGGCGATGTCTTCACGGACATTCTTGACGGGTTTGTGGCATCATTTGGAGAGACGGTACCAGGTGACCCCACAGATACATCGTCTCCTGAAGTGACCTTGACTTTCCCGGACCATACGGACGGCAGAGGTGAAATCGTACTGCGAGAGGGCGATCCTCCACGAACCGTTAGGGTGAGTGATCTCCGCCTGACATTCTTTTTCGTAATTGGTTCGGCAGAGGATTCCCAAGGCGTCAAGTCGATCTGCCTCCAGCCAAGCGAAACGTATACCTGTTGTGAAGACTCTATCTGCACAGAGCCGGAACCTGGCGGTATGCTCCCAACCTGTCTGGGTTGGGAAGAGATAAGTGACGGTACAAGTGCATCCACAAGGCTCTGGGTGCCCTATCCCCTTCACCGACGCCGGCTGGACAACTGCAATGAACACGAGATGAGTCGCCGCCTCTTCTCCCTGACGGTGACTGGGGAGAACTTCGGTGGACAAAGCGTCACGGTTGGACCGGTCATCTTTGAGGACCCATAGGCGTGAAATAGTCGAGGGACGTGAGTTTGATACGAAATCGATGCTTGCAAGTTTGGTTCGTGGTTTTGGTCGTGGCTGCGTGCCGATCGGGCGGGCCGGTGCAGGTTTACACCTATTGGGGAGCCACGGTCGAGCGCCTGCCGGCCAATAGCTCGTACGATTGGTGGCCGTCGGGGACGGCCCTTCGTGCTAGCAACGAGCCGGCCGACGAAGGACTCGAGCGGCTGGTTCGCCAAACAGTAGAGGCGGAGCTCGAGGCGATGGGCTTTCACAAACGGAGTCCGGACGCCGACGTGGATTTCTACGTCTGGCTGCACTTGGGGCGGGGTTTTCAGCCGAGCGCCAGCGGGCCTGAGAATCGGGCCATGCTCATGGTCGACATTCTTGATTCGTCCGACGAGCACCGGATCTACCGCGCCTGGGCCGACGCGGCCGTGGACCCCACTCTAACGCCGGAGGAGCGAAAAGCCCGCATTCAACATGCCGTCCGAGAGGTTCTCAAACCATTGGCGCCGTAGTAACGTTGGCGAACAGCATCAGCACGTCCGCGACGTTGGCTTGTGCATAGCACCCGGTACATTGGGACTTGGGTATGCCCATCGGGCCTGATGAACTGGATCGGATCGTCGGCGACGATCCGCTGAGCGTGGCCGCGGCCGCGGAGGTTCCGCCTCTATGCCTTGGGTGCGGGTATAACCTCACCGGCTTGACGGTCACGCGGTGTCCGGAATGCGGGCGCACGTTCCGCCGGCGGGATCTCAAGCGGCAAACCATGGAGATGAAAGTGCGCATTCTGGCCCTCAAAGGAATCCACGATTGGATTCGAATCGGTTTCTACGTTGGCATCGGCGGCATAGTGGTTTGGCTGATCGGGTTTGGGCTGCGGAACACGATCGCCGGCGCGTTTCTGACTCCGCTGGCGAGGGTTGTTTCGCTGGTCTGCGGTGTCGCGGCACTGGGTTTGGGCACGAGCATCCTCCGGGTCTATCGGCTGCCGGCCTGGGCGCGAACGAATCACGGGATCGATCCTAATCCGATGATGGCTTTCGGTGCGTTGTTGCTGGGCGTGTTGCAAGTCGCCTTGCCGTTTCTGGGCATATAAGGCGATAATATGGAAATGCGACAAACGGCCTCTCGCATTGCCTTCGAGCGCCATCCGGCGGGCCGGCGGGTCGAAACCCTCGATCTGAAAAAGGAGATGGAGCTCTACGGCTCGGAGATCCGCGCGGCCATCGAGGACGTGCTCGAAAGCGGGCAATTCATCGGTGGGCCGGCAATCACCCAACTCGAGGCGGAACTGAGCGAGCGCCTCGGCGTGACCCACGCCATTGCCGTCAGCAGCGGCACCGATGCGATCCTGTGTGCGCTGATGGCCCTTGAAATCGGTCCCGGTGATGAAGTCATCGTTCCGTCGTTTACGTTCTTTGCCACGGCCGGTTGCGTGGCCCGGTTGGGCGCCAAGCCCGTCTTTGTGGATGTCGATCCGCGGACGTTCAATCTCGATCCGGAGCAGATCGAAGCGGCGGTTACGCCGAAGACACGCGCGATCATGCCGGTCCATCTGTATGGCCAGTGCGCTGACATGGATCCGATCTGCGAGATCGGTAAGCGGCGTGGGTTGTGCGTGATCGAGGATGCGGCCCAGGCCCTTGGGGCCCAGTACAAGGGCCGCAATGCCTGCACCCTGGGCGATATCGCGTGTCTGTCCTTCTATCCGACCAAGAACCTCGGCGGTTTTGGCGAGGGCGGCATGATTCTCACCGAGGATGAGCGGCTGGCCGAGGTCTGCCGGCAATTGCGGACACATGGTGAGTCCGAGCGTTATTACCATGACCGAATCGGCGGCAACTTCCGGCTGGATACGATGAAGGCGGCCATCCTTCTGGTGAAGCTCAAGCACCTCGACACGTTTACGCGTCGCCGCCGCGAAACCGCCGAGCGCTACAACGAGTTGCTGCGCGAGGTGCCCGTGCAGCGGCCCTTTGTGCCCACGCATCAGGCACCGGTGTATCACCAATACACGATCCAGTGCGACCGCCGCGACGAGCTGAAAGCGTCCCTCCAAGAGCACAGGATCGGCACGGCCGTCTACTACCCCGTGCCGCTGCACCTGCAAACATGTTTCGAGGGCCTAGGCTACCGCTGTGGCTCACTGCCCGTCACCGAGCGAGTTTGCCAGCGCGTGCTGTCCTTGCCGTGCCATCCGATGTTGCACGATGGGGATATCGAGCACGTCGCGAAGCGTATTCGCGAATGCTACGGCGAGCCGGATCGTGAAACGTAGCCGTCGCCTGCTGGGAAGCCGGGCAGAACGAGGCCAGGGTGCCCAAGCCCCTGCAGGGGGCGATCGTGGCTAGCCCATGGCGTGAGCCGTCGGCAGGCGGAGCCGGAACAAAGGCACCCAAGCCCCGGCAGGGGCGATCGGTGGCAGGCAACGGCACACTGTTGCGTTCCTCCGGAGGCATGGTGTCGCTGTATGACGAACGATTCGTACTCGACTAAGCTCGGGCGTCCCTGCCGGGACTTCACCATGAAATGGGGCGGTCCGCCTACGGCTTCCGCCGTGGGCTAGCGACGCACGCCCCTTCCGGGGCGGCCCTTCCCAATAGGGGCATTTCGTTTGGTTCAGGGTGATCTATAATGGCGCGGTGGTTCCCTGAGTGGTTGTACCGTGTTTCTTGAAGGCCCCACAGGAGTCGCAAATGAGGCAGGTCATCGGGTTCGAGTTCGACGCGGTTATTGACGCTGCTCATATGACTCTTCTGGCCCGAGGATGGACTGGCCAGGGAACAAGCCAGCACCGCGGGGAGCATGCGCCGGCGCTGTTCCGAGTCGCGGGGACTTGAATATGCGGGTACTGGTCACCGGCGGGGCGGGGTTTTTGGGGAGCCATCTTTGTGATCGGCTCTTACGCGATGGGCATGAGGTTGTCGCTCTGGACAACCTCTTTACGGGATCGAAGCGGAACATTGTACATCTTCTCGGGCGGGCGGATTTTGAGTTTGTTCGGCATGACGTGGTGCAGCCGATCCTGATCGAGGTCGATTGGATCTTCAACCTGGCTTGTCCGGCATCGCCGATTCATTATCAATACAACCCGGTCAAGACGGTCAAGACCTCGGTGATGGGCACGCTGAACATGCTCGGCCTGGCCAAGCGGGTGAAGGCCCGCATCCTGCAGGCCTCGACCAGCGAGGTCTACGGCGACCCGACCGAGCATCCACAGAAAGAAACGTATTGGGGCAACGTCAACCCCGTCGGCCCGCGGAGCTGCTACGACGAAGGCAAGCGGGTGGCCGAGACCCTAATGATGGACTACCACCGGCAGAATAAGGTGGACACGCGCATCGTGCGCATCTTCAATACGTACGGGCCGAGGATGGCGGTCGGCGACGGGCGAGTAATCTCGAACTTCATCGTCCAGGCGCTTAAGGGCGAGAAGCTCACGGTTCACGGCGACGGCCGGCAAACGCGATGCTTCTGCTACGTCGATGACATGATCGAGGGCATGGTTGGGCTGATGCAGTACGCGGGCGGGGATGCCCACGAGCCGGTGAACATCGGCAGCGGCGACGAGCGTTCCATGAACGAGATCGTCGCGTGCTTAGGTGAAGTGCTTGGCCGCAAGCTGGAGGTCGAGCATCGACCCCTCCCCGAAAACGACCCCATCCGCCGCCGCCCGGATACGTCACGGGCCAAGCAGCGCCTGGGCTGGGAGCCGAAGATGGCTTTGCTCGAAGGCCTTCGCCGCGCGGTCGATGATTTCCGCAATCGGCCGGTTTAGAATCCTCTGCGATGAACCGAATCGGGTCAGAGTGCAGCAACGGACATTAGAGAACAAACGAATGGCCGTCACGGGAATTCGGGTCAGGTTCAGATCATGACCAGCGATTTGGTGTTGTTGGAGACCCGCGTAAGGCCCCTTCGCGAGAAGGACGACCTGTTGGATCGGCTTTATTCGGAACTGCTCCTGGAATCTCACGAGGTTCAACTTCTTCCCATCGAGCGGCGCATTATCGAGCGGGCGACGCGAATCCGTGCCGAAAGCCGTGTTCGAACGCCCGATGCGATCCACGCCGCAACTGCGCAGGAGTTTGGCTGCGTCTTATTTCTGACGAATGACGCCAGATTAGGGCGCGTTCCGGAACTTCCTGTTTGTGGGCGTTGGCGTCTCTAGTTTCCCGATAAAAAGGGAGGTTTGCCAGCCACAGTCGGAATGTGACGTTTTGGCCGGTGCTTGCCCGCAGGAGTGCCATGAGCAAGGCGGAACTTCTCGCTTACATTGCGGATCGCGTCCTCGTGCTTGACGGGGCGATGGGGACTTCGGTGCATCGGCTGGAGTTGCCGCTTGCCGACTATCAGGGGCGGGAGAATTGCCCGGAGATTCTCAATCTCACGCGGCCGGACAAGATTGTTGAGATTCATCGCGGCTTCCTGGCCGTCGGATGCGACGCGGTCCTGACCAACACCTTCGGGGCCAACAAGATCGTCTTTGCCGAATTCGGCTTGGTGGAGAAAACTCGCGAGATCAATAGGCGGGCGGCCGAAATCGCCCGCGAGGCCTGTCGCGCGTTCGAGAAGCCCAACCGGCCTCGGTTTGTGATCGGTTCACTGGGCCCGGGAACGAAGCTGCCTTCGCTGGGCCAGACCACGTGGGATGTAATCCTCGAAAGCTACACGGAGCAGGTCCGCGGCCTGCTCGATGGCGGCGTCGACGCCATTGCCATCGAGACCTGTCAGGATTTGCTCCAAGCAAAATCGGCCATCGTTGCCGCCACCGATGCCATGGTCGAAAAGGGCCGTGAAGTGGCCATCTTTGTCACCGTGACGATGGAAACGACGGGCACAATGCTCTTGGGCACGGAAATCGGTGCGGCCTTGACCGCCCTGGAAATCTACGACCAAGTCGTGGCCATCGGTCTCAACTGCGCCACCGGACCCCAGGAGATGAGCGAGCACATTCGCTATCTCAGCGCTCACTGTGACCGCTTGCTCATTGTGCAGCCCAATGCCGGCCTGCCGCAGTTGATTCAGGGCAAGACGCATTATCCGCTGACGCCCAAGGAGCTGGCCAAGTGGCTCCGCGAGTTTGTGGAGGTGGACGGCGTCAACATCGTCGGCGGCTGCTGCGGCACGACGCCGGAACACATGGCGTCGGTTGTCGATGCCATCAGCGATCTGGGCCGGAAGCGCAAGCGACCGGGCCATCAGAGCCGCGACAGTGAGGGAGCGGTTTCCCGGCCCGATGGCTTCAACCCGCGCGATTCTTCGGCGCTCGCGACATCGCGCAGGCTGAAGCCTGCGGCTCTGGAGTCGTCGGTCAGCAGCCTGTATCAGGCCGTGCCGATTCGGCAGGAAAACGCCGTATTGGCCATCGGAGAGCGAACCAACGCCAACGGGTCGAAGAAGTTTCGCGAGCTCATGGCCGCCGGCGACATCGACGGCATGGTGCAAATGGCCCGCGAGCAGGTGAAGCACGGCAGCCATCTGCTGGACGTGTGCACCGCCTACGTCGGCCGCGACGAAGTGGCCGACATGACCGGCGTGATTCGGCGGTTCGTCACCGACGTGACCGTGCCGCTGGTGATTGACAGCACGGAAATCAAGGTCATCGAGGCCGCCCTGAAGCTGGCCGGCAGCAAATGCGTGATCAACTCGATCAACCTCGAAGACGGCGAGGAGAAGACGGACCGGCTCTGCCGGCTGGCCAAGCGTCACGGTGCGGCACTCATTGCCCTGACCATCGATGAAGAGGGCATGGCCAAGACTGGTGGGCGAAAGCTGGCCGTGGCCCGGCGCATTTACGACATCGTCACTCAACGACACCGCATCAGTCCGAGCGATCTGATCTTCGATCCGCTGACGTTCACGATCTGCACGGGCAACGAAGAAGACCGGCTACTCGGCAAAGAGACCCTGGAAGCCATCAAGGCCATCAAGGAGACGCTGCCCGGTGTGCACACCGTGCTGGGCTTGAGCAACATCAGCTTTGGCCTCAAGCCCGCAGTGCGGAAGGTGCTCAATAGCGTCTTCCTTCATCATGCCCGGCAGAACGGGCTGGATGCGGCCATCCTGCACGTTTCAGGGATTGTCCCGCTGTACAAGATCGACGAGCCGCTGCGCCGATTGGCCGAGGACTTGATTTTCGATCGTCGCCGCCCGGGCTACGGCCCGCTGCAAGAACTGCTGAAGGCTTTTCCGGACACGGAAGCGCTGCCCGTGGAAAAGAAGGAACGGCCCAAGAAGGTCGAGGAGCGCCTGAAGTTGCGGATCATCGAAGGCGACCGCACCGGCCTGGAAGACGATCTCGAGGAGGCCATGCTCACGCACCGGCCGCTCGATATCGTCAACGACATCTTGCTCGACGGCATGAAGACCGTCGGCGATCTCTTCGGGGCCGGGCAGATGCAGTTGCCCTTCGTGCTGCAATCGGCCGAGACGATGAAAGCCTCGGTCCGCTACCTCGAGCCGCACATGGACCGCGTCGAAACCGGCGGCAAGGGTTCTATCGTGCTGGCCACCGTGGCCGGGGACGTGCACGACATCGGCAAGAACTTGGTCGACATCATCCTGACCAACAACGGCTACACGGTTTTCAACCTGGGCATCAAGCAGCCCATCGGCAGCATCCTTCACGCGTATCAGGAGCACAAGGCCGACGCCATCGGCATGTCGGGTCTGCTGGTGAAATCGACGGTGGTCATGCGAGATAACTTGGCCGTGCTCAACGAGCGGGGCATCAAGGCCAACGTGATCCTCGGCGGCGCCGCCCTGACGCGAAAATACGTTGAAGAGGATTTGGTGCCGGAGTACCGCGGCCCGCTCTTCTACGCGAAAGATGCATTCGCCGGGCTGCAGTTGATGGAGCGGATTGTCGCGGAAAGGGACGACGGGACGAAGGGACGAAGGGAAAGCGAGCCGCGGGACGCGCCCTTGACGCGAAGTGTCAAGGGTTCAGCCCACGCGGACCTTCGGAGGAAACAGACACGCCACACCGCGAGCTTGAGCCAGAGCAATATCGCAACGCGAGGACGAGCGGCAGACGAGGCAGCGGATGGAGCACGGGTCAGCAAAGCTGATCCATTCCATCCTTCCCGCGCCGCGCTCGCCCGCATCGAAATGAACCGCGAGGCCTATCATCGGCACAGCTTCGTCCCGCCACGGTCGGATATCTCCCGCGACGAGCCCGTGCCGCAGCCGCCGTTTTGGGGTTCGCGAGTCGTCGAGCGCATCGAACCCAAGGCGGCGCTGGCCTACGTAAACGAAAACATGCTCTTTCAGGTCCAGTGGCAGTACCGCAAGAACCGCCGCGGCCCCGAGGAGTGGCAGCGATACCTCAACGACGACGTCCGCCCCATCCTGCGACACCTCCTCGAAACCTGCGAGCGCGACAACATCCTGCAATTGCAGGCCATCTACGGGTTTTGGCCGGCCCAGTCCGACGGTGACGCGCTCAACATCTACGACCCCAACGACCGCGACAAATTGCTGGTCAGCTTCGAGTTCCCGCGCATGGGCAAGCCGCCCTATTGGTGCCTCAGCGATTTCTTCAAGCCGGTTTCCAGCGGCGTCTACGACGTGGCCGCTTTCAGCGTAGTGACGGCCGGCCGCCGCGTCAGCGAAGTGGCCCGCGAATGGTTCGCCGCCGACCGCTACAAGGACTACTTGCACCTGCACGGCCTGGGCGTGGAGATGGCCGAGGCGCTGGCCGAGTACATTCACAAGCAGATTCGAGTCGAGTGGGGCGTCGCCGGCAGCGACGCCCGCGACAAACAGGACATCTTCAAACAACGATACCAAGGCTCGCGTTACAGCTTCGGCTACCCGGCCTGCCCGAGGCTGGAAGACCAGCTCAAGCTCTGGCCGCTGCTGCACCCCGAGCGCATTGGCGTGTCATTAACCGAGGAATTCCAACTCGAACCCGAACAAACGACGACGGCCCTCATCGCCCACCACCGCCAAGCGAAGTACTTCAACGTGCGCTAGAGATCCGCGGGCTTCAGCGTCGTAGGGCAGGCCCTGCCCCGCCGGCATCAAACTCGACGAACCGCTCTTGAAAGGCGGAAAGTTCTGCGGTCGAGAGCCGCCGAATGGCATTTTCGATCTCTTGAACCGTACTCACGCGGACACCTTTTTCCATTCTAAACAGCAAACCGACAATCAGCAACCGAGAATAGTCACAGCGAGATCGGAGGGCGACGAAGTTGCAGTTTCACGGCCGCGTGCTATGATGGGTTCGTATGATTCAGGTTCGGTTCACTTCTCGGGACGAGCAACGACGGGCGCTCGGTTGGCTGCCCGGCCGATTCTCGCTTAGGAGCTGGCCGGACGGACGGAGGGGTCGTTCCCGATCAGGCCTTGCCCTTTCTGGCGCTTGAAGGGATGTCATTTGCCGTGGAGGGGCCCGCGACGTTGAGCAAGTCATACCGTAAGACAGAAACATAGGAGGCAACGTATGGTCACTTTGTCGCTCAGGCCGCTGGCATCGCCGTTGCGCGTCGATGAGGTGGGCGTCGTGCGGATTGGGGCTTCGCGAGTCACTTTGGATACCCTCATCGGAAGCTATTGCGACGGCAATATCGTCCAACAGTTTCCGACACTGGCGCTGGCGGATGTTCATGCGGCCATCGCCGCCGTTCCGCAGCAGATCGGCATTGGATCAGCCATCACGGACCTCACCCTGATTGCAACCTGCGCGGAGCCGGAGGAACTTGCGGGGCAGGTGTGGTACCTGCCGCTGTAATGCGCCTGAGGTCTCTGGAATGGCCTACATCCGTTACGTCAAGGACGAGGAAGCGTCCCTGGAGCTGCGTGCGTTGTACGACCGCTACCGCGAGCCGGGCGGCTATGTGGACAATATTCTGCGCATCCACGGCCTGAACCCGGCCGGCTTGAAGGCCCATTTCGACTTGTACGCCACGCTGATGCGCGGGCCGTCGGAGCTCTCGCGGGTGCGGCGGGAGATGATCGCCGTGGTGGTTTCGGCCATCAATGGTTGCCATTACTGACTGCACCATCACGGAGCGGGCCTCCGTCGATTGACGGGCGACGATGATTTGGTTCTTGCCCTGAAGCACAACCACGAAACGGCTGCGATTCCCGTAGCCGACCGGGCGATGTTGCGCTACGTGGACAAGCTCACGCGGGCCCCGGCCACGGTGACAGCCGCCGATATTGAAGACCTGCGGAAGGCCGGCTTCAGCGACGCCGGCATCCTGGACATCTGCCAGGTCGCCGCCTACTACGCCTTTGTCAACCGCATCGCCGACGGTCTGGGGGTCGAATTGGAGCCGCAAGTCGCAAGGATTCCCCATCCATGACGGCCCAACGCCGCCGCCCGCGAACGTCCTGGGGTCCTCTTTCGCGCCGGCTGATCTATTCGTTGGCCTTATGGCCCATCTTGCTGAGCATCGCAACGACGGGCGAAGTTGTCGCCGATCGCCTTGGGAAGACATCAGGGCGGCCGGATACGACACAAACCATCTTTTCCATCGGCTGGATCGTGGGGGTTCATCTTGATTTGGCGGGCGGCCGTGATCTGGTCGTTGGACCGAAAATGGCTGTCGGCCTTTGTGGCTCTGATTCCCTTCGCGCAGGTGATTTATGCCCAGCCATTGTGGACGACGAAGGGCTGTGCGAACGATCTCATTTTGTCGCATGGGCAGCATCAGATCACGCTGGGTTTATGGCTTTGGATTTCGATCTGGGTATGGTGGGGCTTGGAGAAGTCGCGCACGATCGTAACCAACGGCTTGCGTCGCAGGGGCATAATCCGCATGATACCCATGGCCAAAAGAACCCTTGCCTGTATTGGCAGCCTGCCGGACATTTTCGGGCTATCACTGATAGCCGAGGTTGCCAGGGAAGAGTTTGGATGGAGGCCCCTCTTTGCAGTTTTCGCCGTGACGGGAGCGGCAGTCATTTTGATTTGGCTGTTCATATGGCGGCAGGCCGTACATTGGTCGCTCTTGGTCGTCAGGCAGACCATCGCAAGCGTGATTCTCTGTTTTGGCGTTCCGCTTGGCCTAGTGGCGTTCATGGAGTCGTCCTTTTCGCACTCACCGGATTGGTGCCGCGAAATTGCCAAACTTCTCACCATTCTCGGCTGGGGAGTTTGGATGGCAATGACGCCTCACATCTGGCCGCTTCGCGTGGATGAATCACGGATTCAGGCTGAAAGTCCGCGATGCCGTCAATGTAGGTATCTGCTTACGGGTCTGCGTGGCACGCGCTGCCCTGAATGCGGCGATGAGCCGACCCTAGATGAACTATGGGCCGCAACGGCAGGAGAGCGGCTTTAGCAGGCAGGTGAAGAACGAGACCTGCTGCGTCATCCGTTATCCGTCACCGGTTAAAAACCGGTGCCACACGGGGTCGCCGAAGTGTCACCGGTCAAAAACCGGCGCCACGCAGGGGTCGGGGCAGGCTTCGATGCCCGCGAAGGCGTCCAGGACGGCGAGCACGTCGCCGACGTCAATGCTCCCGTCGCCGCCGCACGGGGCAATATCACCCAGTTGACAAAGTGCGAAGTTTGAGAATCCGTCCAGGACGCAGAGCACGTCGCCCACGTCGACCGTCCCCCCCGAGGCGTTGACGTCGCCGTATTCCACGATGACGCAGTCGCAAACGTCCCCGACGCCGTCGCCGTCGGCGTCGGCTTGATCGGGATTGGGATCGTCCGGGCAGTTGTCGCAAGCGTTGCCGACGAAATCGCCATCGTCATCTTCCTGTCCCGGATTAGAGACGGTCGGACAGTTGTCCACCGCCGAGCAGAATCCGTCGGTGTCGGCATCTTGATCGCCGGCATCCGGATCGCAAATATCGCCCTGGCCGTCGTTGTTGCAATCGGCCTGGCCAGAGTTGGTATCGTTCGGGCAATTGTCGCAGGCGTCGCCGAACGAATCTCCGTCGGAGTTGGCCTGGCCAGCGTTGGGCACGTTAGGACAGTTGTCCGACGGATCGCAAACGCTATCGGAATCGGCGTCCTGCTGGCCCGGGTCGGGGTCGCAGGCATCGCCCTGACCGTCGCCGTTGCAGTCACCTTGGGCGGGGTTCGAATCGTTGGGACAGTTGTCGCACACGTCGCCGACGGCGTCGGAATCGGCGTCGTCTTGGGTCATGTTGGCCATACCCGGACAGTTGTCGCAAGCATCTCCAACGGTGTCGACGTCGCCGTCGGCCTGATCGAGGTTGCCGACATCGATGCAATTGTCGCAGACGTCGCCGACGCGATCGCCTTCGAGGTCCTCCTGGCCGGGATTCGCAATGGCCGGGCAGTTGTCGCAGACGTCGCCGACTAAATCGCCGTCGCCATCCTCCTGGCCGGGATTGGCATCATTGGGACAATTGTCGCAGGCGTTGCCCAACGTGTCCGTATCGGAGTCGATCTGGTTCGTGTTGGGCGTGTTCGGGCAGTTGTCCACCGCGTCGCAGACGGTGTCCGTATCCGCATCTTGTTCGCCCGGGTCGAGGTCGCAAACGTCGCCCTGACCGTCGTTGTTGCAATCGGTCTGGCCGGCATTCGGGTCGTTGACGCAGTTGTCGCATACGTCGATGACGCCGTCGGTGTCGGTGTCCGTCGCGGTTCCCGCGGCGATTTCGCAGGAGTCCAGCGCGCCGTTTTGGTCGCAGTCACCGACGACATCACAGTCATTGCGAAGGTCCAGACCGAACGTGCGCAGCGAGCCGGTGAGGGCAAAGCGGTTGTCGGTCACGCGCAGCCGCCACGTGCCGGCCTTGTTTTCGCCGTTGAAGACCGCCAAGGCGCCGGGCGTGGTGAAGAAGGCTGGAAACGCCGGCCCAACAAAGCTCGTAGTACAAGGACCGCCGCCTCCGTAAAAGTTCACCGGAACGGCCGCGGCGTCATCGAGGACCAAGGGCGTCCCCGCGCCGGCGGGATTGCCGAAATTGTCGCACTCGTAGCCCGTGGCGTTGGTTCCGCCGTGAAGAATGCTGCCCGCCCGGTTGATCAGCGTGGCCAGGCTGCCGGTTTCGACGTGCTGGAGGGTGACGATCAGGTCGCCCTGGGCCGCGTGGGCGATTACCGTGCGGACATTAACGTCGCACACGGTAGTGCCGTCATCAGGCACTATGATATCGCACGTGGCGCCGACGGAGTTGTTGTCCGGGATGCTCGCCGGTCCGCAATTCACGGAAAAGACCTTGGTGGATCCGCCGGCGAATTGCGCGTCGTCCAAATCCAGCGTCCCGTTGGCGTTGCAGTCGCAGGCGTCGATGTCGCCCGGCTGGAGCAGGCAGGCGGTGGCATCCCCCAGATAGGTTCCGCCCGAGGCCAGGCAAGTCGGGCCCGTGGTGATGGAACACGTCAGCGTGCCGTCGGCACAGCACGCCCCGGTGGCCGGGGTAGGGACGGCCTGCACGGCCGCGAGGGCATCGACCCGAACCGGATGGGGCTCGGTCGCACAGGGATCGCTGGTCGGGCTGCCCGTATCGATCATGAGCTGCCGTAGGGCGTCGGACGAAATATCCCCTCCCAGTGCATCCACGCGATCCCAAACCAGCGCCGCCACCGCCGAGGCATGGGGCGTGGCCATCGACGTGCCTGTCAACGTCGATGATCCGCCGCCGACGTAAGGCGCAGTGATGTTCCGGCCCGGAGCGGCCAGTTCGTTGCACGTTCCTCGCTGGGCAAAACAGGTGACCAAGTCGGGCACCGCATTGGCGTCAAAACAGGCCGCAAAAAAAGGCCCGAATTTATCCGCATAGGTTCCAAAATTCGGCTCGCGGCCCAGATTCTGGTCATACACCGCCGCCACCGCGACCGCCGACGACAAGCAAGCGGGCGCGACGATGCCCGTACAGCCGCCGCCGTTGCCTGACGCCGCGAAAGTCGTGATTCCCAGGGTTTTCGCGGCTGTCAGGGATTGGTGCTCCAAACGCGTCGTGCTGTCGGTTTTGTCACATGGGCAGCCCGGGTAATCGAACGTGCTTCCCAGGCTCATGTTGATCGCCACCAAGCGGGGACAGTCGTTGCGATGGGTGATGATGTAGTCCATTCCCGCGACGATATCCGATGTAAAGCCGCTGCCCCCCGCGTCGATGACCTTGACGGGAAGGATTCTCGCGTCAGGAGCGACGCCCTTGGGCGCCACAAGCCCGCGAGACGTAACGATCCCAGACACGTGGGTTCCGTGCCCATTATCGTCCTCCGCGCCCGGGCCGACATTGGTTCCGCCGCCAAGGAAGTGAAACGCCCCGGGGCATATGTCGTCGGCAAGCTCAGGGTGGTTGGTGTCGATTCCGCTGTCGAGCACGGCCACCGTAATGCCGTCGCCTGTATACCCAAGAGCATGCACGTCGTCCGCATGAATGAGCGGCCGGCTCGAATTCAGGAATTGTGCCCGCACCTCGCGGTCCGGCCCGACCGAAACCACTTCGGGGTCGGCGGCCAGCTTGGCTAAACCGCCAGCATCCGCCCAACCGGTCATGGCCGCGAAGTTCTTGTAGCGGTACACGATGCGGAACTCCCCCGGGGCCATCTGGTTTAAGACGCGCGTCTGTGTTTCGGCTACGGCTGCCTGGACTTGCTCGTGGGTGGCGTAGCGGCCCCGGTCCTCATTCAGGACGACGATCACATAGGTCGTGCCGTTGGGGCTTTTCGCCAGATTGGCGGCCACCTCGGCCTCTACTAAGGCGGCGGGCCGCGGGGCCTTGAATTCGGCCAGCGGCGCCGCCAAGCAGAATGAAGTCAACGAAAAAAGGGCACACGGATTCATCGTCGTTCACTCCTTCGCATCGATGGGTTTCATTGCCGGTTTCTGGCCCGGCAAACGAACCCAATGGTTCGAATGGTCGAAGAACGAGAAGCTCCCGACCAACTCCACGTTCTTTGTCGAAGTTTTTGGATTTCCGATTGCGTCTAAACTAACCTCCGGTGGGGAGGATTGCAATTCATTTCATGGAAAAGGTCACGGATGAACGCGTAACTATGCGGCAGCCGACTTAGGTCACCTCCAAGCCGTCGAAAATTGTTGGCTACTTTGATTTCTGAATTGACGCCGGCCGGAAAGGACGATTAGCATGCCGCCGCTGGGCGTGGGTGAAGCGCGGAAACCCCTATTGCTCGGCATGGCCAAAAGCTGCGGCGGTCGCTTACGGGTTTTTGTAACGACCCCCGGCTTCTTGCCCAAACGCAAAGGATGAAGTCACTGACGAATCCAGGATGGATCATACCCACCCTGACGACGGTCGCCGCCGCTTGGCCGGCCTGCCAGGCTTTTGGGCAGCCGGCGGATGCGGTCATCCCGGAGGATCGTCTGCGTTGGCACATTCCCGACCCGGAGGTCGACCGGGGGATCGCCGAGGCGCGGCTCGAAAAAGCCCTCGCAGAAAATGATAAAGCGACCATTGCCCAGATTGAACGCATCTTACGCCGCGTGGATCAGATTCGTAAGCCGGTGCGCATTCATCTGACCTTGCAGGATGCCCTGCAGCGGGCCTTGGCCAATAATTACGCGATTCAAGTGGAGAGTTTCAATCCCGCCGTGGAAACCACGCGCGTTGTCGAGGCGGAAGCGGCCTTCGATGCCGTCTTCTTCAGTAACCTCATTAAAAACAAGATCGATCGCCCGACGGGTTCAGAATTGGCAGCCAACGACCTGGATTTCGTGGAGTCCCAGACGGGCATTCGCAAACTGCTGCCCAGCGGCATGCTGGTCAGTGCGGCCTACCGGTTTCAACGGACCGATACGTCGCTGGCGTTTCAGCAGATCAACCCGGAGTATTTCAACGACCTGGTGCTGGAGATGCGGCAGCCGTTGCTGCGGGGCTTCGGCCTGGACTACAACCGTTCCTTGATTCGCATCGCCAAGAACGACCGCCGGATCAGTAACTTCGCCTTCGCCAGGCAAGTCCGGGACACGCTCCGCAACGTCGAGGAGCTGTATTGGCGGCTGGTGTTTGCCCGCCGGGACGTAGTCATCACCGCCCGGCTCCTATCCGAGTTCGAGCGCATTTACGATTATCTGGACGCCCGACAACAATTCGACATCACCCCCGTGCAGCTCGCCGCCACGAAGGCCAATCTGGAACAGAGCCGGGCACGGTTCATTCAGACGCTCTCCAATCTCTACGATGCCGAAGACCAGTTGATCAATGCCCTCAATGACCCCCAGATCGATCTGGCCCGTGACCTTGAAATCCTTCCGGACGACTTTCCCTCGATGGAACGGCTCGAGGTCGATCCGTTGGCTGAAGCCCAAGCGGCCCTGGACCACCGACAAGAAATCCGCGAACAGGAGATTCGCGTGGAAAGTGCCAAGATCCTGGTTGGCCGGGCGAAGAACGAACTGCTCCCTCAATTGGACTTTACTTTTCGGTACACGATCGACGGCCTGGATACCAACCTCGACGCCGCCTTTGACCAGCTGACCATGCATCGTTTCGTCGAGTACTTCATCGGGGTGGAGTTCGAGATGCCCATCGGAAATCGCGGGCCCCGGGCGGCCCATCGCCGATTCGAGCTGCAGCACAAGCAGGCTGTCGCCCAACTCCAGGCCGTTCTCGAGCAGGTGATTCTGGACGTGAACACAGCCGTCCGAAGGCTGTACACGCGATACGATCAGATCGCCCCGAGCTATGAATCGGCCGTCGCCCGCGAAAAGGAAGTGGATTCGATCGTGGCCCGGGCGGAGCGCAGGGACTTTGTCGTGCTCAATCAGGAGCTCGGCGCCCTGCAATCTCTCGCCGAGGCACGCCGGGCCATGCTGGTGGCAATCGTGGATTACAACATCGCCATCATCGACCTCGAGCAAGCCAAAGGCACGCTTCTGTTATATAATAACGTGGTCATTCCCACGGATGAGGATTGACCGCGGAACCGTCGAATTGTCAAAACCGGCCCGGGGCGTAGCATTGATGCGTGGGTTCCATGCAGTGCCATGCCCAAGCCCTGCACCAACGGGGCGCGGGCATAAAGGAGAGCCAAAACGTCCAGCGGGCTTTCACTTCGCCAGTATCTGCATCATCCGCGCCATTGGCGCGAAAACCTTTACGTTTATCCCGTCATCTCACGGCGAAGCGGCGGGCTAAGCATCGGGATCAACCTGAATCCCGACATGGCCTGTAACTTCGATTGTATCTACTGCCAAGTGGATCGTTCCGTCGCGCCCCGCGTCCGCGAGGTCGATCCAAAAAAGCTCGAGCTAGAACTGGCTGAAATGATCAAATCGGCGAAGTCGGGATCGCTGTTCGACGATCCGGAATTCGCCGACGTGCCGCCGGACAAACGGCACATCTATGACATCGCCTTTTCGGGCGACGGCGAGCCGACCACCTGCAAGCTCTTTCCCGACTGCGTGCAGATCGTAGCCAGTCTGCGACGCGAGGCAGGCCTTATGGACACGAAGATCGTGCTCATTACCGACGCCTGTTATCTGAACAAGCCGCATGTCGCCGCCGGCCTAGCCATCATGGACACCAACAACGGCCGGATTTGGGCCAAGCTCGATGCCGGCACGGAGGCCTACTACCACCTCGTGAATCGCCCTAACTTTCCGCTCCAGCACGTGGTCGATCAGATCATCGGCGCCGCCCGCGTCCGGCCGGTGGTGATCCAATCGTTGTTCATGGGCGTTCGTGGCCGGCCGCCCGAAGAGTCGGAACTACTGGCCTACGTCAAGTGCCTCAACGAAATCACCCGGGCCGGCGGCCAAATCGAACACGTTCAGGTCTATACCATCGCCCGCCGCCCGGCGCAGCCCTTCGTGACTGCCTTAACTAACGAGGAAGTAGACCACATCACCACCCTCGTACGTGAGCGGGCCCAACTTCGTGCTGAACCCTACCACGCCCTTCACGGCCCTGCTTAAACGACGAACTCTTGATTTCTCGCCCCAACTCGTAAAGTGCTATTCTCGAGCACGACGGGCCGGCAACGGAATTGCCAAACTGGGAGTGAGATGATCCTGGCCAAGGTGGCGTGTTTCTTCAACGGCTGCTGCTACGGCGCTGAGTCCGACTTGCCCTGGGCGCTTTCGTTTCCTGTCGGGGCCGAAGCCCCGGCAGGCATCCCGCGGCATGCGACCCAATTGTACGAAATCGGCATACTGTTGCTCATCTTCGGTATCTTTCAACCGCTCGACCGCGACCGCTGGCGGGGAACGCTGCTGCTCTGGTTCGTCGCCGGATACGGCCTCGGCCGGCCGCTGACGGAGTTCTTCGCGCCGCGGAAAAACGAGAGCCCTTTTTCGTGGGGCTCTCAGCCTCGCAACTCGTTTGCGGCGCTGCGGCCATCCTCGCGCTGTTAGCCCAACCTTCGCACGTTTTGGAAATATGATCGGCCGGATCCGCGTTTTCGGCAATGGCAACGCGGAAAGAAGTTCCAAACCTTGGTAGTGCAGACCTACCCTATT
>Ga0187892_10003635_pt1 | contig 27698 bp, 29 predicted proteins | sample MA1701073metaG_FD_139345 | JGI IMG/M metagenome (GOLD analysis project Ga0187892, IMG submission 139345) | Bio-ooze microbial communities from a basaltic lava cave in the Kipuka Kanohina Cave System on the Island of Hawaii, USA - MA170107-3 metaG ... | reverse complement strand
GATCACCGCCTTGACGATGGTCAGCGTGCGCGCGTCGCGCATGCATTCGACCGTGAAGCTGCGATCGATCTTCAGGCGATGGATCGGCAGGTCGCGCAGGTGCGACAGCGATGAGAAGCCGACCCCGAAATCATCGAGCGCGAGCTTGACGCCGGCATTGCGCAGCCGGACCAGGTTTTCCCGCGAGACGGCGGTCGTGTCGAGGAGGCCCGTTTCCGTGACCTCGATCTCGACTTCGCCCGGCGCGACCTGGAACTCGGCCAGTGCGCCGAGCAACTGTTCAACGCAGCCAAGCTGCCTCAGTTGCACTCCGGACACGTTGATCGCCAGCGGCGGCACGTCGAGTCCAAGGCTGCGCCACACCTGGCGCGCGCGGCATGCTTCGCGCACCACCCAGTCGCCCAGTCCGATCACAAGCCCGCTTTCTTCGGCGATCGGCACGAACTCCGATGGCGCGATCTCGCCGAGCTCAGCATCCTTCCAGCGGATAAGACACTCGGCACCGATCATCTTGCCGTCGGCAAGCGACACCAGCGGTTGATAAAACAGCTTGAAGTCACGCGTCTCGACCGCCTTGCGCAAGCGCTGCTCCAGCCGCAGCCGCAGATCGACGCGACGCGCGACTGCCGGTGTATAGAACGCGAACGTACGCTTGCCGCTCTCCTTGGCCTGGTACATCGCTGCGTCCGAGGCGTTGAGCAGCGAATCCAGATCGACACCGTCCTGCGGAAAAAAGCTGATGCCCACCGACGGCGTGACGCTGACTTCCATGCCGAGCACGCGCGCGGGTTCCGAGATCGTCTTGATGATCGTCTGCGCGGTTTCAACCGCCACGTCGGGGCGCGGCACACTGACCAGCAGCGCCACCAGTTCGTCGCCGCCGCGCCGGCCGAGCAGATTGGGATCGCCGATCACCTTTCGCATCCGCTCGGCGACGATCGCCAGCATTTGATCGCCGACGCGATGGCCGTAGCCGTTGTTCAGCAGCCGGAAGTTGTCGAGGTCGATGAACAGCAGCGCGCATTGCCGGCCTTCGGCGTACGCGTTGGCGAGTACGCGTCCGGCCCGCTCATCGAAGGTCTGTCGATTGGTCAATTGCGTCAGCGGATCAAGGGTCGCCAGACGCTCGATGCGCTCCTGTGCGCGCACTTGCTCGGTGATGTTCTTGCCTACGCCGCGATAGCCGCGGAATATGCTGTGTTCGTCGAACATCGGATCGCCGCTCGACAGCGTGAAGCTGACGCTGCCGTCAGGCCCCCAGCGCCGCACGATCAGATCGCGGAACGGCCGTCGCGCATCCAGATCGGCGCGATGATCGTCCCATCGCGATGGCCGAATCAACTCGCCGGTCACATCCCAGCGCGTCTGTCCGACTGCATTGGACTCCGGCAGCGGCAGCGCGCGCGCCGCGCCCTGCCGGATCACGACGAAACGGTGGTCGACATCGGTTTCCCAGTACCAGTCCGATGACAGTTCCGTGAGCGCGCGAAACCGGGCCTCGCTGTCGGTCAGGCGCGCGATGAGGGTCTCGCGCTCGGTGACGTCCCAGCACAGCCCGCGGTAACCAGCGAAAACGGCCGCGTGATAAACGGGTTCGGCCGACACCTCGAAGTAAGCCAGCCGGTCGCGATAGTCACGCAACACGCGGAACGGCAGGCGCCGCAGACCCTCGCGCCGCTCTAGGGCGGCGCGCGCGCGTTGCCAATCCATCTGATAGTTGTCGTGACCGATCAGATCGAACATCGACTTGCCGAGGATCGCCTCCTCGAGCCAGCCCGCCTCCTCGTGCGGCCCCTTGACGACCGTCAATTTCAGATGAGCGTCGGCTTCCCAGTACCACTCGGTGGCCAGCACGGCGAGCGCGCGGAAACGCTCTTCGCTGTGCGTCAGCGCGGCGATTGCCGATTCGCGTTCGGTCACATCGCGTCCCGCGCCGTAATAGCCGCGAAAGCCGCTCTGTTCGTCGACGATGGGTTTGCCGGTGACAGCCACCGACACGCGCTCGCCATCGCCGCGCACCGCGCGAAAGCGGAACCACGGAAACGCAGCGCGCGCGGCAATCAACGCCTCATGCGCGTCCAGCTCTTTCGTGTCGGCGGAAAAACCAGGAATGTCGCGCTGCCGCCGTCCGAGCAACTGCTCGGGCTGGTATTTCATCACCGTCTCGATCGCCTGCGAGAACTCGACAAACCTGCCGTCGGCGTCGGTGTGCCAGTACCAGTCGGCCGTCAAATCGGCCAGGTCGTCGATCACACGACGACGGTGGCGCAACTCCATGTTGAGCAGCCGGTGGTCCGTAACGTGCATGCGAAAACTGACGATGCCGCCCGTCGCGGTCCGGCAATCCGTCATCGACAGCCAGTGGCCCTGGTGATGTCGCACCATTTCACTGACCGGCAGTTGCTGCCGGCGCCGCATTGTCTCGTCGACAAACCGATCCAGTGTGCGGCCGTCGGTGATGCTGGCGGGCGCAAATGGAAAGTAGCTGCGCAACAGATCGATGTAGCGCGCGCCCTGAACGATTAGTGGGGAGACTTCGGGATACAACCGGACGAATGCATCGTTGCAGGAAACGAGTTGATCCTCGGCGTCCCACAGAGCGACGCCGACATCGAGAGCGTTGATGCCTTTTTCGATCCGCGCGTTCTGTACGTGCGATTGCCGCAGCGTGCGTATCGCGACGAGCGAGTGGATCGCCAACCCGATGAGCAACGCGGCCGCGGCAGCGAACTGGACGAAACCGAGTGTGTCGACGATCGCTTCGGCCACCCCGCCAAACCAGAGCGAGCCCAATCCGGGCGAGCGACTGAGCACCTGGTACGCAAGCATCAGAAGCAGCACAAACGCCAGCGCAGGGACGATCGTGTGCACACCGAGCAACCCGGCTTCCGGCTCGCTTCGATGCGAAGTTTCCGTGGCTCGCGTCGCTGAGGGCGCCGGCGAGGCCGCCGATTCGATCGGCGCGCGGGTGACAACAATCGCCGCTTGCGCGTCAGCCGGCGCGGACGCCTCCGGCATCACAACGGAGGTTGCTGGCGAGGTTTCCTTCACGGGTCGCCGCGATCGATCAAATTACTGGGCAAGAGGTGTCATCCCCGCGAAAGCGGGGATCCAGCGTCTTTGGCCGCAACGACACTGGGTTCCCGCTTTCGCGGGAACGACACAGTCTACGAATCCACCTGTGAACCACTTCCGGAAGCTCTATTAGTCGTCAAGCGAGCGCGAGTATGACCGATGAACCCGATTTGTGATCGTTCAAACGTCCACCTCCGCGTCATTGCCGTGTTCTTCCAGCCACGCGCGCCGCTGTAGCGCTTCGCCACGTCCCATCAGCATCGTCATCGTGGTTGCGGTCGCGTCGAAGCCAGGTTCACCCAGCGTGATCGGGAGCAATCGGCGCGTGTCCGGATTCATCGTCGTTTCCCACAGCTGCTCGGCGCTCATCTCGCCCAACCCCTTGAATCGCGCAATGCTCCAGCTGCTGTCGCGCACGCCCTCGTCGCGCAGTTTTTCCAGCGTCGCGTCGAGTTCCGTGTCGTCGAGGCAATACAGGCGACGCGCGGGTCTTTTCCCCGCGGCAGGAACGTCCACCCGAAACAGCGGCGGTCGCGCCACAAAGACGTTGCCGCGCTTGTCGCCGTGACCGATCAACTGCGGAAAGTGCCGCAGCATCAACGTCAGCAGCAGCACCTGGATATGCGATCCGTCGACATCGGCGTCGGCGAGGATGCAGACCTTGCCGTAACGCAGCCCGGAGACGTCCGCCGGCCCGTCACGCCCGTGCGGGTCGACGCCGATCGCGACCGCAATGTCGTGCACTTCAGCGTTGGCGAACAGGCGGTCGCGTTCGACCTCCCACGTGTTCAGCACCTTGCCGCGCAGCGGGAGAATGGCCTGGAACTCCTTGTCGCGTCCCATCTTGGCCGAGCCTCCGGCGGAATCGCCTTCGACGAGAAAGAGCTCGTTGCGCGCGATGTCGGTCGACTCGCAATCGGTCAACTTGCCGGGTAGCACCGCGACCGCCGAGCCCTTTTTCTTCTCGATCTTCTGCGTCGCGCGTGCGCGCGCCTGCGCCTGCCGGATCACCAGCTCCGCCAGCTGCCGGCCGATGTCAGGATGCTGATTGAGCCAGAACTCGAGTTGCGGCTTGACGAACGATGCGATCAGCCGAACCGCGTCGCGACTGTTGAGACGCTCCTTGATCTGTCCCTGAAACTGCGGGTCAAGAACCTTGGCGGCGAGCACAAAACTCGCGCGCGCGAACACGTCTTCGGACAGCAGCTTCACGCCCTTGGGCAACAGGCTGTGCGCATCGATGAAAGCGCGCACCGCGTTGAACATCCCTTCGCGCAAGCCCGCTTCGTGCGTGCCGCCGGCCGACGTGGGAATCAGATTGACGAACGACTCGCGTGCAAGCGGGCCATCTTCGCTCCACGCAAGCACCCAGCGGGCGCCCTCGCCTTCGGCGAACGTTTCGTCGTCGGCCGTTGCGTAGCCTTCGCCTTCGAACGGCGGAACCACCGGATCGGCAACGAGCGCTGCGAGCAGATACTCCCGCAGCCCGCCCTCGTAGCGCCAGCGCGACACCGCGCCGGATTTTTCGTTGGTCAGCGTGACCTCGGTGGCCGCAAGTAGCACTGCCTTGCTGCGCAACAGCCGCTCGAGTTCGTCGAGCGGCAACTGCGCAGTGTCGAAGTACTTGGCGTCGGGCCATACGCGCACGCGCGTTCCGCTAGTCCTTTCGGATGATCTCTCACCGGACTTCAACGCGCGCGATCGCAGGGGTTCAACCGTCTCACCACCGGCGAACGCAATCGCGTGCGTCTTGCCGTCGCGCCACACTGTCACTTCGACGCGCGACGACAGAGCGTTGGTCACCGAGACTCCAACCCCGTGCAATCCGCCGGAAAACGAATAGACGCCGCCCGCGCGTTTGTCGAACTTGCCGCCGGCGTGCAACCGCGTAAAAACGATCTCGATCACCGGGACTTTTTCTTCCGGGTGAAGACCGACGGGAATGCCGCGGCCGTCGTCCTCCACGCTGGCACTGCCGTCGGCATGAACGGTGACATCGATGCGATTGCCAAAGCCCGAGAGGATCTCGTCGGCCGCGTTGTCGATGACTTCCTGCACGATGTGCAACGGCGAATCGGTGCGTGTGTACATGCCGGGCCGGCTGCGCACCGGCTCGAGTCCTTTGAGCACGCGGATCGACGATTCGTCGTAGGCGACGCTGCGGCCGCTGCGCGGCCGGTTGGACGAACTCATGTCAACCCGGATGTTTCATGAGGGACGCGGGATTTGCGCGGATGCATGCGCGAGCCAGGTTACGCGAGACGGCCGCAGCCCATAGCGGTGACTATGGGCGAGGAGTTGAGCGAAAGCTGGCCGCGCAGGCGCCGCGCAAACCCGCGTAGCCCCGGCGGTCCAAACCGCGAATCGCGCAGAGAGTTGAAAATGCATGTCGTAGCTCAGATGCAACCGCATTCGGGGGCGACCTCGTGAAATATCCGGTCGGCCACCAAGCGTGAACGAAGGGCGCGGATTTTATCCACACACAGTGTGGATAACGACGCCTTCATCGCGCGCAGAACGCGATAGAACAAGCGTCTAGCTCGGTTGCCTTGTCATCGAGCAGTCATGTTTCAAAACGCGCGAACCCCTACCGCTAGTGAGGGGTTGACCCGGTGCTTGCGGAATTCATCGAATCGCCACCAGGTCGAAACCATCGAGTGATTTCCAAGACCGGTCCGCGGTCACGATTCGAGCAGCAAGCGTGCGGCCGAGCGCCAGGCAGCAGCAGTCACCGAGCGAAAGGCCGAGCGACCGGGTCTGCGGACGCAGCCAGGCCGCAGCCAGCGCCATCGATTCGGTGAGCGGCTCAATCGCAAGCGGCACGCCGCTCCACGCGGCCTGCGCGTCCGCAAGCGTGACACCGCGCTCGAAGAGCTTGCTCATTACCTCGCTGTAGTTGACGCTGCTGATCAAGCCGCCGCCCTCCTCCATCAGCGCCTGCGCGCGGTCGCCGCCTCGTTCCTGCAACAACGCCGCGAGCACGGCGGACGCGTCGAACACATTCATTCGCGTGCCGCCTCTTCCCGCCTCTCGCGCAGCAACTCATCGACGATGTCGCTCGCCGGCCGCTTGTACTTGGCGAGGATCCGTTGCGCGCGTCGGATGCCGTCGCGCCGCGACAGCAGGCGAGGTCCCTCGCCATCGTCCTGCCACATCACGACGTCGCCGATCTGGATGCCGTACTTCGCGCGCAACTCAGCCGGTATGACAACACGCCCGCCGTCCGACACTTTTACCTCTGTCATGTCGTTCTCCTTGTCGAATGACAGAAGTGTAGTCGCATGCCGCAGCCGCTGCGTGTTGCCGAATTCGACGAATCCGGACACCGGCGCCCCAGGCAGACAGATCCCCGTCACGGTAGAACGACGGCAGCGCGGTGCGGCGAATGCGAAAGGGGCAACGCCACCTGAGGGATGGCAACGGCCTTTCTCGGACCTCTACGCTTCGACGACGAAGCTGTAACCGTGCCGCCGAAAGCCGAGCGACTCGTAGAGCGCGTGGGCCTTGATGCGCTTGTTGTTTGCGGACAGTGCGAGCTTGTAGCAGCCGCGGCGGCGTGCGATATCCAAGGCGTACGTGAGCATCGCCCGGCCGATGCCCTGGCGGTGACAGGCGGGATCGACGACCACATCTTCGACAATCGCCGACGGCGCGCCCATGTGTCCGAGGTTGTCCATGATCAGCAACGCAAGACTGCCGACCACCGCCCCTGCGCGTTCGGCCACATGGAGCGTGTAGTCGGGATAACTGTGCATTCGTTCGAAAATGCGTTCGCCATCGGCAAGCGACAACGCGACGCCGTCATCGACGGTGGGCTGCGAATAGAGCTGCAAAATGCCTGACAGATCCGCGCGGGTGGCGGCGTGCAGCGTGAGGTGAACTTCTGTCAAACGGCTCGCCTGCCGGCGCACCACGTGCCGATGACGACCGGCATGCCGCCGCTGCGACGCACGCGTATCAGATCGGCGCGCTGGCCCGCGGCGATTTCGCCGCGATCGCCGAGACCAATCGCCCGCGCCGGATTGCGGCCGACCGTCGCGACCGCCTTCGGCAACGACCAGTCGATGTCCTCATACAGCAGAAACGCCGACTGCAGCAAACTCGCCGGCACGTAATCGGACGAGAACACATCGAGCAGATCGCGCCGCGCAAGTTCCGCCGCTGACACGTTGCCCGAGTGCGAGCCGCCTTTGACGAGGTTCGGCCCGCCCATGATGATCCCGATGCCTGCCGCACGCGCCGTCTGTGCCGCGGGGATCGTGGTCGGGAACTCCGACAACGCGATGCCTTCTTCCTTCGCCTGAAAGATGTGCTCTATTTCGGTGTCATCATGGCTGGCGAGCGGCACGCGTCGCGCATGTGCGCCCGCGACGATCGCGGTCCGATGGTGCGCCGCGTTTTTTTGCTGCTCGTTCACCAGGCGATCGACCGACGCGGCAAGCTCAGCGTCCGACACGGCGCCGTGGCGCTCGGCGTAGCGGCGGTATTTCTGCATATCGCGCCACTGGCGCTGGCCCGGCGTATGGTCCATCACGCTGACGAGCCTGAGCAGCGGATCATCGGCGTACCGCTCGAACACATCGACAATGTCAGGCGCCGAAACCTCGCAGCGCAGATGCAACAGATGCTCGACGCGTAACAGTCCTTCGCCGGCGCACTCGTGCAAGGCGGTGATCGAATCATGCTGGGTCTGGCTGCGGGATCCGCCACGATCCATGTCGCCGATCACCACGGCGTCGAGCACCGTCGTGATGCCGGCGGCCGCACACTGCGTGTCGTGAGTCACCATCGCCGAATGTGCGTTCCACAGGACGCCCGGGCGGGGAACGAGGTGCTTCTCCAGGTTGTCGGTGTGCAGCTCGATCAGTCCGGGCAGCAGCCAATCGCCGTTCCAGTCGCAGGCACCCGCGATGGCCGTGCCGCCCCGATCGACGGCAGCGATGCGACCTTCTTCCACGCTCACGCAACCGACGAATACTTCATCGGCGGTCACGATGCGGGCATTGCGAATGACGAACTTCATCGTCGGATCCGATCAGAGACGAAAGCGTTCGACATCGAACTCACGCGTGACGACGGCGCGGCGCACTTCATCGTCGTGAAAAATGCCGACGATCGCGGCGCCGCGATCGCGCGCCACGCGGATCGTCTCGACGACGACGCGACGATTGTCGGCATCGAGCGACGCGGTTGGCTCGTCGAGCAACAGGATCGGTTGGGCGGCGATCAACCCGTGCGCGATGTTGACGCGCTGCTGTTCGCCCCCGGAAAACGTCGCCGGCGGCAGCCGCCACAGCCGCTCGGGAAGGTTCATCCTCGCCAGCCAACGAGTCGCACGATCACGGGCCTCATCGGCGGCGATCCCCAACTGTCGCAGCGGCTCGGCGACGATGTCGAGCGCCGGTACGCGCGGAATGACGCGCAGGAACTGCGACACGTAGCCCAGCGTACGGCGGCGCACGTCGAGCACGGTGCGCGGTGCGGCGGTCGTCAAGTCGAGCCACGCACCGTCGTGGCGTACGCGCACGGATCCGCCGCTCGGCGCGTAGTTGCCGTACAGGCAGCGCAGTAGCGAACTCTTCCCGCTGCCGGAACGCCCCGTCAGCACGACGCACTCGCCGCCTGTGACCTGCAAGTCGAGCCCGCGAAACACCGGTAGCTGCACGCCGCCGCGCTGGTGCAGCGTGAACGTCTTGCCTAGTTTTTCCGCAGCGAGCACGGCGTTCATGGCTGCAACACGGAGGACACCAGCAATTGCGTGTACGGGTCCTGCGGATCGTCCAGCAGACGGTCGGTCAGACCTTCCTCAATCACGCGGCCGTCTTTCATCACCAACATCCGATGCGCGAGCAGTCGCGCGACCGCCAGATCATGCGTGACGATGATGGCGGCAAGATGAAGCTCTTCGGTCAGCTCGCGCATGAGGTCGAGCAGGCGTGCCTGGACGGAAACATCGAGCCCGCTGGTCGGCTCGTCCATGAACACGAGCCGCGGCTTCGTCACCAGGTTGCGTGCAATCTGCAGTCGCTGCTGCATGCCGCCTGAGTAAGTGGCGGGCAGATCGTCGATCCGTGTCGTATCCAGTTCAACGCGCTGCATCCAATGCAGCGCCTCGGCGCGCAGGCGACCATAGTGACGCGAACCCAGTGCCATCAAGCGCTCGCCGACGTTCGCGCCACCGGAGACGTTCATCCGCAACCCGTCGCGGGCGTTTTGCTCGACGAAGCCCCAGTCGGTGCGCGCAAGCCAGCGCCGCCGCGCCTCCGACAAATGGGTGAGATCCGTCAGGCCCCGCTGCGCGCCTCTTTCGTCGCGCAGCGCATAGAGCACCGAGCCCTCGTCACAGGGCAGGCGCGCCGCCAGCAGCCGCAACAGCGTCGTTTTGCCCGAGCCGGATTCGCCGACCACCGCCAGCACTTCACCTGGAAATAGATCGAAGCTCACGTTGCGGCACGCGAATCGCGCACCGAAGCGTTTGCCAACGCCGCGCGCCGACAACAGCGGATCGTCGCTCGCATCGCCGCTCATGGGCTCACCGGAGGACTCGCGCTGCGTCCGCATCGATGGCCTGCCCGGCGCCAACGTGGCCGGCCGCGCGCCGCGCGCCGCAGTAGTCGCTGTCCGAGCAGACGAAGAGCCGCCGGCCCGCGTCGTCGACAATCATCTCGTCAAGAAAACTATCGCGCGCGCCGCACAGCGCGCACGCATGCAACCAGCGCTGCACCTCGAAAGGATGATCTTCGAAGTCGAGCGACCGCACGGACGTGTACGGCGGCACTGCGTAGATGCGTTTCTCGCGGCCGGCGCCGAATAGCTGCAACGCCGCGTTCATGTGCATCTTGGGGTTGTCAAACTTCGGGATCGGCGAAGGCGACATCAAGTAGCGCTCGTCGACGATCACCGGGTAGTCGTACGTGCGCGAAATCGCGCCCAGCTGCGCGATGTCTTCGTACAGCTTGACGTTCATCAGCCCATAGTCGGCGAGCGCGTGCAGCGTGATCGTCTCGCGCCGGCGCGGTTCGAGCCGGTACAGCGGCTCGGGCATCGGCACCTGATAGACGAGGATCTGGTGCTCGGCGAGCGGCGTTTCGGGAATGCGATGGCGCGTCTGCACGATCGTTGCATCGACCGTTCTTTCGGTGGTCGCCACGCCTGTCGTGCGGGCGAAAAAGCTGCGGATGTTGACCGCGTTGGTGGTGTCGTCCGCGCCCTGGTCGATCACTTTGAGCACGTCGTTGCGGCCGATGATCGAAGCCGTCACCTGAATGCCGCCGGTGCCCCAGCCGAACGCGAACGGCATTTCGCGCGAGCCAAAGGGCACCTGGTAGCCGGGAATCGCGACCGCCTTCAGGATCGCACGGCGGATCATCTTCTTCGTTCGTTCGTCGAGGTATGCGAAGTTGTAGTTCTCGTCGCACCGTGCCCTGTTCATCGCGGTTGCGCTCACGCCGCCTCCTGCTCCGCGTTACCGGCGCGCTCGGCCTGCAGCCGCCGCACTAGCTCCAGCTCCGCCTGGAAATCGACGTAGTGCGGCAGCTTCAGGTGCTGCACGAACCCGCTCGCTTCAACGTTGTCGGCATGCATCAGCACGAACTCCTGGTCCTGCGCCACCGCGGTCTGCGGCTCGTCCAGCTCTTCGGCGCGCAGTGCGCGATCGACCATCGCCATTGCAATGCTCTTGCGTTCGGCACTCCCGAAGGCGAGCCCGTAGCCTTGTGTGAATTGCGGCGCGACGTCGCGGCTGCCCGCGAACTGATTGACCATCTGGCATTCGGTGATCTCGATGTCTCCGATGTCCAGCGCGAATCCAACTTCGTCCGCGACGAATTCGACGGCGACCGTGCCGCGCCGGATTTCGCCGGTGAACGGGTGCGTGTTCGCGTAACCGCGCTGCGTTGAATAACCGAGAGCGAACAGAAAACCCTCGTCGCCGCGCGCGAGCCCCTGCAGTCGCAGCGCGCGGGCGGCGGGAAACATCAGCGGCTCGCGCGTCAGATCGCCGGGCTCTCCCGCGTGCGCTGGCGCAGGGGATTCCATCAACCCTTCGCGCGCCAGTAGCGTGTTGACACGCGGCATCGCCTCATTGATCAGATCAGGCGGCGTCGCATCACCTTGCGCTATCGAAGTCCGCAGTGGAGTTTCCTCACCTTCCTCCAACAGCGTGAAGTCGAGCAGCCGCTGCGTGTAGTCGTACGTCCGTCCAAGCAATTGACCGCCTGGAACGTCCTTGAAGGTTGCCGAGATACGGCGCGTCAACACCATGCGCGCGGTATCGATCGGCGCGCTGTATCCGAAGCGCGGCAACGTCGTGCGGTACGCACGCAGCAGAAAAATCGCTTCGATCAAATCGCCTTGCGCCTGCTTCACCGCCAGTGCGGCAAGCTCCGGGTCGTACAACGATCCTTCGGTCATCACGCGGTCGACCGCAAGCCGTAGTTGCTCGCGCACTTGGGCGACCGACAACTCGGGCACCCGCGGATCGCCGCGCCGCTCCGCCGCCAGCAGGCGCCAGGAGTTTTCAATTGCAGCCGCGCCACCCTTCACCGCGACGTACACGTCAGACCCTCTCCAACCGCCGCACGCGTGTCGTGCGCGGCAGGCCGATCAATTGATCGCCACAGGTAAAGAGCACATCGACTCCTTGCGGATACGCGGCATGGTTCGTTTGCCACTGCGACCAGAAAGCGGCCGGCAGACCCGCAAGCGCGACCGCTTGCGCCTCGCGAATTCCGGGGCCGCGCCACTCGAGCGCCGACCCGGTATCGAACGAGGGCAACTCGATCAACAGAGTGGTCGACTGTTCGGGAGATTCGGCAACGCCCATGTGGAATGCCGAAAGTGACGGCATGGCCAGCGCCCGGGTGATTACGCCAAAACGTGCCGCATCCGGCGTGGGACTGCGCGGTGCGCCGGTGTGGAAGCAGAGCCACGTCACCAGTGTTGCGTCGTCGTGCTGCCACTGGTCGTGCTGGAACCAAACCGGCGTGTCATCGTCACAGAGCGCCAGCAGGCATCTTGCCGCGGCCGCGCCAAGTGGCACACCGGGTAGCCCTGGCCCGAGCATTGCGCGTCGGCCGGGCCGAGCCAGCGCGTCAAGCGCAGCGCGAAAGGCGTGTTGTGAGTCGTGCACCGGGTCCGACAGCCCGGCCGGTAGCCTGCGCAGGACCGCATTCACGCTTCCCCCCGCACCATCGTGAAAAATTCGACTTTGGTCGTCGCGACGGCGCGGCTCGCGGCAGTTCGCGCCTGTGCCTGCGCTTGAGCGAGGGGTTCGACGACTGTCTGAAGAACTTCATTCGCGACGGTTGCGACCTGCATCAGCGCATCGAACGCCGCCACGAGTTCGGCTTTGCGTCGGTCGCGACCGAGCACATAGCCGGCGCCGAGTTCGCCGTTGTCTAGTTGCACCGCGCAGCGCGTCACCGTCGCTTCGCCGAAATTGAACTCATCCCCGGTGCCGCCGACGCGGCCGCGCAGCATCACCATGCCGATCTCGGGCGCGCGGACGAGGCGATACGGTGGCGCTTCACTCAAGCACTGCCATGCGGTTTCCAGCTCTGCGCACGACGCGCGCGCGAGTACCGCATGGCAGCGCCGGCGGTGCGCTTTTCCCGCCGGCTCTTGATCCGCCAACTCCGGTGGGGTCGAACCCACTGCATCTGCCAGTTGCAATGTGGATGTCATCTGGTTGTCTGGATCGCTCGCTATCGTTGCTTGCATCGAAGACGTTGCTGCCGCTAAGCGCGACGCCAACCGAACTTCATCGCCGCAACATGAAACAACGATGACAACTCTTATGGCGCATCGCCCGCGCTGGCATTCAAGACCTTGAAGCTCTCCACCGGCGGCGCGGTGTGGAAGCAAATCGCGGAGGAACTTGCGACCGAAATCCACGATCGCGTGTATGCGGATGTCGGCCGCCTGCCGAGCGAAAACGAATTGGCGCGACGGTTCGGTGTCAACCGCCACACGCTCCGACAGGCTGTGGCCGCGCTGGCTCAGCAAGGCCTCGTCGCAGTCGAGCAAGGCAAGGGCGCGTTCATTCAACAGGAGATGGTCGACTACGCGCTGTCGCGCCGCACGCGCTTCAGCGAAAACCTGCTGCGTCAGGGACTGCTGCCGAGTAAACAACTGCTAGCCGCACGCGAGGTCCCGGCGACAGAGAGAGCCGCGCGGCACTTGAAGCTGCGCAGGGGGACCCGCGTTCTGCTCGCCGAGATGCTCGACGAAGCCAACGGGGATCCGATCGCACTGGCGACGGCGTACTACCCGGCGGCGCGTTTTGCAGGCTTGCTCGAACTGCTGAACCGCGGCACCGAAACGACGCAGATCCTCAAGCACTTCGGCGTGGCCGACTACCTGCGCGCGTCAAGCCGCATCACGACGCAGATGCCGACCGACCAATTGGCTCAACTGCTGCGCCAACCGAAGACGCGGCCCGTGCTGTGTGTCGAGTCTGTTGACGTGGACCTCGAAGGCGTGCCCATCAAATACGGCGAAACTGTGTTTGTCGGTGACCGCGTGCAACTGGTTGTCGGCAGCGACGCATGACGGCGCCACGCTTCGCGGTGTATTTCGCACCCGATCCAAAGTCGGCGTGGTGGCACGCGGGATGTACGTGGCTGGGGCGCGATGCGCTCGGCGGGCCTGCGCTCGCGCAGCCGAGGTTCGATGGATTCGATTCTTCGGCGTTTGCGCGCATCACTGCCGGTGCGCGGCGGTATGGCTGGCACGCGACACTCAAGCCGCCGTTTCGACTCGCCGCCGGCATCGATGAGGCGCAACTGCGTGCGCGAATGGTCACGTTGGCGGCAACGCTGGCCCCCGCTCCGCTCGGAACCCTGCGCGCAGCGATGCTCTGGCAGTTCATTGCCCTGGTTCCGCAGGAAGCGTCGCCCACCCTGACGTCGCTCGCCGCGCGCTGCGTGGTGGAACTGGACGACTTGCGCGCCGCGCCGCTGGAAGCAGACTTGTCGCGGCACCGCGCGCCAACGCTGGCCGCACGCCCGAACGAACTGCTCGATCGCTATGGCTACCCGTTCGTCCTCGACTGCTTTCGTTTCCACTTTTCGCTGACTGGGGTGCTCGCGCCGGGCGACGCACATCGCGTCGAGCCGGTTCTGGCCGCGGCCCGCGTGCATTTCTATCGACTCAACACGAGCAACCCGCTGCTGCTTGACCGTCTGAGTTCGTTCGTCGAGTCCGAGCCAGGCGCTCCGCTGAGGCGTGTGGCCGATTTTGCACTACGCGGACACTTGTAAGCGGCGGCCGCACGACCCCGTGAGCTGGCCCTTCAATCGGACGGGGTCATCGCGAGCCCTCGCGCATTTCTGAGCCGCAGCAAATCGTCGAGCAGCGCGCGATAGTGGGCGAGCGGAGGAACGGTGGCATGGGGATCCTTGGCGCGATCGTCCCAACGCCGCAGCGCGATCGCATCGCGCGCGTAAGGCAAGTTGCCGAACGACTGCGCTTCGGCCTGTGTCATGGCACCCCCCTGCGAACGCAAACTGCGCTTTGAGGCGGTCGACAGCGTGCCGAAGTAAAGCGCGTCGACGACAACCAAGCAACGTTTCGCCTCGGCGTGCAACCGCACCGGCTCGGTGACGGCGGGATCGAACCACTGCGCCAAATAACGCGCGCCGACGATCGCGTGGTCCTCGCGCGGCGCTTCGTGCCGATCGTCGCCGACCAGATGACCGATGTCGTGCAGCAGGCAGGCGGCGATCAGCGCGTCCGATGCGCCGCTGATTTCCGCCAAGTGTGCGCACTGCAACGCGTGCTGAAGCTGCGATGCCGCTTCCATGCCGTAGCGCGCAGCGCCGATGACTTCCAGAGCCTCGAGCGGATCGATACTCGTAATTTCAGGCACGGTGCTCCGATCAGATCAGCGCCTTGCGCAGCCGTGCCGACAACAGATCAATCATCGTCACCGTCAAGATCACGATGAGAAGCAGCGCCGCAGTCTGCGCGTACTGGAAGCCGCGGATGATCTCCCACAGGATCACGCCGATGCCGCCGGCACCAACCATGCCGACGACGGAGGCCGAGCGCACGTTGGACTCGAAGCGATACAGCGCGTACGACACCCACAACGGCAGCACCTGGGGCAGCACGCCGTAACGGATCTCCTCCAGTTTGCCGGCGCCGGTGGCGCGGATGCCCTCGACCGGTTGCGGGTCGATCGCTTCGACGACCTCCGAAAACAACTTGGCCAGTATGCCGGTCGTATGCACCCAGATCGCGAGCACGCCTGCGAACGGCCCCAAGCCGACGGCGACCACGAAGAGCATCGCAAACACCATCTCGTTGATCGCCCGGCAGGCGTCGAGCACCCGCCGCACCGGTTGATGAATCCACCACGGCGCAATGTTGCTCGACGCCACCAAGCCGAGCGGCACGGCACACAGCACGGCGAGCGCGGTGCCCCAGATGGCGATCTGCAGCGTGACCAGCATCTCCTGCAGATAAACGCGCCACTCTCGAAAGTCGGGCGGGAAAAACCCGGCCGCGTATTCGGCCATGTTGGCAGCGTCGTTCACGAGTGCCGCGGGGCGCATGTCCGCGCCTTCCCAGGACGCGACGAGGATTCCCAGCACGAGACCCCAGCCCACGAAGTAAGCCCAGGGCTTTGGGCGCGCCTCGTCGAGCGCTGCGACGCGCATCAACGCAGCGGCGTTCGGTTCGGCGATGGCTGCCGTATTCATCGGACTTCCGACGCAAGGCAGATTTATCGCTGCGCGAGTTGATGATTCAACTCCGCGAGCTTTTGTTCGATCTCGGCGAGCTTGGCTTGTTTTTGCGTTGCTGGAAGCGCCGTGTCGGCCTCGAGCTTGGTCTTTTCCCGATACAGCTCGAGTTGTCGCGATGGGATCAGCTGACGATTGCTCGATTCCTTGAAGCCCGACAGTTTGGAAATCTTGAACAGGACCTTCTTCTCGTCGTCGGTCTTGCCGTAGGTATAGATGAAGTCCTTGATCTTGGCCTTCGTTGCGGCGGGCAGATCGGCACGCATCACGAGCGGATCCAACGCGATCAACGGCGAGGTCCAGACGATGCGCAATTCGCGATGCTTGTCCGGAAAGCGATCGTTCAATTTTTGGAGGTTCTCACTGTTGTTGGTGGCAACGTCGACCTGCTTGTTGGCCACCGCAAGCGCGTTGGTCTCATGGTTGGCGGAGCGCACGACCTTAAACGCGGCCTTCGGATCAATCTTGTTGACCGCGAACACGTAGTAGCTCGGCACGAGGTAGCCCGAGGTGGAGTTGGGATCGCCGATGCCGAACGATAGATTCTTGGCTCCCTTGAGCACGTCTTCGAGCGACTTGAGCGGGCTGTCCTTGTGCACGATCAGATGCGAGTAATAGCCCTGGTTGCCGTCGGCATTGACCATCTGCGCAAAGACTTCGCCGCCGGCACGGTCCACCGCTTCCATCGCCGATTTGTTGCCGAACCAGGCGAGATGGACCTTGTTGAAGCGCATTGCTTCGATGATGCCCGCGTAATCGGGTGCGAAGAACGCCTTGACCTTGAAACCGGTCTTCGCTTCGAAGTGGTTCAGCAACGGCTGCCAGTCTTCACGCAGGTGTTGGGTCTGCTCGGTCGAGATGATCCCGAAGTTGATCTCGGTCGGCGGCTGTGCGCCGGCGGCTGATGCAGCCGCGAGCGCGGCTCCGGCCAGCACGGTTGCACAGGCGCCGATGATCACTTTGCGTCGAAGCGCGTTTCGATTCGTGGGTCGATTCATGGTCTCTCCTGCAATAAGAAAAAGTCACGCCGCCTGTGCGTATGCGGGCACGGGATAGCCGTCCGGCTCGGGGTGGCGATCTACAACGGCGGGGCGTCCGGATACCAGGTCGACGTCGGCGCCATACAAATCACGCAAGCGCTCTTCCGTCAGAGCTACGGATGGGCCGTCATAGACGACGCAACCTTCGCGCAGCGCCACCGTGCGCGGGCAGTACCTCAGCGCGTAGTCCACCTGGTGCAGCGAAACGATCAGCGTCATGCGCCGCTTGCGGCTGATTTGCGCCAGGATCTCCATCACGCGCCGCGCCGACTCCGGATCAAGGGACGCGATCGGTTCGTCGGCAAGAATCAGGCGCGCGCCTTGCACCAGCGCCCGCGCGATCGCCGCACGCTGTTGCTGGCCGCCGGATAGCTGCGACGCGCGCTTATAGGCGTGCTCGAGAATGCCGACTTGATCGAGCGCCAACAGCGCCTGGCGGCGCTCGTCTCGCGTGAACAGTTGCAGCAGGCTGCGCCAGCCGGGCAGGCGATGCAGAAGGCCTGCGAGCACGTTGATCAGCACACTCGAGCGCGCAACCAGGTTGAATTGCTGGAACACGACGCCGATCTGGCTGCGCGCGCGGCGCACGTCATGCGCAAGCCGGCCGCGCGCTTGCACCTCGCGCCCGAACACGAGCAGCGCGGCAGAGGACGCGTCGCCTCGCTGCAGCCCGCTGATGTGTCGCAACAGCGTCGACTTACCCGAGCCCGACGCACCCAGCAGCGCCACCATCTCGCCTTCCTGCACCGCGAGCGAAACGCCGCGCAGAGCGCAGCATGTGCCGAAAGTCTTGTTCAGCCGTTCGACATGCACCGCCAAAGCCATGCGCGCACTCCGCCTGGTCAACGACTCCAATGTCGGTATCCAACATGTCAATTGCGTGTCCTATTTATGACTCGTCCGTGAACGCCAAAAAGCGGGATCGCGTGCTGGCGCTCCCTCGGCGCGCCATAAAGTCCATTGCGCAAATGGATGACAGACGGCGCGGCCAAGCGTAATCGCCGCGAAAGCGCGCGAAAGCGGGGATCCGGCATGTGTGTCGTTCCCGCGAAAGCGGGAACCCAGTCGTCGCGGCCAATGCCTTTCCCGAAGTGGCTGGCGAGTGAGCGTGCAGCACTGTCGAATATGAAACGCGACTGCTGCACTACTTCCACATCCGCGGATCGAAGACGAAGGGCAGCGCGCGACCCAACCGAAGCTTGCGAAAGTCTGGGTGACCGGGATTGAGAAGGTAGTTCTTTTCCGACGGCACGATCGCGGACGGCACCTCAAGCACGACCGTGCGTCCCGTGCGCAGCCACTTCGAGCCGTAGCGCATGCTTTCTGGTTCCGGCGGTTCCGCCCGCCAATGAGGCGGCGGCCGCCGGCATCGTTGAACCGTCACCGCGTCGGGGATCTCAACTCTGAAATAGACAAACTCAATGTGTAGGGCATCCTCTCCGAGGTGGACGAAGGTTTCGATAGCCGCCAGCGCCAACGAGGCGGACGCGTACACCGCGGCCTGGCCCGGCTGATTCCAGCGCCCGCCGGCAATGCGGGCGCCTTCCCCACTGAACGCGGCCCGCGCGTGGCGCGCCTTAGCGATGCGGTAGGCGGTCAGCAACGCTTAGCTGTAAACGCCGTGCTCGATCCGCAAGAGCAGCTTTTCGACCTGATCGCGGCCGACATCGGTCGTCAGCAGCGCAAGTGGGACTCTTCCGCCCAATCCGATTTGCGAGCGCTTGAGCCAGTGCAGCGCGGCTTGTTCCGTTTCCAGCACCTCGATAGCGAGCGCCACAATCCTCGCCACGCGAAACAGCCGATCACTGACCACGGAATCCAGCCGGACTTGGCCGGCGCGCGCCCGCGACAGTGTCTTTTCGCTGATGCCCAGCAGTTGCGCGAGCATGGTATCCGGCACGGCGATATTTTCCTTCAAGGCTTCGGCCGACCGCACGGGCATGCCTTCATGGATGATCTCTTCCCAGTCCACTGCCGTCCTGGGATTCGCGCCCAGTGCCTTCTTGCCTCCGAGGAAATTCGCAATCGTTGACACGGCTGCCATGCAACCCCCATGACTAGACATCTGGCGAAATCCTATCGGACAGTTGTCGAAAGGGCAAACGAACCGGACTGCGCCCGTTCGGCAAGCGGCGACGAGGACTGTTTGGACCGAATGGCCGAGTAGCAGCTGAATCACGACCAGGTTGCGCAGTCCCATGTGCGCAAAAGGGCCAAGAGCGGTTCGGCCAACCTAGTGCACCCGATAGCTGACGGTCAACTGCAGTCCGCGCTTAGCTTGAATGTCCACGGAAGCAGCACCAGCCCATTCGTTGGCCTATTGGCGCTTGGCGGTGGGACTGCTCAAGTTCCTCATAACCGGCAGCAACGGGTCGGACTGCGGCGTTCCGTGGCCTACACCCGGGCGCCGTCCGAGACGCGCCGCCCGTCGCGCCTGCAAGCGCTCCGGCTCGCCTCGGCAAAACACGCGCAGGCGTGTTGCAGAGACTCGTTGCGCTGTTCCGGCCGTTAACCTCGGCGCGTCCGAGACGCGCCGCCCGTCGCGCTTGCAAGCGCTCCGGCACACATCGGCAAGACACGCGCACGCGTGTCTTGCCGATGTGTGTCCGCCGGCAGGAATCACAGTTGGGGTGGGAGTCCGCGTCGTTGCTGAATCGGCGCGCGAGCGAAAGAGATTGTTCCCCCAAGTGTGCCCCCACGGCGAAGGCAATGCGTTCTCTCTACTTCCACATCCGGGGATCGAGGACAAAGGGTAGAGGGCGACCCAGCCGAAGCCTGCGAAAGTCTGCATGCCCGGGATTGAGAAGGTAGTTCTTCTCCGAGGGCACAATCGCAGACGGCACTTCGAGAACGGCGGTGCGTCCTGCGCGGAGCCATTTCGATCCGTAGCGCATGCTTTCCAGCTCCGGCGGTTCAGCGCGCCAGTGAAGCGGCGGTCGCCGGCAACGTTGCACCGCCACGGCGTCAGGCATCTCGATCCTGAAATAGACGAACTTGATGTGCAGGGGCGTCCTCTGCCAGGTGGACGAATGTTTCGATGGCAGCCAGGGCCAGCGAGGCGGACGCATACACCGCGGCCTCGCCGGCATCAGCGGCCGTGTTTCGAACACACGCTCGCCGACGCGAACTCGCATCGCTACCGGGTAACGGGCGCGCGTGCGCGGCGACGTCCAGTGCTCGATCGGTTCGAACACGACCTCGGCCGACGCGAAATTGCGCGTGCCGGATCGATCGCGCGGCGACGCGTACGCGAACAGCGCGTCGGTGCGCGCAGTCGTGTCCTTGCGCCGGAACGGATAGGCCATCAGCGCCGAGCCGTCGTCGAGGTTCATGTCGATCCAGTCCCAGCCCGCGGCATCCGGATCGAGCGGCGTGCTCGACCACTCGTAATCGAGCCAGCCGATGCCGTTGAACGATTCGGCGCGGCCGTCGCGTCAGCCGTGCCGCCAGCGCGAGTTGCGGCCACGAGTAGTAGTGACTCGCGGCGTCGGGGCGATGGCCCTTGCGTGAATAGCCGCGGTCTCCCTGCAGCACCATGCTTTGCGTCGTGGCGGCGGTGAAAGCAAGGTCGAACGAGCACGCAGGAATCGCACAGGTGTATCCGAAGCCGGCGGCGTTGCTGCCAGCGCTGGCACCCACGAGCGCGCCGCGCCGGAAAGTCCAGCGTTCGAGCGCGACACTGGTGTCGTCGGTCGCAAGCGAGATGCCGCCGGGACCGACACGGCCGATGCGTTCCTCGTGCAACAGGCTGCCGCGCGCCGGATCGGCGATCGCCGCGTGCGCGATCAGCAGTTGCCGCGCGGCAAAGCGGCTCGGATGCTGCGGAAACTCGACATCGATCGGCGTGCGGACGCGAAAGAACGTCACCTGCAGGCCGACACCAACGCCGTCGCCTTTCGGCGCGCGATCCAGCACCGCGGTCAGGTACCACCACTCGATTCGATGCCCGGGATGCGCGCCGTGGTCGCGCGGGAGCACGAGCGGGCGCGGCGTCACCGGGTCGTAGTCGGCGGCGTGCGCCGGTGCGCGCACCATGAAAGCCAGTGCACCCGGTGTCGCGATGGAGTTGCCGTCGCCTCATGGGATCCGCCTGCTCGCTGTCCACTAGAACCCCACCGGCGGTTCCATCCGCAGAGAGGCTTGACTTCAGCAGGCGAGTGGTATGATAGATGCATGTCTGTAATACCTATTACAAGAGCGCGGTGGCTACTCCTGGTTGCGACCCTGCCAGGGCAGAACAGCGGGCTGCGCGTGCGGTTCTGGCGGCAACTCAAGAGCGTTGGCGCGGCCATCCTGCGCGACGGCGTCTACCTGTTGCCGCGCCGCGAGGATCTGGAGCGGTCGCTCGAGGAGTTGCGCTCGGAATTGGCCGCCGCAGGCGGCAGCTCGTACCTGTTGCAGCTGTCGCAGCAGGAGGGCGAGCTCGAAGGCGAATGGACCGCTCTGTTCGATCGGACCGATGCGTATCGCGAGTGTCGTGAAGCGCTGGACCAGCTCATGAAGCGGTTGCCCGAGTGGTCGGAAGCCGAGGCGCGCCGTCAGATGCGGGTTTGGCAAAAGAGCCTCGGAGCGGTTGTTGCCATCGACTACTTCCCGGGCGAACCGCTCGAACAGGCGCAGCGCGCGGCGAGCGATGCAGAAGCGCGGCTCACGCGCCACTACAGCCCGGACGAACCCTTGCCGCGGCGGGGCGCGATTCCGCGTCTCGCGCGCCGCGACTACCAGGGCCGCATCTGGGCCACGCGCCGGCGCCCGTGGGTCGATCGCATCGCGTGCGCGTGGCTGATCCGGCGCTTCATCGACAAGGACGCGAGGTTCGTCTGGCTGGCCGACGTGCGCCGCTGCCCGAAGGACGCGCTCGGCTTCGACTTCGACGATGCGACGTTCACGCACGTCGGCGACAAGGTGACGTTCGAAGTGCTGCTGCATGCGTTTGCGCTGGAAAGAGACGCGGGACTGCGGCGCCTTGCCGAGCTGGTGCATGCACTCGACGTTGGCGGCGAGCCGACCGCGGAAGCGAGCGGTTTCGAGGCGGTGCTCGGCGGCGCACGCGCGCGTATCGACGACGACGATCGGCTGCTGGTCGAAATGGGCAGCGTGCTCGATTCGCTCTACGCGCACTTTCAGGACGCCAAGGCGGGCAAGTGAACCGCCGGGCGGCCATTACAACCAGGTTATCGAGAGGAGCAGCAATGAAGACTTCATCGCAGTTCACGGCAACGCACACGATCGATCTCGGCTACGAGCAGCTGCTGATTCTCGAAGGCGGGCGCGCTCCGCGGGTGACGGTGCTTTTTCGCGGGCAATGGCTGAGCGAGTCGATCGACCCGCAACCGTACGCGCGCAATACCGATAGCACTCCATGAACGAGGAGTTCGCCATGGCAACAACCGTAATGGCAGATGTGGTGAATTTCGACTCCGCGTCCATCGGGCAAATGCCGCCCGGCTGGAGCGGCGGAATGACGGGTCCTCAGGGAACGCCGAAGTGGACGGTGGAGATCGATCCCACCGCACCCGGTCCGCGCCGTGTGCTGAAACAATCAGGCAGGGCGACGTTCTGCTGGTGCGTTAAAGACGCGCCGACGATCGAGAACGGCACCATCGAAGTGAAGTTCAAGCCGATCGCGGGCGATCAGGACCAGGCCGGCGGACTCGTGTGGCGCTGGAAGGACGGCAACAACTACTACGTCGCGCGCGCGAACGCTTTGGAAGGCAACGTGTCGCTGTATCACACGACCAATGGCGGGCGCAGAACAATCGTCTACAAGGACGCGCCCGTAGCAAAGGCGATCTGGCATGTGCTGCGCGTCGAATTCAACGGCGAGGCGATCCGCGTCCTGCTCGACGGCGCGCTCTACATCGACACGCGCGATGGCCACATCGCCGGCGCCGGCAGGGTGGGTGTCTGGACCAAGGCTGACAGCGTGACACTGTTCGACGACTTCACCGTCGTCGCAAGCACGCCCTAGCACGACGCGGGAGGTTGTCGGTGGCGCCTGACATTACCCGTCGCATCCTGGCCGCGCGCGGCCTGCGCGCATTTGGCGACGGCTATGTGAGCCTGCTGCTGCCGCTGTACCTGCTGGAGCTCGGCTTCGGCGCGTTCGAGGTCGGCGTGATCGCCACCGCAACGCTGCTCGGATCCGGGCTGCTGACGCTGCTGGTCGGCTTGCGCGCGTATCGCTATCACTATCGCAGCGTGTTGCTGGCCGCGACCGTGGCGATGGTAGGCACCGGAATCGCGTTCGCGTCGTTCACGCAGTTCTGGCCGCTGCTGCTGATTGCGTTCGTCGGGACGCTCAATCCATCGAGCGGCGACGTCAGTGTCTTCCTGCCGCTCGAACATGCGGTGCTGTCGCGTTCGGTCTCCGATCGCGATCGCACCGCCGTGTTCGCCCGGTACAGCCTCGCGGGAACGTTGCTCGCTGCGCTCGGATCGCTCGCCGCCGTGTTGCCCGCGCTCGTTGCGCCATGGCTGGGCGGGTCGATGAAGGCAGCGCTGCAGCTCATGTTCCTACTGTACGCGGCGCTTGGATTGCTCGCCGCGCTCGTCTACCGCGGTCTGCCGGCCGCGCTCGAGACGGGAATGACGCAGCCGAGCGCGCCGCTCGGCAAATCGAAAAAAACCGTCTACGTGCTGGCGAGCTTGTTCAGCCTCGACGCGTTCGGTGGCGGCTTTGTCGTGCAGTCGCTGATCGCGCTCTGGCTGTACCAGCGCTTCGGATTGTCGCTCGCAACGGCGGCGAATGTTTTCTTCTGGACCGGTGTGCTCACGGCGGTGTCGTACCTCGTTGCGGTGCGCATTGCGCGGCGCATCGGGCTCGTCAACACGATGGTATTCACGCACATCCCGTCCAGCCTGTGCCTGATCGCGATTCCGTTCATGCCCGAGCTGAGCTACGTGATCGCGCTGCTGTTCGTTCGCAGTGCGCTGTCGCAGATGGACGTGCCGACGCGCAGTTCGTACGTGATGGCGATCGTCGCGCCCGAAGAGCGACCGGCGGCAGCCAGCGTCACCGCGGTGCCGCGCAGTCTTTCCGCATCGGCGGGCCCGGTGCTTGCCGGTTACCTGCTCAGCGTGTCGTCGTTCGGCTGGCCGCTGGTGGCCGCCGGCGCCATCAAGATCGTCTACGACCTTCTACTGCTCGCGACGTTTCGCCGCGTGCGACCACCCGAGGAGCAACCGCAGGAAAAGTCTCAGCAACAGCCGCGGCAGCTTCCGCAGCGCGCGTCCGATGGCGGCCTGCTCGCAGGCGGCCACGCCAGGTCCAACCCCGAGCGCTGAAACCACCGCCGCGATCCCGAAGCACCCAACGGAGGACCCGATGCGTCAACAGATTGCCCCGATTCCATGCCGACCCTGGACGCTGAACGGCTTGTCCGAACGCCTGATCGTCAGCCACTACGAGAACAACTACGGCGGCGCGGTGCGCTCGCTGAATGCGATCCGCGACGACCTGCGCGCGCTGGACCTGGCGACTGCCCCCGGATACCTGGTTCGTTGCCTGAAGCGCGAAGAGTTGAACGCGATGGGTTCGGTGGCGCTGCACGAGCTGTACTTCGGCAACCTGGGCGGCGACGGCAAGCTCACTGCCGGCATGGCGAGCGCACTGGAAGATCAGTTTGGCTCGGTCGACGACTGGCGCCGCGAATTCGTCGCCGCCGCGTCGGCAATGCGCGGCGGTTCCGGCTGGGTGCTGCTCAACTACTCGCGTCGCGACCGGCGGTTGTCCAACGTGGTCGGCTTCGATCACACGCAGTCCGGTGTGGACGCCGCGCCGGTGCTCGCACTCGACATGTACGAACACGCGTACGCGATCGACTTCGGTGCGAACGCGACCGCGTACGTCGACGCGTTCATGCGCATATCGACTGGGGCGTGGTCAGCAAGCGCTTCGCCGAAGCGGTTGGTGCGGTCCAGGACACTGCACCAGCCGATCCGCTGCCTTCGGTTTCGATTGAAGAACTCGCAGCAGAACTGGCGAGCCACGATCGCGTGCAGGTGCTCGACGCCCGCCCGAAGCACTACTACACGCGCAGCACCGACATGATGAGCGGCGCGATCTGGCGCGATCCGACTCGCGTCGCTGAATGGTCGAGCGAACTCTCCACTGCTGCGCCGGTGTACGTGTACTGCGCCTATGGTTTCCACGTCGGCTGCGGCGTCACCACCGAACTGCGCGAACGCGGCTTCGACGCCAGGTACGTTCGCGGCGGACTGTCCGCCTGGTACGCGGCCGGCGGAGAAAAATCGCTCACGCACGCGGCGCCGAGCGCGGTCGAAATCTGAACCGCCAGGGCCGCGGGAGGAGCAATGGACGAGCAAATCGCCCCCTCTGTCCGCAAGGCCGAAGCGCCGCCGACGCTCGTTCTGACGCGCGCCGACATCGCGGAACTGATGACGCTCGGCGACTACCGCGCCGCCGCCGACGAGGCGTTCAAGGCGATGGCGGAGGGTCGCGCGCTGTCGCCGCCGCCCTTGCACATTCCCGCCGCCGACGGCGGCGGCTTCCACGCCAAGGGTGCGCGCCTGCGCACCCACCGCGGCGACTATGTCGCGGTCAAGCTCAACGGCAACTTCCCGCGCAATCCGCAGCAAACCGGCCTGCCGACGATCCAGGGCGCGATTTTGCTCTGCGACGCCGCCAACGGCGCTCTTCGCGCCGTCATGGACTCGATCGAAGTGACGCTGCGCCGTACCGCAGCGGCGACGGCGCTCGCCGCCCGGCATCTCGCGCGCCCAAACGCCACAACCATCGCCATCTGCGGTTGCGGCGAGCAAGGACGGGCCCAGCTCGCGGCGCTTGCCGACGAACTCAAGCTGACTCATGCATTCGCCTGGGATATCGATGCCGTCGCGGCCAAGGATCTCGTCGAGGAGATGTCGCCGAAATTGCGCTTCAGGATCGAGCGCGCGGAAAACCTTGCAGACGCGACGCGCCGGAGCGACGTGATCGTTTCCTGCACGACGGCGCGCGCGCCGTTCCTGGACCTGGACCACGTGCGGCCGGGCACGTTCGTCGCCGCCGTCGGCGCCGACAGCCACGACAAGAGCGAGCTCGCGCCGCAGCTAATGGCCCGCGGCAAGGTTGTCGTCGACGTGCTGGAGCATTGCCGATCGATCGGCGATCTGCATCATGCGATCGCAGCCGGCGTGATGGCGCCCGAAGACGTTTTTGCGACGCTGGCCGAGCTCGCGGCCGGTCAAAAACCGGGTCGGACGACCGACGACGAAATCACGATTTTTGATTCGACCGGTACGGCGGTCCAGGACGCGGCCGCCGCCATCCGCATTTACGAACGCGCAAAGGCCAGACGCATCGGCCTCGTTCGTCATTTCGGCGAATTGCCAGCACGGAGATGAAAATGCCCGCACTGACCGACGATTCAACGAGTGCTATCCCCCTTACGCCTGTCGCAAAGGACAACTACGACACGTGGCTCGAAGCCGTGCCCGCGGGCGAGCGCGAATGGCTGAAGACAACGGGCTTCACCGCCGAGCCCGGCAAGTTCGCTTTCCTGCCAGCCGATGACGGACGAGCGGCGAGAGTCGTCGTCGGCGCCGATCTGGAGAAAGATCCCGTCTGGGCGCTCGCGGGCTTGCCCGAAGCATTGCCAGAAGGACGCTACAAGCTCGACGCCAATGTCAATGCCGGCCGCGCGACGAGCCTGACGCTCGGCTGGTCGCTCGGCGCCTACGCTTTTACACGCTACAAGGCGCCCAAGCGCGGCTTTGCCGAGCTCGTCTGGCCGCAAGGCGCCGACCACGCCGAGGTGCAGCATCTGACCCGCTCGGTCTTCCTGGCGCGCGATCTCATCAACACGCCGTGCGAGGACCTGGGTCCACCCGACCGCGCGGCCGCCGCCATCGCCGTCGCCAGGGAGTTCGACGCCCGCACGAGCGTCGTCGCGGGCGACGACCTGTTGAAGGAAAACTATCCGACGATCCACGCCGTCGGCCGCGCCAGCGCCCGCGCGCCGCATCTCATCGACATCAAGTGGGGCGACGAACGCGCGCCGAAAGTGACGCTGGTTGGCAAGGGTGTCTGCTTCGACACCGGCGGACTCGATCTGAAGACGCCGCCCAACATGCTGCAGATGAAGAAGGACATGGGCGGCGCCGCGATCGTGCTCGGCCTTGCCCGCGCGCTGATGGCTGCAAGAACGCCGATCCGCCTGCGCGTCCTGATCCCGGCGGTCGAGAATTCGGTCTCGGCGAACGCCATCCGCCCGCTGGACATCGTGCGCACGCGCTCCGGCAAGACGGTCGAGATCGGCAACACGGACACCGAAGGCCGTCTCATCCTGTGCGACGCGCTCTTCGAGGGCGACAGCGAGAGGCCGGAGATGCTCATCGACTTCGCGACCTTGACGGGCGCCGCGCGGGTCGCGCTCGGTCCGGAAGTCCAGGCGCTGTTCTCGAACAACGACGAACTCGCGAACGAGATTCTGGGCGTGAGCGCCGATGTTGCCGACCCCATCTGGCGCATGCCTATCTGGAAGCCCTATCGCAAGATGATCGACAGCAAGGTCGCCGACTTCAACAACGTGTCCGACAGCCCGCACGCCGGCGCCATCATCGGCGCGCTCTACCTCTCCGAGTTCGTCGGCGAGAAGACAGCGTGGGCGCATCTCGACGTCTTCGCCTCGAACGCGAAGGCCGCGCCCGGCCGCCCCGAAGGCGGCGAGGCCACGGGACTGCGCGCGCTCTATTATTCCATTTTCACATCAATAGATGAATAATACGCGCTCCGAATCTTGATGGGGCGAGGTCGCGATGGCCAGGATTGCACGCGGATCGGAAGTGCTGGGGATGGGGTTGGAGATGATTGCGG
>Ga0187892_10003634_pt1 | contig 27706 bp, 24 predicted proteins | sample MA1701073metaG_FD_139345 | JGI IMG/M metagenome (GOLD analysis project Ga0187892, IMG submission 139345) | Bio-ooze microbial communities from a basaltic lava cave in the Kipuka Kanohina Cave System on the Island of Hawaii, USA - MA170107-3 metaG ... | reverse complement strand
TCCATAGCGGCGGCTCCTCCTCGGGGCAATGCTCGCCGGGAGGATACCACCGCGCAGCGACGGCCAACTCGCCATCACGCCATCACCGCATTCCTACAGCCACCCGAATGTCGGAAGCGCCCAATGAAGAAACTCGCAGGCAAGGTGGCGATCGTCACCGGCGCCTCCAAGGGGATCGGCGCCTCGATCGCGAAGCATCTGGCGGCCGCGGGCGCCGAGCGCGTGGTGGCCGAGATCACGCGCGATGGCGGAACCGCCATCCCGGTGCAGGCGAACGTGGCGAAGCAGGCGGAGATCAGCCGGCTGTTCTCCGAGACCAGGAAGGCGTTCGGCCGCCTCGATATCCTGGTCAACAATGCCGGGATCTACGAGTTCGCGCCGCTCGAAGACATCACCGAGGAGCATTTCCACAAGCAGTTCGACCTGAACGTGCTGGGGCTGGTCCTCGCGTCCAAGGAAGCGGTCAGGTATTTCGAGGCGGCAGGCGGCAGCATCATCAACATCAGCTCGACCGCCAGCACGCTGAGGCCCGCGAACACCGCGGTCTACAGCGCCACCAAGGCGGCCGTCGACGCTGTGACCCGATCGCTGGCCAAGGAGCTGGGCCCCCGCAACATCCGGGTGAACGCGATCAATCCGGGCATGGTCGAGACGGAAGGTGTGCGCGCCGCCGGGATCGCCGAGAGCGACTTCCGCAAGCAGGTCGAGGCGCAGACCCCGCTCGGCCGGATCGGCCAGCCGCACGACATCGCGCCGGTCGCTGATTTTCTCGCCTCACCGGAAGCGGCGTGGATCACCGGCGAAACGCTGCTCGTCGCCGGGGGCCTGCGCTGAGCAGATGCCAGCCGCGGCGGACGGCGGCGCCGCGGCCGCTCCTACACGAACTTCGGCATGAGCAACCGCGGGATCCAGAGGATGAAATTCGGGAACAGGATCACCACCAGCAGCATGAGGAGCATCGGGATCAGGACGATCAGCACGTCCCGGATGGCCTCCGAGACCTTGATGCGGGCGATGTGGCAGTCGATGAGCAGACACAGCCCGTAGGGGGGCGTCACCAGCCCGAAGGCCAGTGACACGACGCCGATGATCGCGAAGTGCACCGGGTGCATGCCGACGGCCTGGGCCATCGGGGCCAGCAGGGGGCCGAGGATGATGATGGCCGGCACCGCGTCGATGAAGCAGCCGATGAAGAGGAAAGCCGCGGCCTCGATGAGCCCCACGCTGGTCACGCCCGCCCCGTACGGCGTCAAGAACGCCACGATCGTCTTGGGGATCTGGTAGTAGGCGAGCAGCCAGCCGAACGCCGAGGCGGTGCCGATGCAGAAGAGCGAGATCGACGCCAACCGGGCCGTCTCGTAGAGCGTGCGGGCCACCTCCCGGCGACCGAGCGCGCGATAGACGAAGACCCCGATGATCAGGCTGTAGAGCACCGCGATGACCGAGGCTTCGGTCGGGGTGAAGAAGCCGCCCACCACGCCGCCGATGATGATCACGGGCGTGAGCATCGCGAAGAGCGCACGGCCGAACGCCGTGAAGAACTCCAGGATCGAGGCGCGCGCGTACACGGGATAGTTCCGCGCCCGCGCGTAGACGGCCACCGCGCCCATCTGCGAGAGTCCCACCAGGATGCCGGGGATGAAGCCGGCCAGGAAGAGCGCGCCGATCGAGACGTTCATCACCCCGCCCCAGATCACCATCAGGATGCTGGGTGGGATGATCACGCCGATCACGGACGAGCACGCCGTGATCGCGACCGTGAAGCTGGCGTCGTAGCCTTGCTTGCGCATCGCGGGGATGATGATCGATCCCTCGCCCGCCGCATCCGCGGTCGAGGAGCCCGAGATGCCCGCGAAGATCATGCTCACCACCACGTTGACGTGGGCGAGACCGCCCCGGAACTGGCCCACCAGGCAGCGGGTGAGGTCCATCAGCCGCTCGGTGATCCCGGCCGTGTTCATGAGGTTGGCGGCCAGGATGAAGAACGGCACCGCGAGCAGGATGAACGAGTTGAAGGCCTTGGTCATCTCGCCCAGCATCAGGATCGGCTCGAGGCGCGCGTCGATCGCGAAGATCGGCAGGCACGCCAGCCCGAGCGCGAAGGCCACCGGCACCCGCAGCACGACCAGCGCGCCGAACACGCCGAACATGACGGCGGCGACCTCACCGGGCGACATTGGGATCTCCCCGGAGCGCCGCGAGCGCGGCCTCGTCGCCGCGCAGCACCGCCACCACGTGCAGGATGCGCTCCCCAAGGAAGGCGACCCACGTGAGCCCGGCCAGGAGGTACGCGCCGTGGATGAACAGCAGGTTGATGCCGGTCAGCTCCGAGGTCTGGTTGTAGCCGAACGTGGCGTACTGGTAGCCGTAGCCGACGAAGACCGCCGCGAACACGAGCATGAAGAAGCACACGATCAGCCGCATCACTGCCTCGACGCGCGCGCTTTTCGGGGTCGGCAGCACGTCGACCTCGAAATGGGTGCCCTCGCGGACGGCGATCGTGGCCCCGATCATGATGATCCAGATGAAGCAGAAGCGGGCGGCCTCCTCCGTCCAGATGTAGCGCGGGATCCAGCCGGTGTAGCGCGAGACGATCTGCAGCGTGACGGGGACGATCATGAGCCCCATCAACACGGTGAGCACGACCTGCAGCAGCCGGAAGTACGAGTTCAGCGCGGCGGACAGGACATAGAGCCTGGGCATGGGATCTCCGCTCGATGGAGGCCTGCGGCCGGGCCCGCGGGCGAGTGCCCGAGGGCCCGGCCGGTAGCTCGCGGGTGAGCGCTACTTGACGGCGTCGATCCCCTGGAGGGTCTTGTCCGCGCCGACCTCCTTGGCGAACGAGACCTTGACGGGCGCCACCAGGTCGAGCATCCTGGCGCGCTCGGTGAACGGCCAGACCTTGATCTTGCCCTCGCTCTTCATCTTCTCGAGGATCTTCTCGTCTTCCCGGCGTTCCCAGTCGCGCCCGTAGGCGCCGGCCTCGCGCCCGGCCTTGACGATCGCCTCTTGCAGCTCCTTCGGCAGCTTCTTGAACGTCTTGCCCGAGAAGCAGAGCGGGCGGATGGTGATGGCGTGCTGGGTCAGCGAGACATCGGGCGCCACCTCGTGCCACTTCATCTGCGACCAGCCCGGGCTCTCGTTCTCGCCGGCCTGGATGACGCCCGTCTGGATCGCGTTGTACACCTCGTCGTAGGCGATGACCGTGGGGGCGGCCGTGATGGCCTGGAAGATGCGCGTCTGGATGGGCGCGCCCATCACCCGGACCGACAGGTTCTTGATCTCCTCCATGTTGCGCACGGGCTTCTTGCCCACGATGTTGCGCACGCCGCCCCCGCCGTAGCCGATGAGGATGACGTCGGCCTTGGCCAGCACGTCCTCGGCGATGGGCTTCAGCGCGTCCCCGGTGGCCATCACCTTGCGCCAGTGGTCGAGGTCCCTGAACAGGAACGGCATGTCCATGAGCGTCGCTTGCTTCGAGAACGTGGCCATGTGCGAGGGCGCCACGATCGCGTAGTCGACCGAGAGCCCCTGGCTCATGTACGCGAAGTAGTCCTTCTCGAGGCCGAGCTCTCGGTTGCGGTGCAGCTTGAACTCCACCGGCTTCCCGTAGTACCTCTGCACGAGCTCGGCGAACTTCAGCATCGTCTGGTTGAAGGAATGGCTGTCGTCGAACTGGCTGGCGCCGCGCAGCGTGATCGTCTGGGCCAGCGCGGAGTCCACGCCCAGCATGGCGATGGGCGCTCCCAGCGCGAGTAGAAGTGTCAGGGCGAGCGTGAAGACAAGGCGTGCCGGCAGGTTGTTCATTCGCCTCCTCCTGGTGGATGTGACGGTCGGGACGATCGGGCGGCCATCATAGCGCAAGGTTAGCGGCCAGGGAAGCGACCGGAAGACCCCCGGGGGCCCGGTCTCGACAGTGGGAACGCTGGCCGGATTTGCAGTACCATAGGCCCCACTCGCCCGGCAGGAGTTCCTCTGCGCGGCTGTCGGGGTAAGGTCCGCTGCGCTGATCAATTGGCGAGATCGCGTGCGATGCGCCGCTTCGAGCGCCGGCTCCGCCGGCCAGACCCGGTTCTTGGGGGAGGCTCGGAGGGGGCCGTCGAGGCCCCCTTCGATCGGTAACGCCCGAAGGAGGAGACGAGATGCCGTATGACCTGGTGATCAAGAATGGCACGGTGATCGATGGCTCTGGGCTGCCCGGCTACCGGGCCGACGTGGGCGTGCGGTACGGCAAGATCGTGGAGATCGGCCGCATCCGCGAGCGCGCCCGGGAGGTCATCGACGCCGACGGCCAGGTGGTGGCGCCCGGGTTCGTGGACGGGCACACCCACATGGACGCGCAGATCTTCTGGGATCCCCTCGGCACCTCCTCCTGCTGGCACGGCATCACCTCGGTCGTCATGGGCAACTGCGGCTTCACCCTCGCCCCCTGCGCGGCCTCCGACAAGGACCTGGTGATCCGCAATCTCCAGCGCGCCGAGGACATCCCGCCCGAAGCCATGGCGGCCGGCATCGAGTGGCGCTGGACCACCTTCCCCGAGTGGCTCGATTGCCTCGAGGCCCTCCCGAAGGGCATCAACTACTCGGGCTACATCGGGCACTCCGCGCTCCGCACCTACGTAATGGGGGAGCGCGCGTTCGAGCAGACGGCGAGCGAGGAGGAGCTCCGCGCGATGCAGCGCGAGCTGCGCGACGCGCTGCGGGCGGGCGCCATGGGCTTCACGACCTCGCGCTCGCCGAGTCACGAGACGCCGGACGGCCGCCCGGTGGCGAGCCGCGTCGCGAGCTGGGACGAGGTGCGCCGGCTGGTCAACGTGATGGGGGAGCTGAACGCCGGGCTGTTCGAGCTCGCCGGGGAGGGCGTGGACAGGAGCGCGGACGATCCCAGGCTGCGCGAGTATCACGTGCGGCTGCGCGATCTGGCGGTGGAGAGCGGACGACCGGTGACCTTCGGCGTGTTCGGCCGCCGCGGCGTGCCGGGCGTCTGGCGGACGTACCTCGACCTGCTCGACGAGACCGCCGCCGCCGGCGGCCGGATGTTCGCCCAGGTGCACAGCCGCTCGCTGAGCGCGCTGCTGTCGTTCAAGACCCAGCTGCCGTTCGACCGTCTGCCGGTCTGGAAGGAGTTCCGCGCGCGCCCGCTCGCCGAGCAGCGCCGGCAGCTGCGCGACCCGGACCTGCGCCGCCGGCTGCTCGAGGCCTCGGGCGCCCGCTCCGACCGGCGCGCCCTCGGCACGGAAGCGCGCCCGGCCGACTATGACTGGCTGTTCGTGTTCGACACGGTCGAGGGCCCGCATCGCTCGATCGCCGAGGTCGCGCGCGAGCGCGGCGTCTCCGGGGCCGAGGCGATAATCGACCTCGCGCTCGAGAAGGACCTCGACCTCTTCTTCCTCCAGCCGGTGGCCAACGAGGACCAGGACGTCGCGCTCGAGCTGATGCGCCATCCGCGCGCCGTCGTGACCTTCTCGGACTCGGGCGCGCACGTGTCGCAGCTCATGGACTCCTCGCTCCAGACGCATCTGCTCAGCCACTGGGTGCGCGCCAAGCAGGCCTTCACGATCGAGCAGGCGGTGCGGATGCTCACCCTGGTGCCGGCGACCTACTGGGGCTTCGCCGACCGCGGCCTGATCCGCGAGGGCATGGCGGCCGACTTCGTCGTCTTCGATCCCGCCACGATCGCGGCCGAGATGCCGGAGGTGGTGGACGATCTGCCGGCCGGCGCGCGGCGCCTCGTGCAGCGGACGCGCGGGATCGCCGCGACCGTGGTCAACGGCGAGGTGCTGCTGCGCGAGGGCAAGCACACGGGCGCGCTCCCCGGCCGGTTGCTACGCGGGCCCCTGGGGGCGCGGGCATGAGCGCGATCATGGCCCTCGCGCGCACGACAGCGGTCACGCTGGCCTGGGTCATGGTGGTGGTCACGGCGGCCGGCGCCCAGGCGCCGGTGCCGCCGGTCAACCTCGCGTTCGCCACCCTCGACAGCGGCAGCGCCTGGTACGTCTACGGCGCCAGCATCGCCGAGCTGCTCAGGAAGACGCTGCCCGCCGGCTCCAACGTCGACGTGAAGCCCCGCGCGGGCGGGGTCGGCAACCCGCGGCTGGTGGCGAAGAACGAGACGCCGCTCGGGCTGAGCTTCACGGTGACGAACCGCTGGGCGTGGGACGGCAAGGAAGCCTACGACGCCAAGCTCGACAACCTGCGCGGGCTGGCCGGTGGCCTCGACACCTACTATCTGGTCGCCATCGTCAGCAAGAAGCTCCCTGTCAACTCGCTGAAGGAGCTCCGTGAGAAGAAGATCCCGGTGAAGTTCGTGAGCCAGCCGGTGGGCTCGCTCGGCGAGTTCGCCGCGCGGCAGCTCATGCGGGCACAGGGGCTCAGCTACGCCGACATCAAGAACTGGGGCGGCTCGACGCAGCACGTGGGCTACAACATCATCATCGACGCGTTCAAGGACGGGCGCGCGGACATGATGATCGCGGTCGTCACGCCGAAGCATCCGTCGGTGAGCGAGATCGCCAACTCGACCGACGTGAAGTTCCTCGGCCTCGACGAGGAGACCGTTCGCGGCCTCGGGCCACTCGGCTACACGCCGGCCACGATGCCGGCCGACACCTTCAAGAACCAGGCGGAGCCGGTCAAGACGGTCGGGTTCCCGACCGTGGTCATCAGCAACAAGGAGCTGCCGGAGCCCGTCGCCTACACGGTGACCAGGACGATCATCGAGAACAAGGATGCGCTGGTGCGCGCCCACGCCGGGCTCAAGGACTTCGATCCGGCCACCGCCTGGCAGCCCGACAAGGTCGGCTTGCCGCTTCATCCCGGAGCCGAGCGCGCCTATCGCGAGAAGGGGTGGATGAAATAGCCCGCGACGCGATCGCGCGGAGCGGTGGCGTCCTCGCCATCGCCTGGTCGCTCTTCCAGCTCTACACCGCGGCGTTCGGGACGTACGACCTCCTGATCCAACTGCCCGTGCACGTCGCGTGCGCGATGGCACTCGGCTTCCTCACCCTGCCCACGCCGGACTCGGCCGCCGCCGCGGCCAGGCTCGCGCGGCGTCGCTCGTCGTATCGGGTGGTCGATTTGGTCCTGGCGCTCGTCTCGCTCGCCTGCGCCGCGTACTACGTCAGCCAGAACGCGCGGTTGACCACGCGGATGGCCCTCGTGGACGATCCCGCGCGCGCCGACGTCCTGGTCGGCGTGGTGTTCGCGCTCCTGCTGCTCGAGGTCTCGCGGCGGCACATCGGCCCCTCGCTCCCGGTGCTGGCGCTGCTCTTCATCGCGTACGCCTTCGTGGGACCGCGGCTGCCGGGCTTCCTCTCCCATGGGGGCGAGAGCTTCCTCCTGCTGCTCGACACCCAGACGCTCACGACCCAGGGCATCTTCGGCGTCCCGACGCTCGTGTCGGCGACGTTCATCTTCCTGTTCGTGCTCTTCGGCGGCGTGATGGCGCACGGCGGCCTGCTCCGCCTGTTCACCGACGTCGCGCTCGCCGTGGCCGGGCACACGCGGGGCGGCGCCGGCAAGGTCGCCGTGATCTCGAGCGGGCTGTTCGGTACCATCAACGGCAGCGCCATCGCGAACGCCGTCACCACGGGCGCGTTCACGATCCCGCTGATGCGCCGGGCCGGCTATCGCCCCGAGTTCGCGGCCGGAGTCGAGGCCTCCGCCTCCATGGGCGGCCAGCTCATCCCGCCGGTGATGGGCGCCGCGGCGTTCATCATGGCCGAGACCCTGGCCCTGCCGTATGGCACGATCGCGTTCGCGGCCACCATTCCGGGAATCCTCTACTTCGTGGCGGTCGGCGTCATGGTCCACTTCGAGGCCGCGCGGCTCGGCTTGCCCGTGATGTCACGCGCCGACCTGCCGAGCCTGGCCGCGGTGCTGAGGCGCGACGGGCACCTGCTGGTCGGGCCGGCCGTGCTCGTCTACTTCATCGTCGAGGGGCGCTCGCCCATGTTCGCGGGCTTCTGGGCGCTCGTGATCGGCGTCGTGACGAGCTGGGTCCGGCGCGACACTCGCATCGGCCTCCGGCGCGCTGTCACGATCCTGATGGAGGGCGCGCTGAGCGCGATGCCGGTGGCGCTGGCCTGCGCGACCGTCGGCATCGTGGTCGGCGTGGTCTCGGCCACCGGGCTCGGGCTGAAGCTGGCCAGCGGGATCCTCGGCATCTCCGGCGGCCAGATGCTGCCGACGCTGCTCCTCACCATGGTCGCCGCCCTGGTGCTGGGGACCGGACTGCCGACCTCGGCGACCTACATCATCACGTCGATCATGGCCGCGCCCGCCCTCGTGCAGCTCGGGATGCCGAAGCTGGTCGCGCACATGTTCGTGTTCTACTTCGGCATCCTGGCCGACCTGACGCCGCCGACCGCAATCTCCACCTACGCCACCTCGTCGATCGCGGGGGCGGATGTGTGGCGCACCCAGTGGACGGGCATGATGCTGGCGCTCTCGGGCTTCATCATCCCGTTCAGCTTCGCCTACGATCCCGCGCTGCTGATGCTGAACGCGACGCCGCTGGCGATCGCCATCCGCACCGCGGCCGCCACGCTCGGCGTGCTGATGCTCGGGGCGGCGGTGATCGGCTACCTGCGGCGCCCGACCAGAGTCTGGGAGCGCGCGCTGCTGTTCGGCGGGGCGTTCTGCCTGATCTTTCCGGGCGTCGTCAGCGATCTGATCGGGGTGGCCTGCTTCGCCGTAGTCTGGCTCACTCAGCGCTTTCTCCGCGCGGTCGATCGCACGGCTGCGATCGTCGTCCCGGCCGAGGTGAAGGACGCGCGCGGTGAATGACCGGCCGGGCTCGGTGTAGAATTTCGCCATCCTCATGAGCGACCACGACGCGCGCCAGGATCTCAGAGCCTTCGTCGACGCCTTCGAGCAGGCCCATCCCGGCGAGGTCCTGCGCGTCACCGAGCCCGTGGATCTCGCGTACCAGATGCAGGCGCTGGCCCTCGAGCTCGAGCGGCGCCGGCGGTTTCCGCTGCTGCTGTTCCAGAACGTGCGAGGGCACGCGATGCCGGTGATCGCCAACGTCATGGCGAGCCGGCGGGGGCTCGGCTTCGCGCTCGGCGCGGAGGAGGCGGAGCTCCATGAGGAGTACGCGCGCCGGCTGAAGGACCACGTGAAGCCGGTCGTGCTCGACCGGCCGCCGTTCCCGGTGGAGAGCAGGCGCGGCGGCGACGTGGATCTCGGCGCGCTGCCGGTGCCGACCTACTTCCCGGGCGATGGCGGGCCGTACCTGTCGGCGGGCCTGCTGGTCGCCCGCGACCCGGCGAGCGCGGTCGGCACCGCCGGCTATCACCGCTTCCAGGTCAAGGGCCGCGACCGCATGGGCGTGAGCCTGCACTCGCGGCGCCGGATGTTCGACTACCAGCGCCGCGCGGAAGCGGCGGGGCGCAGTCTCGAGTGCGCGATCGCGCTCGGACTGCATCCCGCCATCGGCCTGGGCTCGCTCTCCTATCCGCCGCCCGAGGTGTCCAAGTTCGAGGTGGTCGGTGGGCTGATGGGAGAGCCGATGCAGCTCCGGCGCGCGGAGACCGTCGACCTGGAGGTCCCGGCCTGGGCCGAGATCGTGATCGAGGGCGAGATCCTGGCCTCGGCGCGCGAGCCGGAGGGCCCGTTCGGCGAGTTCACCGGCTACTTCTCGCGGCGGAGCACCGATCACGTGTTCGTGGCCCGCGCGATCGTGCTGCGGCCCGCCGCGTGGTTCCAGTCCATCGCTTCGGGGCGCGCGCCCGACCACATCCTGCCGCTGGCCGTGCTGCGCGAGGCGGAGATCCGCAATGCGCTCCGGCGGGTGATCCCGGACGTGCGCGCCGTCCACGTGCCGACCTCGGGCGGGGCGTCGTTCACCGCCTACGTCTCGATGAGGCAGACGCGGCCCGGCGAGGCCAAGCACGCCATCGCCGTGGTGTTCGGCGTGGACCACTACCTAAAGCTGGTGGTGGTGGTCGACGAGGACATCGATGTGTTCGACGAGTCCGACGTGCTGTGGGCGATCGCCACCCGCGCCCAGGCCGATCGCGACCTGGTCGTGATCAACGGCAGCCTCGGCGCCATCCTCGATCCCTCGGCGAGCCCGGAGGGACTCACCGCCAAGCTCGGCATCGATGCCACGCGCGGACAGGCCTCCGCCGAGAAGCTGGTGATGGCGCCCGAGCAGATGACCTGGGCGCGCCAGCTCGTCGACCGTCTCACCCGGGGCTGAGCCGGGCCTCGCCGCGCCGCCGCGCGAAGCTGTCTCGGGCCAGGATCCGCGCGATCCGATCCGCGGCCCCACCGTCCCAGTAGGCTGGGATCCTGCCCCGCTTCCGCCGCCCCGCGAGGATGCGGTCGATCTCGGCCACCACGCGATCCGGCCCGGTGCCGACGATCACGTTCGTCCCCTGAGTGACGGTGACCGGCCGCTCGGTGGTCTCGCGCAAGGTGAGACAGGGCACGCCGAGCACGGTGGTCTCCTCCTGGACGCCGCCGGAATCGGTGAGGACCACGCGCGCGTGCGCCATCAGCTTGACGAAGTCGAGATAGCCGAGAGGCCGCGTCGTGGTCACGTTCGGCATGGCGGCCAGCCTGGCGTGAAGCCGCGCGCGCCTGATCTCGCGGCGGGCGCGCGGATGCAGGGGGAACACGACCCGGAGCCGCCGCCCGACGCGCTCGATGAGCTTCAGCACGGTGCGGAGACGCCGAGCCCCGTCGACGTTCACCGGCCGGTGCAGCGTCAGCACGGCGTAGTCATGGGTGAGCAGGCCGAGCCGGGTCAGGATCGTCGAGCGCTCGGCGAGCGGCTGCTTGGCGCGGAGGGTGTCCACCATCACGTTGCCCACCAGATACACGCGCGCCCGGGGCAGTCCTTCCCTCCTGAGATTCTGTACGGCGTCGACCGACGGCGCGAACAGGTACTCGCTCAGCCGGTCGGTCAGCACGCGGTTGAGCTCCTCCGGCATGCTCCAGTCGCCGCTCCGCAGCCCGGCCTCGACGTGCGCCACCCGGATGCCGCGCTTGGCGGCGGCCATGGCGCAGGCGAGCGTCGAGTTGACATCGCCCACGACGACCACGAGGTCGGGTGGCTCGGCCGCGAGCGTCCGATCGAAGGCGAGCATGATTCTGGCCATCTGCCGCGCGTGCGTATCCGATCCGACGCGCAGGTCGAGGTCGGGCGCCCGGATCCCGAGCTCGTCGAAGAACACGCCCGACATTCCCTGATCGTAGTGCTGGCCTGTGTGCACGAGCCGGCAGCGGATCCGCGGGTATCGGGCGAGCGCACGGAGCATCGCCCAGGCCTTGATCAGGTTCGGGCGGGTGCCGACGGCCAGGAGAAACGTCGGCCGCCGCGCATTCCGGCGGGCGTGCGGCCCTGGGCGGCGTGCCCGCGGCCTCATCCGGGCCGGGTCGCGGCGGGCGGCGAATGATCGTCGCGGACCGCGATCCGTCTGCCCGGGCCGGCGACCAGCTCCGCGAAGATGGACAGGTACGAGCTCACCGTATGCTCGAGGGCCCACGGTTTGGCCATGCTCCGCGCCCGGGCGCCGATCCGGGCGCGCCGCTCGTGGTCTCGCGCGAGCCGCAGGGTCTTGGCGGTCAGATCGGCGATGTCGCCTCGGCGGAACAGCACGCCGTTGTGCCCGTCCTGCACCACTTCGCGCACCGCGGGCACGTCGCTCGCCAGGAGAACGCGCCCACACGCGAGCGATTCGAGATAGAGCAACGCCAGCCCTTCGCATTCCGACGGCATCAGCACGAGGTCGGCCAGGTTGAGATGGTCGGGCATCTGGTCGTGATCCACCCAGCCCACGAACCGGAAGCGGTGCCGCAGCCCCTTCGCGGAGCACGCTTCCTCCATGTGCGGCCGCAGGGGGCCGTCGCCGACGATCACGTACAGCAGGTTCGGGTTGTGGCGAAGCGCCTGCTCGGCCGAGAGCACGATGTCGAGCGGCCGCTTCAAATCCTTCAGGTTCGAAGCGTGGACGACGACCACGTCGTTCGATTCGATGGCGAGGTCGCGGATGAGCGCCGGCTTCCTGGACGCCGGCGCGAAGCGGCGCAGATCGACACCGTTGGGAACGACCCGCGCGCCCGCGACCCCCTGGCTCCGGAGCGACTCCGCCAGATGGTGGGCGACCGCGATGACCTGGTCCACCGCGCGCAGCCCGGCGAGGAGCGCGCCGGCGTCCCGCTCGGACATGGTCCCGTTCAGCAGCCCGTGAAAGCCTGCCCCATGGATCAAGGCGACAGCCGGGACCTTGTGGCCGTCCGCCACGCCTGGAACGTGCCAGGCGAAGGATTCCCGGCCGATGACGATCACGTCTGGTCGCTCGGCCGGCACCAGCGCATGCAGGGCCTGGCGCACGGAGGTCGCCTCCGCCCGGCGGTACTCCGCCGGGGCGGGGTGGTTCGGAGACACCTCGAAGTAGGGGACCACGAATCGCAGGGTCAGGATCTCGGGGTGGAGCCCGGCGAACCGATCGCCGGCGCGCAGCGCTTCGGCCGTGATCGGGGCGACGGCGCGGACGCGGTGTCCGCGGCGCGCAAACCCGGTCAGGAGCTGCTCGCCGACGATCGCGGTGCCGCCGGGATGAGGCGGGAGCGTGCCGGCGTAGAGAATGCTCAGCGGCCGATACGACCGTCGGCCCGGCTCGCCGCGATCTTCGAGCTGATGCGCGAGAGAGTGGAGAGGCACGAGTGATGATGACGTGGCCGGCACGGTCGGGTCAAGCGGTGCGCCCGGATGCCTTGACACGCCGCCGGGGCCTGCGCTGTACTACGCGAGACCCGCGGATGAGACTCGATCCGATGCCGCCGCCGTGATGAGACAGGCTCCGCCCGTCGAGGCATTCGTGCGGAGCGGCTTTCACCGCCGCGACTATTTTCCTCACGACGTGGTCGTGCTGGCCAAGCAGTACCCTGACACCTTCCTCCAGCTCGAGCGGCGCGGCGTACCGAGACACGCGATCCTCGACGGCATGTGCTCGCAGGTCAACGTCTATGCCCGGGATCTCGACGGTCTGCCGGCCGAGCTACTCGCCGACCGGGCGGTCAACTGGCATCAGCAGCAGCTCGGGCGGCCGGGGCTGATCGCGGCCGCCGGACTCTTTCAAGACGGCAATCGAGCGTTCGTGACACTGATGCAGTCCGATCTGTGCCAGCAGCTGTTTCGGGGGGGCGCGCTCGGCCGCGCATGCAAGACGCGCGTGGAATCCCGCTTCGGCCGCTGGTACAAGATGCTCATGAACGCGATCCTGGATGTGGCGCTCGAGCACGACGTCGACACGCTCTACGTCCCGACCTCGCGGCAGATCCTGTCGGGCGTTCGAAAGGCGGTGAGGCCCGACCTGTTCGTCCGGGTCTATGACGGGCTGGCCCGGCGATACCTGTGCGGCCCCACCCGGGTGGGCGACGCGGAATACTGGGGGATCCCGCTCGCGCCGAATCGTGACCGCGTCGTTCGACTGACGCCGGCCGCCGGCCGCGTCGCGCAGTCCGCCATACCGGCCGGGCCCACGATCTGTGTGTTCCACGACGTCGAGGAGGACGTCCACGCGCCGGTGAGCCGGGCCGAGTGTCGGGACGCGCTGCGGTGGATGCTGGACATGGAGGTCGAGCGGAGCATCAGGGTCACCTACAACGTGGTCGGGACGCTATGGCCCGGGGTGCGCGACGCGGTCGCGGCCGGCGGGCACGGTCTCGGGTTTCACTCCTACAACCATTGCCTCGAGGAGGACGGGCAGCTCGGCCGCGCCCGCGCCGTCGATCTGCAGGTGCGCGGCTATCGACCGCCGCAGTCGATCCTCACGGCCGAACTCGACGACTACGCGCTGTCGTATCACAACTTCGAATGGCTCATGAGCTCGGCCCGGGTGTTCGGGTTTGCCGATGTCCGCCTCGAGAACGGGATCGTCAAGATCCCCGTGCACCTCGACGACTACGCGCTCCACACCGGCGAGGTCGACTATTCCGATTGGCTGGAGCGCCTGCGCGCGCTGCTGACACGCCGCCGCTTCGTCGCGGTGGGGCTGCACGATTGCTACGCGCGCCACTGGATCGATCGGTACGGGGCGTTGCTGGACGAGCTTCGCCGGTCGGGTGAGCTCAGGACCGCGGACGAGATCGCCGACGCGACGTTCACGCGATCCGCGGCGATGCACCCACCGGTCGCCGCGCCGTCACGATGATGCGCCGCGTGCTCGCGATCGTCTCCCGCTTCAAGTGGAGCCACATCGACTACCTGGCCGCGCTGGCGCGGCGGGTCGATCTCCTGGTCGCCTGGGCGGGGGAGGCGCACCCGGGGTCGATCGCCCAGGCGCTCCGGGAGGGGCTTCGCGCGACTCCGCTCGGCCGGATCGATGAGGCCGGCCCGGCCGAGGTCGCGGCGCGATTGCGCGAGGCGATCGAAGGCTGGAGGCCGAGCGTGGTGCACGTGATGTACTACCATCACGAGCGGCTCACGATGATAGCGCGCGAGCTCGCGGGCGATCAGGCGCTCGTGGTCCACGAATGCCGCGACCCGTTGACGACGATCCGGCGGGCCGCGCCCGGGTCGCCCCCCTGGCGGCTGGAGGCGGACGCGCTGCGGTCCAGCGACGCGCAGGTCTTCGTCACGCGGGCGTTGCGCGCGTACCTGGAAGCGGCGCACGGGCTCGACCTCGAAGCGACGTCGCTGATCGTGCCGCACGCGTTCGCGGAGCGGACGATCGGTCCGCCGGCCGCGAAGCTGTCCGCGCGCGACGGGCGCGTGCACCTGGCGCTGGTGGGCACGGCCCAAGCGCGCCCCGACAACAGCCGCTACTACGTCGACATCATCCGGCGGCTGGTCTCGCTGGGCCTCGTCGTGCACACGCACTTCCACGAGCTCGAGGGATTCTCCAGCCAGCCGTACCGGGAGCTGGCGGCCGAGCTGACCGACTACCACGACCACCCTCCCGTCCCGTTCCGCCAGGGGACGCGGCTCTCCGACACGATCTCACGGTATGACCTGATGGGCGTCTTTCACGAGCTCGAGGCGGGCGGGGTCAACGAGGCGGCGACCCTGGCCGTCTGCATGCCGACGAAGGCGGTCTGCGGCTGGGCGCACGGGGGGATTCCTGTCGTCTGCTTCCCGCACTACGGCGGGCTGGTCGAGGTCATCCGCGAGCTCGGCAATGGCCTCATCATCGATCGCTGGGAGGATCTCCGCCGGATCGCGTCGGATCGGCGTGCCATCGCCAGGGCGACCGAGGCGTCTCTGGCCAGCCGTCATCTGTTCACTCACGAGCTCCACGCCCGCCGCCTCGAGGCCTTCTTCGATGCCCTGCCGGCCCGCCCCTGTCTTCGATGAGCCGCTCGATGAACCGCGCGCTCGTGACGGGCGTCGATGATCGGGCTCTCCGCGAGCAGCTCGGCGACGACCTGTGGACGCTGACGAGCCGGCTGGATGCGCCGGTCGCCCGCGTGGCGGCCTTGTCGGTCGCTCGTCACGGCCCTCGGGCCACGTTTCGTCTCGCGCTGACCGACGGCCGGGTGGTCAAGGGCCGGCGCTGCGGCGACGAGGCGCAGGCGGTACGCATGGCAGCGCTGGGGGCGTACCTGGACCCGCGCCATTTCCCGCGGGTGCTCGAGCGGCACGGCGCCGCCCTGCTGGAGGGGTGGATCGAGGGGCAGCCGCCATCGTCGCGCGGCGCTGACGGGCTCGCCCGCCGCGCCGGCGCGATCCTGGCGGGTGTTCACGCGACGGCGCTGCCCGAGGCGCTGCACGCCGGCGCGCCGTCCTACGCGGAGTCCTCGGCCACGCGACTGGCCGCCGGCCTGGAGGACCTCGTGCGTCGGCAGGCCATCGGGGCGTCAGCCGGCGCGACCGCGCGAGAGCTGGCCCTGGGCAAGGCCCCGCGTCGGATGCAGTGCGGGCTCGCTCACGGCGATCTCTGCGCCGAGAACATCATCCTCGATGCCGCGGGCGAGCTGCATGTCGTCGACAACGAGACCGTGCTGGTGCACCCGCCGGAGTACGACCTCGCCCGGAGCTGGTATCGCTGGCCGATGCGGCCGGCCGAGCGGGTCGCCTACGAGCGAGGGTACGGGCGCTCGCGGGCGCGGGAGGCGTTCCGGTTGCACTTCGAGTTCTGGGTGGTGCTGGTGCTCGTGGAGGCGCTCCTCTTCCGGCTAGACGTGGGCGCGGATCACCAGGCGCCGCTCGAACGACTCTCGGCGCTGATCCGTCGGGCGCGAGCCGCCGGTCGGGGATGAGCCGGCCAGCGCCGACTTGCTGTGAGCCGCCGGTGGAAGCCTCGCGGTCGCTCCGGCTCGTGTACCCCGGCACGGCGGTACTCGTCAGCGGCGCCGCGCGCCACCTCGACTGGCTGGAGGAGTTCATGGGCCCCGATTTCGCGGCCGGGCCGCCCGGCCCGGCGGGACACTCCGTCCGCCTGGAGATCGACAGCGGGCGGTATCTCGATCTCCGCCGTGCCGGTCCGGACCCGGCCGGCACGCACCTCGATTGCTTCGCCCTGGAATCCATCACCGTGCGTCTCCCGCTCTGGCGGTCGGGATCGGACGCGCTGACGCTGTTGGACGCCGAGTACCGCGTCTTCTACGTGGTGAGCCCCGACCGGTCCGAGATCCGCCTGATCGCGCCGCGGTTCGGGCTCGCCGTGCGCAACAGCCTCATGCGCGTCGTGCGCGAGCTGGCGATGATCGGGACCGAGCGCGCGGGCGGTCTCGTCCTGCATGGGGCGGCCGTGCTCCTGGGCGGGCACGGTCTGGTGTTCGCGGGACCGAAGAAGGCGGGCAAGACGAGCCTGCTGCTCCATCTCCTGTCGCATCCGCGAGCGCAGTACGTCGCCAACGACCGCGTGGTCGTGACCGCGGTCGATGACGGCGCGATGCTACGTGGGCTGCCGACGATCGTGACGGTGCGCGAGCGCACCGCGCGGCTCTTCCCGGAGCTCGAGCGGCGCCTGGCCAGCAGCGGCTTCCACGCCTGGTCGACGCTGGCGGAGTCCGCCCGGCGTCCGCGCAGTGGCCGGCACGGTCGCCATGCCGCCTGGACGCTGAGCCCGCCGCAGCTGGCGGCGATCATGGGGGTCGGGCGGGTGCCGGAAGGCCCGTTGCGTGCGCTCGTGTTCCCGCGCGTGGTCGGCGGACCGGGCGGGCTCGAGCTCACGCGGCTCGGCTCCGCCGAGGTCCTGGACCGACTCAGCGGCGTCCTGTTCCGCTCGCGGTGGCCGGCCCGCCAGGCCGAGATGCTCGCGGGACCGGACGCGGCGCCGGCCACCGGCGCGCGCGAGCGGGCGTGTCGTCAGCTGGCGGCGGCGGTTCCAGGGTTCGAGTGCGCGCTCGGACGGGACGCGTTCCGAACGGTGACGAGCGCCTTCGATCGCCTGGCCGGTGTCGGGGCGGACGGAGGCTGAACCTGGGCCTGGATCTGTCGGTGATCATCACCACGCTCCGGCGCGCCCCGATCCTCGCGGAGACGCTCCGGAGCTTCGAGGCGCTCGACGTGGACGGTCTCGGCTGGGAGCTGCTCCTCCTGGACAACGCGGGCGGCGACCCGGCGACCCGTGAGGTGGCGACGGCGTTCGGGACCCGGCTGCCGATCCAGCTCGTGCTGGAACCCCGGCCAGGCGTCAATCACGCGCGCAATCGCGCCGTCGAGCGGGCGCGCGGCGAGCTGATCGTCTTCGCCGACGATGACATCACGCCCGCGCCCGAGTGGCTCCGGCAGCTACGCGAGGGAGCCGGGCGCTGGCCCGAGGCGTACGTGTTCGGCGGCCGGGTGCTCCCCGCGTGGCCGACGTCCGCCGCGGTTCCCGCCGACCATGAGTTCTTCGCGCACGCGTACGCGATCGCCGACTGGAGCATCCCCGAGGGGCCGTATTCGGCCCATCGGGTGTTCGGCCCCAACATGGCGTATCGCGCCTCGGTCTTCCGCGACGGGTGGCGGTTCGACCCCCGCATCGGTCCCGACGGCACCGACCGGTACATGACCGGCAGCGAGACGAGCTTCAACCTCGCGCTGGAGCGCGCGGGGTTCGTGGCGATCTATCTGCCGGGCGCGCGCGTCCACCATCGCGTGCGGCCGGAGCAGCTCGCGCTCACGTGGCTCTACCGCCGCTCGTTCCGACTCGGCCGATGGGAAGCGTATCTCGGCCCTCACCGGGTCGAGCGGACCGCCTCGCTCCGGCGGCTGCTGACCGCTCTCACCCGCAGCTATCTCCGGTTCGCGCGCGCGCGGCTGCGCGGCGACCCGGCGGAGGCGCTCGACGCCGGGCTGGCCTACTGGCGGCTCCGCGGCGTGCTGCACCAACGATACCGCCGCCACTGAGCGGGCCGGCGGGGCGTCGGGGTCAGGCTTTTACTTCTTAACAATTCGCGATCGCCCGAAGAGCACCCGGATTGCGCACCGGCAAATTGTTAAGAAGTAAAAGCCTGACCCCTGGCGGTGGCCTGGTCAGCCAGCTGCAGGGCGCGCCAGCGATCGTAGTACGGGCGCATCGACTCGGGCAGGACCGGGCGCACATCCTCGGCCAGCATCCAGCGCAGCCGCGGATCCGTCTGCTCCGGGGGATCGTCGTCGCGGTGCCGGCGCCAGGCGCCCACCAGCGTGAAGCGCTCGACGTGCCTCCACATGGTCCCGCGATGGATGAGATTCCCGTTCCAGAACACCGTCTGGCCGGGCTCGAGCGTGATCACCGTCTGGCCGGGAATGGCGTCGTGGCGCCGGTTCACCAGGCACTCGCGCTCGCGCGCCGTGCGGGAGCGGTGGTGGCTTCCGGGCACGACCATGAGACAGCAGTCGGCCACCAGGGCCAGGTGCCACCGGAGCCCGAGCAGCGGGCGGTTCAGCGCGGCGAGCTCTTCCGCTTCCGTGCCGTCCGGCGTCTCCATATCCCGATGCCAGCCGAAGCTGTAGTCCACCGCCAACGGGTTCGTGTACAGGAGGATGCCACCCAGGCGCAGCGCGTCTCCGAGAAACGCATGCGCGTACTCGAGGACCGGGCGCGAGACGAGGTACTCGACGAACAGGGGCTCGCCCAGCTCGGGGGCGAACAGGCCGCGGATGGCCCACGCCTCGCCGCCGGGCGCCCGATGCGTGAACACGTGCACCGATTCGGCCCGCACCTTCGACTTCACGCGGCGCGCCGCCTCGCGCAGCGCTGGCAGCACGCCGGGTTCGACGGCGTCGTCGGCGACGACGTAGCCGGCGAGCTCGTACTGCTCTCGCTGCTCGGGCGAGAGCCTCACGCCTCGGCCGACGGGATCTCGGACAGGTAGCTGGCGGTGCCGAGAGCGGGGGCGCAGAGCTGACCGCGGCAGGCCGAGGGCAGCGCGCCGGCGCTGAACGCGCGGCGGATCTCCACCAGCGCCGGCGCGTTCCAGAGCTCCTGTAGCGACGCCGTCTCGACGTTGCCGAGTCCGAGCTTCAGATAGCAGGGGCAGAACGTCACGTCGCCGTCGACCTCGATGGACAGGACACCGATCCACGGCTCGTTGCAGAAGTAGCGCGTGCTGGAGGTGTTCTCCCCCTCACCCGGCCCGCTCCCCCTCGGCGGGGGAGAGGGGACCACATCCGGTGGCGTGTGGTCTGGCATCCCGGTCAGAGCAGCTGGACCTCGGGCTCGATGCCCGTGGCGAGGCAGCGGGCGGCGGCGCGCTGCATGACGTCGTTGTACTCGTCGCGGAGCGACTCGCAGGATTGGTGCCGGCCGTCGAACGACCAGCCGGTGCCGTTGCTGACGTGCCACGCCGTCACGTGCCGCACGGGGTGGAACTCCAGGCGGTGCAGGGCCAGCTCGCGGGCCAGCTCGACGAAGGACAGCACCTCGTGCAAGTTCTCCCGCATCACGACGTAGACGAGGATCAGCCGCAGCTGCGGGCGGTCCGCGAACGCGGCCGACACGTGACGCAGATTCGCCACCACCCGCTCGAACATGTCGGTGCCGCGGATGCGCCGGTACGTGTCGCGCGTGGCGGCGTCGATCGAGCACTTCAGGTGGAGCTCGTGCAACGCGGTGAGCCGCGGCAACATCGGGGCCGTCAGCATCGTGGCGTTGGTGTTGATCGTCACCGCGATCGGATGCTGCGCGAGCAGCCCGAGCACCTCGCGGATCCACGGATACATGAACGGCTCGCCGCCGATCAGCGTGATGTGCTCGGCCACCGATCGCAGCTGGGCGAACAACGCCTCGAAGCGCTCCAGCGGCAAGACCGCCCGGCCGTGCTGACCGTTCGGCACGCACATGATGCACCGCTGGTTACACGGCTGGTTCAGATGGACCGCATAGTAGTAGGGGAGCGCGCTCACCGTCGGCAGCGCTCGGCCGCACTCGCGACGGATCGCGAGCTTGTTGGCGTCGAGCGGGCCGGGAGCCGGGTGCGTCACGGAGCGCCGTGAGATGCTGCCGGCATTATATGCCAGTCGGCGGCGGCGGCCGCGCGGGAGCGCTCGATGTCCCCGAGGAGCCGCTCGTACGCGGCCAGCTGCCGGCTGAGGGTGAACGCTTCGGCCGATCGCCGCGCGCCCGCCGCCAGCCGGCCCCGGAGCCCGGGATCGCGTCGAAGCATGTGCAGCTGCCGGCCGACCTCGGCCGCCGATCCGCCGAGGAGACCGTTGACGCCGGACTGGACGAGCTCCGGGATCCCGCCGCGCGCCTCGGCCACGATCGGTACGCCGGCGGCCAGCGCTTCGAGCAGCGCGAGCGGGCAGCACTCGACGGTCGTCGAGGTGACATAGCAGAACACGTCGAAGCGCTGCAGCAGCCGCGGCACCTCGGGCCGGGGGACGTGCCCGGGCAGGTCGAACTGCCGCTCGAGGCCGAGCGCCTGCACGTCCCCGAGAAGCGCGACCCTCAGCGCCCCCTCGCCGGCGATCACGAAGCGTGCAGCCGGCACCTGATAGCCCGCCGCGGTGCGGACCCAGTCCGCCGGGATCTTCCCCGGCCGGAGGCTGCTGATGCGGCCGACCACCATCGTGTCGTCCGGACGGGCACGGATCGGATCGAAGCGCGCCGGGTCGAGGCCGTTCCGGATCACGCGGACTCGCGCGGCCGGGACGTCCGCCACCTGGGCCCGCTGGCTGTCCGAGACCAGCACGTAGTGATCGTAGATCGGCGCGGGCCGGATCTCGGCATGATGGAGCACGGCGACGAAGTGCGGCCGCCTGCGCGCGGGCGCTTGACCGCGGCTCTCGTCGACCCACGGCCGCCACGGGTCCTGGCCCCACCAGTGGAAGAGGACCACGTCGGGCGTGAAGTCGCCGAGCACGGTCTGGACCGTGGCCGCGCTCGCCAGGCAGCGCCAATCGGCGTCGAGGCAGGCGACGCCGGCGGCCGCCAGCGGCTCGACGAGCGCCGGGTCGGCGACGATGCCGTTGGCCGCGCTGAAGTGCAGCACCCGGTGCTCGCGGCCGCCCAGGCCCCGGACCAGCTCCACCAGCATGGTCTCGGCGCCCCCGTGAGCGAGCGAGCCGATCACCGACAGAATTCTCATCGCTGCGCCGTCCGGCCGTCCCGCGGCACGGGACGCGGCGTCGAGAGGATGCGCTTGAGCCGGGCCGCGAGATCGGGCGCGCGGGGCGGCAGCGTCACCGGCGCGAACTTCCACTGCCACTCGGGCCAGCGCCGGGCGCCGCCGCGGCGGCTCGCCTCGCTCGCGAACACGACGCGATCGGCCAGCTCGATCGCTTGCCGGGCCAGAGGCCCGCGCCCGGCCGTCGCTCGCGGCCAGTACACGAGCTCGTCGCCTCCGAGCAGTCGCGCCAGCCAGCGCGCGAGCTGCGGCGCGCGGATCACCACCACATCGGGATCGACGCTGCCGATGGTGCGCCGGACGGCGGCCCGGCGCATACGCGCGGTCTGCCGGCCTCCGCCTGCCGGAGCCTGGAGCAGGTGCGCATCCAGCCGGCCCGCGCGCAAGCGGCCGACGACCGGGGCGAGCGCGGCCCGCTCGTCCGGATGGACCGGGTCGGTGGCGACGCCGATACGACGGGCGAAGGCGCCGTCGCGGCCGGCCGCGCGCACGCTCTCGGCCAGCACGGTCTCGTACCGGTGGACCATCGTGACGACGTCATGCTGCCGGGCCAGGCGGCGACTCCGGCGGCCGAGCTTCTCGCGCCGCGCCGGATCGTGAAGCAGCTCATCGAGCGCCATCCAGGTCTCATGTGGATCGAGCAAGCCGACCAGATAGCCGTTGCCGTCCATCAGCTCGGCCATCGACGGCAGCTCGGAGACCACCAGGGGCAGCCCCATGGCCATCGACTCGAGGACGGCGCGCGAGGTGCCTTCGTAGAGCGAGGGCAGGACGAAGACGTCGAGCGCGCGGAGAATCTGCGGGACATCCTCGCGCGGCCCCAGGAAATGCACCGTCTTCCCGAGACGGAGCCGCCGCGCCTGCCGTTCCAGCTGCGCGCGCGCACCATAGTCCGGGCCGACGAGGAACGCCTTGATCCGGCGCGCCCCTCCCGGCGTCCGATCGACGAGCATGCTCACGGCCTCGAGCAGATGGCCCAGGTTCTTCTCGGGCGCCAGTCGCGCCACGACTCCGACCGCGAATTGCCGCTCCCCCAGCCCGAGCGCGCGCCGGCACGCGCCGCGGTCGTACCGCCCCGGATCGAACCGGCGGAGGTCGATGCCGTTCTTGATGATCCGGAGCCGTTCGGGGACCACGCCGAGCAGCTCGCGTTGGGCGAGCAGCAGCGCGCGCACCGTCTCGGACTCGCAGATGATCCGGCGGCACGAGGACTTGTCGTGCAGGCGCCGGGCCAGACTCGGGCCGTCCACGCGCTCGATGATCGCGCGCACGCCGGCCTCCCGCGCGGCCGCGAGCGCGTCGGGCCACGCGAAGATCAGGCAGGCGTCGATCCGGTCACGGCGCAGCTGCGCGGCGAGCGCGCGACGGAAGCGCGTGACCGCCGCCCGATCGACCTCCGTCCAGGTGGGATCGTCGGGCGGGCGATCGTGGCCGACGACGACCGGCACCTCGAGCGCGCGCGCCGCGGCCAGGATGGGCCCCGGGCGGAACGAGTACACGGAGGGGCGGAAGCGCGAGCGGTCCAGCCGGCGCAGCAGGTCGAGGATCGCGACTTCCTGGCCGCCGAGGCCGAGGTGGCCGCAGACCAGGCCGACCCGGATCATGCCGCACCCACCGTCACCGCCCGGTCAGCGGTCGGGGTCGGCGCCACCCCGGCCGGCGGCGGCCGGCGCGCAACTCGTCGTAGAACTCGCGCACGCGACGGGCCCACCGGCTGTACGTGTACCGCTCGCTCACGATCCGCCGTCCGAGCTCGCCGCGGCGCCGGCGCTCGTCGTCGCGCGACAGGTAGTGCGCGATGAGCCGGGCCGTCTCCTCGCCGCCGCTCGTGATCTCGATCGCGTCGCCGAACTCGGCGCGCAGGCCCCGGGCCTCGTCGGAGATCAGGAACACCCCGCACGCGAGCGCCTCGAAGATCCGGTTGTTCCACATGCCGCACTCGCGCTGCGCGTCCTCGTGGTACCCGAGCACGATCTTGGCCGAGCTGTACAGCGCCGCGATGTCGTCGAGCGGCAAGATGCCGCGCCAGTACCGGTGCCAGTCGTTCGACTCGGGCGCGTCGCGGCACGTCGCGGCCCAGTAGTCGCGGTCCCAGCAGCCGCCCCAGAGGTGGAAATCGAACCGCTTGGCGGCGTCCAGATACCAGCGGGTCGTCTGCGGCCGCTTGTTGCCGCGGCCCCCGCTGCCGAGGTACACCACGTCCGCCCGGTACCGTGGATCGGGCGGGACCGGGCCGAAATCGTCCTCGACGGCGAGCGGCACGTACACCGCGGGTCGATGGCGGCCGAGGGTGGTCGCCGCCTGACGGCTGTTCGTGATGAAGCCGTCGACGGGGATCCGGCAGAATTCCTCGAGCAGATCGGCGTGGTTGACGACCTTGAGCATGGTGACGCCGTCGACGTGGTCGCCGATGTCGTCCACCCGCCACGGCGGCTCGGGGCCCGTGTAGTAGGAGATCAGCAGGTCGACCCGCATCGTCGTGATCGTGCCGAGGTCCTCCAGCCCGAGGGCCACGACCCGCGCGCCCGGCAGCTCGCGCTCGAGGTACTTCTGCTCGCTCCGCGCCGCGATCCGCTCGCCCCAGATGATCTGCTCGTCGCCGAGGCCCGGGGTGAACAGCACGATCGTCGGCCCGGTGACGACCTCGACGCCCATGGATCAGGGGCGCACGGACGCCAGCACCGGATCGTACAGCGCGGCCCGCGCGTCCCAGGAGTGGTGCCGCACCATCCACTCCGGCAGTCCGTTCACGGGCGGCGGGGCGCTGGCGAGCTTGGCGCAGGCGTCGGCCAGCGCGTCCACAGCGTCGTGCTCGACGATCGCGCCGTGTCCCGTCTCGGTGATCAGGCCGGTGTTCGGGACCGGCTGCTCGCAGACGGTGGGCAGCCCGGTCCGGAGATAGTGGTAGATCTTGCTGCTCTCGTTGTCCTGAGCCGGTCCCTGGGCCAGGACCAGGCCCACCGCTGCGTGCCGCTGCCAGGCCCAGACCTCGTCGACGTCCACGGTCCCGACGTGGAGCACGGCGTCGGGCTCCAGTCGATCGGTGACGCCGGTCCCCATTGCGACCAGCCGGAGGCCCGGGCGCCGCAGCGCGTGTCCGAGTCGATTCAGTCGGTCCTGCCAGCGCCGGTTCACCTCGGCCTGCCGATCGAGGTCGTAGAGATTGCCGGCGAAGAGGACCACGGGCTCCTCTACCCCGATCGCGGGATACGGGTTGGGGCCGGGCGGCGGGATCTCGGCATCGACGCCGGTCGGCACCTTCAGGATCGGCAGCCGCGTGCCGTGCGTCCGCTGCCAGAGCTCCGCGCTCGGCGTGGTCAGCACGGTCACGGCGCGACTGCGCCGCGCGATCTCGGTCTGGGTCGCGAGCAATTGCTCGCGCACGGCGCCGTAGAAGTGCACGCCGGCGGTCTGTGCGCGGCCGACCACCGAGCCCAGCTTGCTGATGATGAACGGATGATCGGCGCCGCCCGTGGCCACCAGCGACTCGAAGCCGCGGTGGAAAAAGGTCTTGATCACGTCGTAGCCGTCCCAGCGGACGTCGCGGAAGGACACCTCGCGGAGCGACGGCGCGAGAGGATGGGCGCCGCGGCGGCGCTCGATGACGACATCCACCTGGTGTCCCCGGCGCGCGAGCGCGGCCGCCATCCGGAAGAATCGAATATAATTCATGCTCGCGACGACCAGCGTGGAGGCGTCGTCGCGGCGGTACACGCACGCGATGCGCAGTCCCGGCGCGTGATCGCGGGTCGTGGTCGCGCCGGTCGCTTCACGCCGGCTCATCCGGGCCGATCCCCAGGGTCGGAGGCTCACAATGAGCGCGTATGATAGCAGATCGACGTGAGCTTGGCCGCCAGCCCATCCGTCGGAAGAAGTCGACGTAGCGCGCGAGCATCGCGCGGGGCTCCCAGTGCGTCATGAGGTGTTCGCGGGCGCGGTACCGCGCGCGGTCGGCCAGCACGCGGCGCATCACCGCGCGGAAGTCCTCCGGCTCCGCGAGCTCACCGGTGACGCCCGGCACCACCACGTGCCGGCCGCCCGGGATGCGCGCGTTCACGACGATCGGCAGCCCGGCGGCGACGCACTCCCACAGGGCGGCCGGGTTCGAGGTCCCGTCGGACGGGTAGACGGCGATGCGGGAGGTGGTCAGCAGCTCCACGAGATCCCGCTCGTTCCAGTCCGACGTGGTGACGCGCGTGCCGGTGAGATCCAGCGTGCCCGCCCGCACCGGATGGAAATGGCCGGTCAGCTCGGTCCCGCGCACGGCATCCACCACGAGGTCGTGCCGCTTGCCGGCATACGCGGCGGCGAGGTAGATGAAGTCCCGGAGCGTGGCCGCGCCGTTGGGCCGGATCTTCTCGACGTTGACGACCGGGATGTACAGCATGGAGCGATCGTCCAGGTACGCCGGGTCATCGACCAGATAGCACTCGGCGCCCGCGTTCCCGGCCTGATCGTCGCCGCGGAGGCAGGGGACGTGCACCCGGAAGCACCGGTCGGCCAGGAGCTCGAGAAGGAGAATGCCGTCACGACCGTAGTTGATGAACAGATCGGGCGCGCCGTGGCGGTCCACGTAGGCGGCGACGTCCTCGGCGTCGTGGAACGTCACGCGCAGGATCCCGCTCGCCATGTAGCGCATCCGGCGCCGTTCCTGGTATTCCCAGAACTCGACCGCGTCGGCCAGGCCCCGGTCGCGCAGGTAGAGGCCGATCGCAAACATGTGCAATCCCCAGGCGGCCGGTTGGTCGAACAACGACAGCCGGCCGCGCGGGTCCGGCCGCGGGTGCCGGGCCCAGAACTCCGGGGCGTCCGACGTCTGCGCGATCGCCGGGCGCACGTTGGCGATCACGACCTTCACCCGGTGGCTCCCTGGTAGCGTATGGCTCCCGACCCGTCGCGGTCCGGCGTCACCGTGGTCATCCCCGTCCTTCGCCAGCGCGTGGCGTGGCTCGAGCAGGCCGTGCGCTCGGCCGTCGCGCAGACCGTCGCCTGTGAGGTGATCGTGGTGACCTCATCGCTGACGCCGGCCGCGAACCACGAGGCGCTGCGCTCGCTGGCCGACGGGTCCGGGGGGCGCCTGGCGATCGTGGAGCAAGCCCGCCGGGGCTTCCCGGGCGCGGTGAACACCGGGTTCGAGCGCGCGGCCGGCGCCCGGGTCGGGCTGCTCTTCTCTGACGACTGGCTCGCGCCGACGGCCGTCGAGGCGTGCGCCCCGATCCCGGCCGACATCGTCTCGACCGGCCATCGCGGCTTCGCGGCCGATGGGGTGACCGCGCTCGAGCATCTGAACCGGACTCCGCGGCGCGCCGTGTACGACACGCTGGCGACGCTCGAGGAGAAGGCGGTGCACCTGACCCACTTCCTGCTGTTCGACCGGGCGAGCGTCCTGGCCGCCGGCGGACTCGACGAGAGCCTGGGCGACGCGCCCGGCATCGACGACTACGACCTCGTCTGGACACTCCTCGAGCGGGGCGCCAGCGTGGGCCTGACCGAGCGGCCGCTGTACAACTACCGCGTGCACGACGAGGAGCGCTTGACGCTGCGGAGCCGGCCGGAGCAGCTGCGCGTGCTGGAGAACATCCTGGACAAGCATCGGGTCACCGGTGAGGAGCGCGCGCGGCTCATCGAGCGCCACGTCCGCTGGTTCGGCCGTCCCGAGGACATCGTGCAGCCCTGGCCGGCCGCCGCCGAGGGCACCGGACCGACGTAGCCCCCGCTCGGCCGCGCGGCGGGCGCCAAGCGGCTCCCCATGGGGAACAAGGCGGCCGTGAACCGACTGGGGAAATTGCGCGGGGATTAAACCGCCTCCTGATTCGCCGTCGCAGGGTGGGAGGAAAATACCCGGGATGAAAGACAGGCAGACCAGTCGGAATGATACAGGTACGGCGGGGAAGGGAGTCGTCAAGGGCGCGCGACAAGTCCGCGCGCTACTTGTGGGCACTCACGCGCTTCTTCCGTATGCCGATCTGATCAGAAAAACCTACGTTATCGGCTCCTCGGATGACGACGCCCTGAGGCCGCTTCACAACCAAGACGGCGGACCGAGCATGCGGTGGGCGTACTCGGAAAAGTGTTCTGCTGCCAGGCCCTGGTTCTACCACCTGGCCGAACGCTTCGGGTCTTGCGAGCGCCCAAAAGCGCTCGGCTAGCCGATTAGACCTGGATCGTGCTACACCCGCTTGCACCATCTGGCGCACGAACGCCTTCTTGGCCT
>Ga0187892_10003633_pt1 | contig 27710 bp, 31 predicted proteins | sample MA1701073metaG_FD_139345 | JGI IMG/M metagenome (GOLD analysis project Ga0187892, IMG submission 139345) | Bio-ooze microbial communities from a basaltic lava cave in the Kipuka Kanohina Cave System on the Island of Hawaii, USA - MA170107-3 metaG ... | reverse complement strand
GCGACGAGCGCAGCGAGCTTGCCCTTGACGCCGGGCGAAGCGGGGCGCATCCCCTCAACCCCACACAGGAGGATCTACACTAATTTCGAAGCCGAGGTGTCTCAAACTCGTTGACACGTACCGGAACGCGCCTCATACCCGGCGGCCGGGGTCAAGCGCAGGGCTGCGGGTCCCCTCAGAAGACAACGCCCGACTGGGCGACGAAGATGCCATCCCGCGACTCGCGGATCGATGACAGGTAGAAGTGGCCAAGCTGAAGATCCATGGCGAAAATTGTGCGCTGCAGGAAGTCGCGGCCTAGTAGGTTTCTTTGGATCGGGACGTTCGAGCCATAGACCGTCAGGTCGAATTCCTCACCGGTCTGCAAAGTCAACTGAACGTTGATCGGCGTGCCGTCTACGAAGTTTCCAGTAAGGCCGCCGAATCTCTCAACACCGGGTTGGCCGAAAGGCTGCGGTGCCCAACCGAGAGGGCGAAGGAGATGGCCATTGAGCAACGTGGGACCGCAGCCTGTATCCACCTCTGCATCGAGGGAGATGGAGGTCAACGGGTCCCGTGAGAGAGTGATTACGATTGTCGGAAAATCTGGGGAAGTGTACCCGATGCGAGACTGGAAGCGGATAAGTTGGCTCACAGCCCGAAGCGGAAGCCTGCGGCGCGCGTGGTAGTCGTAAGATCGATGAGCAGCGGGCGGGGCTCACCCCCTCTCTTCGCGGCCTCGTAGGCTTCGGTCGCAGTTCCGGACCCGAGGACTTGCTCATTGGCCACCGCGACCACGCGCCCGGCGAACCTTCTGACGCGCTCAGGATCCGAGAAAAACCAAGACTTGTCTCGGGCGGCTCGTCCAGCTGCCTCGATCCTGGCTCCCGGTCGCGAGCGGTTCCGTCGCACGGGAGAGAGAAAGCCCATCGCGGCGAGCACCTTGATTTTCGTGTGCACACGGTCGTGCGTCCTAGTGAACGAGATACACGCCCCGCGCAAGGGAGTCTCCTCAACAGACTCCATGCCGGCGCGAACGGTCACGTGGGGCTCCGAAACGAGGAGACGAGCTCCAACATGCCACTCGCGACCTGTATCCCGCGCGCTATAGATCCTAATGGGCCTCGGGGCCGAGTCGGTATCAGATGTTTCTAGGTTCCGGCTGACAGGAGTCACGTGCTTTGGTCGCCAGGTTCGCGTCGCTTGGCTATCTGGTCCTTCACCGCTTCGCCATGCGTGCGCAGGAAATTGCCAATCGTGATCGCCGTGTCGGCGTTCATGATGAGGGTGACCTCGGAGGTTCGGTCGACCAAGAGAGCGTTATCGGATTCAAACCCCTCGACCTGCTCCTTGCCGGAGTCCTGGTCGCGGATGACCGTGACAGGGGCAAGCCGCTCGTGGTAAAGGGATATCACCACGTCTCCGGAGCCCACGGCCCCTCCGACTGCGCCTGTGACCGACACGGTCCGGTGGGCCGCGCTGTCGCGGTGTCGAATCCTCAGCTTCGGGGCAGGTTCCCGATCCTCTGCCAGGTCCAATCCCTCCCTTATCGGACAGCCTACCATGCAGCCCGCATCTCCTGGGCCTCCTGTCTTGTGACGGTGCCGTGACGGGATAAGATACAACTTTGTAACGTATTGATCTAGAAGTCGTTTTCTGACATCCCGGGCTGACTGGGGGTCAGGGGGTCGGCAGTTCGAATCTGCCCGGCCCGACCAACGATGCCGCGGCCAGCGCTGGCAGCGAGCCGCTAGCCAGCGGCCCTTGGTCACGCGCGATCGACCGGGATCGGGCCCAAGGCGCCGAGCGGCACCGCGCGGTCCTCCGGCGCCTCGCCGAGGTCCTCGGGGTACGCTCCCGACGGCGCGTCCTCTCCCCCGAGGTCCAGCACGGGACGGTCCGCGCCCCCGTCGAGGGCGGCATCGGCCACGCTCTGGAGGGCGGTCCGGGGCCCGTCGGCGCCGAGCGCGCGGGGCGGCTCCAGCGCAGGGCCGGGCGAGAGGAGCGCGAACACCCCACTGCACGCCGCTGCGGCGGCGAGCCCTGCGGGAGGCGCGCCGAAGCCGCGCAGGGACCCGAGGACGCCGCTCCGCCAGCCCGACCGCCGGGCCTTCGCTGCCTCCAGCAGGCGAGCCACACCGTACAGGGTCGAGAACGAAGCCAGGGGAATCCACGCGTCGAAGTGACCGAGGACCCCGAGCCGGGCCGCGGCGGCCAAGAGCGTCGCCTGGACGAAGACGTGGGCCACGTAGACCGGGAGGCTGTGCCGACCCAGCACCGCCACCGCGCGCGCCACGGACGCGCGCGCGATGCGCGACCAGATCTCGGACGTCGTGAGCAGGACTGCGAAGGTGAGACCGAGATAGCGCAGCAGCTCGCCCGGGCCGAGGGGCGTCTTCTCGAAGAGCCCGACGTGCCAGGCGGTCCCCGCGCCGACCGGCGGTGCGTGGGCGAGCCACGAGAGCGCGCCTGCCCCGAGCCACAGCCCGGCGAGCACCCGCCGGCGGTATCGCGCGGGGTGCGCGTGCCAGCGCGAGAGCGCCGGGCTCGCGAGGAGGCCCGCCACGAACGGCGCCTGCCAGAGGAGCGGGGGAAAGCTCTGGCCGGCGCTCGGCGAGAGCACCCACGGAGCGAACATGCCGGCGGCGAAGGCCGCGGAGCTCCCCAGGGCGAGTGCGAGACCGTAGCCGCGCCGCACGAGCGAGAGCAGGAAGGGCGACGCCGCCAGGAGCAGGACGTAGAGCGGCAGGATGTCGCCGTAGGGAGGGAGCTCGCGCAGCAGCGCGAGGTCGAGGAGCAGCGCCGCGGGATCGGCCGGCGCCACGCGGCGCGCCAGCGAGACGTCCAGGAGCACGAAGAGCGCCGCTGCGGCGTAGTGCGCTCCCAGGAGCTGGGCGGCGCGGCGCACGAGGCGGCGGTGGGCCGCGGGGCGCGTAGCGGGATCCGCGGCCGACGGCCCGAAGATCTGCGCAACCCCGATCCCCGCCACGAGCACGAAGCCGCCGGCCGCGAACCGGGTCCAGCTCCCGACGATCGGCGTGGCCATGGCGCCCAGCCACACCCCCTCGTAGACGAGGTGCACCAGCACCATGTCCAGCAGGCAGAGCCCGCGCCAGAAATCGAGCCGAGCGTCGCGCACGGGAGAGCAGCCTACGGGGGGCGCTCGATCCATTGCAAGGCCGAAATGCGGGGGCCGGCGGCCTCAAGCGGCGCCGCCCACCCGCCGAACGGGACTCCTGGGCCGGGGGGAGGTTCCGCATGGGAGACGCGCCGCGCGACGTCGAGCTCGCGCTCGATTCGGCCCAGCCGATCGAGGCGCTGGCCGAGGACGCCTGGCGGCTCGAGCCGCCGGAGTTCGAGGCGCGCCACGGGAGCGGCTTCCTGCTCCTCACGACGACGGGGCGCTCGGTGCCGAAGGGGCCGGCGGTCACCGAGGTGTCCCTCTTCGGGGAGGACGAGGCCTCGGCCCACACCGCCGACCTCTCGGTGCTGGTCTATTCGCTGCGGCGCGCGCGGGGCGCCGCGGGCCACCTGGTGACGCTGGGGCGCGCGCCCGGCAACGACGTCGTGATCCCGGACCGGAGCGTCTCGCGTCTTCACGCGATCTTCAAGCAGGACCCGAGCGGCGCCTTCCTGGTGCTCGACGCCGGCTCGACCAACGGCAGCTCCGTGAACGGCCTCCCGGTGCCCGTGAAGGGCCGCGGCCCCGCCAGCGCCCTCCGGCGCGGCAGCACGCTGCGGTTCGGGCAGGTCGAGCTCACCTTCGTGGACGGGGCCGGTCTGCGGGCCTTCGCTATGGAGAAGGGCGCCTGAGGGCCTCCTCCCGGAGCGGGGTGCGGCGCTCGTAGAGCGCGAGGTGGGTGAGGAGGGTTTCGGCCAGCGCGGCGTCGCCCCGGGCCTGCGCCAGGCCGAGCGCGCGCTGCGCCGTCGCCGCGGCGTCCTCGAAACGCCCGGCAGCCGCGTAGCCCGCCGCCAGCGTGTCCAGGAGCTCCGGCTCGGGATCCGGAAGCGCCCGCGCGGCGCCCTCGGCCAGGCGGATCGACTCCGCCGGATCGCGGCGCGCGGGATCCGGGTGGGTGGCGAGGATCCAGGCGAGGTTGTTCGCCGCCGAGTGCAGGCCGGGCACGCGGGCCAGGGCGCTCCGGTAGTGGGAGACGGCCTGCTCGAGGTCGCCCTCGCGCTCCGCCACGAGGGCCAAGCCCAGATGGAGCTCCGCGTGGTCGGCCCCGAGCGCGCCGGCGCGGCGCAGCGCCCGCGCGGCCTCGTCGGAGCGACCCGCCTCGAGCAGCACGAGGCCGAGGCTCGCGTGGCCGCGCGCGTGGCCCGGGTCGGCTTCGAGGCCCCGCTCGAAGGCGCGCCGCGCCGCGTCGAGCTCGTGGTCCCCCCACAGGATGTCCGCGAGGCCGAACCAGGCCCGCGCGGCCATGGGTGTCCCGCCCTCGTCGTAGGTCAGAAGCCCGGTCGCGCGCTCGAACATCGCCTTCGCCCGCTCGCGCTGGCCCGCCGCGAGCAGGGCCGCCGCGAAGCTCGCGTGGCCGCCCGCGTGGCGCGGGTCGAGCGCCAGGGCGCGCTCGTAGAGCGCCAGGGCGCGCGCGAGCTCGCCGCGCTGCGCGTAGAGGTTCGCGAGCCCGAGCTGGGGCGGGGCCCAGCGCGGGTCGAGCTGCACGGCGCGGGCGTAGTGCTCGTGGGCCGCCGTCAGGTCGCCCTGGCGCAGGTGGACGGAGCCCAGGTGGTACTGGGAGCGGGGGCTCTCGGGGTTCACCGCTGCGATCCGCTGGTGGAGCGTGAGCGAGTCGCGCCAGGTGCCCACTTGGCGCCAGGCGACGGCGCCCAGGGCCACCAGGGTCAGGACTCCCGCCACGGCGAGCCCGCGCCGCCGGGCCGGCGTGGACCCGAGCGCATCGACGGCGCCCCAGGCGAGCGCGATTCCGAGGCCGATCTGCGGCAGGTACAGGTAGCGGTCTGCGTGGGCCTGCATGCCGACCTGCACCAGGCCGATCACGGGGAGCAGGGTCACCAGGTACCAGAGCCAGCCCACGGCGAGGTAGGGGCGGCGCGGCGCCGCGCGCAGGGCGCCGGTGGTCAGGGCCGCGAGCAGCGCCAGGGCGGCCAGGGCGGGTCCAAAGGCCGGTCGGCCCAGGGGGAGCGGATAGAAGGCGGCGAGTCCCGCGGGCCAGGCGCTCTGGCGCAGGTACACCACGCTGGCCGTTGCGGCGTTCGCGATGCGGGCCGCGAGCGGGAGCTCCTCGACGTCGAAGACCGCGCCCGCCCTGCGCTGCACCGCAAAGGTGATGGCCGCGGAGAGGAGGGCCAGGGCGAGGAGCGGGAGCTTCTCCCGCAGGAGCGCGCGGTTCCCGGGCCAGTCGCCGCGCCCGAGGCGCAGGCGCCCCAGGGGCCAGAGGTCGAGCAGCAGGAGCACCAGGGGCAGGGTCACGAGCATCGGCTTGGCCAGGAGCCCCAGGGCCAGGGCCAGCGCCAGCGCCGCGTAGCGCAGGCGCGAGGCGGGGCGCTCGGCGTAGAGCGCGTAGGCCCAGAGGGTCGCCATGAAGAAGACGCCCGAGAGCACGTCCTTGCGCTCGGAGACCCAGGCCACCGACTCCACGTGGAGCGGGTGGAGCGCGAAGACGCCGGCCGCGAAGGCGCTCCGCCCCGGCGCGCCCGTGAGCCGGGAGAGGGCCGCGAAGAGCAGCAGCGTGGCCAGGCCGTGCAGGGCGACGTTGGTCGCCAGGAAGCCGGTGGCATCCAGGCCGTAGAGCGCATGGTCGATGCGGAGCGAGAGCGAGGTCAGGGGGATCCAGTTGCCGTAGTAGGGGGCCGCGAAGTCGCGCGCCACGCCCTCCGCGAAGCCGAGCGCGAGGGTCGGATTCTCCACCACGTAGCGCAGATCGTCGTAGTCGACGAAGTCGTGGTGGCGCACCTGCGCGTAGACGGCGACGACTGCGAGCGCGAGCAGCGCGGCGGCGGGGGCATGGGCGCGCACGGCGCCTAGGCTAGCCTACGGGCATCCGGCTCCCGGGCGTTCGGAGGCCGGAGGATCGGGAGATGCGATGCGGGTGCTCGTCACGGGCGGCGCCGGATACGTGGGAAGCCACGCGGTGGCCTGCCTGCGCCGCGCGGGCCACGAGGTCCTGGTCTACGACAACCTCGGGCTCGGCCACAAGAGCGCCGTGCCGGCCGAGGGGCTCGTGGTGGGCGACCTGGCCGAGCAGTCCCGGCTCGCGAGCCTGCTGCGCGAGGGGCGCATCGACGCGGTCATGCACTTTGCCGCCCTGGCGTTGGTGGGCGAGTCGATGTCCGACCCGGCCCTCTACTACCGCAACAACGTGGTCGGCAGCCTCTCGCTGCTCGAGGCCATGCGGGCGGCGGGCGTGGCCCGGATCGTCTTCTCGAGCACCTGCGCCACCTACGGGGAGCCCGAGAAGATGCCCATCTCGGAGGACGCACCCCAGCGGCCGGTCAACCCCTACGGCGCCACGAAGCTCATGATCGAGCGCGCCCTTGCGGACTTCTCCGCCGCCTACGGGATCGGCTACGCGGCGCTGCGCTACTTCAACGCCTGCGGGGCCGCCCCGGACGGAAGCCTCGGCGAGGACCACGCCACCGAGACCCACCTGATCCCGCTGACCTTGCAGGTGGCGCTGGGGCAGCGGGAGCGGATCTCGATCTTCGGGGCGGACTACCCCACGCCGGACGGCACCTGCATCCGCGATTACGTCCACGTGGACGACCTGGCCGACGCGCACCTGCGCGCGCTGGAGCGCTTGCGCCCGGGGGTGGGTCTGTGCCTCAATCTGGGCACGGGGCGCGGCTTCAGCGTCCGCGAGGTGATCGGGGCCTGCCGCCGCGTGACCGGACACGAGATCCCGGAGGAGGTGGGGCCGCGGCGGCCCGGCGACCCGCCGGAGCTCGTGGCGGACCCGGCCCGCGCGATGGCCGCGCTGGGCTGGCGGCCCCGCTACCGGGAGCTCGAGGCGATCGCCGAGACCGCCTGGCGCTGGCATCGGAGCCATCCCCGCGGCTTCGGCGACTGAACGGAACGGCGGGGGAGGGGGGCGGAGCGAGGCGATGGGACGCACGCAGCGCGTGATGGTGACCGGGGGCGCCGGCTTCCTGGGCTCCCACCTGATCGACCGGCTGATCGAGGCAGGCCACTACGTGATCTGCGTCGACAACTACTTCACCGGCCACAAGCGCAACCTCGAGCACCTGCACGGGCACCCGCACCTGGAGACCCTGCGGCACGACGTGACCCAGCCCCTCCTGCTCGAGGTGGACTGGATCTTCAACCTGGCCTGCCCGGCCAGTCCGATCCACTACCAGTACAACCCCATCAAGACCATCAAGACCTCGGTGATCGGCTCCTACAACCTGCTCGGGCTCGCCAAGCGGGTGCGCGCCCGCATCCTGCAAGCCAGCACGAGCGAGGTCTACGGCGATCCCGAGATCCACCCCCAGCCGGAGTCCTACTGGGGTCACGTGAACCCGCTCGGCATCCGCGCCTGCTACGACGAGGGCAAGCGCTGCGCCGAGGCCCTCTTCATGGACTACTACCGCTCCCACAAGGTCGACATCCGGCTCGCCCGCATCTTCAACACCTACGGGCCCCGGATGGCGCTGGACGACGGTCGCGTGATCAGCAACTTCATCGCCCAGTGCCTGTGCGGGGATCCCCTCACGGTCTACGGCGAGGGCAAGCAGACCCGCTCCTTCTGCTACGTGGACGATCTGGTCGAAGGCCTGCTGCGGCTCATGGCCTACGAGGGCGAGGACTGCCACGAGCCGCACAACCTCGGCAACCCGGAAGAGTATTCGATGATGGAGCTGGCCCGGGTGGTGCGCGAGGTGGTCGGGGCGGAGGTGCCGATCGAGCACCGCCCGGCTCCGGCGGACGATCCGCTCCAGCGCCAGCCCGACATCGGCCGCGCCAAGCGCAACCTGGGCTGGGAGCCCCGGACGCCGCTGCGGGAGGGGCTCGCGCGCACCGTCGACGACTTCCGGCGCCGCCTCGCCGCCGGCGAGCCGCGCGATGGGCTGCGTCGCGTGAAGCAGGGGTGACGGGCGGGGACCGGGCCGAGCGCGGGCGCCTGCTCGAGGCCGTCGCGCGCGGGGCCGGGGAGGCCCTTGGTCTGGCGCGCTGGATGGCGGCCCATCCGGAGCTCTCCCTCGAGGAGCGGGAGACGAGCCGCCGCTACTGCGAGTACCTGCGGGCCCGCGGCTTCCAGGTCGAGTGCGGCGTGGCGGGCCTCGAGACGGCCTTCCTGGCCAGGCGGGGTGCGCCGGGAGCCCCGCTGGCGGCGGCGCTCCTGGCCGAGATGGACGCGCTCCCCGAGATCGGCCACGCCTGCGGACACAACCTCTCCGGGCCGGCCAGCCTGCTCGCCGCGGCAGCCCTGGCCGAGGTGCTCCCGGAGTCGGCGGCGCGGCTCCTCGTGGTGGGCTGCCCCGCCGAGGAGCTCGGCATCGGAAAGAAGCGGCTGGTCGCGGCCGGCGTCTTCCAGGGGGTCGACGCCGCCATGATGGCCCACGCCTCGGACATGCGGCGGGCGCACCGCCTCTTCCTCGGGAATCGCAAGTTCGACTTCGTGTTCCACGGGCGCGCCGCCCACGCCGCCGCCTCTCCCGAGGAGGGCATCAACGCCCTCGACGGCGTGATCGCCTGCTTCGTGAACGTGGGCCTGCTGCGCCAGCAGCTCCCGGGGAGCGCCCGCGTGCACGGCATCGTGACGGAGGGCGGCGTGGCGCCCAACGTCATCCCCGAGCGGGCCGCCGCGCGCTTCTGGGTGCGCGCCCTCGAGGAGGGCGTCCTGGAAGCCAGCGCGCAGCGCGTGCGCGCCTGCGCCGAGGCCGCCGCCACCGCCAGCGGCGCGCGCCTCGAGGTCGTGGAGCTCGAGGGCACCTCGCCGCCCATGCGCCCCAACCTGCCGCTCGCCGGGATCTACCGGCGCCAGCTCGAGCTCCTGGGCCTGCCGGAGACGGCGCAGGGGCCCGGCGAGTCGATCGGGTCGAGCGACATCACCCACGTCTCCCGCGTGGTCCCCACCATCCACCCGAACTTCCCGATCGGGAGCGGCCTGAAGCTCCACACGAGGGCCTTCGCCGAGGCCACCGGCCGCCCGGCCGGCGAGGAGGGCCTGCTCGAGGCGGCCCGGGCCCTGGCCGGGACGATCCACGAGCTGGCCCGCTCCCCAGAGGCCCGGGAGGCGGTCGCGCGCGAGCGCGGCTAAGCTGCCGGCTCCCGCGCTGGGTCCCCCCCGAGCGGGTCGGCGCTCCCGGTTGGCTCGGCCTCCCGAGCGGCCCGGGGGTCGGACGGCCCGGGGAGGGTCCGGTTGGTCTCGAGCGCTGCGCCGCGCCCCGACTTCGCGCGCCCGCGCCAGCGCATGGTCCAGCGCCTCGCGGGCGCCGGGATCGTGACCGATCGCCGCGTGCTGCGCGCCCTCGGCGCCGTGCCCCGCCACCTGCTCGTCCCCGAAGGCCTGCGCGAGGCGGCCTACCGGGAGGCCGCGCTCCCGATCGGCGAGGGCCAGACGATCTCGGCGCCCGGGGTGGTGGGCGCGATGAGCCAGGCCCTGGAGCTCGGCGGCCGCGAGACGGTGCTCGAGGTCGGCACCGGCTCCGGCTACCAGGCGGCGCTGCTCTCCCGGCTCGCGGCCCGCGTGGTCACGATCGAGCGGCTGCCGCAGCTCGCGGCCCGCGCCCGCAGCGTGCTCGGCATGCTCGGCGTGGCGAACGTCGCCGTCCATGTGGGCGACGGCACGCGGGGGCGCCCCTGCGACGCCCCCTTCGACGCCATCCTCGTGACGGCGGGCGGCCCGGAGGTGCCGCCGCCGTTGCTCGAGCAGCTGGCCCCCGGCGGGCGCCTGGTGGGCCCCTTCGGCGACCGCCGCGAGCAGCGCCTCCTGCGCGTGCGGCGCACGGAGACCGGTGAGCTCTTGCGCGAGGTGCTGGGCCGCTGTCGCTTCGTCCAGCTCGTGGGCTGCCACGGATGGTCCGGCTAGCCGGCCGGCGCAGCGCCGCGCGCCTCGCCCTGGGAGTCCTCGCGCTCGCCGCCTGTGCCAGCGCCCGGGGGCAGGGCGTCTCCCACGTGGTGCGCCCCGGCGAGAACCTCTACCGCATCTCGCGCTACTACGGCGTGCCGGTGCCGGACGTGGTGCGGGCGAACGGCGTGCGCGACGTGACGAACCTCACGGTGGGCCAGCGCCTGTGGATCCCCGGGGCCCTGCGCGGATCCGCCAGCGAGGCGCTGCGGCCGCCCGAGGGCCTCTCACCCGGCGGGGAGGAGCGCCTGGAGGCCGAGCGCCAGGCCAACCTCCGCTTCCAGTGGCCGCTGCGCGGGCAGCTGGGCTCCCGCTTCGGCTGGCGCGACGGGCGGCGCCACGAGGGCATCGACCTGCGCGCCGATCCCGGCAGCACCGTCCGCGCCGCCGAGGCGGGCCGCGTGATCCACAGCGGGCGCGGCCTCGGGGCCTACGGCAACGTGGTGATCGTGAAGCACGCGGGGCGCTACTCCAGCGTCTACGCCCACAACCGCCGCAACCTGGTGGGGGTGGGGGAGTTCGTGGAGCGGGGGCATCCGATCGCCGAGGTCGGCGAGACCGGGAACGCGAGCGGGCCCCACTGCCACTTCGAGATCCGGCGCGACCGCCGGGCCCTCGATCCGCTCGCGCTGCTCCCCTGAGCGGCGTGCGCCGGCCCTCCGCCTCACCCCCGCGGGGCCCCTCGCTCTGGCGGATGGAGCCCCGTCGGGTAGATTCGGACGAGGGTGGAGGCTGAGCCAGCAGAAGAGGGGGCGCCCTGCGGTGGTGACATGAGGCGGGGGGCTCTCCTGCTCGCGTTCCTGCTCGCGAGCCCCGCGCGTGCGGTGCTGATCGACTCCGGGGATGGCGGCGGCAACCTCTCGGCGCCGCCCGACGACCCCGGCTTCGCCAACGTCTGCGAGATCGTCGCCAGCGAGACCTCGGCCAGCTACCTGGGCGACGGCTGGGTCCTGTCGGCGGCCCATGCGGCGGGCGCCGCGACGGCGGTCCGCTGCGGGGCGTTCCTCTATCCGCCCGTGGCGGGCAGCTACCACCGGCTCCAGCATTCCTGCCTCGCGCCCGGCATCGGCTGCAAGCTCGTGGACCTCGCCATGTGGCGGCTGGTGCCGGCCCCGCCGCTCCCCGCCCTCGCGATCGCCGACGCGCCGCCGGAGGTGGGCGACGCCTACCTGCTGGTGGGGAACGGCCTCTCGCGCGGAACGCCAGTGGTGGTGAGCGGCTGTGGCGGCACCTGGCAGGGCTACACCTCGGTGCCCCCCCGCGCCATCCGCTGGGGGACGAACCTCGGGGAGGCGTGGTCGAATCGCTGCAGCCCCGGTGGTGTGACCTACGCCTGCAATGCCTTCGCCCAGATCTCCACCCTCGATGGGACCGAGGCCTTCCTGACCCGCTTCGACGCAGGACTTCCGACGGCCCACGAGGCCCAGGCCGTCCTCGGCGACTCGGGCGGAGCCGTGTTCCGGAAGGCCCCCGCCGGCCAGGACTGGCGCCTCCTCGGCGTCGCCATCGAGGCGGCCGACGGCTCGAGCTGCGGCGGCCCCGCGGGCGGCGCGCTCCTCGGCCAGAGCACCACGACGATCGCCAACCTGGCGCGCTACCGAGCCCAGATCCTGGCGGTCGCGACCGACACGGACGGCGACGGCGTGAGCGACTACCTCGACAACTGCGTCCAGCACGCGAATCCGAGCCAGTGGAATTCGCCGAACTCCGACCTGGGGGCCCAGATCTACGGCAACTGGTGCGACGCCGACCTGGACGACGACGGCGTCGTCGGCGGAATCGACTTCAATGCCCTGCGCGCCTGCATCGGGCTGGCGGTCGGCCCCGGGGTGGGACCGCCCGAGGATCCCACCTGCGGCGAGTCGGACATGAACGGCGACGGCTCCGTCGGCGGCCCCGACCTGAACCGCTTTCGCGCCTGCTTCGGGAAGCCCCTGGGCTGCTAGCCGCCGCGAGGGTTCCTCGCGATCCCTCTTGCCAGAGGCCTCGCGCCTCTGGTAGGACGAGGGCGCGATGCGCCGAGGCGGGACCCCGCTCGCGACCGGGACGCTGGCCGTCTTCCTCGCCGCCTGCGGGGTGGGCGAGCGGGCCTGGGATGCCCGCTGCGAGGCGGAGCTCGCGGCGCTGGCGGCCGCAGCGCGGCGCGCCCCCGCGAATCCCACCACCCCGTTCCTCGACTGGGGAGCCCTTCGCAACCCGGTCCTGGCGCTTCCCGACCGCTCCCTCAAGGACCAGGCCATCGTCTACCGCGACGGGGCCTTCACCTTCTTCGCCTCGACCCGCTTCGAGGGCGACGAGGCGGCCGGGGCGGGCGACGCCGCCCGGCCCGGCCGCGAGCCCCTCTTCTACCGCACCCGGGACTTCGTCACCTTCGAGCCCCTCCGCGAGCCCGATGGCACCGGCGCCGGGTCCCCCGACCTGATCGAGAGCGACGGCGTCTGGACCATGACCTTCCAGCGCCGGAGCGCCCACGAGGGGGGCGCGACGGGGCTCTATTTCTCCACGTCGCGCGACCTGGTGTCCTGGAGCCCCGCGCGCGAGCTCGGCCCGGAGATCGTCGATCCGGCGCTGCGCAACCTCGACGCGGCCCTGGCCCGACACGGGGGCCACTTCATCCTGGGCTGGAAGCGCGTGCAGAGCTTCGTCGTGACGCGCTCGCTGGGGCCGGAGCTCGATGGCCGCTGGCTCGAGCCGCTTCCGGTGACCGCTCCCCTCAAGTTCGGGCCCAACTCGCTCAGCCACGACTGGGCCGAGAACTTCCAGTTCCTCGAGATCGACGGCCGCTGGCACATGGTGGCGACCGCCAAGGCGCCCGGGATCCCCTTCAGCCGCCACATCTACACGGGGAGCCACGAGAGCTACCTCTACACCATGGACGGCTCCGGCGACGCGCTCGAGGACTGGACGCACTGGAGGTGCAAGCGCCTGCTGGAGGTCCCCCAGGAGGACTGGAACCAGGCCATGCACGCCAACGCGGGCTACCTCGCCGACTGGCGGGAGCACGACGGCCACTTCTACCTGTTCTACGCCGGCGCGAACGACCACGAGAGCTTCGAGCGGCGCGGACACGGGAAGATCGGCGTCGTGCGCTCGCGCGACCTCGTCCACTGGAAGCTGCCCGGCGAGATGGACTGAAGGGCCCGCGGCGAAGCGCCGTTGGCGAGGGCCGGGCGCCGGCCGTCAGGCCGCGCGGCGGCGACGGGCCGTCCCCAGGGCGACCAGGCCGAGGCCCAGCAGGCCGAGCGTGCTCGGCTCCAGCCTCGGCGCCTGCATGATGACCTTCATGACTCCCGTCCAAACCAGCCCCTCGGAAGAGATGGCATTCAGCTCGTCCAGCAGATCGCGATCGAATTCGAGCGAGAGGAAGGCGCTGCCCAGCCCCGCCGCCGGCCTGAGTCTGGCAGACCACGGGCAAGCTCCGAGGCTCCCGGCGGCGGGACCCATCGCCGGCCCCTCGTCGGAAGCCTTCGGATTCCCTAAGGTTCTGGCCGCAGCCCCCGTAGCTCAGATGGATAGAGCGACGGTTTCCTAAACCGCAGGTCGCGTGTTCGAGTCACGCCGGGGGCACGAAAACCCAAGCATCATCGGACACTTGCCCGCCTAGCGGTTTCGCCTCTCCTCCCGGTGAGGGCTTTCGTGAGGGCTTTCGCTCCGGGAAGCCTCGCCAGGAAGTCGGCCGGGACCTCGCCCGGTCGCCGGAGCATCGGGTCCCGGTACTCGGCCCCTCCGGTCCAGCGCGCGTAGTGCTTGGCGGTGACGGCGGCGTCGCCGTGGCCGAGCTGCGCGGAGATGTAGGCGAGCGGCACCCCGCACGTCAGGAGCTGCGAGGCGTAGGTGTCGCGCAGGTCTTTCGGGTCCCGGTCGCCGATCCCGGCGCGCTCCAGGATCCGGCGCCACTCGCGCTTGCGGAAGGTGTCGGCGTCGAGCTCGGGGAACAGGGGCGCCTCGGGGCCCGGCTGGAAGCGGTCCCGGTAGTGCTCCCGGAGCGCCCCGCGGAGCCGCTTCGAGAGGGCCACCCGGCGCTCCCGGCCGCTCTTCGTAGGCTCCGGCTCGAGGGCTCCGCGGGGTAGGTTGCGCCGGATCAGGAGGGCCCGGCTCGTGTCGCGGTCGTCAGACCCCCAGGCCACGTCGCCCCAGGCCACGGCGCGGGCCTCGCCGAAGCGCAGGCCCGCGTCGAGCAGGAGCAGCACGAAGACGCCGGCCTCGCGGCTCTCGGCGGCCGCCTCGGCCAGGAGCCGGGCCAGCTCCTCGGGCCGCTCAATCGGGTTCGCCTTCGGGGCGGCGGCCGCGCGCGCCGCCTTCGTCCCGCGTCGCGCGTCGGCGAGCCGTCGGCGCAGCGCAGGGGTCGGGTTCGCCCCCGCGTAGCCCCGTGCCTCGGCGTAGGTGAAGACGCGGGCGACGGCCGAGAGCACGTTGTTGACTGTGGAGGGCGACCACGCGGGCTTGAGCAGCCCCGCGAGCGCGACCGCGTCGATCTCCGCGAGGGGCAGATCACGGAGCGCCCCGGCGGCGCCCTCGGCGCGGAGGAGCCGGCCGTGGTCGTAGCGGGTCGTCGCGGCCCGCTCGCCGAGCCCGTCCCGCAGGTAGTCGTCGGCCCACGATCCGAACGTCCGCGCCGGCGGCGGGATCGGCGTCGCCGTGCGCCGGCGGGGGAGGGCGAGCTCGTCCTCGATGGCGTCGCGGCGAGCGGCGGCCACGGACCACTTCAAGGTGTCGAGCCGCCGGGTGTAGACCTCGCCGGCGTGCTGGCGCCAGTAGATGATCGAGCCGCGGCGCTCGTCGAGGAACAGGTTGCGATACTGCGCGCCCTCCGGCTTCGCCTTCATTTCTTGCCCCTCCTGATTCTCTGCCAGAGGTGCCAGCTCGCCGCGCTTTTCTTCAACCTCGGGCGCCGAACCAGGAGAACCGCAACCGCCTCTTCCTCCGTCAACTCCCGCTCTCGAATCAAGCGGCTCAACCCCTTGTCCTTGTCGAGCGCCTCCAGCACGCGGGCCCGGCCATCCTCCATTTCTTGCAGGCGGTTTTCGCCCGTCTCTCTGATTCGCTGCGCCTCTCTGCCGTTCATCCCCTCACCTCCCGCCCGCCGATGCGGCATTCGCCCTCACGCTATCGAGGCGCAGACTGAACAGCCGCTCGCAGTCCATCGAGCAGAAGTGCACGGCCGCCTCGGCTTCGCCGTCGAGCTGCTGCTCTTTGAATCTCCACGGCTCCTCGCCTAGAGCGATGGCAAGGCCTTCTGCTCCCACGACCTGCCATCTTCCATCCCAAGGATCGCCGCTGATCGCCGCGCCGCACCACGCGCAGGGTTGCCCGTCCACACCTACCTCCCGCCCGCCGCCGCGGGCTCCTCTATCCCTCGAGACGCCGACCTAGCCGAGGCAAACTCGCCACTCCGTCGGGACGACGTGGGCCTTGGCCTGCTCCGCTGTTCTCACGGGGACGCCGGAGCGGCGGGCTGCTTCGCGGTCGCCGCCCTTGTGGCCGCGGCCCTCCGTGCGCCCCCGCTTGGAAACTGCGGGAAGCTCCCGCAGTTTCTCCTCCGCCTCTTCCTCCATCTCCCGCCGCGCCGCGAGCGTCTTTTCGACGTTCGCCTCGCTGGCCTGCTCGCGCTGCGCGGTCACGGCGCAGCCCTCGCCGCGGGCTCCCGCCGCAGCGCCCCGGGCCTCTCGAATCCCAGCACCGGCGCCACCTCGGCCAGGTGCTCGAGGCAGAGCGGCACCTCCGCGACCACCACGGCCGCGTGCCCCTCGTCGAGCTCGGCCACCGATACGAGGCCGGCGCCCCGCGCTCCGCAGCGCGCGCACGTCACGGCGAGGCCTCGACGGGCTGCCGCGCGAACCGCTCGAGCACGCGCAGCGACCGCTCGAGATACCCGAGCGCGCCCCGGTGGCGTCGATGCCGGCGCGCCATGCGCACCACCTTCCGGAAGTCTCGGAGCGTCTGCCGCCTGTACTTCGGCAGGTCGCGCCCGAGCGTTCCGAACCGGATCGGGACGGAGCGCCCGGAGACCAACGCCTCGGCGCAGACCTCAACGATCGTCCCCAGGTCCATCGCCAGATAGAAGAGCTGGTCCGCGGTGGGCGCTCGCTCCGTGCGGCGCCCTCCGATCAGCACGTCGGGCCGGTAGGCCGCGAAGGCAACGGACGCCAGAGCTGGGTAGGTGCGCAGCAGGAAGCGCTTCGCGGCACCGGGGCTGATGACCTTCGCGGGCGGCGGGAGGAAGGTGGTCTCATGCCCGCGCCTGTCCCGGAGCGCGGCCTTCGCGGACGGGGTGTGCTTCGCGTGCTTCTTGCTCGCCATCACGCCACCTCGACCACGGCCCGAGGGTTCGGGCTCGTGAGTGCGTCTATCGCGGCCTTGCGCACCGAATGAAGCCGCCTCACCTCCGCGCCCGCGTCCACGTTCTCGAGCAGCTCGAGCCGCCGCACGAGCTCCGCGCCAAGGGCCTCGTATCCCCCCTCGTAGATCCCGCCCGCGAAGCCCGCCGGTGTGTAGAGCCGCCGGGTGTGCATGAGCAGGGCGAGGGACCGGGTGTCGCCCACGAAGTCAACATCGTGGGCGGGGGCGGCGTGTCGGATCGTCTGCTCTGCCCCAGTCTCGAGCGCGGCGACACACGCGCGGATCGCCACCCCGAGGTCGATCTGGAGCAGCGTCGCGGCGACCCTCTCCGCCCTGTTGTCGGCCAGGTTGCAAACACTCCCCAGCACCTCGAGGAAGCCCGGGAGGTCGTTCCGTAGCCACCCGAGCGCGGCCTTCCGAGAGAGCCTCCCGCCAGCCGGCAGCGGCAGGAGGTGGTCGATGATGTAGGGCTCGGGCTCCCTACCGTTGCCCTTCGTCGCGCGGCTGCGCGGCTTCGCCTTCGCTGTCGTCTTCGCCATGTCGCCCTCCTGGTGGGAGGGAGCGGGTCAGCGGCGGCGGGCCAGGGCGCGGAAGATGATGCGGCGCAGGAAAGTGCTGAGCTGCTCGTCGCCGGCCGCCCCGGTGACTTGCTCGTGCTCCTCGTCCGTAAGGTGGATAACGACGCGGTTTCGCCGCTTCTCTGCGAGCGGCTTCGGCTTCCTTCCAGCCCCGGGCCTCACGCCCCCCCGCCCCCTTGTCTTGTGTGCGGCCAAGTTACCCCCCGTTTGATTACGACGCAATAGCGAATAAACCCAAGCCAGCCGGGGGCTTAGGTATTGCCGCGGATTCTACCGCGGCCCGGTCTCCTGCTCCTCCGCCGGCAGCTTCGCGACTTCGGCGTGATGGGCGAAGCTCAACTTGTCACGCCGGCGTGACATTTCCACGCGTCGGCAGACGGACGCGGAGTTCCGCAGCGTCCCCTCGTCGTACCCCGTCTCCCGCACCGCCTCCTCGTACTTCCCGCCCCACTTCGCGCCGATGCGCGCCCGCAGCCGCGACCGCAGCGCCCCCGCGTCCACCTGGGCCGCATGGCACGCGAGCTCGAGAGCCGCGGAGTCGGCGAAGAGGAAGCTCCGCGCGCTCCGGTGCGCCCGCCGCCAGCGCTGCCAGGGGACGGCGCGCAGACCCAGCGGGTCGGGCGGGGCCTGGGCCAGGTAGTCCTCGACGGCGCCCGCCAAGAGCGCCACCAGGAGCTTGCACTCCCCGGAGCGCTCGGGGGGGGCCGGGTCGGCCAGGTCGAGGGCGCCCTCGGGCTCCTCCGGGTCCAGGGGCTCCTCGAGCGCGAGCCCGAGCTCCGCGGGGTCGAAGCGGCGGGGTGCGGCCACCGGCCCGCCATGATGCCCCCAGGGGTGCGGCGGCGCCAGGTCACGGGGCGGCGGCCGAAGCGCCGCGGGCGGCTTGGCGCATGCTCACCAGGCGCTCCCGGCCGGCAGCCTGGGCGGCGAGCTGGGCGGCCGTGCGGGGCCGCGGGACCCGGGCCGCCCCCGGCCGGTGCAGCCACAGCGGGCAGTCGCGCGCGGTGCAGGCCCGGATCTGCTCCAGGGCGGTGCCGCAGCCGCCCTTCGGATCGTAGAGGCAGAAGCGGCAGAACGCGGCAATGGCCCGCTTCGGGCTCAACGTGGGCATGGGGACCTCCTCGACGTTTTCGGGCCTTCTTGGCCCTGTTTCCACAGCACTTTCCCTGCTTCGCTACCGGCTCCGGCGGCGGCGCGTCGCCCCCGTCGTCCTCGCCGCCCTCCACCAGCCGCAGGGCCGGCCGCTCCGGCTCCTCGGCCAGGTGGCGCAGGGCCCGCCCCAGGGCCTCGTCGGCTACGCGCTCGCACCGGGCCCGGAACGCCGGCAGGAAGTCGCCGCCCGCGGCCCGCGCCTCCATCGCCGCGTCGGTCAACCGCTCGACGATCCAGGGGCGCTCCTGCTCGAGAGCCGCGATGAGCGCCTTCAAGCCGCGTCCCCTTCGAGGTCGTCCTCGCCACCCGCGGCGCGGAGCTTGTAGCCCTGCTCGGCCAGGAGGTTCAGCACCTCGCGGATCTCGCGGTCCAGCGCCTCGTAGCACCGCGCCTGCGCCTGCATCGCGAGCACCGGGGCCAGCCGCGCCGGGACCCGCAGGAAGGCGTCGCGGACGCGCAGCCCGACGCGCGCCCAGCCGCGCGCTACGCGGTCGGCCTGGACGAGCTCGCCGCGGGCCACGGCCAGCTTGAGCGCCGCGAGCTCGCGCTGCACCTTCGCCAGGTGCGCGCGCTCCTGGCTCAAGTCGAGGTGCTCCTCGTCGACGTAGATCCTGCGAAGAGCCTCGGGCGCCGAGTACCAGCGCGTGCGGCCGTCCACGCGCACCGGCTCGAGCCTGGCGAGCCGCGCGTGGAGCCAGCGGTAGCTGCGGCTCGTGAGCTCGGCGAGCTCCGAGCCCGAGACCTCGGTCAGGCGGCGTCTGTGCGTCGGCATTACTAACGCCCTAGCGGGGGCCTGGCTCTAGCGGAAGCCCGAGCCCGCGCGTTTACCCGCACGCCATATGGGGTCGGAAGGACCCGCTCCCTATCGCCCGAAGTCCGAGAGCAGCGTGCGCCTCGGCGCCGGCGGCTCGCCTGCGGCCCCGGCCCGGCCCCGCGCGAGCTCCTCGGCCTGCGCGGCCCGCAGCGAATCCTCGGCGGCCTTCCGCCGCGGCCAGAAGTCGACGGCGAGCAGCGCGAAGCCCAGGCCCGGGCCGTGCTCGGCCAGAAGCTCCAGGGCGCGCGCCACGCCGAGCCGCTCGGCGACTCGCCACGCGGTGCTCGGGTCCGCGCCGACTTGGCGCGCCTGCGCGAGCACCTGGTCCTGAGCGCGCAGCGCTGCCGCGAACTCGGCGGCCTCCGGTGAGACCGCCGGAGCCGCTGCGCGGCGCGAAGGCGTTGCGCGTCGCGCACGGCGCCGCTCCTCGCGCTGCGCGCCCTCTTCGGCGGCGCGGGCGCGCTCTTGGTTGCCCTCGCGGCGCCAGCGGGCGGCCAGCTCGCGGTAGCCCGCGGGCGTGACGTAGCCGGACGGATCAGTGAAGCGACTGAGCCAGCTCATGTGAAGACCTCGTGTTGGGTGGTGCCCGACGCGAGCCGACACGGGATTCGCCGACCCGAAGGATTGGAGAGAGCGGGTCCGCGTCGCCGCAGCCGCCGGGCTGCCGAACGCTACCAGGCGTTCGGGCTCCGGAAAAACCTCTCGTCATGCGCGCCGGTACACCGTGCGCGCGAGGTGCGGGTCCGGCACGCGCGGATCCGAGCCGTGCGCGGCGAGCCACTGAAGCACGGCGTCCTCGAGCTGTCGGGCGGCGCGCCACGTCGCCTCGGCCTCCGCCAGCTCGGCCTCGAGCCGCGCCAGCTCCTCCCGCTGCTTCTCCACCTGGCGCTCGAGCGCAGGGTTCACGCGGAGCAGCACGTTGCTCCGCACGTCTCGCTTGCCGTCCTCGAGATCCTGCTCGAGCCGCCGCGTCTCGAGGCGCTGGGCGTCGCGGCGCTCGGTCACGTTCAGGAGCGCCGCGTGTGCCGCCCGGGCGAGCTCGCGCAGGTGGGCCAGCCGCGGCCTCGAGTAGTCGACGAGCCCGCCGCTGGTCGTCACGGTCGCGGAGAGCAGGATCCCCGGCGGCGCGTCCGGCCTGCGCTGCACAGCGGCGCCCTCGGCCTCGAGCTGCCGGACGAGCTCCTCTTCCTCCCGCTCGAAGCGCTCGAGGTTCGCGTCGAGCTGGGCCAGGCGTTCGGCGCGCTGGGCCTCCGGCAGCCCGGGCTCGTGCTGCGCCAGGTGCTGCTCGGCGCGCTCGAGGAGCGCGCGGCGCACGGAGTCGCCGTGAAGGGCGCACGTTTGCGCCTCGGCTGCGCGCAGCGGGTCGGCGATGCCGCGGGCGGGGAGGCCGAGACGGAAGCTCCCGGCGCCGCCCTCGGCGCTTGCGAAGTAGCCGACGGCCGGCTGCCACTCGGCGCCGCACGCGGCGATCCAGGCGTCGATGCGCTCCTCGGCTTCGGCGAGCGGAGCCGGCGCGCTCGCCACGCGCGAGCGCTCCCCGCGCGCAGCGGCGAGCTCGGCGCGCAGGGATTCGAGCTCCTGGAGCGGGTTCACCGCCCCGTTGCGCTTCGTCATCTTCGTTTGTCGAGACTTCATATCGGATTGCTCCTCTCTACTGAGAACGTGACCGGCCGCCCCGCGACCCGGCTGGGCACAAGGCGGCCGGGGCCCGACCCTCGGGCCAACTCGTTCGGCCCGGGGCAGGCCGGTGGATGGACGACACCGGCCTGCACCCCGGGCCCCGACGCGGCGGCGGAGCACTGCAACTCCGGCCGCGGCGCCGGCAATTCGCTTGCACCTGCGGCCCCGCTCGGCTCGCTCGAGCTCCCGGCGGGCGTGACGGAGCCTGGCGGGCTCGCGCATCTACACGCCACGCCGCGAGACGCCGTACGTTCCCTGGATCGCCTGGCCAGTGGCGCCACCGCGGAGGATCTCGTCCACCACGCGGCCGTGGGCCAGGTCGGCGGCCAGTGAAATCACGGTTGCAAGCCCGCTCTGGCGCTGGCCCACCTGGCGGAACGAGACGAGCTCCGAGGCGCGGTTGTCGATCTCGACGCGGACGTGGGCGCCGCCGCCCAGGCGCCCGAAGAACTCGTCGAAGCGCTCGAGCGGGACGATTGCCTCGACGCCGGAGGGGTTGTCGCCGGCGAGGATGCGCGTGGGGCCTGTGGTGATGCCGCCGTGCTGGGTCGCGATCAGGGGCGCTTCGGCGCCGCTCGTCGCCGGGGTCTGGCTCGTGGGCGCGGGCCCGACAGAGCCGATGATGCTGGCCAGCGGGAGGAGCGCCGAGAGCCCGGCCAGGACGCCGCGCAGCGCCCCTCCCGTGTTCCCAGCCGCCGCGGAGATGGCCCCGAAAAGCCCCACGATGAGCCCACCGGCCGAGGTGACGAAGCTCCCGAGGCCGGAAAGCAGGTTTGCGAACAGGCTCTTGAAGCCGGAGGCGAAGTTGGTGGCGAAGCTGCGGAGCGAGTCGGCGATCCCCGAGAAGAGACCCTCGCCGGTGGCCGGGCCTTCGATGGAGGCGAGGCTATCGCTCGCACCCTTCGCGAAGTCCTTCACCAGCCCCGGGAGCTCGCTCCCGAAGTTGGCCTTGAACTCAAGGTCGAAGTCGAGCTTGTCGCGGATCATCGCCGCGAACATGTCGGACACGATGGACTGGCTGATGTCGCGGAAGGACTCGAGGACGTCGATGCCCTCGCGCGTTCCAGCGAGCAGGCCCCGCGAGAGCTCGCGCACACGGCCGGAGAGCTCGTCGCCGATGTTGAACTTGAACGCCGACGCGACCTCCTTCGTCCGCGCCTTCAAGTCTTCGACCATCCCCGCGTGCGCCTGCCTGAGCGAGTCGATTTCATTCTGCGAGAAGCCCGCGGCCTCGCCCATGCGCTGGATCGCGAGCGCGCCCTCCTCTGCGCGGCGCGCGAACTCGTCAAGCCCGATGCCATGGATATCGGCGCCGAGCTGCTGGAACACGCCGCTGATGCCGGCCCCCGCCTCGAGCTTCCGCGTCGACTCCGCGATCTCGTCGAGGCCCCGCTTCGCCACCCCGAGGAGCGCCTGGATCGCGGCCTCGTCCAGGTGCAGCGCGGGCGCGAGCGCGCGGATCGTCTTCTCGGCCTCGAAGGTCCGCTTCGCGAATTCGCCCATGCCGAGGGTGAGCCGGTCGGTCTCGATCGAATCGAGCACCGTGGCGAGCTGCTTCGCCGCGGCGTCTATCTCGCGAAGATCCACGGCCGCGCCGCCCAGGCCCCCCCCGAGGGCGAGCCCGCCCGCGGCGTCCGCTGCGCGGCGCGCGCGGTTGCCGCGCAGGATCGCAAGCGCGCGCAGGTGCGCCTCGAGCCGCGGGTCGCCGAAGACGTCGGGCTGGCCCGGTGCGGGGCCGGCCGACGTCTGGGCGGGCGCGGCCTGCGGGATGCGGATGAAGAGGCTCTCGATCCATTGCAGGCGCTCTGCGAGCCAGCCGAACGCGCCGTTATCCTTGCCCTGCGCCTCGAGCCACTTCTCGAAGCGCTGCCCCGACGCCAGGTCTGCGGCGACGACGGCCCCGAGCGCGGCGAACGCGGTCACGAGTGTTGCCACCGGGTTCGCGAGCGCCGCGACTGCCAGTGCCTTCATCGCCGCGCCGAGGCGCACGATGCCGGCCGTGAGGAACCCGACGGCGGCGGCGGCCGGGCCCAGCGCCGCGGCGAGGCCGGCGACCAGCACGATGCTCTCGCGCTGCCCGATGGAGAGCGCCGCGAACTCCTGCACCAGGGGCGCTACCTCCCGCAAGAGCCGCGACGCGGCGGGGAGGAGCACCTGGCCGAAGGAGGTGCCCACGTCCACCGCGTTCTCGCGGAGCGCGCGGAACTGCTTGCCGAAAGAGTCCGTGAAGCCGGCGGCCGCCTGCTCCGCCCTCGCGGTCTTCTCGAGCACCAGCGAGAGCACCGCGGCGGCGCGCTCGTTCGCAGTGAGCGTCTCGGCGCTCCGCTTGCCCGTCTGCGCCATCGCACGGAAGTTGACCTCGCTTTCGCGCAGGAAGATGTTGAGCTTGCGAAGTCCCTCCGAGCTCCCGCCGAACGCCGAGAGGAGCGACTGGAGGGCGTCGCCGGGGGCGATGCCCTGAATGTCGGCAAGCCGCGTGGCGAGCTCCGTCACCTGCACGGTCGTCTTCTCGAGCTGCCGCCCGCTGAGCCCGAGGCCCGCGAGCGCCTGCGCCGTGTCGGCCAGGTCGCGGCGCAGCCCCTGGAGACCGCGGCCCAGCGTCTGCGCGCTGCTCTGCGCGAACTTCTCCACGGCGGCGGCGTTGGCGCCGAAGGAGGTCCGGAGCTTCAGGCTCACCGTCTCGGCGTCAGCGGCGAGCTTGACGGCGACCCCGCCGAAGGCGATGAGCGGCGTCGTGAGGAGCTTGGAACTCTCACGGCCGAAGCGGGCGATGTGCTGCTGCGCCCTCGCGATGCCGGTATCGAACTCCTTCGGGTCGAGCGCGAGCTTGGCAACGAGCTTGCCGAGCGGGATGTCAGGCACTGGGATTCTCCTCTTCTCCTCGCAGGAGCCAGCCCGGGAGGCCCAGGCGATCGGCCAGGCGTGTGAACAGCCGCGCGAACTCGGTGGCGGAGAGGGCAGCTCCGCCTGGCTTGTAACTCGCCGCGACAACGCGGCCCAGGAGCAACGCCACCGCGCGCCGCCACTTCGCCCGGCAGCGCCGGCAGGGGGTGGGGAGCGCCGGCAGGGGGCCCTCGAGCTCGGCCAGGTCGAGGCCGAGCAGGTCGGCGAGGATCGCGAGCGAGTCCTGTTGCTGGCGCTGGGTGTCGTCGATCATGCTCGGGCTCCTCCTAGGGCTGCCGGGCGGCTGACGCCGGGGCTGCGGAATTCCTGAGGCTGCTCGCGAGTAGCATCAGAGCTACTCGCGTCCTGCTCGCGGCGCCCGGATCCCCCGAGCCGTGCGCACACCGTGCGCACGCAGAGCGCACAAGGTGCGCACACCGCGGGCGGCGGGCCCAATACTCGCGGTGCGCTTCACCCATGGCCTACCCTCCCGGCCGAGCGCTCGGCCTCGTGGATGACGGGCCCCGGGGAGAGGTTCAGTCTCCCCGGGGCTCGGCCTTGTCGGCTGCGTATCGCGCCGGTTTCAGCCCCCCGGCGCAGGGGCAACTCGAAGGGGTGAGGGATCGCGTAAGTGCCCGCCGCGAGAGGGCCGCTGCTATGACGGTCAGAGCCGATTAGATCAGAGCAGAGCGGATAAGAACGGAGAAGAGCAGAGGGCTCCTCCTCTCCCAGCTGGTTGTCCAGGGGGAGAGAGCAGCGAGCGGCGCGGCCGGCCGTCATCGCGGGCCGCCCCCCAAGTACGGGGGAGAGCCAGCGACGAGCTCTAGGAGCCTCTCGATGACGCTGTGGTGGAGGGACTCGGGAAGCTCGAGGCGCTCGCTCTTCCCGCTCGACGTCCTGGTCGACGTCGTCGTCACCGTGCGCACCACCGCCTTGAACTGGCAGTTAGCCAGGAAGTTCGACGGCCGGAGCCTCCAGAAGTCGCGCGCGGGCTTGCGCTGCGTTGCGAGGTTGAAGGCCTGAACCATGCGATGCCCGGCCGAGGGGCGGTGTCGATCGGAGAGCGCATTAAGCCAGAAGTAGAGCGGCGCCCCGAAGTCCGCGCCCTCCGTGATCTTGAACGTAACAGCCCACACCGCGCGGCCGTAGGCCTGGCGCTTCTCCTCGCGCAGATAGCCAACGGAATAGATGCCAGGCTTCACGAGGGTGAACGCGGGATCGCGCTGCGTGTCGTCAGCATCCCGCTGCGGTTCGCTGGCAGCTGCCTGCGGCTCGCTGGCAGTCTTGCGCCGGCCTGCGCGCGCCTGCGCCGCGTCTTTGATGCTCGTGACCTGGGCCGCTGCGCCGGCGCGCTTCTCATCCAGGCGCCGCTGTGCGGCCGCGAGGTACTCGGCGTCGAGGCGTGCCTGCGCCTCTTCGGCTGTCTCGTCGCCGGGGGCGCGCGGTTCGGCGGCGGTCACGGCCGGTTGCAGCGCGCGCGCAGCGCATGATAGATTTCCGGTGTCCTCCAGATCACTTCTCGTTGCCTCCACTGCGCCGCCGCCCCCTCCCCCGAGATGGGCGGCGGTCGCCGTTCAGGGGCCAGGCGGCCGCGCGGACCTCGCGCAGCGCTGGCGCCGAATCTCATCGGTGGCAAGAGCGGCTCGCGCCCACGCGCGAGCGTCGGCCTGCACTGGGCGCAGCGCCGTCGCGCGGAGCCAGGCCGCGAAGTCGGTCTCGCTGGCGCGCGTCCAGGCGCCGATCTTGTGGGTGGCGAGCGAGCCGCTGGCGGCGGCCGCTCGCAGCAGGCGCAGGCCGATCCCCGAGCGCCGCGAGAGCTCCGGCAGCGTGCGCAGCGGCGCGACGCCGAGGGCTAGGTCAGGGCTTGGCGCTGGTGGCGTTGGCGGGGAGCTAGGGTCCGCGTCGCCGCTCGTCGCGGCGACCTTCGGGACCAGGGCCAGCGGGATGATCGCCCGTCGAGGCCGCGGGGCGCGGCGGCGGGCGGCCGGGCCGCGGAGCTCGAGGCGCCCCTGCCGGATGCTGGCGCGCCACCCTCGCCGCCTGGCGTGCGCCACCACCTTCGCGGTGCTATCGGCCGGCGCGCCCACGACCCGGGCGGCCTCGGTCGGATCGTCGAAGGTGATCGTGGCGGCGCCAGACTCCAGGAGCCGGCCGAAGGAGGCCGCGAGGTGCGGGTGGAGCGCGAGGAAGCTCACGAGGCGGCCCGCCGATCGAGCTCCCGGACCGCGGCCCTCGGGCCGTCGAGCAGGATCTCGCGGAGGAGTCCGGACAGCGACTTGCCTTGCAGTTGGGCCAACGCGCACAGGCGCTGATGCTCCGCCAACGTGGTCCGAAGCCCTGTCAATTCAGTGCGCTTGTTTTTTTGCCGCGGTCGCCCCATGTCTTCACCCCCTGTTCAGATTAGATCGAAAATAGCTTGGCGCCAGGGGGTCGGGGTCGAGAGCACGCGATAGCAAAGCGGAACCATGGTTCCGTTTTGCCCACCTCCCGGCGCACGCTCTACGAGGCTCTCCCGCTGGGAATCCAAGGAACTCAAGCGACCACCGGACTGTCGGTGTCGCTTTTGCCCGCCTCGTGGTGAGGGATTCGGTAAGGGCTTTGATCCGAAAAGCCTCAACCAACCCTCGTCTGGCGGCCCTGAGGCGCCACGGCAGCGCGCCGCAGCGTTCGGGACCGTTTCCTAAACCGCAGGCCGCGTGTTCGAGTCACGCCGGGGGCACCAGAAAAAGCGGTGGCGCGGCAAGCGCTTGCGAAGGCGGATGCCTGCGCCCCGTCCCTGGCTGCTGCTTCCCCGTAGCTTCCTCGCCCTCGAAGGTCCCGACGAACTCGCGTCGCCGGCCGCCTCGGGGGGTGGGTCGTCGCGGCGGATGCCCGCACCGGGCGAGCCCGGACAGGTGGTGCGGCGCTGCCTGGCATGGCGCGCGCGAGGCCATCGCGGTTGGGCCCAGTCGCGCTCGAGACCGCGGGTCCATGGGCGAGGTCAGGGTCAGCCGCGGAAGGCGCGCGTCGGAGTGACCTCGGAGGCCAGGCATTTCCCCGAAGCCGGCCGAGAGGGGCGGGCGCCACCGCTCGGCCAGGGGTCAGGACCGGCGGCGGCCCCTCTCTGCTCGAGCTGGCGAGCCCTCGACCCGGCGGATCACGTCCGCGGCAGAGATGCCGAGCGCCCGGCAGATCGCGAACAGCACGGCCACGGTGGGTGACTTCTGGTTGCGCTCGAGGAGGCTCACGTAGTTCCGCGAGATCCCCGCCCGCTCGGCGAGCTCCTCCTGCGACCAGCTCGCGGCCAAGCGCGCCGCGCGAAGCTCGTCCCCGAGCATGCGGCGACGCTATCCGCGCCGGGACGGCTCCTCCTCCAACTATAGTGGTAATGCGCAAGCCCGCGCTCGACGAATAGGTTCTGGAGGGGCCTCGGCGGGCCTGGGGGGTCCCGGGATCGCGGCCGAGGCGCCGCTACGGGGGGAAGGGGGCGCATTGGACAGCCAGGTCACGGAGCTCCTGGGGCGGAGCCGGCTTCTTGAAGAGCTCCTGCGGGCCGGGCTCGAGGTCGCCCTGCCGGCGCGGGACCGCGGGATCGACCTGATCGCGTACGCGGACCTGGACTCGAAGGTCTCCTCCTTCGTCGCGCGTCCGATCCAGATGAAGGCCGCGTCCGAGGCCAACTTCTCGATCCACCAGAAGTACGAGAAGTTCCCGGGCCTGATCCTCGCCTTCGTCTGGCACCTGGGCTCGCCTGGTCGCGCTTGCACCTACGCCCTCTGCTACGACGAGGCGCTCGAGATCGGGAAGGCCATGGGGTGGACGGAGACGGCGTCATGGAAAGAAAAGGGCGGCTATGCCACCCAGAAGCCCAGCCGCGAGCTGCTCGCCCTGCTCGAAGGCCATCAGATGACGCCCAAGGCGTGGTGGAGCAAGGTCATCGACCCGCGCAGGTCTCCGCGCTCGCGGTGCGGCGGAGTCCCATCCTGAGGCGGGCGCGCGGCAGGCGCACCATTCGCTGCGCCAACCCCTGTCGCGTGATCCAATACCGCGACGTCCTGGCGGTCGCTTGATTTCGCTGCTCCGACGGGCGCTTGTCTGCACCCCAACGCCATTGGCTCCCCCCTGCCACAGATGAGTCAGGCATATTATGATGGCTCTTCTGCGTTTCGTGTGGGTGCCGAATGTCGCTGGAAGGCCGAGAAAGAGGGTCTAGAGGGGTGAAGAAGGCATTTCTGCCTGTGCGGAAACCGTGCATGCTCTCGCGATGCGAAAACG
>Ga0187892_10003632_pt1 | contig 27715 bp, 26 predicted proteins | sample MA1701073metaG_FD_139345 | JGI IMG/M metagenome (GOLD analysis project Ga0187892, IMG submission 139345) | Bio-ooze microbial communities from a basaltic lava cave in the Kipuka Kanohina Cave System on the Island of Hawaii, USA - MA170107-3 metaG ... | reverse complement strand
TCGTGGCCGAGGTCGATCCCGCTGTCGACCACGCCGATGATCACGCCGGCCCCCGTCGTGGTGGCCCACGCCTCCGGTGCCCCCACGAGGGCGGGGCCCCACTGGCGGTCCCAGAAGGGGTCGGTGGTGGCCGAAGCCGGCGCCGCCATCACGGCGAGGCTCACGACGGCCGCCGCCCCACCGCGGGCCAGCACGCTGCTCCGCCGGTGCCTGCGCATCGGGCCATGGTCGCAGTTCGAGGCCCGGAACGGGGCGCGGCCACGCCCTCGCTCGGCTGGCCTGGGGCCCTAGCCGGCGCCGCCGGCCAGCAGCCCGCGGAGCACCGACCACACGTGGTCGAGCTGGTCCCGGGTGACGTGCTCACCGGCGGCATGGGCCACCGACGGGTCGCCCGGCCCGAAGTTGGTGGCCGGCACACCGCGGGCCGAGAAGAAGGCGACGTCGGTCCACCCCAGCTTGGCCGTCGGCGGCGATCCGGCCGCCGCGACCAGCGCGGCCAGCACCGGATGGCCGAGCCCGGGGCGGGCCCCGGGCGCCTGGTCCACCAGCTCGACGGTGTCCCCCGATGCCTCGCGGACGGCGTCACCGAGGACCTGGCGAACCGCGGCCGCCGCCTCGTCCACGGATCGGTCGGGAGCGAACCGGTGGTTCACCACCACGCGGGCGCGGTCCGGCACGACGTTGCCGGCCACGCCGCCGCTCACCGAGACGGCCTGGAGGGCCTCCCGGAACTCGCAGCCGTCCAGCACCGGTCGGCGCCCTTCGTAGGCCGCGCAGCGGGCCAGCAGCGGCGCCAGCCGGTGGACGGCGTTGCGGCCCATCCACGGCCGGGCGGTGTGGGCCCGCTCCCCCGCCAGCTCCACGGCCAGGCGCAGCGTCCCCTGGCAACCGGCCTCGACCAGAGCGCCGGTCGGCTCGCCGAGGACGGCGGCGTCCACCGCCAGCAGGTCCGGCCGCTCGGCGACCAGGCGGCGCAGGCCGTTGAAGTGGGCCTCCACCTCCTCGCACTCGTAGAAGACCCAGGTGACGTCGACGGCGGGCTCGGGCACGGCGCGGGCCAGGTCGAGGAAGACGGCGCAACCGGCCTTCATGTCGGCCGCCCCCAGGCCCCAGCACGAGTCGCCGTCGATGCGGGCCCGCTCGTTGGCGTTGGGCGGGACGGTGTCGAGGTGGCCGGCCAGCGCCAGCCGGTAGGGCCGCCCGAGGTCGGTCCGGGCCACGACGTTGTTGCCCACACGGTCGACGGTGAGCCACGGGAGGTCGCGCAGGGCCCGCTCCACGTGGTCGGCCAGCTGCGCCTCGTGGTGGCTCACCGACGGGATGTCGACCAGCTCGGCCACCAGCGCCAGCAGATCGGTACCGCCCCGGGTCTGACCGCGGGGACTCACACTCCCGTGCCGTGCTGGCGCAGGATCTCGTTGAGCCTGGCCTTGTCGTGGCGCTCGCCCTCGGGCAGGTGCTTCAGGACCAGGATGCACGGAAGCCCGAACTCGCCCCCGGGGAACTGCCGGCGGCGCGAGCCCTGCACGGCCACGCACCACGGCGGGATCACGCCACGGCTCAACTCCTCACCGGTGGCCACGTCGATCACCGGGATGCCGGGGTTGAGCACCGCCCCTTCGGCCAGCACCGAGCCCCGCCCCACCCGGGCGCCCTGGGTGACCATGCAGCGGCTGCCGATCATCACGTCGTCCTCGACGATGACCGGCGCGGCCTGCGCCGGCTCGAGGACGCCACCGATGCCGACGCCGCCCGAGAGGTGCACGTCGGCGCCGATCTGCGCGCAGGAGCCGACCGTGGCCCACGTGTCCACCATCGTGCCGGCGCCGACCCGCGCGCCGATGTTGACGTAGCTGGGCATGAGGATCACCCCGCGGTCCAGGAACGACCCCCACCGGGCCGATGCACCGGGGACGACCCGCACGCCGGCCGCGGCCAGGTTGCGCTTGAGCGGGATCTTGTCGGCGTACTCGAAGGGACCGACCTCGCCGGCCTCGATGGTCGAGAGCGAGAAGAGCAGGAGGATGGCCTGCTTCAACCACTGGTGGACGACCACCTCGCCGGTGGCGGCGTCGACCTCGGCCACCCGTGCCTCGCCCCGGTCCAGCAGGCCGATGGCCTCGTGCACCGCCGCGGTGGCGTCACCGTCCCCGGGCGCCAGCTCCCCCCGCCGCTCCCACAACTCCCCGATCACCCCGGCCAGGTCAGCCATCGGCGCCGAGGCTACGCCCCACCCCGGCGAACCGCGTAGGGAACCGGTGCGGTTTCCGGGTACTTACCGGGCCAGAAGGCGCCTCGCCACCACGTGCAGCCGGTCGAGGGGCTGCACCAGGGCGACGCGGATGCGCCCGGCACCGGCCGGGCCGTACAGGTCGCCCGGGCTGACGAGACACCCGCCGTCGGCGGCCAGCCGGTCGGTGAAGGCCCAGGCGTCACCGCCGGGAACCTCGGCCCACAGGTAGAAGCCGCCGGCGGGGAAGGCGACCCGGCAGCCGAGCGTCGCCAGCACGCCCGAGAAGAACGCCAAGCGCTCCCGGTACCGCTCCCGCTGCGCGGTCACGTGGTCCTGGTCGGCCCAGGCCGCCACCGCGGCCGCCTGGACCGGGCCGGGCACCAGCATCCCGACGTGCTTGCGCACCTCGGCCAGGTAGTGCACGAGCTCGCCGTCGCCGGCGTAGAAGCCGGCCCGCAGGCCGGCCAGGTTGGACCGCTTGGACAGCGAGTGGACGGCCACCACGCCGTCGAGCCCGCCCGCCAGCACGCTGCGGGGTGGGCCGTCCCAGGTGAACTCGGCATAGCACTCGTCGCTGAACACCGGCACGCCGTGCCGGCGCCCCCACTCGGCGGCCGCGGCCAGGTCGTCCAGCTGGCCGGCCGGGTTGCCGGGCGTGTTCACCCACAGCAGCAACGCCCGGTCGACGTCGGCCGGGTCGACCCCGACCAGGTCGAGCCGCCACTCGCCGTCGACGGGAACGGGGACCGCCCGCAGGCCGGCCAGGGTGGCGCCCATCTCGTAGGTCGGGTACGAGACGGCCGGGTACAAGACGGTGTCCCGGTCCGGACGGCGCAGCCGCAGCCAGGCCGGCAGCGTGCCGACGAACTCCTTGGTGCCGACACAGGCCGCCACCTGCGCGGCCGGCACGGCCACGCCCAGCTCCCGCGCCATCCACCCGGCCGCCGCCTCGCGGTAGGCCGCGCTCCCGACCGACGCCGGATAGCCCCGCTCGGCCCCCGACGCGCCGAGGGCCGCCACCACGGCGGGGTCGGGGGCGTCGCACGGCGTGCCGATGGACAGGTCGACCAGCCCGCCGTCGTGGGCCTCGGCCCGGGCCTTGGCGCCGGCCAGCCGCTCGTAGGGGTAGACGGGCGGCTCGAACCCCACGCCTGTCACCGGGGCGCGACGTAGGGGGCGAAGCGGGCGGCGGCGGAGCCGTCGAGGCGGGCCCGGAGGCGGGTGCCGGACGCCTCGTGCGCCTCGACCAGCACCTCGCCCTCGCGATGGACGGCGGCCACGACGTCGCCTCGGTCGTAGGGCACCAGCAGCTCGACCACGCCGGACAGGGCCCGGAGGCGGTCCCCGACCGCCTCGACCAGGGTGTCGACGCCCTCGCCGGTCATGGCCGAGAGCGCGACCGAGCCGGGGTGGTCGGCCGCCAGCCGGCCGGCGGCGGCCGGCGCCAGGTCGGCCTTGTTGAAGGCGATCAGCTCGGGGACGCGGTCGGCGCCGATCTCGTCCAGAACGGCCCGGACCGCGTCGACCTGCTCGCCGGGGCGGGCGGCCGAGGAGTCGACCACGTGGACGAGCAGGTCGGACTCGGCCACCACTTCCAGCGTCGAGCGGAACGCCTGCACCAGCTGGTGGGGCAGCTTGCGGACGAACCCCACGGTGTCGGACACCAGCACCGGCTCGCCCCCCGGCAGGTCGAGGCGCCGGGTCCGGGGGTCGAGCGTGGCGAACAGGCGGTCCTGCACCAGCACGCCGGCGTCGGTCAGCCGGTTCAACACGCTCGACTTGCCGGCGTTGGTGTAGCCGACCAGCGACACCGTCGAGAGCCGGCCCCGCGCCCTGGCCTTGCGCTGCGTTCGACGGGTGGCGGTCAGCGCCTTCAGCTCGGACTCCAGCCGGGTGATGCGGCGCATCAGCCGGCGCCGGTCGACCTCCAGCTGCGTCTCGCCCGGGCCGCGGGTGCGGCTGCCGATGCCGCCGCCGCCGGCCTGCTGCGACAGCGCCGTCCCCTTGCCCCGCAGCCGGGGCAGGCGGTAGCGGAGCAGGGCCAGCTCCACCTGGGCCTTGCCCTCCAGGGTCGAGGCGTTCTGGCCGAAGATGTCCAGGATCACCGCCGTGCGGTCGATGGCGGTCCGCCCCAGGATCTTCTCGAGGTTGCGCTGCTGGGCCGGGCTCAGCTCGTCGTCGAAGACGGTCGTGTCGGAGTCGAGGGTGACCGACAGCTCGGCCAGTTCGGCGGCCTTCCCCTTGCCGATGAAGGTGGCCGGGTCCGGCGCGGCCCGGCGCTGCACGACCCGCCCCACGACGTCCGCCCCTGCCGTCCCCACGAGCAGGGCCAGCTCGTCGAGGTGGGACTCGACCTCCTCGGCCGACGCGCCGCCGAACACCACGCCGACCAGGACGATGCGCTCCCGGAACGTGCGCTCGATGAGGGTCTGGGTGCGGCCTCCCGGGCCGCTCACAGATCCACCTCGACGCGGGCGATGCGTTCGGCCGGGCCGGTCAGGACCACCGAGCCCGGGCGCAGTTCGACGAAGGCGTCGCCGCCGGGCTGGTGCACCGTGACCGACGGGCCCACCAGGCCCCATTCGTGCGCCGCCGCCGCCGCGGCACAGGCGCCGGTACCGCAGGCCTGGGTCTCGCCCACGCCACGTTCCCAGATCCGGACCGTCAGCTCGTCGGGACCGGGGCCCGGCGTCACGAACTCCACGTTGACCCCGCCCGGGTGGTGCACCTGCACCTGCGCGCCCAGCCCGACCACGTCGTCGGTCACGAAGCACGGGCCCCACAGCACCAGGTGCGGGTTGCCCATGTCGACCGTCCGCATGCCCCGGTCGGCGGTCGCCTGCGGCTGGTCGGGGCCGACGACCGCCGGGCCCATCTCCACGCTCACCTCGACGACGCCGGGGTCGTCGGTGCGGCGGGCCGTGAGGCGGCGCAGGCCGGCCCCCGTCATCACCGCCAGGTTCGGGCCGGCCACGACCCCGGCGTCGAGCACGGCCTGGGCCAGGCAGCGCAGCCCGTTCCCGCTCGTCTCGGCGACGGTGCCGTCGGCATTGCGCAGCTCCATGGCCACGTCGGCGCCGTCTGGCCCACGCACCACCCGGATGACACCGTCGGCACCGACGCCCCGGTGGCGGTCGCACAGGGCGCGGGCCAGTTCGGCGCCGACCGGGCGGGTGCCGTCGAGGTCGAGAAGGACCAGGAAGTCGTTCCCCAGGCCGTGGTGCTTGGTGAGGGTCACGACGTCGCCGGGCACGGTGCCGACCAGTCTCCCAGCAGGGCCGGGAGGACGGCGAACGGGTTCTCGGCCGTCCCGTACCACGTGATGCGGGGGTCCCGGCGGAACCACACCCGCTGCCGGCGGGCGAAGGCGCGGGTGCGCCGGATGGCCTCGTCGGCGGCCTCGACCACCGAACCGCGGCCCTCGAGGTGGGCCAGCACCTCGCGGTAGCCGAGCGCCTGGGACGCGGTGCGCGACAGTCCCCCCGGCCGCGCCGCCAGCGCGGCCACCTCGGCCACCAGGCCGCCCGCCATCATCTCCCCCACCCGCGCCGCGATCCGCTCCGCCACCACCGGGCGGGGCAGCCACACGCCGGCCTGGACGAACCGGGTCGGGGGATGGGCGTCCAGCCCGGGACCGAACGACGAGAACGGACGGCCGGCGCCGAGGCTGACCTCCAGGGCCCGCACCACGCGGCGCCGGTTGCCGGGCGCCATCCGGGCCGCGGCCACCGGGTCGACCTCGGCCAGCCGGCGGTGGAGCGCCCCGGTGTCGGGGTCGCCGTCCAGCTCGGCGCGGATGGCGGGGAAGGTGCCGGGCGGGACGAAGCCGTCCACCACCGCCCGCAGGTACAGCCCGGTGCCGCCGACCAGCAGCGCCCGGTGACCGCGACCTTCGATGCCGGCCAGGGCGCCCACCGCGGCCGCCGCGAAGCGGGGCAGGTCGAAGTCCTCGTCGGGGCCCACCAGGTCGATCAGGTGGTGCGGCGCGGCGGCCTGCTCCGCCCGCGACGGCTTGGCCGTGCCGATGTCCATGCCCCGGTAGACCTGCATGGAGTCGACCGAGACCAGCTCCACCGGCGGCCCGGGCAGGCGGTGGGCCAGCTCCAGGGCGAGCGCCGACTTGCCCGAGGCGGTGGGGCCGACGAGGGCCAGGTGCGGGTACCGGGGCGGGGCCGCCCGGGCTACGACGCGACCACCGGGATGCGGGTGCGGTGGCGCGGCCCGGCGGTGACCTCGACGAGCTCCCCGGCCAGGTGGTGCGGCGCCGCGCCGGTGATCCGCGCCAACGCGAACGTGCCGGGCGCCAACCGCCCGGGCACGTGCACGAGCTTGTTCTGCCTCGTGCGGCCGGCCAGAACGGTCGGGTCCTTGCGGCTCGGGCCCTCCACCAGCAGCTCCTCCACGCGGCCGACGCGGGCCTGGTGGCATTGGAGGGCGGACCGCTCCACGACCACACGGAGCCGCTCGAAGCGGTCGGCCACCACCTCGGGCGGCACGAACCTCGTGGCGAAGCCGGCCGCCTCGGTCCCCGGACGGGGCGAGAACACGAAGGTGTAGGCGCTGTCGTAGCGCGCCTCGGCCACCACCTCGAGGGTGGCCTGGAAGTCGTCGTCGGTCTCGCCCGGGAACCCCACGATCAGGTCCGTGGTGACGGCCAGGTCGTCGACCGCGGCACGGGCCGCGGCCAGCTTCTCCAGGTACCGCCGGGCGGTGTAGCCGCGATGCATGGCCGCCAGCGTGCGGTCGCTCCCCGACTGGAGCGGCAGGTGGAGGTGCTGGCACACCGCCGGCGTGGCCGCCATCACCGCGACGGTGTCGGGCCGCAGGTCCTTGGGATGGGGGCTGGTGAAGCGGACCCGCCTGATGCCGTCCACGGCACCGACGGCGCCCAGCAAGTCGGCGAACAACGGACCGCGCCCGGTGATGTCGCGCCCGTAGGAGTTCACGTTCTGGCCCAACAACGTCACCTCGACGACGCCGGCCGCGGCCAGGGCCTCCACCTCGGCCACCACCTCGGCGACCGGGCGGCTGATCTCGCGGCCCCGCACCGAGGGCACGATGCAAAAGGCGCACTTGTTGTCGCACCCGATCTGGATCGTGACCCATGCCGACCACGGCTCGTTGCGACGCGCCGGCAGGGCGGACGGGAAGGCCTCGGCCTCCTCGAGGATCTCGGTTACGGGGCCGTCGTGGGCGGCCCGGCGGAGCAGTTCGGCCACCCGGGCGGTGTTGTGGGTCCCGAAGACGACGTCGGTGTGCCCGGCCCGGGCCTGGACCAGGTCGCGGTCCTTCTGCGCCAGGCAGCCCCCGACCGCGATCTGCAGGCCGGGCCGGCGCTCCTTGAGCGACTTCAGGTGACCGAGGTGGCCGTACAGCTTGTTGTCGGCGTTCTCCCGGATGCAGCAGGTGTTGAGCACCACCACGTCGGCCGTCTCGACATCGTCGGTGGCCTCCATGCCGTCGGCCTCGAGCACCCCGGCGATGCGCTGGCTGTCGTGCTCGTTCATCTGGCACCCGAAGGTGCGGATCAGGTAGCGACGGGTCATGGCACCGATCATTGTGGCGCGGCCGCCGCCAGGACCGGGGCTAGAGCTCCGGGGCGCCGGTGACCTCGACCACCACGTCGTCGAGCCAGAGGGTGCCCCCACCGGTGAGGAGGGCACCGACGCACACCCGCTCGGCACTCAGCGCGATGGGCAGCTGCAGGGTGTACTCGCGCCAATCGGTGGTCCCCCGTACCGGGAGGCTGCGCATCAGGGCGGCGTTGAGGAGGCCGGTGGTGCCGTCCGGCCGCCGTCCGCGGACCTCGATGACCAGCCCGGTGAGCGACCCCGACGCCTCTTCGGAACGCAGGAAGCCGCGGAGGCGCAGCGTGCCGCCGAGGATCTGGCTGGCGCCGAAGCAGCTGACCATCCCCGGCGGCACCCGGCTGGGCTCGCCGGCCGTCACGGCGCGCAGGCGACCGCTCGCCGCTCCGCCGTGGCGCACGTCGGTGTCGACGGCGCCCTGGTAGCCACGGCTGGTCACGTCCCAGCCCACCGGCGCTCCACCGTCCGCCGCTCCTCCTTCGAAACCCGGGTTGGCGACGAGGCCGTCGACCGCCTCGTAGACCACCGGGCGGGCAGCCGGCGGGCTCGTCCCGTCACCCCCGATGCGGCGGGCCAGCACCAGCACCAGCACCACCGCAACGGCGGCGCCGACGCCGAGCACCAGTCGCTGGCGACGTTCGCTGCGCAGCGTCTTCGCCTTGCGCTCCCGCCCCCCGTGCTTCTCGCACATGAACCCGACGTCGGTCTCGACCAGGCAGCCCCAGCAGATCGGCGTCTCGCACCGGATGCAGCTGAGCGGCGTGGCATTGCCGTGGCGCTCGCAGGTGAGGGTCGCCGTCTTCTCCTCCATCGCCCTCCCTGTGCTGGTGCCCGACCAGCCTGTCAGAGCCGTCGGCCGTATGCACGGAAAAGGGGCGCGACTAGGTGCGGCAAGGGGAGCTACAAGGTGGCCTCGGCCAGGTCGCTTCCCGGGACGGCGCTCGATTGGTCGCGGAGGTCGACGGTGGCAGGGAGGCGCCGCTCCCGGTCCTCGAGGAGCAGCCGGATGGCAGTGCGGCGCTGCCCGTCGATGTCGATCTCGGCGAAGGTCGGCACGCAGACGAGGTCGAAGTCCGAGGTGGCCAGGAAGCCGCGGGCGATGGCCACCGCCTTGACCGCCTGGTTGAGCGCGCCCGCCCCGACCACCTGGACCTCCACCGCCCCGGCTGACCGGATGACGCCGGCCATGGCCCCGGCGCAGGCGTTGGGGTTCGACTTGCTGCTCACCTTGAGTACCTCCATGGCTTCGTGCTCCCCGGTCAGCGGTAGTCGCAGCGTCGTACTTGGGTTGATTCGCCACCATGGGCCGCCATCCTCTTTTTCGGGAGGCCCCCCACAGGGTGGTCAAATGGCACCCATGCGATCTCTCGCGGCCATCGGCGCGGCTGGCGCCCTCCTGACCGCCTCGTGGGCGCCGGCCGCCGGCGCGGCAGCCCCGGCCGTCCAGCCGGGCAACCGCCCGACGCCCCTGGCAGGTGTGGAGAACGGCTACGTGCCGGCGGCCCGCCTGATCACCGTCGCCCCCGGCTGCCAGGTGGCGCGCGAGGCCGGACCGAGCGCCGCCCTGCTGTTCCGGTCGGCTCGGTCGGCCGGTGTGCGCCTCGGCGGCCGCGACTGCTACCGGCCGCTCGGCGGGCAGCTGGCGGTGGCGTCGAGGTGGACGGCCCGGGGGAACAGCGCCTGCGCGGCGACGCCGCAGCGACACCCCGACGGCCGGCCCCGCGGCACGTCGATGCACGGTTGGGGCAAGGCCATCGACTTCTCGGACGCCGGCCCGCTGACCTTCGCCTCGCCGGCCTACCGCTTCCTGAAAGAGGCGGCGGGCCGGCTGGGGTGGAACCACCCGGGATGGGCCGAGCCGGGCGGCAGCGCCTGCCCGGAGCCCTGGCACTGGGAGTGGGTGGGCGACGGCGGCGCCGACGGCGGCGAGGCGGTTCCGGCCGATGTGGTGGGCATCCTCCCGGCGTCCGACGAGCGGGGGTGGCTCACGGTGACGGGCCTGGGCGCCGTACGCGTCACCGGCCGCGCCCGCAGTGCCGGCGCGGTCGACGACGTGCCCCTCAACTGGGTGGTGGTCGGCGCGGCGGCGACCACCGACCGGGCCGGGTACTGGTTGCTGGGCGGCGACGGCGGCATCTTCAACTTCGGGTCCGCCGCGTTCCACGGCAGTACCGGAGGCCTTCGCCTCAACTCCCCCGTCGTGGCCATGGCCCCCGCTCCCGATGGCGGCGGGTACTGGCTGGTGGCCGGTGACGGTGGCGTCTTCGCCTTCGGCAGCGCCCGGTTCCACGGCAGCATGGGCGGGCGGCGCCTCGCCTCCCCTGTGGTGGCGATGGCCGCCGCCCCCGACGGCCAGGGCTACTGGCTGGCCGGGGCGGACGGCGGGATCTTCGCCTTCGGGAGCGCCCGCTTCTTCGGCGGTGCCGGGGCCATCCGGCTCGCCTCACCCGTGGTGGGCATGGCGCCGGCCGCCGACGGCCGCGGGTATTGGCTGGTGGCGGGCGACGGCGGCATCTTCAACTTCGGTTCGGCCGCCTTCCTCGGCTCGGCCGCCGACCAGCCGCTGGCCGCTCCCGTCGTGGCCATGGCCGCCACGTCCCGGGGCGACGGCTATTGGATCGTCGCCGCCGACGGCACGGTGGCCGCCCGGGGCGCGGCTCGCTAGCGCCGGGCCGCTCCGTCGATGGTGGCCATGCCCCGAACGGCAGTGAGCACCAGGCCGACCGGTCGGGCTGCGGTGGTGTCGACCAGCAAGGGCGGCTCGGGTCGCCCGGAGGCGGCGCTCGAGACCACCGCCCACCGGCCGTCGAAGTCCAGCCGGGTCAAGGTCCGGGCCGCGCTGGCCAGCGCCAGCCGGCGCCGCTCCCCGCCCGTCCCGACCGACCAGCACCAGGTCCCACTGCAGAACGGGGATGGGGCCGGCTACGGCCGCAGCACGGGTATGCCGATCAGTCGGGAAGGGTGATCGGCTCGTCGTCGCCCACTCCCTGACCCAGGGGTACGTCTGCAACATCGGTGGGCTCGGTGGGCAGCAGGCCGGTCAGGCGGCGGACGCGGTCGTCCAACTCCACCATCATCTCGGGGTGGTCGATGAGAAACTGCTTGGCGTTCTCCCGGCCCTGGCCGAGTTGTTCGCCCTCGTAGGTGTACCAGGCTCCCGACTTCTTGACGATGCCCACGGTGACGCCCACGTCGATCACCGAGCCCTCACGGCTGATGCCCTTGCCAAAGCCGATGTCGAACTCGGCTTGCTTGAACGGAGCGGAACACTTGTTCTTCACCACCTTGACGCGGGTGCGGTTGCCGACGATCTCGGCGCCGTCCTTGATGGACTCGATGCGGCGGATGTCGAGGCGGACCGAGCTGTAGAACTTGAGGGCCCGCCCGCCGGGGGTGACCTCAGGTGACCCGTACATGACCCCGATCTTCTCCCGGAGCTGGTTGATGAAGACGCAGATGGTGCGGGACCGGCTGAGGGTGCCGGTGATCTTGCGCAGGGCCTGGGACATGAGGCGGGCCTGGAGGCCCACATGGCTGTCACCCATCTCGCCCTCGATCTCGGCGCGGGGGGTGAGGGCGGCCACCGAGTCGATGACCAGCACGTCCAGGGCGCCGGAGCGGATGAGCATGTCGGCGATCTCCAGCGCCTGCTCACCGGTGTCGGGCTGGGAGATGAGCAGCTCGTCGACGTTGACGCCGATGGCCTGGGCATACCCCGGGTCCATGGCGTGCTCGGCATCGATGTAGGCGCAGATGCCGCCGTTGCGCTGGGCCTCGGCCACCACGTGCATGGCCAGGGTGGACTTGCCCGACGACTCAGGGCCGTAGATCTCCACGACCCGGCCGCGGGGCAGGCCGCCGACACCGAGGGCCAGGTCCAGCGCCAGGGCGCCGGTGGGGATGGACTCGACGCCCATGCGGGTGTCGTCGCCCATGCGCATCACCGATCCCTTGCCGAACTGCTTCTCGATCTGGGTCAGCGCCATCTCGAGTGCCTTGTCACGCTCCATCGGAACTCCCTTGGTCGTCGGTCTCGTCGGTCGAGGTGCTGCGACTCGCACCTTTACGGGTCGCACCCTACGGAGAGGGTGTGACAATGACACCGCTGTACTTTCCGGAGCGTAGTTCCGAACGACTGTTCGATCAAGCACCGGATGTCGGGACAGCCCGGCGCGCCACCACCTCGTAGCGGGCCCCCGCCGGTTCGAGGTGGCTGCGCACCAGCGTCAGCTCGCCCACCGACCAGCGCGCCGACACCGCGGCCCCGGTGAACGGCCGCAGGTCCACTCCTCCCCGGCCCCGGGCCCGGGCCAGTGTCAGGTGCCCGCGGAAGGCCCGCTGGCCGGCGCCCAGAGCGGCCATCACGCGGGCCGCCAGGTCGTCCAACCCGGCCACCGGGACCTGCAGCACCGAGGCGCCGAGGGATCCCACGGTCGGGCCCAGCGTGGCGACGACCGGGCCGGCCGGCGCGACCCGGCCGAAGGCGGCCGCCGCGTCGTCGAGGTCGACGGGACCGAGGAACCGCAGCGTGACGTGCCACTGGTCCGGCGTCGTCCAGCGCAGGCCCGGGACGGCGGGACGAGGCAGCACCGCCAACGCGTCGACGACGGTCTGCGGCGGCCACACGCCCACGAACAGGCGGACCGGCGGCAGGGTCAGCCCCGGCGCCGCCGGTACAGCCGCCCCAACGAGGCCCGCACCCGAGCCGGCCCGCCGGCCACCGGCAGCCGCCGGCGCCGCCCAGCGCGGCGCCGCGACGCCAGCGAGCGGAACGTGCGACTGCCGCCGCGAAGGACGCCGATGGCCGCCGACAGCGCCCACTCGGCCGGGCCGGAGGGTCGGCGGACACGGGTCACCGGCCTCGGGGTGGGGGGCCGCCAGCGCAGCCGCTTCATCCGGTGCCGACCAACCGGCGGCGGAGGAGGTCGAGGGCGGAGATGGTCGCGAGCCCGCGGATGCGCCGCCGGTCGCCGGGCAGCGACAGCCGGGCCACCTCGGTGGCGCCGTCCACCGTCGAGCCGACGAACACCGTCCCCACCGCCATGCCCTCCAAGGTGGCCGGCCCGGCCACCCCGGTGAGCGACAGGCCGACCTCGGCGCCCAGGACCCGTGCCGCTCCCTCGGCCATGGCGGCCGCGGCATCGGCGCTGACCACCGGGCCTTCCGGCACCCCCAGCACGTCGAACTTCACCTGGCTGTCGTAGGCCACCACGGCGCCTCGGAACCACCGGCTCGATCCCTCCTCCTCGACGAGCCGAGACGACACCAGCCCGCCGGTCAGCGACTCGGCCACGGCCAGCCGTCGCTCCCCCGCCTCCAGGGCGCGGGCGACGGCGCCCGCCATCGTCTCCTCGTCGGTCCCGAACACCACGTCGCCGAGCAGCGACCGAAGGGCGCCCTCCTCTCGGTCCAAGGCCGCGGCCGCCTCGCCGGGCGTGGCCGCTCGAACCGTGATCCGGACGCAGACGCCGTCGACCCCCTGGGCCAGGAAGGCCAGCGTGGCCGAGCCGTCGCCGTCGAGGACGGCCAGCCGGGGCGCAACCCGCTCGGCCAGGGCCGACTCCGCCAGTCCCCGCGTCCGCACCATCCGCGAGACGATCACCGAGGCGACCTCGCCCGCGGCCCGGCTCCGGCGCACGAGGTCGGGGATCACCGCCCGTTCGGTCATCTCCTGCAGCTCGTGCGGCACGCCCGGAAGGGCGTACACCACGCGGTCGTCGATCCCGCAGATCAACCCCGGCGCCGTGCCGACCACCTGCGGGATCACCGTCGCCCCGGCGGGCACGTCCGCCTGGCGCAGGTTGCTGGGCGACATCTCGCGCCCCCTCGACGCGAACAGCTCCTCCAGGCGGGCGACCACGGCCGGGTCACGCTCCAGGGTCACGCCGGCCACCTCGGCCAGCGCCTCTCGCGTGATGTCGTCGGCCGTCGGGCCGAGGCCCCCACTCACCACGACGGCATCGGCCCGCCCCAGCGCGGCGCGCAGCGCATCGACGATCCGGCCGTGGTTGTCGCCCACGGTGACGTGGGCGCGGCAGTCGATGCCCGTCGCCGCGAGCTGCTGGGCGAGCCACGCCGAGTTGGTGTCGGTGACCTGGCCCAGCAGGAGCTCGCTGCCGACCGCGATCAGCTCACAGTTCCATCCGCGTCGCGGCGTTCGTCTCACCGCGAACGGGTCGGGCCGGCCAGCCGGCGGGCGTCCAGCAGGTACTGGGCCCCGGTGACCAGCGCCAGACCCGTGCCGGCCCAGAGCCACACGTTGGCGGGCACGCGGTCGTCGGACGTCAGCGGCAGCAGGGCGAAGCCAACCGCCACCTGCTGCACCACCGTCTTGACCTTGGCCCACCAGCGAGCCGGGACCGAGATGCCGCGCTGGCCCATCCACGACCGGTACACGCTGATGACGATCTCCCGCACCGCGGTGACCACGACCGGCACCCACCAGAAGATTCCCTCGGCCACCAGGGCGAACATGGCGCCGAGCACGAGGAACTTGTCGGCCAGCGGGTCGAGGAACGCGCCCGATCGGGTGGTCCCCTGCCGGCGGGCCAGCCAGCCGTCGACCCAGTCGGTACCCGACAGCACGACCCAGAGCGCCAGCGCCGGCCAGGAGTCGCCCTCGCCCAGGATCAGGAGCAGCAGGACCGGCGTCACCGCCACCCGGGCCAGCGTGACCGCGTTGGCCGGCGTGGCCAGCGCGCCGGGCCCGAAGCCGGCGACGGGCCCGTCCATCCCGGCCACTCAGCGGCCGGCCGTCGCGACGGCCCGCGCCTCGACATCGGGCCCGATGGCCGCGGTGACCACGACGTCGGCCAGCTCGCCCACCGGCAGGCGCCGCGGCACCAGGACGACACCGTCCATCTCGGGTGCCTCCCGGTGGGTGCGCCCCACCCCGGGCCGGTCGACCAGGACCTCGACCGTCCGGCCGACGAGCGCCTGGCGGTGACGGGCGGTGATGGCGTCCTGGCGCTCACCCAGCTCGGCCAGCCGGTCGGCCACCAGGCCGGCGGCCACGGCCCCGTCCAAGCCGGCGGCGTAGGTCCCGTCCTCACGGGAGTACGCGAAGAAGCCGCACCAGTCGAGCTGTGCCTCGTCCACGAAGGCCAGCAGCTGGTCGTGGTCGTCCTCGGTCTCGCCGGGGTAGCCGACGATGAAGTTGGACCGGAAGGCCGCGTCGGGCCACCGGCGCCGGATGCCCGCCATGCGGGTGAGGAAGCGAGCGCCGTCGCCCCAGCGGCGCATCCGGCGCAGCAGCGGGCGCGAGACGTGCTGCAGGGACAGGTCGAAATAGGGGACACCGGTGGCACCGATGGCGTCGACGAGCCCGTCGTCGAGGTCCGAGGGGTAGAGGTACAAGAGCCGCACGCGGGTCACCCGGCCGGCCACCGCGGCCAGTAGTGGGACGAGCGAACGTGCGCCCAGCCCCGGGACGTCGCGCCCGTAGGACGCCAGGTCCTGCGCCACCAGCACGATCTCGCGCGCCCCGAGGGCGTCCACCTCCTGGAGGATCGCCTCGGGCGTTCGGGAGCGCTGGGGGCCACGGAAGGAGGGAATGGCGCAGAAGCCGCAGGCCCGGTCGCACCCCTCGGCGATCTTGACGTAGGCCCACGGCGCCGACGCCGGCGGGCGCGGCAGGTTCAAGAGGTCGATCGACGGGACGGCGCGGGCCCGGCCGAGCGTCACCGGCACGCCGAAGCCGGCCACCTGGTCGACCTCGGGAAGCGAGGCGGCGAGCTCGTCGCCGTAGCGCTCGGCCAGGCAGCCGGTGACCACGAGCCTGGCGCCGGGCCGCCGGGCCGCGGCCAGCGACAGCACCGTGCCCACCGATTCCTCCCGCGCCGCCTCGATGAACGCGCAGGTGTTCACCACCACGAGATCGGCGTCGCCGGCGCTCCGGGCCGGCACCAGCCCGTCGGCCAGCATCGTCCCCACCAGCTTGTCCGAGTCGACCTGGTTCTTCGGGCAGCCCAGGGTCTCGACCCAGAAGGTGTCGGCAGGAACGTCGGCGGGCATCTGGCCCGAATCTACAGTTCGGCTCCGTGCCCGGACCGGTGTGGGACCTCGACGCATTCCTCGCCGCACCTCGCGTGGCGGGCCTCGCCCTCTCGCCCGACGGTCGGCACCTGGTGACATCGGTGGCCCGCGTGGCGGCCGATGGCAAGCGGTTCACCTCGGCGCTCTGGGCCCTCGACCCCGCCGGCGACGCCGCGCCGCGCCGCCTCACCCGCTCGGCGCCCGGGGAGTCGGGCGCCGCCTTCCTCCCCGACGGCTCGCTGCTGTTCACCTCGAGCCGGGCCGACCCCGATGCGAAGCCGGGCGATGGCGACGCGGACCGCGATCGCCGACCGGCCGGGCTGTGGCTGCTGCCGGCGGCCGGCGGCGAGGCGCGGCTGGTGTTCGCGGCACCCGGCGGCGTGCAGGGTGTGGCGGTGGCCCGCGACGCCGGCACCGTGGCCTTCGCCGCCGCCATGTTCCCCGGCACGGCTGACGCGGCCGCCGACGAGGTCCGGGAGAAGGCCCGCACGGACGCCGGCGTCGCGGCGCAACTGTTCGACGAGTACCCGATCCGCTACTGGGACCACTACCTCGGGCCCCGCCAGCGCCGGCTGTTCGCGGCGGCCGCCCCTGGCGACGACGGGCGGCTCGGCGACGCGCGGGACCTGACGCCCGAGCCGGGCCGCCATCTCGACCAGACCAGCTTCGACATCGCCCCCGGCGGCGCCACCGTGGTCACCGGCTGGCGCCGTGACGGACGTCGCCATCGCGACGTCGTGGACCTGGTCGCCATCGACGCCGCCACCGGGGACCGGCACCCGCTCCTGGTGGCCGAGGCGGAGCACAGCGGCGTGCGCTGCTCGCCGGACGGGCGCTGGGCCGTCTGCCGGAGAGCGTGGCCCGGCGCGCCCGAGCGGCCCTCCGACGTCACGCTCTGGCTGGTCGACCTCGTCACCGGCGAGCACCGCGAGCTGACACCGGGGCTCGACCTCTGGCCGCACGGGCTGGCGTGGGCGTGCGACTCGACCGCGGTGCTCTTCGTCGCCGACCAGGGCGGCCGCGCCCCGGTGTTCCGGGTCGACGTCGACGGCGGCCGGGTGACGCGCCTCAGCCGGGCCGGCGCCTTCGACAGCCTGTGCCCGGCCCCCGCCGGCGGCCGGGTCCTGGCCCTCCTGACCACACCGTCGTCGCCGCCGGTCGTCGTCGCCCTCGACGAGGCGGCGGCCGACCAGGCGCCCGTCCGCCTGCCGACGCCGGAGCCAGAGGCTTCGGTCCCCGGGCGCCTCGAGGAGGTCGTCGCCACCGCCGACGACGGCGTGGCTGTCCACTCGTGGCTCGTCCTGCCCGACGACGCGTCAGCCGACCGGCCGGCGCCGCTGGTGGTGTTCATCCACGGCGGCCCCCTGCTGTCGTGGAACGCCTGGCACTGGCGGTGGAACGCGCAGCTGCTGGCGGCGCGAGGCTACGCCGTGCTCCTCCCCGACCCGGCCCTGTCCACCGGGTACGGGCTGTCGTTCGTCGCCCGGGGCTGGGGCCGGTGGGGTGACCGGCCATACACCGACGTGATGGCCGCGGTCGACGCCGCGGTGTCCCGGCCCGACGTCGACGGGTCCCGCACCGCGGCCATGGGCGGGTCGTTCGGCGGCTACATGGCCAACTGGGTGGCCGGCCACACCGACCGCTTCCGGGCCATCGTGACCCATGCCGGCCTCTGGGCCCTCGACCAGTTCCACGGCACCACCGATCTCGGCGTGTGGTGGGAGCGCCAGCTCGGCGATCCCTACCTCGACCGGGACCGGTACGAGGCCCACTCGCCCAACCGCCACGTGGGCCACATCCGCACGCCCATGCTGGTGATCCACGGCGAGCGCGACCACCGCGTGCCGGTCGGCGAGGCGCTCCGGCTGTGGACCGATCTGCGCCGCCACGGCGTCGAGAGCCGGTTCCTGTACTTCCCCGACGAGAACCACTGGATCGAGAAGCCGCAGAACGCCCGCCTCTGGTACGAGACGGTGTTCGCCTTCCTCGATCACCACGTCCTCGGCCACCCATGGCAACGGCCGGGGCTGCTGTAGCGTCGGCGGCCATGGCCACCGCCACCCCGCAGCCGTCGCCCAACCCCAACGCGCTGCGCTTTCAACTCGACGTGACGCTGCCGGCCCTCATCAGCTTCGCCGGTGCCGAGGAGGCCGAGGGCCACCCGTTCGCCCGGGCTGTGTTCGCGGCCGGCAACGTCACGAACGTGTTCGCCACCAACGACTTCGTGACCGTCAGTCGCGTCGCCGGCGCCGATTGGGAACCCATCATCGCCGCCGTACAGCAGGCCGCCGCCGACCACCTGTAGACGGCGCCGGGGCGGCTCAGCCGGCCGGCACGACTACAGCTCGTCGGCCTTGGCCCCCTCGGGCACGGTGATGGTGATCTGCACGGGGGGCGGCGGCGCGAACCAGGCAGGCGCCTCGCCCACATCGGTCGGGACCAGGCCCGTGAGCAGGGCGGCGCCGGCTCCGGACAGCGCCTGGCGCGCCGTGACCATCTCGACCATCTGCTTGAGCCGCTTGAGCTCGCCGAAGTCGGCCTCGGTGGCCTTGAGTCCCTTCAGGTTCAGCGCCTCGGTCTTGCGCTCGACCTGGCGCTTGAGGGCGGCGATCGCCGCGGTGTCGTCACGCGCCCGCAGCGTGTCCACGGTTGTGAGGAGCTTGCTCGCCGTCTCCAACCCGCCCGCCACCGTGCCCGGGAGCCCGGCGATGGTGCCGGCGACATCGCCGGCACCCGACCGCGACTCCTTGATGCCGGTGAGGGCACCGATGTCGGAGAACTGCAAGGTCAGCGACCGCTTCCCGAAGAACCGCTTGTCGAACGGCAGGAACTCGTTCGTGCACCGGTCGTCCATGACCAGCCGCCGCTCGGTGCGCTCGATGCGCAGGGAGCTGCCCGGGGCCCGGTGGACGACGCGCAGCACCGCCAGTCGGGGATGGCGAACCCAGATCCCGTCGTCGCTGCCCGGATCGCCGTGGACGATCTCGGCTGGCCCGGACAGGGCGTGTGACTCGTCGCGGGCCAGCGCGACTCCGTAGGTGTCCCACACGGACTTCGCCGTCGGGTCGATATCGGTGTCGGCCGCCGACTCCCAGTCGAGTTCGTGATCGGTGATCCGGGGCAGGTGCCGCATCTCCCAGAGCGCGTTGACGATCGCCTCCGTCCTGCTCTGCTTGCTCTTCCGCCAGGCGTCGAACAGCGCGGTCAGGCGGGCCACCTCGACGTCGGTCTCGGCCAGCAAGCGAGTGAGCGCCATCACCTTGCGCTCCGCCTCCCGCCAACCCTGGTCGGCCTTGATCGCCCTGAGCACGCCCGCCCGGGCCTCCAGCAGCGCCGCGGTGGCCTCATCTCGCAGCCGGGTGTAGGCAAGGAGGCGCTCGGCCGCCGCCGGGTGTGCCTTGGCATACAAGTCCCATGCCGTCTCGCCCGGTTCCGACGTGGGCGGATGTCGTTTGAGAGCAGCTGCTGCCGCGCCCGCGGCCGCCGGACCGCCCACGGCGAAACCGGCGCCGATCGAAGCCAGCGAGACGGCCGCCTTGATGACATCGCCGGCCCGACCGGTCGACGTGCCGTCGAAGGACGTGAGCCGCCGGTCGTCGGAGAAGCCGACGGAGATGTCGAGGTCGCGCCAAGCGCCGGCGTCGAGCCGTACCGTGCGCGGCGCCTGATCGTCGCGCCAGGACTCGAAGGCGAACTCCGGGTCGTCCAACTCCATGCTCGGCTCGCCGCCGGCCAGGGCATCGGTCGTCGTGGTGACCGACGCCGTGAAGCGCACCCGCGTCTCCGGGAGATAGTACGTCTGCTCGTCGCTCATTCGGCCCTTTCCTAGCAGGCTGCCCTCGGCCGGGCCGGGCGAACGGCCGAGCGGCCTCAGCCCGACTTGCCGAGCATCCGGTTCATCTTGGTGCCGCAGGTGGGGCAGGACCCCTGGGCGGCCCGCCGGCCGTTGGCCAGCTCCTTGACCTCGCCCTCGAACGTCCGCTTCTCGCGGCATTTCACGCAGTACCCCTCGTAGGTGGCCATCCGGCCAAGCTAGCGCCCGGAGACCACCAGACCGGCGTTCTCCGCCGCGAGGAGCAGCGAGCGGCCCGTCACGCCCTCGCCCGCCAGCAGCTCGTCGCCGGCGTCGCGCACCGACGCGGCCAGGCTGGTGCGACAGATGGCCAGCAGCGACGGCCCCGCCCCGGACCAACCGGCGGCCAGGGCTCCGGCCTCCACCAGGCCGGCGAGCAGGGGGGCGGCTTGGGGGAACAGCGGGGCGCGGAAGCGCTGGTGGAGCCGGTCCTCCATGGCGGCCGGGACCAGCCGGCCACCGTCGGCCAGCCCGGCCAGCAGCAGGCCCAGGCGCCCGAGGTTGAAGGCGGCGTCGGCATGGTCGACGCGCGTTGGCAGCGCGGCACGGGCCTCCGCAGTCGGCAGCGGCCGATCGGGAACGAGCACCACGAAGGACAGGCCACCGTCGAGCGGCAGCCGATGGGCGACGGGGCGGCCGTCGACGACGGTGGCGCACACCAGGCCGCCCAGCACCGAAGCCGCGGCGTTCTCGGGGTGGCCGTCGGCGGCGGCCGCCACCGCCAGCGGATCGGGCGCGCCGGCCGCCGCCGCGGCGGCGGCCGCCAGTGCGGCCGACGACCCGAGGCCGCGACCGACCGGGATCTCCGAGCGCACGGTGATCGCCAGCCGGTCGTGGCCGGCCACCGCGACGGCCACTCTGGCGGCCAGGTGCGACGCGTCGGCCCGGAGGTGGGCGCCCTCACCCTCGGACCGCACCGTCAGCGCGGCGGCCGGTCGGACCTCCACCTCGCAGTACAGGGCCAGCGCCACCGCCAGCGTGTCGAAGCCGGGGCCGAGGTTGGCGGACGAAGCGGGGGCGCGGGCGAGCACGGCGGTTCACCGTAGGGCGTTGTTACGGCACGGACCGGCGCACGGTCGAAGGTGGTGACGGGACACCACGACCTCCCGTCAGGAGGCAACGAGAAAACCATGTACACCCTGGCCGTCACCCTGCTCCTGGGGCTGGCGCTGTTCAAGATGGTCGACGTGCTCGAAGACCTGGTTCCCGACCTCACCAAGCTGCACGGACTGGTGACCGCGGGGCTGGCCGTCGTCGGTGCCTTCGCCATCGACTACTCCCTCTTCGAGGGCTTCGGCGTCTCGCTGCGAGAGGACTGGATGGGCACGCTGGTCACCGGTCTGGCCCTGGCCGGCACCACCAGCGTGTGGCGAGCAGTGTTCCGCTGGCTCGGCTCGTCCGACGGCGAAGAGCCCGTCGCCCGCCATCAGCCCACCCGCCACGTGAGCCGGGCCGCCTAGCTCCCGGGCCGCATGTTCCGGTGCACCATCCTTCCGGGGGTGCACCACCGAATACCGAAGGAGCGGCCTCCCCGGCCGCTCACCACCAGCCAGCGAACGAGGCGCCCTCAACGGCGAGGGCGCCTCGCCGCGTCAGGCCTGGCGCTCGTCCAGCTCCTCCACCGTCATCAGCACGGCGCGGGCCTTCGAGCCCTCCGAGGGCCCGACCACGCCGCGTCGCTCCAGCAGATCCATCAGCCGGCCGGCCCGGGCGAAGCCGACCCGCAGCTTGCGCTGGAGCATCGAGGTCGACCCGAGCTGCGAGCGCACCACCAGGTCGAGGGCCGCCTCCAGCTGATCGTCGTCGTCGTCCTCGGCCTGAACACCGGGCCGGCCACCCTCGACGGTGTCCCCCTCGACGCCGGCGACGTACCTGGGCGACGCCTGGCGGCGCCAGTGGGCGACGACCTTGGCCACCTCCTCCTCGCTGACCCAGGGGCCCTGGATGCGACGGGCCACGTTGGACGAGGCGGTGAGCAGCAGCATGTCGCCCTTGCCGACCAGGCGCTCGGCGCCGGCCTGGTCGAGGATGACCCGGCTGTCGGCCAGTGACGACACCGCGAAGGCCAGCCGGGACGGGATGTTGGCCTTGATGACGCCGGTGATGACGTCGACCGACGGGCGCTGGGTGGCGATCACCAGGTGGATGCCGAAGGCGCGGCCCATCTGGGCGATGCGGCAGATGGACTCCTCGACGTCGCGGGCCGCCACCATCATCAGGTCGTTCAGCTCGTCCACCACGACCAGGACGAACGGCAGGCGGACCGGCTCGAAGTCCGACCCGGCCTCCCGGACCAGCTCGCCCCGGTCGAACGCCGCGTTGTAGCCGCCGATGTCGCGCACGCCGACCTCGGCCAGCAGGTCGGTGCGCCGCTCCATCTCGGCCACCGCCCACGCCAGCGCGTTGGCCGCCTTGCGGGGGTTGACGACCACGCCGGTGAGCAGGTGCGGGAGCCCGTTGTACTGGCCCAGCTCCACCCGCTTGGGGTCGACCAGGATCATCCGGACCTGGTCGGGGGTCGCCCGCAGCAGGATCGAGGTCAGCAGGGAGTTGAGGCACGACGACTTGCCCGCGCCAGTGGCCCCGGCGATGAGGATGTGGGGCATGGCGGCCAGGCTCTCCATCACGCCTCGCCCCGCGATGTCGCGGCCGATGGCAACCTCGAGCGGGTGGGTGGCCCGGCGCGCCTCGTCGGTGGCCAGGATGTCGCCGAGCGACACCAGCTGGCGCTGCACGTTCGGCACCTCGACGCCGATTGCCGACCGCCCGGGGATGGGCGCCAGCAGCCGCACGTCGGGCGCCGCCATGGCGTAGGCGATGTCCTTCTGCAGGCTGGTCACCCGGGCCACCTTGACGCCCGGGCCGAGCTCCAGCTCGTAGCGGGTCACCGTGGGCCCGACGGTGCGGCCGAGCAGGCGGGTCTCGACCCCGTGGGCGGCCAGCGACTCCTCCAGCGTGCGGCCCCGGGCGTCCAGCAGCCGCTCGTCGATCTCCTGGGCCGTGCTGCGCCTCAGCAGCTGCAGCGGAGGGAGGCGCCACGGGCCGGCCACGACGGCCGGGCCGAGCGGCATGGCCAGCTGCTCGCCCGGGGGGGCGACTGTCTCGGCCGGCAGGTCGGGAGGGGTGCGCGGCGCCACGGTGGTCGCCGTCGCGTCCTCGCCCTCGTCCTCGGGTCGCGGAGGATCGCCGGCGACCACAGGCCCGGCCGTGGGGTGGCGGGCCGCGGCCGCGTCGCGCTCCTCGTCCAGATCGCGGGCCGTCAACCACGCGAAGGCCGTCTGCACCGCCCGGAGCGCAGCCCGCGCGGCGCCGATGGCCGCGGCCACCAAGGAGTGCACCGGCGTGCGGGTGAGGACCAGCGACGCGATGATCACGCCGGTCGTCAGGACGACGCCGGCCCCTATGGGCGCCAGCAACGCCCGCAGCGGCCGGCTGGCGACCGCGCCCGTCCAGCCGCCTCCCCGCGCCAGGTCGGCGGCCGGGGCGCCCAGTGACGGCCCACCTGCGATCAGGTGCAACAGGCCGCCGGCCGAGATGGCCAGGATGGTGAAGCCCACCACCACGCGGCCCGGATCGGCCGGGCCGCGGCCGCGCACCAACGCCGCGCCCACCCACCACAGCGCCGGCGGCAGCAGGAAGCGCGCACCACCCAGTACCGACCCGGTCCAGCGATCGACGGCCGAGCCGGCAGGCCCGGCCACCTCGCCATAGATCCCGAGGGCGAGCAGCACGCCGGCGCCGATCAGCACGACGCCCCACAGGTCGTCGGACTGGCGGGCCAGCCCGACCCGCAGGCGCCGGCCGAGGCGCACCGCTCCCGCCGGCTTCGGCGGCCGCGCCGGCGGCCGGCGGGGAGCGGCCCGCCGGGGGGCGGCCTTGGGCTTGGGCTTGGGCTTGGCGGCGGCTGCCCGCTTCGGTGCGGGGCGGGCCCGCCGCGCCGTCGTCTTGGTTGTCACAATGGCCCCAACAGTAACAGTGACCCCGCCACCATCAACGCCCAGCCGGCGCGGGTCAGACCTCCATGACGACCGGGACGATCATCGGGCGTCGCCGCGTCCGCTCCTGCACGAAGCGGCCCAGCGACTGCCGCACGTGGCGCTTGAGGATCTCCACGTCGCCCGACCAGTCGCCGGCCATCGACTCGACGCCGGCCACGACCGCCTGGCGGGCCTCGTCCAGCAGGCCCTCGGCCTCGCGCTCGTAGACCCACCCGCGGGTGATGACCTCGGGGCCGCCGACCAGCTCGCCGCTCTGCGCGTCGACGGTGACGACCACCACCACGACACCCTCCTCGGCCAGCACCTTGCGGTCCCGCAGCACGCCGTGACCCACGTCGCCCACGATCCCGTCGACGTAGAGGTAGCCGGCCGGCACCGAACCGGCGAAGTCCAGGCCGTCGTCGGTCAGCTCGACGACATCGCCGTCCTCGGCCAGCAGGACCTGGTCGGGCCCGACACCCATCTGCATGGCCAGGCGGGCGTGGTGCGTGAGGTGGCGGTACTCGCCGTGGACGGGGATGAAGTGCTCCGGCCGGGCGACGGCCAGCAGCGTCTGCAGCTCGCCCTGCATGGCGTGCCCGCTGACGTGCACGTCGGCCAGTCCCGAGTGCACGACCTCGGCGCCCATGCGGTAGAGGCCGTCGATCACCCGGCCGACGTTCATCTCGTTGCCCGGTATGGCGTGGCTGCTCATGATGACCAGGTCGCCCTCGCCCACCGTGAGCCACTTGTTCTCGCCGGCCGCCATGAGGGCGAGGGCCGACATGGGCTCGCCCTGCGAGCCGGTGGAGATCACGCAGACGCGGCGCGGATCGAGGGTGCCGATCCGCTCGATGTCCACCAGGTCGGCGTCGGGGACGGTGAGCAGTCCCATGGACCGGGCCAGGGCCACGTTCTTGGCCATGGACCGACCGAGGGTGGCGATGGTGCGGCCGTTGGCCAGCGCCGCCTGCACCACCTGCTGGACCCGGTGGATGTGGCTGGCGAAACACGTCACGATGACCCGCTTGTCGGCGTGGTCCCGGAACAGTGCCCGCAGCACCTCGCCCACCGAGGACTCGCTGCGCGTGTAGCCCGGTTCCTCGGCGTTGGTCGAGTCCGAGAGCAGGAGCCGGATCCCGTGCTCCGAGGCGATCGCACCGATGCGGGCCAGGTCGGTCATGCGGCCGTCCACCGGCGTGAGGTCGAGCTTGAAGTCTCCCGAGTGGAGGACGACGCCCTGGGGTGTGTGGAATGCGGTGGCGAACCCGTGGGGCACCGAGTGGGTGACCGGGATGAACTCCACGTCGAACGGTCCGATCCGCCGGCGTTCGCCGTCGTGCACCGTGACGAGCTCGGTCCGGTTGAGGACGCCGGCCTCCTCCAGGCGGTTCTTGGCCAGGCCGAGGGTGAGCGCCGACCCGTAGATCGGGAACGACAGCTCGCGCAGGAGGAACGACAGGCCGCCGGCATGGTCCTCGTGGCCATGGGTGACGATGCAGCCCTCCACCCGGTCGGCGTTCTGGCGCAGCCACGTGAAGTCGGGCAGCACCAGGTCGACGCCCGGCATGTCCAGGTCGGGGAACATCAACCCGCAGTCGAGGAGCAGGATCCGGCCGCCCAGCTCGAAGGCGGCGCAGTTCCGGCCGATCTCGCCGAGACCGCCCAGGAAGGTGATGCGGAGCGGCTCAGCCATGAACGGGCGGCGCCCACTCCCCCAGCTCGGCCAGCACCATGCGGGCCCGGTCGGCCAGGGCGTCGGGCGCCGGCCCCATCGGCAGGCGGCACTGGCCGACGGGCAGCCCCAGCTCCCGGCACATGGCCTTGGCGGGCACGGGGTTGGGGGCGTCGTCGCCGGTCTCGAAGTCGAACGAGTCCAGCAGGCGGGCGTTGAGCCGCCGGGCCTCGTCGATGTCGCCCTTGGCGAAGCGGGCCATCATCTCGGCGAAGAGGCGCCCGCTCCAGTGCGAGGCCACGCTGATCACCCCGCAGGCGCCGACGGCGAGCAGCGGCAGGGTCAGGGCGTCGTCCCCGCTGTAGAGCTCGAAGCCGGCCGGGGCCTCGGCGACGAGGCGGGCCGAGCCGGCCGGGTCGCCGGCCGCGTCCTTCACGCCCACGACGTTGGGCACCTCGCGGGCCAGGCGCACCAGGGTGTCGTGGGCGACCTTGCGGCCGGTCCGGACCGGGATGTCGTAGACGAGCACCGGCAGCGTGGTCGCGCCGGCCACGGCCCGCACGTGGGCGTCGATGCCCGATTGCGCCGGACGGCTGTAGTACGGCGTGACGACCAGGATGCCGGCCACGCCCGCGGCCGTCGCCGCCGCCGTCAGCTCGACCGAATGCGCGGTGGCGTTGCTGCCCGAGCCGGCGATGACGGGAACGGGCACGGCGTCGACCACCGCCCGCCAGAGGTCGACCTTCTCGGCGTCGGTGAGCGTGGGCGACTCGCCGGTGGTGCCGGCCACGACCAGGGCCTCGCTGCCGTTGGCCACCAGCCAGCGCGCCACCGTGGCGGCGGCATCGAGGTCGAGGCGGCCATCACCGTCGAACGGCGTGACCATGGCGGTGACGAGGGCGCCGAAACGGCCGGGAGCTCCCATGCGGCCCGAAGGCTACCCGGGCGTCGCACCACCCTCGGCCGGGTCGGCCGGGTGGCCCGGTAGCGTCGGCACCTGATGGACGACCCCGACATCTCTCCGCCGGTCGTCCCCGAGCGGGCGCCGCCCAGCCGGCGGACGCTCAGCCTGATCGTCGTGCCGATCGTGGCCATCATCGTGGTGGGCAACATCGGCAACGCCATCCATCCCACGCTGGTCAACGACCACCCGCTCCTGCTGATCGCCATGGAGCCGCGCAACCGGTTCCTGCTCCTGGTGGCCGGCCAGGTCGACTTCGTGCCGTTCCTGGTGGTGGCGGTGCTGCGCCGCATGGCCTCCGACCCGCTCTTCTACCTGCTGGGCTACCTGTACGGCGACGCCGGCGTGCGGTGGATGGAGCGGCGTATGGGCGACGAGGTCGGGTTCGTCAAGACGCTGGAGCGCTGGTTCGTCAAGGCCGGCCCCGTCCTGGTCTTCCTCTTCCCCGGGCTGTTCGCCTGCGTGCTGGCCGGCGCCACGCGGATGAAGCCCGCCGTGTTCCTGGGCCTCAACGTGGCGGGCACCGTCACGGTGGTGACGCTGCTCTACCAGTTCGCCGAAGTGTTCGACGGGCCGCTGGGGGCGGTGAACCGCTTCTACGGCAACAACGGCATGGTCCTCACGATCGTCTCGGTGGGCCTCACCGTGCTGTGGCTCGCCAACCAGCGCCGGCAGGGCAAGAGCGACATCAAGTCGGTCGCCAGCTTCGAGGAGGAGCTGCGGGGTGACCGGGACGGCTAGCGCGAGCCACCGCTGAGCGAGGCGACCTGCCTGGCGAAGTCGGCGGCGGGCCCCGGCCCGGCCGACAGATCGGCGCTGCTGGCCAGGACGTTGTAGAACAGGCGGCCGCGCGTGAGGTACACGGCGTGGACCCGCGTCGGCGACTCGGGCGTGCCTCCCCCGTAGGTGGCACCCTGGGCGCCCGCCACGCCGGGCACCTCGAACGGCGTGGTGTCGAGCAGCTCCCGGCCGTCGACCACGAAGTGCTCCTGCACCGATCGGGCCCCGTCGGCGTCGGCCAGCTCGAAGATGTAGACGGCCACGACCAGCCCACCCGCCGTGCTGGTCCAGGCGCGAAGCACCCCGCGCCCGAACCCCGCGGCGGACAGCGCGGCCCGGTCGCCGTCGGGGGCCACCGACAGGCCGGTGGCGTAGCGCTCGAGGTCGAAGTCGAGTGACCGCTCGTCGAGCAGCTCGTAGCCCGGAGGCGGCTCCGGGACCGCTGCGTCGAGGCCGGCGCTGAACGCGGTCGAAGGCGGCCTGGCCCCGGTGGGACCGCCGCCGCCGGAGCAGCCGGCCAGGGCCAGCACCACGGCGAGCGACGCCACCGCCAGAGCGCCGGACACGCCGCGGGACCGGCGCACGCCAACCGGCGGGGCAGGGGCCCCGCCGGG